>TARA_R110000868_G_scaffold74363_1_pt1 | contig 13254 bp, 23 predicted proteins | sample TARA_R110000868 | Tara Oceans TARA_R110000868 (sample SAMEA4397489) | marine metagenome | biome: Polar Biome; feature: [SRF] surface water layer (ENVO:00010504); material: water (ENVO:00002006), including particulate matter (ENVO:01000060) such as... | depth 5 m | reverse complement strand
CTGGCGTTCCAAAATTGACCACACCTGTTGGTCGTGAAACACCAAGATATCCTAGTTTTGAAACGTTTGGTGGTTCTGCTACAAAACCAATTCAAGGCAAGGTTTATACTGGTACTGCTATGAAGGGTATCGGTACCTTGCACAAAAGCAATGCGGTTCCTATCTTTTCGGATGAGGAAGCTCGTGACCAGGCATTGATGCGGAGATGAATACTTTAGTATTACTGTTGCTTTCTTGCAACACCTGCCAAAAAGTGCTTGACTATCCTGCCAGTTTGTGTATAATGGTACCTGTTGAGTTGATAAGGACATTGAAATGAATTTGCTATCTACGGGTAACCCCAAGGTTTTAAAAGGCTTGGCACAAGGTTACAATACCTACATTTTACATTTGGCTCCAGCTGATTTGTCAGGTTATGAAACCTGCGCTAAACGAACCACTGGTTGCACAGCTGCTTGCTTGAACCTTGCTGGTCGTGGCGGTATGTTCAAAAGAGGTGAAACAACCAATGTCATTCAGCAAGCTCGTATTCGCAAAACCAAAATGTTTTTCGAAGACCGTATTACATTTATGAATTTATTGGTTAAAGATATTGAACTAGGTATCAAGCAAAGCAAACGCCTTGGCTTAATTCCTGTTTTTCGTTTGAACGGCACCTCTGACCTTGCTTTTGAAAAGTATGAGGTCAACCGTAACGGCCAAACTTATTCTAACATTTTCAGGGCTTTTCCTGAAGTGACATTTTATGATTACACCAAAATTCTTGGTCGTAAAATTTCCAACCTCGCTAACTATTCGTTGACCTTCTCGGCTGCGGATGGAAATGATGTTGACGTTTATAGAGCCATTACACAAGGCTATAATGTTGCAACGGTTTTTGGTTTGAAAAAGACTGAACCAATGCCTGAAACATACCTTGGCCGTCCTGTGTTTAATGGTGACGAATCAGACCTGCGGTTTCTGGATCCCAAAGGTGTTGTGGTCGGTTTGTATGCAAAAGGCAAAGCCAAAAAAGATACAACCGGTTTTGTAAAGTATCCAGTTTTAATGATGAAAGCTGCGTAATGATAAAAGAATTTTTCTTCTACCTTGATGCATGGAAATTTTGTAGAGATAATGACCTTCCCATCTCTAACATTGTCCGTAAAAATTGGAAAGTTTGGGAAGTTGATTATGAAACAAATGAAATGGAGTCTTAAATGAAAAGATTGTTAGTTATTCCTTTAGTATTATCTTTGGTTGCTTGCTCGTCAACACCAACATATAAATTGTCCAATTATAAAGGCCCCGAAGCCATGGACCGAAACGAAGCAGTACAAGCTGCTAAACAATGTGTGTTCGCCAAGATGCGACCAAATGTGGAATATATTTCCGTAAAAACCGATGCTGGCCCCAAAGTTATGGTGCCTGTGAATGTGCATTGCGAACCATTTTGATTGTAAATGCCTAATCAGAATACATTAGAACTAATTGTATTTGCTGGCATTGGCATTGTCATTCTTGGTTTTTTCTGGAGAATTATTGTTATCGGTGCTGCATTGCTTTTTGCTATTGTAGTTCTTGCTAACCATACACCACCTACTGAAACCAAAACCGTTGCACCTTCTGTGGTTGTGCAACAAGAGGTTATAATAGAACCACAAAAAGTGAACGACCCTCGCCGTGAGGAATACGTTCAAGGATGTGTAAAATATGGATTCACCAAGCAATCTTGTGAAGATTATTGGGATGGAAAAGTTGATAGTTTAATGGAGATTTAAAATGGGAACACGTAGTTTGACTTTTGTTTATGAAGAAAATAAACCAATCATTAACATGTACCGTCAATTTGATGGCTATCCAGAAGGCCATGGTGCTGAGTTGGCTGAGTTCTTGCTTTCTGGTGAAATGGTCAATGGTTTTTCTCAAACAGAAACAAGACAATTCAATGGTATGGGTTGCCTTGCAGCTCAAATGATTGTTAACTTTAAGAAAAGTGTTGGCGGTTTCTACATTTATCCTATTGAATCTAATTCATGTTGGCAAGATTATGAATACCACGTTTATGAAGAAACTGTGGTTGTAAAGAATCCTGACCAAGTTATCTTTGATGGCACTTGGGAAGAATTCAAAGCTTTCTGTTGCAATGAGGCAACAGTTTGAGGCAGACAATGGCGATGCCTCTTGACAAATTCGCCTACTTATGTTATACTTGAAGTTCTTAAATTAAATTGGAGTTATATTATGGCCCGTGGAAAATCTACTAAACTAAAGCCCTTTCAGAAATTGTTGACCGTTATGATTAGCGGCAACCCGACAACAGTTGAGGAAATCGAAGCCTTACTTGGCAAAGAAATCCAAATGTATCGTTTATCGACCTACATTTGGCACATTAAGACCAATGCCGATGGCGTTGTTCGTGCAATCAAAGATGGTCGCAAAGTGACCGCTTATCAAATCGTTAACGTTCCTGACGTTAAAAAATACATGAGTCGTGTTGGCATTACCAACAGCGGATTCGTAGCAGGTCAACCTGCACTTGCGCCTGTGACTAAGGCTAAGAAAACTAAGGTTGAGAAACTGGCTGACTTGTCTGCCACACCAATCGAAACACCAGTTATTGCTGAACCAGTAGCTGAGTTACAAGTGACAGAAATCACCGTAACAGAATGAAAGATGCACAAGAAGAAATCCTTCTGATTGCTCAGGAGGAATGTGCAGAGGTCACTCAAGCTATTTCTAAAGTATTTCGATTTGGTATTGATGCCAAACATAATGGCAAAACCAATCGTGAGCGCTTAACGGAAGAAGTTGGTGACCTTCTTTGCATGATTGATTTGATGGTTGAAAGAAAAATCATTGATGATACAAATGTACATGAAGCTATGTTAAGCAAAAAATCTAAATTACAAACTTGGTCAAATATCTTTGGAGAAAATAAATGAGTTATATTGTTACACTTGAAAATGATCCAGAAACTGGTGATTTGATTTTGCCATTGCCGGATGAATTGTTGAGAGAAACTGGTTGGCAAACTGGCGACACCTTAGATTGGAAAGATAATGGTGATGGTACATTTACTATGACTAAACAAGAAGAAACTGAATGGGTGCTTGTTGAAGCTATTTCTCAGTTTCGTGAGCGCTACATGGTCGAAGTACCAAAAGGCAAAGCTGAATACGCACTTGATACTGTAACTTTGAATGAAGCACAAGAATTTAGCCAAGAACATCTTGGTGAAGTTATTGTTTCTCACCGTGTTGTATCATTTGATGAAGCCTTGGAATTGTGCGACAAAGACAATCATTATTGTTCAGCCTGGGACAATGAGAAAAAGATAAGCGCCTTCTTTACAAAAGATGGCGTAAAATATGACCTATGAACATTTTTTACCTAGATCCTGATCCCAAAGTTTGTGCAGAGATGCACAACAACAAGCATACTGTAAAAATGATTATTGAGTATGCACAGCTTATGTCCACAGCTCATCGTCTGCTTGATGGTGAAGAATATATTGATATGACAGCTAATGGTCGCCGTATCAAACGCTGGCGCCTGCAAGATGAACGTGAACAACAATTAATGAAAGCTTCACATATCAATCATCCATCGGCTATTTGGTGTCGTGACAATCAAAGTAATTATCTTTGGTTGCATGTAATGTGGACTCATTTGTTGGATGAATACACTTATCGCTATGATAAAATTCATGCTTGCTCTAGGTTAAAAACATTACTAAGTTTTGCACCAAACAATATTACCACCGGTGATTTTTTTGCTCCTACGCCTGCGATGCCTGACGAAGTGAAAGTTCCAGGAAATTCTTTGGCTTCTTATCGTAGTTACTATATAAACAACAAGGCGCATTTAGCTTCTTGGAAAAAACGTAATCGACCGGAGTGGTATAGTGCCATTGTATAGCTTTTTAAATACCGAAACAGGTGAAGAATTTGAATCATTTATGAGCATCTCTGCTCGTGAGGATTATCTGCAAACCAATCCAACAATTCACGCTGTTATGACGGCAGCTGCAATCGTTAGCGGTGTTTCTCTCACAGGTAAAGTGCCAGATGGATTCAAAGAAGTTCTATCTAAAATATCAGAGAATCACAAATCAAGTGAAGTTGCTAGTCGTCATGGCAAGCGTTCATCTAAAGAAATTAAGACCAAACAGTTGGTTGATAAACACATAGGAAAATAAGTTTGGCATTTAATCATGTAAAATTGAAAGAGTTAGAATTCGATTTAAAAGCAATTACAACTGAAAGTGGTCGCCAATATCTAACACCTGATGGCCATTCTTTCCCATCCGTAACCACAGTATTGTCTGATTACAATAAGAAGGCTTTATTTGAATGGCGTGAAAGAGTTGGTGCTGAAGAAGCAAATAGAATTGCAGCCAAAGCCTCAAGTCGTGGAACCAAATTACATACAATATGTGAAAACTATTTGATGAATGAATTGACTCCTATGAAGATGACATCCATGATGCCAGACACTAAGGAATTATTTCTATCACTTAAACCACATATTGATTCTAACATTGGCAATGTTTATTCAATTGAACAAGCATTGTATTCTACTCGCCTCAGATTGGCAGGTCGTGTTGATTGTATTGCAGAATGGAATGGCCAATTATCGGTGATTGACTTTAAAACTTCTACTAGAGAAAAGTCTGAAGAAGGTATTTTAAATTACTTCATGCAATGTACAGCTTACGCAACAATGTTTGAAGAAATCACACATAAACCAATCAATCAATTAGTGGTTGCTATTGCAGTTGCTGATGGTAGTAATCAAATTTTTGTAAAAGAGAAAAGTCAACATTACATTGATTCTTTAGATAGTTACATTGCTAAGTATTGGAAGAAAAAATATAAACAACAAGGTGAATAATATGCCAGTTACACGTAAACAAGGTTTCATAGAAAAAGGTTGGGGTCACGAACTTATTTGGGCCACGAATGATAAATATGCTGGTAAGTTACTGAAGTTTAACAAAGACGCCAGATTCAGTATGCACTTCCATTCCGTTAAGGATGAAACATGGTATGTTTTGTCTGGGAAATTCGAAGTGAAATATATTCTAACCAAAGACGCTTCAATCCAGTCACAAATCTTAGAACCGGGTTCTGTTTGGCGAAACGAACCTCTTGAGCCTCACCAAATCATCTGCCTAGAGGAAGGCACAATCATAGAAGTTAGCACACCAGATTCCGTTGAGGATAACTATCGTGTGTTTCCTGGAGATTCACAGAAATGAAAGTTTACATAAGCAAGTATCGTTATCATTGGATATCACCATATCATATCCTAGAAAAGGTTTGTTTTTGGGAAAAAGACAATGGTGTGTTTTATAACCATGAAGAAAAGCCTGGTAACAAGTATGACAAATGGGTTAATTTTTTACAACCAATTTGCAAAGGTCTACAAACCTTTTTAGACTTTGTTCATCCTAAAATTGACTATGTAAAAGTTGACAAATGGGATACTTGGTCAATGGATCACACCCTTGGTATGATTGCTTTGCCAATGTTGAAACAATTGCAATTGAGTAAGCATGGCGCACCAAATGTCGATGATGAAGATGTACCAGAAGAATTGAAATCTACTTCAGCACCAGCAAAAGAGAATGAATGGGATGTTGATGGTAATCATTTCAAGCGCTGGGATTGGGTTATGAATGAAATGATTTTCGCATTCGAACACCACCTTGATACCAAATGGGAAGAAGCATATTCTAAAGGTAAATGGAGTACAAAAAGTGAAGCTTGTGAGTGGGATGAAAATAAGAAACCAAAGATGTTTAAAATGGTTTACAAAGATGACCATACACATGAAACTGATTATGAAGCTCTAAAGGTTGTACACGAAAGAATTGCAAATGGTTTTAAACTATTCGGGAAGTATTACCGAAATCTTTGGGATTAAAAAAGAAAGGATAGGATGAAAAGTAAACCAATACTTTTTAGTCTTATATTCGCAACGTTAATTATAACAATATCGTTTGTGAATATAAACACATACAATTTGCCAATCAAAGCACCATTCAGCTCATTGGCACCAGATGTAAAAAAACAAATCACATGTCTAGCAGAAAATGTTTATTTTGAAGCTGCACATGAACCAATTGAAGGCCGTCAGGCAGTAGCATTTGTCACATTCAATAGGTTACAAACAGGCAATTATGCAAATTCAATATGTGAGGTCGTACAACAAAAAACTGGCAATGTTTGTCAATTTTCGTGGTACTGTGATAAGACTATTACCTCAAAGCGCTTGACAATCAAGCATACTCCGTTGTATAATGATATATTAGAGATGTCCACAAATCTTTATTTAAATTTTGAAAGAACAAAAGATGTGACAAACGGAGCAACTTATTATCATGCTGATTATGTAAACCCTGAGTGGTCTAAACTTAAAAAGGAGAAACAAATTGGCAGGCATATTTTCTACAAAAGCAAAGGTGACAAAATTGACAGAAACAAAGGAATTATCTATGAATAAAGATTTGATTACAATATGTGTATCAATGATTATTGTGATTTGTACCGCAATCATTGGTGCAATCATCTATAATATGAATGACAGAAACAACATGGCCAAAAATATCGAAGCAGCTATTGCTAAAGGTGTTGACCCATTGTCTGTAAAGTGTGCTTATGAAATAGGCACAAACCCAACCTGCATTACGTATGCAATGAAAAAGTAAACTAGGAGTATATTATGGCTATCCAGCAAGTGAGTGTTAATCAATTATCTAACCCAGCAGACCGTGAAAAGTTGTTGAAGGTTATCCGTGAATGTTCTGATGCGATGCTTCGTGCGTCAGCAGAAAAAGATTTTGTCAAAGAAGCTACAGCAGATATCAGTAAGCAATTACAACTGCCTAAAAAGATTGTCCAAAAGATGGTCAAGGTTTACTTCAAACAAAACTATGACGAAGAAGTGGCCGTCCAAGACCAGTTCGAAACCCTTTATGAAACGGTGGTGAAATAATGCCTAAATTTGTTTTAACATGTGAGCATGATTATCCTACTGGCTCAAGAAACACATTAGAGTTCGAAACTGACTTTTTACCAACTGTACTTGAACACTTTAGACAATTCTTAAAAGGTTGTACATATGAGTTCGATGGTGAACTGGAAATTGTCGATGTTGATTACAGTCACAAAGAACCAGAACAAGAACCTGAATATGAAGAAGAATATTCTGGTGTTGGTTCACAAGTATTCAATACCATGGCTGGTAACTTGATTCAACCTAAACAAAATGTAACAACTGAAGACTTTTGGGCTGAATCTCCATCTATGGGCATGTTTAATACAAGTAACGCTAAATGTCCTGTATGTGGTTTGCCAGAATCGATTATGCAACGTAGCGTTTGCTTTGACAAAAACTGTGGGCTTAAAAAATAATGCCAACAAGAGATGAAATGGCTAAATTTGCCAAATCAATCGATATGATTGTAGCAAAAACAAATTATAATTATATTGAAGCCATTCTAGAGCATTGTAAAGAAACCGGTCTTGAAATTGAGGTTGCAGCTACATTGATTAATGCAAACCTCAAAGCCAAGATTGAGAACGATGCTATGGACAATAACATGTTAAAAGAAAAAGGTTCTAGACTTCCAATATGACTGGTTATGAAACCTTTGGTTTATATCAAGCACTTAAATTACACTTCACACAAGAATCATATGACTTCTTTAAGTACAATGGTAAAACAAATGTAAGTGTGACCACATTCGACAATAGAAAAGACAAGTATCATTTCCATAAACTTTCTCGTAGATTATCTCAAAGAGAAGATATGATTGATTTCATTGTTGCTAACCTTGTTGAAGATGGAAATACTTGGGTCGGCTCTCTTTTGACAGAAGATGCTGAAGTGAATTATCGCAAACACCAAAAGGTTTTACAGTCAATATCTTACATATTTGAAAATGAATGTCGGAATGTCTTTAGTGGACTTGATAATCCAAACGAAGCATTGAAGACAGAAGGTGATTACCCTATACTATTGAAAAGTGGTCTAAGGAAAGAAGTAAGTATTGAAACTGTTTGCCTATTAAATAATGTTCTCGGTTTTGTACCGATGTGGTCTAAAAAGATTGCCGATACGATACATTGGCCAAATTACAGGATGAAATTGCTCAAGTATGCCGCATTTCTTCCTAAGGATGATGTAAAATACAAGTTATTATTAAAGAAAGTATTAGATACATGAAGGTAACTAAAATTTATTTGGACATGGATGGTGTTCTTTGCCATTTCCAAAAACGTTTCAATGAGTTGTTTGGTGTACAATCATCCGAAGTTCGTAATCGTAAAAACTTTACAGAACATTGGCCATTGTTTGTTGCACAAGAACAATTTGAAACGCTTGAGTGGTTCCCAGGCGCTCATGAGCTTTTGGAATTTGTAAACGCTTCTGGAATTGAGATTGAGATTCTTTCTTCCTCAGGCGGTGAAAGATTCCATACTGAAGTTCAGAAACAAAAGAATGTGTGGTTGAAAAGTAAAGGTATTGAGTATCCTGTCAATATCGTTCCTGGTCGAAAGTTTAAATCAGACTATGCGACACCAACTACAATACTAATTGACGATACTGAGGATATTATTGTCAATTTCAATGCTGCTGGAGGTATTGGTATTCTTCACAAAGATATCAATGAAACTTTAGACAGACTCAGGACTCTGCTTAAATAATATACTAAATAATGGTACATTATGATATTGTGGATAAAACTTATACTACGTAATACAATTTATACAAGGAAAAATATATGACTTCATTTGCTAACCTCAAGCGTAACCGCAACTCATTCGAGAAGCTCTCAAAAGCGGTAGAAGCAACCTCAACAGGTTCAGACGCAAACTCCAAAGATGACAATCGTTTCTGGCAACCAGAAGTAGATAAGGCAGGTAACGGCATGGCTGTTATTCGCTTCTTACCTGCACCTGCTGTTGATGGTGATGATGCACTTCCATGGGTTCGCACATTCAGCCATGGATTTCAAGGTCCAGGCGGATGGTTTATTGATAACTGCTTGACAACTCTAAATGAGAAGTGTCCAGTTTGTGAACACAATAACACATTGTGGAATTCTGGTATTGAAGCTAACAAAGATGTTGCTCGCAAACAAAAGCGTAAACTATCTTATGTTGCTAACATTTTGGTTGTATCAGACCCTAGCAACCCTTCTAACGAAGGACAAATCAAACTGTTTAAGTTTGGTAAGAAAATCTTTGATAAGATTACAGAAGCAATGAATCCAGAATTTGCTGATGAAACACCAGTTAACCCATTTGATATGTGGGAAGGTGCTAACTTCAAGTTGAAGATTCGTAATGTTGAAGGCTATCGCAATTATGACAAATCAGAATTTGCTGATGTGTCTGCTTTGTTTGATGGTAATGATGAGAAACTTGAAGAACTGTGGAAGAAAGAATTCTCTTTGAAGGATTTCACAGAACGTAAAAACTTCAAACCTTATGACCAATTGAAAGGTCGTTTGGACAAGGTTCTCGGTTTTAGTGGTGCACCTATCGCTAAGACTAAGGCTGAAGATACAGTTGCATCATTCAAAGAAGATACTTCTGTTTTGGATAAACCTATTCAATCCGATGACGATGATTTGGATTATTTCAAGTCACTCGCTGAATCAGATTAAACAAATCCCATGCAAGTGTGCAACCCCGCCTAGTGCGGGGTTTTTTATGAGATTCTAGCAAATAATTTATTGAATGCATCGTCAAATGCTGATGGTATATTCGGCGTGCCTTGAGAACCTTGGCCACCACCTGATGCAACATTATTATTTGTTATATTATTAATAATTGGTGCCATTTCTTTTTTGATATCTTGTGCTAAACTTTGATAATCACCAGTTAAAGCCGCTAAAATTGTTCCAGATATAGTAGGTTCTGGTATTTTAGGAACTTTTTCTTTTTCCACTTTTGCTGTTTCCAATTTTGTTGTTCCCATTGCCGGCGCAGGTTTATTAATAGCTGCAAAAATTCCAGCTTTATAATTTTCAATACCAGGATCTCCAGTTCCTTCCAACTTACCTGTTGTCCATTTATTGATAGCTTGGCTTAATGGTAAATTGGCATATCCTGAAGATAACCAGAGAGCCCTTTGAGCTTCAACACCTTGAGCTAAAGTTGGAAATCTAGCAAAAGTTCCTTTATGACTTCCTTCTCCACGATTTGTGGTATCAGGTTCACCTCCATATTCTTTAGCAAATTTTCCATATTTGATATTTCCTGGATTATTTAAATCATATGCTATTTTACCAGGTTCAAATCCTTCACGTTTTCTTTGTTCTAATAATACAACATCTTGTTGTTCTTTTGTTAAACTTCCAAAAGTAATTGTGGAATTTGATGAAGCGGGTGTTGGTGAAGTTGATGGTGTTTTTAATCGTTCATCATAAAAACCACTTTTTCGGCCGCTAGCATCTATTGTTCTGGACTCTAAATGCTTTTTGAATGAATCATTGGCATTAACATTGGAAATATTTCCACCTTTTCTATCATCTAATTCTTTTTGAATTGATTGTTTTCTTCTTTCAGCATCCGCTATTTGTTCTTCTACATCTTTTCTTTTTAATCCGGGAAATAATGGATGAATTTCATCTGGATTATTTGTTTTAAAACCAGCTAATCTTGCTTTACCTCCAGATATTTGTTTATCAACCATAGCAATATTTTCTTCTCTGGTTCCTTCACCTGTAAACAACTTTTCATTTATTTTGCCAAAAGCATAACCAGTTCCAGCACCAATTAAAGCACCAGCTGCAGCTCCTTTTACTCCACCAAATTGTTTACCTATCATAGTTCCAGCTATAGTTCCAGCTAATGTATAAAAAGTTGTTTCGTGGTCATCCATCCATTTTAAAAATATTGATTTCATATCTTGGCCTACTGCTTTAAATACGTCCTGTAACGTTAGCAAAGCAGCTATTGTTCCATCTAAAATTTCAACATATAATTTTGTACTTTTTTCTTCAATTGTTGTAAGCAATTCATCCATTTTTTTAGTTATATTATTTAAACCATCCGTAAAAGCTGTTGTTCCAAAAAAACTATCCAGTTTAGTTGCAATTATCTCAAAGAAATTTTTATCATCGGAACCAGAAGCGAGACCAAAAAAAGATTTGATTGAATTTCCAACTATTTCAACAATATCTCCTATTTTACCAAATATTTCAGTAAAATTTAATCCCTTATATAAAGAATATAACAATGAAGCAGAAGCAATTGCAGCTAATATTCCAACAAAACCCAAAGAACCAAGTGCTTTAAATGCACCACTTAATAAACCAACTCCTCCTCCAACAATTGAACTGATGCCAGAAAATATTCCTCCAATAATAGATCCTGAACCACTATTTGTGTTTGAACCTTCGTTAGTGGTTTCTGATTTTTTAGTTGGACCTGGTGTTGGTGTTTTTGATTTTTTAATTGTAGATTTATAATCCGCTTCACGGCCTGAAGCCAATTTAAAAAACATATCTGTTTTTGTGGCTGGTGTTCCTTTTTGTAACTTTACTAATTTAACAACGTTCTGTCTCATCAAATTCATGTCTCTAGCCATAGATGGAAGAACCATTGAATTTTTCGCACTTATTTTTGAATCAATTTTTAAATCTACAAGGCCTTCTACAGCATCAGATGCCATAGTGGGGTTTATTGTTGGTCGTGCTTTAAGTGTTTCTGTTATTCTTTTAGGAGTAGCAGTGTATGATTTAAATAATGACGGTGCAATTGCAGCTAAAAAACCTTCTTGGTTGAAGTAATTTCTAGGATCAAATTTTTCTCTTGCTCTTTTTCCTAAAGTTGAAATTACATTGCCGCCAATCTTTTTTTCGGACTTGTATATCTCAGCTAATCTGGATTTTTTTGTGGCCATTTAACTTCTCGCTTTTTGTTGTGCTTTTAATCGTTCTTTTTCTTCTTCTAAAAATTTCATCAACATATCAATATAAACTTGTCTTTCCCAAGGTAACATATTATCCAATTCAGTCAAACTATATTTGTGGTGTTGTATTAACGCAAAGTTAGTTTGAAAATAATTACCTAAATTATCATAACCAAAAATTATACGAAAAAATTTTGAAGGCCTTCAACCACAATCTTTTCTTCGTAACCACATTTTCCACATTTGAAATCTAATTGTTTTGAAATTTTAGGCATGGTGAAGAAAAACTTTTGTAATTTTTCAAGGTCTTCTTGTTGCATACTTTCTATAAATTCCATCAATTCATCTTTGCTAAAATCTTTTGCATAATAAATGTTGTCTTTATCATAAATGTAATCAATACACTTAATAATAAGATCCATTACAACTTCCACTTCTTCTTTTTTTATTTTTTTGGAGTTGTCAATCATATCTAAATTTGGATATTTCATTACAATGCCCAAATTATCACTAAGTTCTATTTTCGTTTTATGCTCGCTATCAATGGTTGGTTGAATTTCCAATATGTTTAAATCAAATTTTACCGTATTATTACAAACCTTTTCTTCACCTTTATCGTTTGATACAACATTGTTACAATTGTATTTTAGGTTTACAACTTCACCTACAGACCTAGCTCGAAGCTGTAAGAATAAGTGTTCAACATCAAATAATGGTAATTCTTCAATGTTCACATCTGAAAGTATACAATTATTTAAGACTTGTTTAACCACATCAATGGTTTCTTTTTCTTCATCAGATTGAGCCGCCATTAAAAATAATTTTTGTTCTTTGACTAAGAATGGTCTAAATTTAACCGTTTTTCCCGTTGAAATCAATTTAGTTTCATATACAGGCACATCAATTTTTGGTAAAGCCATATTATATCCTCATGTTTAAAATATTAATCTACTAGCTGGCGTAATCAATTTTTCACTAATTGAATTGCCAGCTTTATCAAAAAATTTGGATGCTTTATCTCCAAATAGTTGAGCTGCGGCCGCAGCAATATCATATTGTCCTTGATAGACAACACGGTATTTTTGATAAGCAAATTGGACAGATAGACGATGAAAACCTTCTTCTGCCCAAGCTAATGGTTGTGAAGCAATTGAAATTGGATAAGCATCAATCATTTCAACTGCATAAATTTGTTTGATAAAATCATCGTACTGAATGACTTTGATGTTGGTCATATAACCGCTGCCAGTGTTACTGCCTTTTGGAAAACGCAAGTTGTTTGTATCGGTAGGCATAATTGAATCTAGCCAACGGTCAAATAACTTACGCTCATAGAATTCG
>TARA_R110000868_G_scaffold143290_1_pt1 | contig 13254 bp, 9 predicted proteins | sample TARA_R110000868 | Tara Oceans TARA_R110000868 (sample SAMEA4397489) | marine metagenome | biome: Polar Biome; feature: [SRF] surface water layer (ENVO:00010504); material: water (ENVO:00002006), including particulate matter (ENVO:01000060) such as... | depth 5 m | reverse complement strand
CCGTAGTCGGTGATGGCTTGTGATTTCATGGGGAGATCTCCTCAATTTTTATGGGATGCCTGTTTTGCCGACAATGTCGCACAAGGGCCCTTTCGGGCCAATGGTCAATAAGGTCTCAGGGACGCGATTTGAAGGCGCGGGCAATGGCGCAAAATTGCTCAATGGTGAGTTCTTCAGCCCGTCGCGTGCCCTCGATGCCAGCTTCATCCAGCAACGCCTGTGCATCGCCCGTGAGAGACTTGAGACTTGCCCGCAGCATCTTGCGGCGTTGGCCAAATGCGGCGGCGACGACAAGCTCCAGCGCGCGCGGATCAGCCGGTGCAAGCGGTTCGTCGCGGGGCACCAGATGGACGATGGTCGAGGTAATGGAGGGTGGTGGTGTGAAGGCGCGACGGTCAACGTCGAACACCATGCGCGCTTTAGTACGCCATTGTGCGGCGATGCCGAGGCGGCCATAGGCTTTGCCGCCCGCAGGCGCGGTGATGCGTTCGGCGACTTCTTTCTGGAACATCAGCGTCATGCTGTCGTACCACGGCCGCGCGGGCTCGGTCTGTAACCAGCCGATGAGCAGGGGCGTGGCGATATTGTAAGGCAGGTTCGCGACGATGCGGGCGGGACCCTGAACAAGCGCAGCCATATCGGTTTCGAGCGCGTCGCCTTCGATGATGGTGAGGCGGCCGGGATAAGCGGCGGCGATTTCTTCTTGTGCGGGCAGGCAGCGCGGGTCGCGTTCGATGACGGTGACGTGTTTGGCACCTTCCATCAGCAAAGCGCGCGTGAGGCCGCCAGGTCCCGGTCCGACTTCAATAATGTGATGCGTGTCGAGTGTGCCCGCAGTCCGCGCGATGCGGCGCGTCAGATTGAGGTCGAGGAGAAAATTCTGGCCTAAGGATTTTTGAGCAGCAAGACCATGCTTGGCGATGACCTCGCGCAGCGGCGGCAGCCCGTCGGCAGTGACTTCATCGCTCATGCGCGCGCCCTGTTGGCAGCGATCTCATGGGCAAGGCGAATGGCTTCGATGAGGCTCAGGGCACTCGCCACACCGCGACCGGCGATGTCGAGCGCTGTGCCGTGGTCGGGCGAGGTACGCACAATAGGCAGGCCAAGCGTGGTGTTGACGCCGCGTTCGAAATCGATGGTCTTGATCGGGATCAGTGCCTGATCGTGATACATGCACAATGCCGCGTCGTAACGCGCACGGGCAGCGGCGTGGAACATCGTATCGGGCGGCAGGGGGCCGGAGAGTTCGACATCAGCTTCCGCCGCAATAAGTTTCATGGCGGGCGCGATCATGTCGATTTCTTCTCGGCCAATATGACCCTCCTCGCCCGCATGCGGATTGAGCCCTGCAACCGCGAGGCGTGGGCGGGCGACGCCGAGGTCACGCTTGAGCGCACGGGCAAGGATGAGACCTTTTTCGGCGATCATGGCGGCGGTGAGCTTGCTTGCCACATCGCGCAAAGCGTCATGCACGGTGACGGGAACAACGCGCAAGCCGGGGCAGGAGAGCATCATCACTGGCGTTGCGCCGCCGCAGCGCTCAGCGAGGTATTCGGTGTGACCCGGCACGCTGAGCCCTGCCTCGTAGAGTGCGCGCTTGTGAATCGGATTGGTGACGAGGGCAGAAGCGTCACCCGCCAGCGCGAAATCGCAGGCCATGTCGATGGAGCGCATGACGGTGGCGGCATTGACGGGGGCGAGCGTGCCCGCGACCACAGGACCGCCAAGCGTGATGGGGAGCACAGGCAGAGCATCGGCAAAGGCCGACGCGGCTTCATGTGGCGCGGAGATTTCGGCAATGCGAATATCGAGGCGCAATACGCGCGAGAGATCGGCATAGAGCGCAGGTGCGCCAATGACGAAGAAGGGCGGCAGGCCTTCGGCTTTGCGCTCAGCCCATGCCTTGAGCGTGATCTCTGGGCCGACACCGGCAGGCTCGCCCATTGTGAGAGCAAGCGGGGCCGGTGAGCCTTCGGACACTCGTGTCATGTCATCACCCGACAAGGGGCGTTTGCAGCGGAGTCTGGATCAACGCATCTCAATGACGGCATCGCGGCGCAAGTCGCGCAGGTGACGACGCGACATCATCGACAGTTGTTGTGAGAACAGATTGTCTTCAATGGCGTCACGCGTCGGCATTTCGGAGGTTGAAACCTTGTGGTCGCAGACAGCAACGATCTCGATGCCTTCCTGGCTGCGCAAGGGCGGTAGCGTCTGGCCAGGCTTGCTCTTGGAGACTGCCGACTGCATGCGGGAGTCCAGCGAAGCAAATACCGCAGTGCGGGCGGGTTCGGCCCGGCCGCCGAGATAGGCTTTCACCTGCCCATCAATGGCATCGCAGGTTGTAAATTCTTTAATAAACTTTGTGGTTTCATTGGCGCGGCGTTCGACAGCGGCAGACGGTGCATCAGGTGTCAGCGGCAAGACCACACGGCGGAACGTCCATTGGTCCTGCATCGGATCGGCACCCGTTCCCGATTGTTTGTTACGCAGCTGGATGATGTAGATGCCATTGAGCGTCTTGACGGGCTCTGATACCGCACCGATGCCCATCTGACCGACGAGGTCGGCCACGCCTTCGGGCAACTGGCTGAGATGCACCCAGCCCATGTCGCCGCCATTGGCAGCGGTGGCCGCACGGCTGAATTGTTGCGCAACGGCAGCGAAGGGCGCACCCATGCGGATTTGCTCAGCCAGACGGCTCGCGCCGCCCATCATTTCTTGTTCCTGCGCAGGAGTGTCATAGGTCAGCAGGATTTCCGACACGAGGTAACGCGGCTCGTTGGCTTCCTCACTGAGGCGATTGATGACTTCGCTGATTTCCTCTTCGCTGACATTGATGGTCGGGCTGAAACTCTGGCCGATCACCTTGTTCCATGCGATTTCGCCACGGATCTGATTGATAAGGGAATTCTTGGAGACCTTGTTCTCTTTCAGAAATTCGTCGATCTGTTCGGTGGTCATATTGGCGCGCTTGGCGATGCTGTCGAGTTGCGATTTGATGTCGCTGTCTTCAACCTTGACCTCAAGGCGCTTGGCTTCCTGCATTTCGAGAATTTCATCCACCAACGTGCGCAGAACCTGAGGCTCAATGCGCGAAACATTTTCCGGCGTGTCCGGGATACCTGACGTGACCATAATGAGCCTGACGCGCTGCTCAAGGTCATAGCGCGAGACGATCTCGTCATTGACGATGGCGGCGATGCCCTGAGCACTATCCAACTCGCTTGCGGCCTGAGCCGGAAGACTGACTGCCAGGGTGGTCCCCAACAGAGCGCCCAGCGACAAGGCACAAGACAGGGTCATGGCCAACAGCCCCGCGCCGGTCTTCGCTGAAATGCGATGGAAAAAATTTTCGCTGGCAGGCGTGACTGAACACGCGAGCTTTTCTGAATTCATGATACTACGCCGGACGCTCCCGTTAGGCTGGGACGCCCCCAGCCTGAGGCGGACAGAATACTGCAATCGGACTGCTAATCAACCGATGAGGGCCGTTTAAACAGCTTGTAATCCGCCTGATTTGCGCAGTTCGTCCTTGCCTTTTGGCACATCCTGCGAAACCCGCAATTTCGGGCCTAGCGATGCTGGGCCGGATTGTTGGTCCATCCGGCAGGATCACCGAAAATCGAGCTATCTTCCTTACCGAACAGCGACGAACCGGGGTTGATAACACCCGCATTTGCCCCTTGCGTAGAGCGCTCCGAACCGGTGGTCCCGAGGTTCTTGAAGGTGATTTCGACCAGAAACGTGTTCGATTTCTGAATGTCCTGATAGGTGATGTTCGACTGGTAGAAGCCGACGGACAGGCCGAAGCACTCATCCTGATAGCCGACACCGATTCGATTGGAAATGGTCTCTTTCTTGGTCAGGTCACGTGTTGTGTTGCCGAACAAGCGCCAGTACTCGCTGAGCTTGAGCACCGCACCCAGACTGACTTCCTCACGTGAGAGGGCTGTCGCGGTGACCGCGGGATCCTGTGCGAAATAGGCATAGCCAAGCTGCGTGGCCAAGGGGCCGGTGCGGGCAATCAGGTCAAATTCATTGCGGTTGAATTTGAAATTGCCCTGATCAAGACGAAAGCGGTGAACTGCAAGAATTTTATCGTTCGGGGCCACCTGAATCGAGCCGACATAGTCGGACTGCTGATCGCGCAAACCGCTTGATAGGTTGAAGCTGTCGTCCTCCTTCAGACGGTAGCTTTGGCCGAACAACATGCTGGCCTGTGCACCATTGTTTCCGAATACGGAATAGCGCAGGCCGAGGCTGGCGCGCGAGCCCGACTCCCAACGGTCGTAGCCCGGGAAGCGATTTTCTGAAAACAGATTGGTGTCGTCAAATTCAACGACGAGTGAATCCTGATTGGGGATTTTGTCATTGTTGTTGATATCCGGCGCGACGATCAACTCGGCTATCGGTTCAATGACCTGTCGCAGGCTGGTCGAGCTGTTGACGAAGGGATAGCTGACTTCCACACCCGCTGTCGGTAAGCCCCGAGCAATAGACTCCGCGCCATAGTAGCTGCCGGGCACTGTGCTGATCGGTGACTTGTCGGTCGAATAAATGTCGCCGCGCACATTGGCAAAGAAACGATAGACCTGACCGGCAGCGGAGGTGAATGGTTTTTCCCAGCTGAAGGTCGTGGACAAGCGCCTGCTGTCGAGTCCGCCCGGCGTGCCAAGCACCATCATATTTGCGTTAAACATCAGGCGTCCGTCGCCGAGAACATTGCCGAAGTCGTGGTCCACATTCACGAGTGGCGCAACCCAGGGAATGTCATCGCCGTTGACGCGAGTAAGCAGTGACTTGAAATAATAGCCATCTGCCGTGATCGCATTGCGACCGCTGAAATGTTCGACATAAAGACGGTTGATCAAGTCTGTGTCGTTGGACAGGCTGTATTTACGCAGATAGGTCGTGTCTGACACGAGTTCCGCGTTGAAGCCCCAGTTCCAATCCGGCGCGATGTTGAAGCGACCGTCGCCGAAGAGACTGCCACGGAACTCAGATTCACCCGCTGTGCCCGCTGTGCGGGTTTCGGGCCATGTGCCAGTGGCAAACATGCGATAAGCACCGGACGCGATGCGGTGGCGAAATTCGCCCTGATAGACAATGCCTTCCTGCGTGGTGAAACGCGGCGCAATGGTCGTATCCATGTTGGGTGCAATGGCCCAGTAATAGGGGATCGTGATTTCCTGGCCCAGATCGGTCGAGCTGGCAAAGGAAGGCAGGAGAAAACCGGATTGACGCTTCACCGTCGGATCGGGGTGCGAAAAGAAAGGCAGGTAAGCGACAGGCACACCGAAGATTTCCATGAACGCATCTTCATAAATGATGCGTTTGGTTTCGGTATTGTGGATGACACGGAACGCCTTGATCTGCCAGAGCGGCGTGGTCTTGCCTTCTTCTTTGCATATATCGCAAGGACTGTAGACGCCGCGATGCAGCGTGGTCACTGTGCCGTTGGTGCGCACGGCATCGTTGCCGGCGAGGCGCGATTTGTCCGTCATCAGAACAGACAGTGTTTGCACAACACCGTCTTTCATCTTGTTGCGCAACACAAGATGATCTGCAAAGGCGACTTCGCCCGACGGCTCAAGCAACGAGACATTGCCGTCAGCGGTTACGATGTCTTTGGTTTGGTCATAGGTGACTTTGTCGGCGATGAGGATGCGCCCGTCATAGGCGATTTCAACATGGCCGGTCGCCGTCACGATCTGGTTGTCACGATTATAGACGAGGCTGTCGGCCTGCATCAGCACTTCGCCAGATTGCGGGTATTGCGCGTCCGGTCCGGCCTTGGCGGTTTCGGCCTGCGCGATGCTGCTGCCGAGCGCGCCAGAGGCCAGCCCGAGAATGAGAGTGATTGCAGTCGCCACCCGCGTAAAGGCGCGACCCGACCCCATTCCAAATGCCATATTCCAGTATCCCCCGCCTGTGCCGTCGTCGTCTCAGTTTTATCGCCTTCGTGTCTGACAAACCAAATTGTCAGGAGTGTTAGCCATCCTCAAGGTGGAATAACACAGCCAGCCCCAAAAGCATGGCCACAATAGCGGGCGACCAGGCAGCAAGGAAGGGCGGCAAGACGCCCGATTTGCCCAGCGCCAGCGCCAGGTCGCTCAGAAAATAGAGGAAAAAACCGGCCAGTACGCCGCCGAGCACCAATTGGACAAGGCCGCCGAGGCGTGATGTGCGCAACGAAAATATGCCGCCGACCAACACCATTGTGCAGAGCAGGACCGGTGTCGCCAGTACATCATAGAAATGAAGCTGATAGCGCTTGGCCGAAAAACCCGCTGCCTCCGCCATCTCGATAAAATGCGGCAGGTCCCAGAAGGAAATCGTATCCTCGTCGGCGAAGCTCTCCTGCACCTTGGTAAGCGTCAACGACGTCGGCTGTTTATATGTGTCGAAATGACGGGGTTGATCGCCGAGGCGACTGATCCATGTATCGGCGAGTGCCCAATAGCCGTCTTCGAGTGTTGCCGCCTTGGCGTCGATGCGACCGCTGAAACTTTCCTCGCTATCGTAGAGAAAGATGGTCACGTCCTCGAGCTTTAGACCCAATTCGCTGACGCGCAAAGCGTGGACGACTGACAGGCCATCTGCATCGGCCTGACGCAACCACAGACCATTGGCGGACACAGCAAGCAGGCTGGTCTGGCCACGCAGATATTTTGCTTCAAGCTGCGCATGGCGCGCCGACATGGCCGATGCCACCGGATTGTATACTGTGATGATAAAGGTGCCGATGAGAAAGGCGACGAGCAGCGCGGGCATCATAAACTGCCAGACCGACACACCCGCCGCCCGCGCGATGACCAGCTCATTGTTGCGCGTGACACGCATGAAAGCCGTCATGCTGCCGAACAATACGGCAAAGGGCAGGGTGTCGCTGCCAATAGTTGGCAGATTGAGGAAGGACATGGTGGCGAGAATACTGAAGGAAATATCCTTCTGGCTCGACGCGCGCCGCGTCAACTCGACCAGATCGATCATATAGATCATGCAAAGGAAGACGCCGAAGGTGATAGCCACGGTGACAAAGAACTGACGCCCGAGGTAGCGTGTCAGGGTCCATGAGAGATTGACTGAATTCATCTCGCGGCACTCCCGAAGGGCAGGCGCTGCATGACTGCCGCAAGGAGCGGGCGCCAGATATTCTCAAATCTGACACCGGCAATCATGGCAGTGCAGACGCCGGACACAGCCAGCGGTAAAAGATAAATGAGCGCGGTGGCCGTCGGTTGCGTTGCTGCCAGATTGATCAGACCAAAGCCGACGAGCCGCGCGACGATGGCAGCCGCTGCGCCCATTGCGATCCGCAGTGTGTAGCCCCGCCTGTTGAATGGCGCTGGCAGCAAGCAGGCGAGCGCAATCATGGCAAACATCAGCGGATAAAGCGTCGCCACTAATCGGTCGTGACCTTCGGCCCTGAGCCTGGTCTTGAATTGCTGGCCATAAAGATCATTGCTGGCAGGATTGAACAGTTCCGGCAGGAAGCGTTCGCGCGATTCATACTCGGTGACGGTGTGGCTGGTGCTGTATTGCGACAGGTCGTAGGTGTATTTGTCGAAATAGAGCAGCGACACCGGACTTTGCTTCGGCCCCGTCGGCTCGCTGACACGTTCGATGTTGCCATTGTACATGACGAGGCGCGGGCCATCGTCGGTGCGTACCATCTCGCCTGTTTCGGCCATGTAGGTGACGGCTTTGCCAGGCACGCGTTCGTCATGCACGAGGATGCCGCGGATGCCGCCATTGGGCGTGCGCGACCGCACATAGACAGTGAGGCCCGACACAGGATTGGTGAACGCGCCTTCGCGGATGAGCGAGGTCGCTATATCGCCACGGATCTGGAAGAGACGTTCGCGCAACTCACGCATGCCGGCAGGCATCAAATAGAGATTGAGGACCAGCACCAGCGCCATCGTGAGGCTGACGAGGATCATGACCGGCCATGCCACCGACCAGCGGCTTATGCCGGCGGAAAAAATCACCACAAGCTCGCTGTCGCTGATGAGTTTATTGAGCGTGTAAAGGAGCGCCACAAACAAGGCGATGGGCAGCACCGTGTTGACTGCACTTGGGAGCGCCAGCACGCTCAACTCAAAAAAAGTGCCGAGGCTCTGACCCTGCGTGATGAGCAGGTCGAGCATCTTCAGTGCCTGTGTGAGCCAGATGATGCCCGTGAGCACAACCGTCGCCATAGCAAAGGGCACGGCTGACTGCACGAAGATGTAGCGCGTGAGGACGGAAATCATCAGTTCTGGCCTACAGTGTTCGGGGCGGGGTCGGCGCGCCATGAAGCAGGCTTGCAGACCGTGGAAGGCCAGACGGCTTTTCCTTTCGGGCGATTGCGCTAGGATACAAGCTACAGAGCCAGATTAGGAACGGTTTTCTCGTTTTTGCGGTCGCAGAAGGCCGGAAAGGCCGCCCTGATCTGGCGATACGGGAAAACCAGCCCACCGATTCGCAATTCAGCCCGCAAGAGAGACAATCCCATGAAAATTTCCTTCGCCGACATCTCCATCGGCAAAACCGGCGCATTGGCCCTTGTCGTCACCGAAAGCGCCACCCCGACGGGCGTTGCTGCAGATCTGGATCGCAAGACGGGCGGGGCGGTCAAGCGCGCGATGAAGGCGGCGGGTTTCAGCGGCAAGTCGGGTACAAGCGTTGAGTTGATCGCACCGCACGGGCTGACATTGAGCCGTGTCGTGCTGTTGGGTGCAGGCAAGGTGGGCGATATCACCGCAACGTCGATGGAAAATATCGGCGGCGAACTCGTGGCCCGCATGGAACGCGCCAAGGAGACGGCCGTCAGCGTCATCCTCGACGGCATAGCCAACAGCAAAATCACGGCAGGCGAAGCGGCGGCCCGCGTCGGCTTCGGCGCCAAGCTGCGCTCCTATCGTTTCGACAAATATAAGTCGAAGAAGAAAGACGACACTGCGGCGATCAAATCGCTGAGCATCGGCACCAAGGCGGCTCTGCCTGCGCGCAAGGCCTATGGCGTGCTCGAAAAAATCGCCGACGGCATGTTCCTGACGCGCGACCTCGTGAACGAGCCACCGAATGTTCTCTACCCGACCGAATTTGCCAAACGCGCCCGCGCTCTCGCCAAACTCGGCGTCAAAGTGGAAGTGCTGGGCGAAGCGGCGATGGCGAAACTCGGCATGGGCTCGCTGCTCGGCGTTGGGCAAGGCAGCGTGCGCGAAAGCCAGCTTGTCATCATGCGCTGGAACGGCGGCAAGGCAGGCGATAAGCCAGTGGCCTTCGTCGGAAAGGGTGTCTGCTTTGACACGGGCGGCATCTCGCTCAAGCCGCCGGCCGGCATGGAAGACATGAAGGGCGACATGGGCGGCGCAGCCTGCGTCACCGGCCTCATGCATGCGCTCGCCGCACGCAAGGCAAAGGTCAACGCTGTCGGCGTCATCGGCGTTGTCGAAAACATGCCGGACGGCAATGCGCAGCGCCCCGGTGACATCGTGACCTCGATGTCGGGCCAGACCATCGAGATCATCAACACGGACGCCGAAGGCCGCCTCGTGCTGGCCGACGCGCTGCACTACACCGAAAAACGCTTCCAGCCGAAATTCATGATCGACCTCGCGACACTCACAGGCGCAATCATGGTGGCGCTGGGCAAAGAATATGCGGGACTTTTCTCCAACGACAACAAGCTCTCCGAACAATTGGCAGAGGCGGGCGAAGCGGAAAACGAGAAGGTCTGGCGCATGCCAATGGGTCCGGCATACGATAAATTGGTCAACTCGCAATTTGCAGATATGAAAAATACCGGCGGACCACATGGCGGTTCGATTACGGCGGCGCAGTTCCTTTTGCGTTTTGTAAAGAACACAAAATGGGCGCATCTCGATATTGCTGGCACAGCCATGAATTCGCCGAAGTCGTCGATCAACACGTCTTGGGGTTCGGGCTGGGGCGTGCGTCTGCTGAACCGTCTGGTCGCGGATCATTACGAGGGTAAATGACCGAAGTCCTCTTCTATCACCTGCAAAACTCTCCGCTTGAGCATACGCTTCCGAAACTTCTGGAAGCCTCGCTCAAGCGTGAGTGGCGTGTGGTGGTGAAAGTGGGGGAGGCGGCGGAGCTGGAACCACTGTCCGGCAAGCTCTGGACCTATCGCACCGACAGCTTCCTGCCGCATGGCACAGCGGAAGACGGACCGCCGCAAGATCAGCCGGTCTATCTCACGACGGACGACGACAACCCCAATGCGGCGCAGGTTTTGTTTCTCGTGCATGGCGCGACGCCCGGACCGCTGGAACCCTATACCCGCTGTGTGCTGATGTTTGACGGTAATAATGACGAGGCGCTGAATGCAGCGCGCGGCCAGTGGAAAGAACTAAAAGCGGCAGGCCATGACGCCACATACTGGCAACAGGGCGACAATGGCGGTTGGGAAAAGAAGGCGTAAAAGCCTCGATCCCATGCGAATGAACACAAATGCGCGTTCCGGTATGCATTTTTATTAGTTGAATTGTGCCGTCGCTATGTACATTTCGGGCAGAGGCGCGAAGGCGCACTACAAATTTCGGGGGGAATGAATAATGTCTGGTTGGAAACGCAATGTACTGATCGCTCTGGCGGTCGTCGTGGCGCTGGGCGGCGGCGCTTATTATTGGCTGATCGTGGAAAGTTCATTTCCGTCAGACGCCCGCTTTGATCTCGACATCAGCAAAGTGCGCGCCCTCGCCCATGAAGGTGGCGGCGATAAACCGGCCAGCGTGCGTGTAGAACATATCGCCAATTTCCATTTCCCCGCGACGGCAGTGGTGGCGGGCGACGGTTGGTCCACGGTCGATCTGCCTGTCTATTCGTTTCAGGTGGTCTATCCTGACGGGAGCACCGGCGTTATCGACACAGCACTTAACGAAGAGCAGGGCAGCGGCAACGCGACAGGATTTGATCAGGACGCATTCAACCGCATGGAAGCAGCCATCGGCAAGGCGCGTTTCATTGTTGTCACGCATGAGCACATGGACCATATCGGCGGCCTCGGCGCATACCCCGACCTCGCATCCATTGCTGATCATGTGAAACTCAACGAAGAGCAGATCGCCAATCCTGATCGTTCTGCGCCTGTCAAAATCCCCGCTGAAATCCTCGCCAGTTTCAAGCCTGTGATTTTCACTGATTACAAAAATATCGCGCCCGGCGTCGTGCTGATCAAATCGCCCGGCCACACGCCGGGCAGCCAGATGGTCTATGTGCAGAAGGCCGACGGCACGGAACTGCTGTTACTTGGCGACGTGGCCTGGCATTTCCGCAACGTGGAAACGCTGCGCGAACGTGCCCGTCTTGTGACGCAGTTTTTCTTGAAAGAAAACCGCACACAGGTGTTCGGCGAGTTGAAAGCTTTGTCGGAGCTGCATGCAGCGGAACCGAAGATCAACATTATGCCGGGGCATGACGGTTCGGTGATGGAACGGCTTCTGGCTGATGGTGTGGTGACGCAGGGTTTCGAATAACCCTGCGCCCCAAGTTCTTTAGCTCGCCATAGCCTCGTCGTAAGCGGCGACGGCTTCGAGCCATTTGTCTTCTGCTGCTGCAAGGGCCCGCAATACATCTGCGCGGGCCTTTGCCACTTTTGAAGCTTCGTCCGGTTTGCCTTCAAAGGCTTTGCTGTCAGCGAGTTTCGCGTCGAGTTTGGCAATATCGGCCTGAAGTTTCTCAACTTCTTTTTCGAGCGTCTGCGCTTTCTTCTTTAGAGGCGCATTCTGCTCGCGTTTTTGCGCGGCGATACGGCGGGCTTCTTTTTTGTCGTTCGACGGGCGCGGCGCGAGTGCGGCGGCGGCTTCTTCCGCTTCCATCTCTTCTTCCGGCGTCATCGGACGGATACGGCGCGCGGGATCGAGCAACCATTTGCGATAATCATCAAGGTCACCGTCATAAGGCAAGACAGTACCGTCCGCGACGAGCCAGAGACGGTCGGCGCAGGTCTCAACCAGATGGCGGTCATGGCTGATGAGAATGAAAGCGCCATCGTAATCATTGATCGCCATGACCAATGCTTCACGACTATCGACGTCAAGATGGTTCGTCGGTTCGTCGAGGATGATCATGTGCGGCTTGTGATAGGTCGCGATGGCAAAGAGCAAACGCGCCTTCTCGCCGCCGGAAAGTTTCTCGACCGGCGTGTCGGCTTTGTCCGCACCGAAACCATAGGAACCGGCGATGGCGCGTGTCTGCGCCTGCGTTGCGGTCGGCGTCAACTCGCGGAAATGTTCATAGGGTGTATCGGCGGCGCCAAGTTCGTCGAGCTGATGCTGCGCGAAATATGCGATGCGAAGTTTCTTGGAATCATACTTATTGCCGCCCGTGACCTGAAGACGGTCGCAGAGCAGTTTGGCGAAAGTGGATTTGCCATTGCCGTTGGCACCCAGCAGCGCGATGCGGTCGTCCTGGTCGATCCGAAGATCGAGGTTTTTCAGGATCGGCTTGTCGGGCTCATAGCCGACGCTCGCGTGTTCCAGACGGATGATGGGCGATGCCAGCGGCTTGTCGGGAGCGGGAAAGCGGAAAGGCATCACGCGCTCGTTCAAGATGTCGGCAATCGGCTCCATCTTGGCCAGTGCCTTCATGCGGCTCTGGGCTTGACGGGCTTTTGAGGCTTTCGCTTTGAAGCGTTCGACGAAGCTTTCCATGTGACGCCGCGCGTCTTCCTGCTTCTTCTTCATCGACATTTGCAGCAGCAGCTTTTCGCGGCGCGTGCGGTCGAAGCGGTCGTAGTTGCCGCTGTAGAAGGTGAGCTTCTTGTGCTCCAGATGCAGAATGGCCTCGGCGACATTGTTCAGCAGGTCGCGGTCATGGCTGACGATGAGGACGGTGAACGGGTAGGTCTTGAGGTAAGCCTCAAGCCAGATCGTGCCTTCAAGGTCGAGATAGTTGGTCGGTTCGTCGAGCAGCAGCAGGTCTGGCTCGGAAAAGAGCACCGCAGCCAGCGCCACGCGCATGCGCCAGCCACCGGAAAAGTCGGCGCAGGGGCGGGCCTGTGCGGCCTCATCGAAGCCCAGTCCGGCGAGAATTTCGGCGGCGCGGGCGGGTGCGGCATGTGCGCCCATGTCGGCCAAACGGGTGTGAATTTCGGCAATACGGTTCGGATCGGTCGCTGTTTCGGCCTCTTCCAGCAGTGAGGCGCGCTCAAGATCGGCGGCCAGCACCGTGTCCAGAAGGCTCGTGGGACCGGCCAGCACTTCCTGCCGGACCATGCCGACGCGCCAGTTCTTGGGG
>TARA_R110000868_G_scaffold32036_1_pt1 | contig 13261 bp, 13 predicted proteins | sample TARA_R110000868 | Tara Oceans TARA_R110000868 (sample SAMEA4397489) | marine metagenome | biome: Polar Biome; feature: [SRF] surface water layer (ENVO:00010504); material: water (ENVO:00002006), including particulate matter (ENVO:01000060) such as... | depth 5 m | reverse complement strand
TGTCTACTGCACCAAGATCGCGTCCAAGCTGGTGCGCACCTATACCGACCGGCACGGCCTCAAGGATCTGTGCCGCGAACTGCTCGGCGTCGATTTGTCGAAGGAACAGCAGTCGTCGAACTGGGGCGCGGAGACCCTGACCGAACAGCAGATGGCCTATGCCGCGTCCGATGTGCTCCACCTTCACGCGCTGAAGGCGGAACTCGACGCCATGCTGGCACGCGAAGGCCGTACGGAGCTCGCAGCCGCCTGTTTCGGTTTCCTGCCGCGCCGCGCGGAGCTGGATCTCGAGGGATGGCCGGAAGTCGATATTTTCGCCCATTAGGGCATCCCGGTCCCGGACCGGCGTCCGGCCGTGCCCCGCCCGGGCCACAATTGCGGCCTATATCCGCATGGGCGGTTGGGGCTCGCCGGATTCGCCGGATTCGGATACGATAAGCAATTGAAATTACTGGACCTCATGATGGTTGATGGCGACGGCATGGTTCTGGACTCAGCGACGGAAGACGCAAAGGCGGCGCTCGAATCGGCGCGGCGCGTTCTCGAGACCGAGATCGGCGGGCTGCGCGCCCTGTCGGACACGCTCGATGAAGGTTTTTCCCGCGCGATCGATATTATCGCGGCGGTCACCGGGCGCGTCATCGTGACCGGAATGGGGAAAAGCGGACATATCGCCAACAAGATCGCAGCGACCCTCGCCTCGACCGGCACGCCCGCGCAATACGTGCACCCGGGCGAGGCCAGCCACGGCGATCTCGGGATGATTACCGTCAACGATGCGGTGATCGCGCTGTCGAACTCGGGCGAAACGGCCGAGCTTACCGATATCGTCGCCTATGCGAAGCTGAAGCGGATTCCGCTGATTTCGGTCACCGGGAAATCGGACAGCGCGCTGTCCAATGCCGCCGATGTCCCGCTGGTGATGCCCGACGTTCCGGAGGCCTGCCCGCTCAGCCTCGCGCCGACGACCTCGACAACCGTGATGCTGGCGCTCGGCGACGCGATCGCGGTCGCCCTGCTGGAACGCCGCGGCTTTTCGACCGACGATTTCCGCATGCTGCACCCCGGCGGCCAGCTCGGTTCCCGCCTGACGATGGCGGCGGACGTCATGCGGTCCGGCAGCGAAATGCCGCTCGTCAGGCTGTCGACGCCGATGACCGAGACCATCATCGAAATGACGGCGAAACGTTTTGGCTGTGTCGGCGTTCTGTCGGAGACGGGCACCCTTGCCGGGGTCATTACCGACGGCGACCTGCGGCGCCACATGGAAGACGATATTCTGGCGATGACGGCCGGCGAGGTCATGACGCCGGACCCGAAAGCCGTCAGTACAAATATCCTCACGGCCCAGGTCCTCGCCATGATGAACGAAAACAAGATCACCAATTATTTTGTCGTCACGGACCAGCGCCCGGTCGGCATAATTCATATTCACGATGTTTTGCGAAAAGGCCTGTCGTGATCCATGGTGATTCCCCTGCGTGAAGCGGCAGAAAACCGGCAGCCTGCAGAACCGGCCGTAGTTGCCGGGTCGGCCGGCGGCCGACTGCCCCATTACCGGTCGGGATACAGCCGGTTCGTGCTTCTTGCGAAATACGCGCTGCCGCTGATCGCCGGAATCGTCATGATGCTGGTGGTCGTATGGCCCGAACTGAAATCCAAGCCCGAAAAGTTTTCGCTCGGCCTGTCGGACGTGAAAGTCGAAACGGCCGGCGGGCAGCGGGTTATCAATGCCCGCTTCACCGGCGTCGATGGCGAGAACCGGCCGTTTTCCATCACCGCGGAATCCGTCGTACAGGCGGTCAGCAACGACAACGGGGTGCAGCTTACGCAGCCGAAGGCGGATGTCACGCTTGCCGGCGATTCCTGGGTTGCGATCGCCGCGCCGAAGGGGCTGTTTCGCCGGGATGTCGAAATTCTCGATCTGTCCGGCGGGGTCGATGTTTTCCACGACGACGGTTACGAATTCAGAACGGCGGAAGCGCGGCTCGATTTCGCGGCTTCCGCGGCCACGGGAGACACGCCGATTCGCGGCCAGGGGCCGTTCGGCACAATCGTCGCCGAGGGATTCGAGATCACGGGAAGCGGCGACAACATCATGTTTACCGGAAAGTCGCGCCTGATTCTTTATCCCGACGCGACAAAACCGGGGCCCGGGAAATGAATGTATTCGGTCGCCATGGCGCCTGCATGGCCGCGACGGTCTGTGTTCTCGTCGCGACGATGCAGATTTTCGGCGCGGCCCCTGCCGGCGCCCAGGGAATCGGGCTGCCCGGACAATCGAAGGACCGTCCGATCGAAATCAACGCCGACCAGGGCATCGAATGGCGGCAGAAATCCAAGGCCTATATCGCGCGCGGGAATGCGCGTGCCGCGCAGGGCGATGTCGCGGTGCATGCGGATGTCCTGACCGCCTATTACCGCGAAACGGCGGCAGGCAGCTCCGATATCTGGCGTATCGATGCCGAAAGCAGGGTCCGGATCGTAACCCCGACCCAGAAGGCGTTCGGCGACAAGGGCGTCTACGACGTCGATAACGGGGTGCTTGTCCTGACCGGCCGCGTGCGGATGGAAACGGAAACCGACCGGATCACCGCCCGCGACAGCCTGGAATACTGGGAAAAACGGAATCTTGCGGTCGCCCGCGGCAATGCAATCGCCGAGCGGGGCGAGAACAAGCTGCGTGCCGACGTGCTGACGGCCCATTTCCGGAAGGACGCGAATGGCAGGTCGCGTGTCAGCAAGGTCGATGCGTTCGACAATATCGTGATCACCACGCCGGATGAAATCGTGCGGTCGCATCGCGGCATTTACGATGTCGAAACCGGTATCGCGAAGTTAACAGGATCGGTTAAGATTACCCGTGGTACAAATCAGTTGAATGGCGAATACGCCGAGGTAAATCTCAATACAGGTGTCAGCCGATTGTTTGGACGGGGCGGTAGCGTTCGCGGAATATTTACGCCGGACAAGGCCGCCGTTCCGAAATCCGGCGACCGCCCGGTGCCGCAGGGGGCGCAGTGACAGACTCGGTGAAGACAGAACCGGATAATATCCGGCGGGGAAAATGAAGCGACATGCCTGATACACTTGGCGCCCAGGGCGCCGGCCCCACGCTTGTAGCCGAAAACAGCGGGTTGCAGGTCCACAAGATCGGAAAAAGGTTCAAGAAGCGGCCCGTTCTCCGCGATGTCAGCATGCATCTGAACCGCGGCGAAGTGGTCGGGCTGCTGGGGCCGAACGGGGCTGGCAAGACGACCTGCTTTTATATCGTCACAGGCCTTATCTCGCCCGATTACGGATCGATCGCGCTCGACGGCCACGACGTCACCAATTTGCCGATGTATCGCCGGGCCCGGCTGGGTGTCGGATATCTGCCGCAGGAAGCGTCGATTTTCCGCGGGATGACCGTCGAGAACAATATCCGTGCGGTCCTCGAAGTGACCGACGACAATCTGGCGCGGCGCGAAGCGCGCCTCGAGGAACTGCTTGCCGAATTTTCCGTCAGCCATTTGCGCCGGACACCGGCGCTGGCGCTGTCCGGCGGCGAGCGCCGCCGCGTTGAAATTGCCCGTGCGCTGGCCTCCGACCCCAGTTTTATGCTGCTCGACGAGCCGTTTGCGGGTATCGACCCGATTGCCGTCGACGACATCAGAAATCTTGTCGCGCATCTCAAGGATCGTGGTATCGGTGTCCTGATTACGGATCATAACGTGCGGGAAACGCTCGATATTGTGGATCGGGCGTATATCCTTCACGATGGTGCGGTGTTGATGGAAGGCGCGCCTTCGGAAATCGTTGCGCATAAGGATGTGAGGCGTGTTTACCTTGGTGAAAGATTCAGCCTGTAAGACAAATCACTAAGTGTATGTAGGATAAGCTTTTATGGTGCTCGGACCGCGATTGGATCTGCGTCAGAGCCAATCTCTGGTAATGACGCCTCAACTGCAGCAAGCAATCAAGCTGCTGCAGATGTCCAACGTTGAGCTTTCCGATTATATCGAACAGGAAATTGAGCAGAACCCGCTGCTCGAACGCGAAGACCCCAATGGCGGCATAGAAGGCGACGGCGACCCGGCGCCTGCAGAAACGGCGGACGATTTCGACGCCGGCGATTCCGCCGGTGGCGATGCTGATGGCGACGATTTCGACGTTGAGACGGTGTCGCCGGACGACCCGTCCTTCGACGATGGCGATCTTGTCCCCGATGCCGCCGATCACGCGACGTCCGAAAGCCTCGGTGCGGACGAGCGCGCCCTGGATACCGATTACGAAAACGTCTACGAGCCCGAATCCGCGTCCGACGGCGCCACTCCCGACAGCGGCCAGGATGAAGGCGACAGTCTTCTGTGGAACGCGTCGTCCGGCGGCGGCGGCGGTTTCGACGACGAACTCACCGGCATGGAGAATGTCGCCGCCGAGGAAATGACCCTCCGCGATCACCTGATCGGTCAGATAAATATCGATCTGCACGATCCGGTCGACATCATGATCGCCGGCCGCCTGATGGACATGCTGGACGATAACGGCTGGCTCTCTGGGTCGCTGGAACCGGTCGCGATCGCTCTCGGCTGCACGCTGGAGCGTGTGCACACGGCGCTTGCCAGGTGCCAGCTATTCGACCCGCCCGGCATTTTCGCGCGCTCCCTGTCCGAATGCCTTGCCCTGCAATTGCGGGAAAAGAACCGGCTCGACCCGGCCATGCAGACCCTTTTGGACAATCTGGAACTGCTCGCCAAGCGTGAATTCGGCCAGTTGCGGCGCCTGTGCGGCATCGACAACGAAGACCTTCTGCAGATGGTCACCGAGATAAAGGAACTGAATCCGCGGCCCGCTTCCGAATTCGATCACGATGTGGCGCAGCCTGTGGTGCCGGATGTGTTCGTGCGGCGCAACAAGGCCGGCTGGCTTGTCGAACTGAACAGCGATGTCATGCCCCGCGTGCTGGTCAATAACCGCTATTATTCGATTGTCCGGAAACATGCCCGTTCAAAGAACGACAAGGAATTCCTGAGCGACCGGTTCCAGTCCGCCAACTGGCTGGTGCGCGCGCTGCATCAGCGGGCGGAGACGATCCTCAAAGTGGCGTCGGAGCTGGTTGTCCAGCAGGAGGCTTTCTTTGAGGAAGGGGTCGAATTTCTCAAGCCGCTCACCCTGCGCGACGTCGCCGAGGTCGTCGGCGTGCATGAAAGCACGGTCAGCCGGGTGACGGCCAACAAGTATCTCGGGATGAGCCGGGGTATTTTCGAGATGAAGTATTTCTTCAATTCCGCGATCGGCCAGGGCGACGCCGGCGAATCGCGGTCGGCGGAATCGATCCGCTTCCGCATCAAGGCGCTGATCGACCGGGAGACCCGTGAAAGCGTGCTGTCGGATGACCGCATCGTCGATATTCTGCGGGACGAGGGAATCGACATTGCGCGCCGTACCGTCGCCAAATATCGCGATGCGATGCATATTCCGTCATCGGTTCAGCGGCGGCGGGAAAAGGCGTTGCAGGTATAGCCGATTGATCTGAGCATTGCGGTTGACTAACCTGTCGGCAGTGCTATTTTCTGCGGCCTTGGATGTCGGCGAGGCGCGCCGCACAAGGGATTTCAGGAAATTTTCAATAGTATCCGGGGCCTTATCCCCGGAGGATTGTGGCGCATGCAGGTTACAGTTTCAGGAAAACAGGTCGATATAGGCGAAGCCTTTCCCGCCTATGCCGAAGAACTTCTGGATGACGTGGTCGACAAATATTTCGACAGCGGCATCGATTCGAACGTGACGGTGTCCAAGGCCGGCAACGGATTGCGGATCGATATTTCCGTCCATCCCGGGCGGGGAATCGTGGTTCAGTCCCATGGCGAGGCCGCCACGGCGCATCTGGCCTTCGACCTTGCCCTTGAGCGCATTGCCAAGCGCCTGCGGCGCTACAAGCGCCGCCTGCGGGACCACAATCGCAAGGAAAAATCCGAGGCGAAGCAAAATCCGCTGAACGCGCAGCGCTATGTGATCGCACAGCCCGCCGACTTAGACGATGACGTAGAAGAAAACGACGACGATACCGGCTTGACCGAATCGGGCGACAACCCTGTCGTCATTGCCGAAACCACGACGGAAATCGAGATTCTGTCCGTCAGCGAAGCGGTAATGCGGCTCGACCTCTCCGACCGGGCGGCGCTTGTGTTTCTGAATGCGGGGAACCGCCGGGTAAACGTCGTTTATCGCCGCCGCGACGGCAATATCGGCTGGGTCGACCCCGAGACGGATGGTGCCGCCGCCTGAGGGCGCGCGGGGGACCGGTCATGGAAATCCAGGATATTCTCAGCGAAAATGCCGTCGTTACCTCGCTCAAGGTGACAAGCAAGAAACAGACTCTGAACGAACTCGCACGAATGGCGGCCGAACAGACCGGTATTCCCGGACGGGCGATACTGGACGTGCTGCTGGAACGCGAACGTCTGGGCACGACCGGAATCGGCGACGGTATCGCCATTCCGCACGGCAAGCTGCCGGAGCTTGAAAAGCTGTTCGGATGTTTTGCCCGCCTCGATACGCCGGTTGAATTCGATTCCGTGGATAACGCGCCGGTGGACCTGGTGTTTCTGCTGCTTGCGCCGGAATCGGCGGGCGCCGATCATTTGAAGGCATTGGCCCGCATTTCCAGAATTCTGCGCAACAGCCTTCATTGCGACAAGCTGAGAACGGCGCCGAGTTCGGACAAATTATACGCGTTACTGACCAAAGACCCCCAGAACCGGGCGGCCTAGCGCCGCTAAAGGGGCTTTTTTCCGCAATTCCCGGATGTTATTCGCGATAGCGGCCCGTTATTCGCGGGCAGGCGGCTGTTAGTGAACGCTGACCGGTTCCATATCGTTCTGGCGCACGGCTGCGAACGTCACATCGCGATCGGCTTCCATCAGGGCGATCTCGGCACCGTTGGCCGCATAGACGCCAAACCGGGGCGAATCGCCGCCGGTGATTTTCTTTACATAGGCGACATGGTCCATACCCAGCATCTCGAAATCGGTTGCCGACATCGGGCTCTGTATCGTTTCACTGTTTTGCATCTGACTGCTCCACTTCACCACTTGAACTGATCTGGTTTCGGGCTCCGTTCAGGAAGCCTTTTCTTCCGGTTCGATGTCGATCGACCGGAGATCCGGGCGCTGTGATGCGCCGGATGTCTTGATCTCGATCGTACGGGTTTCCGTTTCGACCACCGGGCGTTTGAGATTGATATGCAAAAGCCCGTTATCCAGGTCCGCGCCTACGATTTCGATACCTTCGGCGAGAACGAAAGACCGCTGAAACTGCCGTGCCGCAATACCGCGGTGGAGAAACTCGCGATCGGGATCGTCGACCTGCCGGCCGCGGATGACAAGCTGCGTGTCTTCCACCGACACGGAAAGCTGGTCTCTGGCGAAGCCGGCCACTGCCAGCGAAATGCGGATGTCGTTTTCACCGACACGTTCGATATTGTAAGGCGGGTAGCCGTCGGACGAAGACTTGGAAACCCGGTCGAGCGCGCGTTCGATGTCGTCGAAGCCAAGCAGAAACGGGCTGTTGAAAAGCGAAAGTCGAGCCATATCGATTCCCCTCACGAGAGCGAGTAATCATGTGTGCCGGACCCTACACAGGCATCCGGTAACCAGGATATGTGGCTTTTTGCATCGATTTTCAAGGTGTTGCTTTCGCGCTTTCTAATTGTTTGCGTTGCGGGCCGACAGGAGGCTCGCCGCCTCGTCATGGGCATCGGCCGCCTGTTCCTTGAGCGATTTTTCCGCCGTGATCATGTAGGACAGCAGTGTCTTGACCGACCATTCCCGTTCGACCCGTTCGCAGAATTCCGGATCGAGCATCAGGCCGCGTACTTTTACATGCTGGGTGAACTCCAGCAGTTTGGAATATCCGTCTACAAGCCCCTGCAGATCGACCGGCAGGTTCGCGACCGGCGGGATACCCTGCGTTTCGCCGGCGGCCTCGGGCGCTTCCGGGCCGCCCGCGCGGGACATGTTTTCCCCGTCGGAAAGGGCCTGGAACTGGGCCGCAAGAAGAGCCGTTTTTTCGACCCATTCGGGCCGTCGGGGCAGCATCGATTCAACTACCGACACCGTCAGGGACAGTGTCGCTGCGACAATCATGCAGACAAAGTGTTTGGCGAGTTCGTACAGGTCCGTCACAAATTTACTCCAGGGACTAGAACTTCCTATCCGTTATCTGATCACGGCCGGCTGAAAAATGTCTTAATGGATTTAAAAGAAAGGTGGCTGGAATATTTATAAAATTTGAAATAAATAAGTAAAATATTCATCAGTACTGCCATATAAAAATAATATAATCGTAATACATACATTATATATGGGAGTAAATTCACGTGTAATATGAGAGTATCTATGTTGGGTAGTTTTAAATACAGCGGAATATTGGTTTCGCTTTCGAGGCCAAACCCGAATTTAGTATTATGGGCCCTGGCTTCCTATGCCGCCCTTCTCGTTTCGACCGTGATTATCCTGTAAAAGTTCCGGTCAGGCGACGACGGCGGAAACGACGAACAGGGGGTCGGACTGGCCGGGTTGCGGCGAGATATCCGAAATATTGATGTCGGCAAATTTTCCGGCGCGCCCGAAATACCCCGCAACAAGTTCCCCGTGCATTTCATTGCCCGTTTCCCGCCAGGCGGCGACGGCTTTGGTTGGAAACATCCGGTTGGAATACGAAACCGCGGCGATTCCCCCGGGTTTGAGACACCGCCCGATTTCCGAGAACACGGGCACGGGATCGACCAGATACTGGACCGAGACGGCAATCAGACAGGCATCGAAGGTCTCGTCTTCAAAGGGCAGGCGGGGGGACCGGTTGAGGTTCTGCACGCCGTATTCGTCGAGCCGGGGGTTGGCCGCGAGTTCTGTGGTATTCATCCCGATTCCGACCATGCGCCCCGGCTGCAGGGCCGCGGGAAGGTGCGACACGCAGCTCGACATCAGATCGAGTATGGCATCCCCGTTCCGCAGAATTCCGGCGTAATACGCCGCCAGGGCCGCGCAGGCATCCGCGTCGATATGGGTCACCAGCCGCGGCATGCCGTAAAACAATTCATCCGGCGCCTCGTCGATACGCGCGAAGGACAGCGCGGCGAATTCAGTGGATTCCCGACCTGTCGTCGGCGCCCGTGGCGGGCCGCCGGTCAGAAATCGTCTCCCATTGCGCGGCGTGCGAAATATTCCCAGGCCCGTTCCATCGCCAGCGGCCCGACAAGGGTTTCGGGGGTAAGTTCGATCTCTGCCGCGCTGAGATACTTCACGTCGCCCAGCGGCATTGCCTGAAGCTGGAGCTCCGCGTTTACCTGGGTATAGATAGCGGTAAGGACCGCTTCCTTGATCCCGCCTGCGGCAACGGCGCAGCCATGTCCCCGCATCAGCACGACGCGTTCGTCGCCCAGCGTTTCCGCCAGATCGCGTGCCTGGTCCATATTGGTGACAAGCAGGGACGTGCCGCCGAATTTATTCTCGATATCCCATACCGGCACCCGGTCGCCGATGACGCCGGTGACATGCATAACGGGCCGCAGCGGCGTTTGGGTGATGCTGAACGGGATGATCGCGTGCGCATGGTTATGGACCACGGACAGGACATCGGGGCGCCGCTCGTAGATGCCGCCGTGAATGTGACGTTCCGCATAGGGTTTCCGGTCGTCGCCGCCGACGACGTCCCCCTGCAGCGTGAATTCCATGATATCGTCCATGGTCACCAGTTCGGGACTGCGCGACCGTGCGACCAGGTAGTGTCCGGGATTGTCGGGATGGCGCATGCTCACATGTCCGAACGCATCCACGACGCCCTCATGCGCCAGTATGCGGTTGGCGATGACGATTTCGCGCAGTGCATCGATCAGGGTGGCCACAGACAAACATTCCCGGACTGGCGCCGCTGAAATTCCCGGCGCGGCGCGCGGCTATTGAGACAACGGTGCCGTTTCTAGCATACGGTCTGGGGTGCGGCGAAGAACCGATTCAGTCGAGTACCGCGACCAGGTCGCGCAGCGTACGGTTTTCTTCTTCCAGTTGCGACATGTGGAACTGGACGATATCTCCGATGCTGACGACGGCCTCCACCCTGCCTTTGGTCAAAACCGGCAGGTGGCGGATATTGCTTTCGGACATTACCGCCGCGATCTTGGCAACCCGGTGCTGGGCAGAGCAGGTCATAACGTCGATAGTCATGGCGTCGCGGACCGCGGCGGACGTCCCGTTTCCGTGGGCGGCGAAATAACGCGCGAGGTCGCGTTCGGTGAGAATACCCGCGAGTTCCCCGTCCTCCGTCTCCACGATAAGTACGCTGACCGCGTTGTCGACCATGAGACGCGCCGCCCGGCGGATATCGTCGTCGGGCGATACGTCTATCAGATCGTTCGGTTTGTGTTGCAGAAGATCGCGGATCAGCAATGCAGGTTCTTTCGGTCAGTCGGTATCGAGCAGCGATTCCATCTGTGCCAGGACGTCGTCCAGTTCCGAAATGGCCAATTCCGTCTCCGGGAGGGTGGCAGGGGTGGGCTGGGCAGGCGTTTTATCGGCAGGTTCGCTTCCGCTTTGCCGGGCAAGCGCGGCGGATAGCAGGCCCGGGTCGATCGGTTTCGAAACATAGTCGTTCATGCCGGCGGCGAGATAGGAATCGCGGTCGCCAACCATGGCATTCGCCGTTAACGCGATAATCGGGACGCCGGCGTTCGGTCCCGGAAGACGGCGGATTTTCTGCGTGGCGTCGATCCCGCTCATGTTCGGCATCTGCACATCCATCAGAACGACGTCGTACTGTTTCTGCGACGCCAGCATCAGCGCTTCCACGCCGTCATTCGCAATGTCGACCTCATGGCCGGCCCTTGCCAGCAGAGCGATCGCAACCTGCTGGTTTACGGTGTTGTCTTCGGCCAGCAATATCTGGAGCGTGCGTCCGCCCGGCAAGGCGGCACTTGGCGTGTTGGCCCGGTCCGACGATCCGGCAGGATCGTCTCTGGATGCCTGCACAGCGGCAAGCAAACGGCTCGGGCGAACCGGTTTGTTTATATGGCAGTCGAAATCGGGCGCCATCTGTCTGGCGGCGTGCCCGGACAGGCCGCGGTTGGTCACCAGGATACGTTGCCTGACCCGCGTATGGGGCGCGTCAGACAGTAATTTGCCGGTCAGTGCGCCGTTCGTCCTGTCCATACTCTGGTCGATCAGAACGGCGTCGAAGGTCGTGCCGTTTGCCGCCGCTTCATGAAGCGCCGTCTCGGTCGTTTCGCTGCTGACCGTGGCGGTTACGCGATATCCGAACGCTTCCATCTGCCGGGTGAGGAACGTGCGGCTGAGCACCGTTTTGCTCGCGATCAGGGCATGGCCGGATTTGCCTGCCGGCGGGCGGACGAGTGCTTTTTCGTCGGCACGGGGCAGGTCGAGTTCGAACCAGAACGTGCTTCCCTTGCCTTCTTCGCTGTCGACGCCGATTTTGCCGCCCATCAGCTCAACGATCTGTTTGCAGATCGCGAGGCCGAGCCCGGTGCCCCCGAATTTCCGTGTGGTCGACGCGTCGGCCTGCACGAATTTTTCGAACAGCTTGCCGCAGGATTCCGCGCTGAGACCGATCCCTGTATCCGTAACTTCGAGGCGGAGGGATGCGCTGTCCTCGCCGATCTCGACGACGTCTGCCGACACGGAGACCGAGCCCCTGGGCGTGAACTTCACGGCATTCGTTGCGAGGTTAAGCAGGACCTGCCGCAACCTGCCGGAATCGCCCAGGAACGATCCGTATAGTTCGGGCGCGATAAAGACGGCGATTTCCAGTCCCTTGTCGTTGGCCAGGGTTTCGATCAGATCGACCGCGCTCTCGAACGTGTCTGCGGGCGACATCGGAAGGGATTCGAGATCCAGTTTGCCGACTTCCAGCTTGGAGAAGTCGAGTATGTCGTTGATGATTGTCAGCAACGCCTGTCCCGAGGTCGCAATGACCTCTGCCTGGTCGCGTTGTTCGTCGTTCATGTCGCTGTCGAGCAGGATGCTCGCCATGCCCAGAATGCCGTTCATCGGCGTCCGGATTTCATGGCTCATCGTTGCGAGAAACTCGGACTTTGCACGATTGGCTTTCTCGGCGGCGGTTGCCGCGACCTCCGCTTCTTCCTTTGCGATTTTCAGTGAAAACTCGAACTGCTTGCGTTCTGTAATATCTTCGATGATCGCCGCGAAAGCGGGCGTGTTCTCGTTACGCATGAGCTGGAGATTGACCGCGACGTCGTAATAGGACCCGTTTTTCCGGCGATGTATGGATTCGAACTTGATCGATGTTTGCGCGTCCGAGCGCAGCGGTTCGAGCAATGCATCGAAGCTTTCGGGGGTGTGTTCCGGCATCAGGTCCAGCGGGCTCAGTTTTTTCAATTCGTCACTGGAATAGCCGAGGTTTTCGCAGGCGCTGCGGTTGACCTGAGAGAACAGGAGAGTCTTTTCATCGAACAGATACATTTCATTCGATGAGGCGTCGACGATACGGCCGAGCCGCAGGTTCTGTTGCTCCGCCGCCCGGCGGATCGTGATATCGCGGTTTATGACGAGATGGGCTTTTCTCCCGTCCCAGTCGATCAGCAACGCCGTCGCTTCCACTTCGACGGACGATCCATCGACACGGATACGGCGCATTTCCTGCCAGCCGACCGTCTCGCCCCTGTCCAGGCTCGCGCGTACTTCCCCGATTTTCGCGAAGTCGTCAGGATGGTTGAACTCTATACTGACCCGCCCGATCAGGTCTTCGGCATTCTCCATGCCGAGCATGTCGGCGGCAGCCGCGTTGGCGAAAACGATGACGCCGTCGACATGCACGCGGATTGCGTCGGGCGACGCATCGATCAGCCGCTGGTATCGGGTCTGGCTTTCTTCCAGGCGGCGCATCGCTTCGCGCTTTTCGGTGATATCGCGGGTGACATGCAGGTTTGCGAGGGCGCCGCCCCAGTCGATCGGAATCGCTGCCGCTTCGACCGGAACGATTCTGCCGTCGAGACGGACACGCGACGTTTCCCGCCAGTCGGCGAATTCTCTGCGGGCGAGCAAATTCCGCCGCGCCTGAACGTTTTCGCTTTCTTCCGGCGGCGTGAAATTTGCGGGGAGGCCGATCAGGTCGTCGGGCGATGCCGCGCCGAGAAGCTTGGCCTCCGCCTCGTTAGCATAGATGACATATCCGTCGCGGTTCACCCGGATGCCGTCCGGCATGATATTAAGCAGGGACATATAGCGCTTTTCGCTGTCCCGGAGTG
>TARA_R110000868_G_scaffold6535_8_pt1 | contig 13265 bp, 13 predicted proteins | sample TARA_R110000868 | Tara Oceans TARA_R110000868 (sample SAMEA4397489) | marine metagenome | biome: Polar Biome; feature: [SRF] surface water layer (ENVO:00010504); material: water (ENVO:00002006), including particulate matter (ENVO:01000060) such as... | depth 5 m | reverse complement strand
TCGCGCGGCCTATCCCGAAATCGCTGTGCAAAAGATAATCGCGCCGCTGTTCGTGGTCGGATTTCCGCGCAGCGGCACCACCATATTGCACGCGCTGCTCTCAGCAGACCCACAGGCGCGCAGTCCGCTGGCCTGGGAACTGGCTGCGCCATCGCCGCCACCGCGCGCGGAAACAGCCCAGACCGATCCAAGAATTGCAGACTCCCGGGCCGCGATCGAACGGCTGCCAGCGCAATTTCGTGCCATGCACGCGATGGGTGCAACGCTGCCCGATGAAGACAACAGCATCATGCAAATGGCCTTCCGGTCGCTGAACTTTGCCGCGCCCCGGGAACTGCCACCCTATGTCGAATGGCTGCTCGACTGTGACATGGAACCGGCTTTTGCTCTCCACCATCATATGCTTCAGCATCTGCAGGCCTTTCACAAGCGCAACTGGTGGGTGCTCAAGGCTCCGCCGCATCTTTTTGCGCTGGACGCGCTGTTTGAAACATATCCGGATGCGCGCATCGTTTTCACTCACCGCGATCCGGCGTCGATCATGCCGTCCAATGCCAGTCTGATTGCCTTTCTGCACGAGATGAATGGGAACGCGGTCGACCGTGCAGAACTGGGCCGCGCGGAAAGCGCCAAATGGCGCAAGGGTATGGACCGGGCGATGGCCTTCCGCACCGCCAATCCGCAATTGGCCGACCGCTTTTTCGATCTGCAATACAAGGATTTCATCGGCGACCAGATGGCAACGGTGGAACGGCTCTATGCCGGGTTGAACATCGCGCTTGATACCGAAGCGCGAGAAGCGATGACGACCTTGTTGGCCGAAAGTCGCCAGGGCAAGCACGGCAAGCATGATTATAGCGCCGAGCAATATGGCATGAGCGTCAAATCTACCCGCGATGAATATGCCGATTACATCGAAGCCTATGACGTTGCCATATGAGGGGAAATCGATGTGACTATTGATTATGGTAGCGGGCTTAGCACTGAGCAAGACCATGCGCTGACCGGGCCGCTGGAGGCGGATCCGCAAGCTGCCGAAACGATGAATTTCTGGGCCTATGACCCGGATCAGAATATCGGCCTCAACATTCACCCCCGCATCCACAATGGCCAGATGCACGCAATGGTCACCCTGTTTCTTGCCGATGGCACCATCCTGCGGCAACGCGCCGATACCGGTAGCTTCGACGATGGCGCGTCACCCGGATCAGCGCATGTTCGCTATCAATGCGTCCAGCCGTTTCAATGCTGGACCTACGTGGTCGAAAAGCTTCCTGCTTTCACAACTTCCGATGCCGGGCAACGGGCTGGCATTGTCGATGATGAAACACCCGATGCGACCATCTCCTTCGCGCTGCAATCAGAGGCCGCAGCCCCGATATGGCTGAACGGCACGATGACAGCCGAAGCGGTGCAAATGATGAAGGGGCCGGCGGGTCTCTGGATCGCCGGGCGGCTGGGCAGCGGGATCCATCCCGATAGCTACCGTTATGACCAGCTGGTCAAGGTAACCGGCAGTGTCGAGACACCCGATGGTCCGAAAGACTTCACAGGCTTCGGCTTGCGCTGCCATGTTCGCGGCGTGCGCAATCTGACTGGCATGGCGGGTACCTGCTGGATGAGCGGTCTGTTCCCCAGCGGCAAGGGCTTTGGCGTAATGGTCAACATCGGGGCAGATGGACGCTATTCGTTCAGCGAGGCGTACACGACGGATGGAAAAACAATCACCCCGGCCCGCATATTGCAGTTTCCGCGCCGGCACAGGGAATTGGAAGAGGGGCCTTTCTGGATACAATTGGCCAGCGACGAGCTGGGACTGGTTGATATTTCCGGTGAAGATGTGCGGGCCTTTTACTGGTCGATGGAGGATTGGGGGGCCAACGCAACATCGCCGCCAGCCTATGGCAATGACCCCGACGCCGGCGTGCTGATGAAACAGGCGCTGGCTCGCTACCAATGGGATGACGAAATCGGCTACGGCCTCAATGAACGATCAGGATAAGGACAGGATATGACCGAACAGCTTATATTTACCGCTGAGGACGACTGCTATCATCAGCTGTCGGACGACCATTATGAAACCGAGACCAACTGGTGGTCGTTCAATATTCCCGAACGGAAAATCGGCTGCTGGATTCATGCCCCTTATTATCAGAATCGCAAAGCGGTGACCTGGCGGATTTTTGCCTGGGATGACGAGGGCTTCGATCCGGCACGCATGGCTTATTATCGCAAGGTTGAGGAAGCGGCGATGCCCGACGATCCCGATCTGCGTGACATCACTTTTCCCGGCGACAGGAATGGCCCGGGCTACAGCCTCAAGATGCTGGAACCGGGCATGAAATATCAGCTGCAATATGAAGATGCGGCGCGTGGTTTCGCGCTCGATTTTACCCATACGGGCCTGCACGAACCGCATCGCTTTCCCCCGGGCCGGCCGCCGTTCATGCAAACCCCGCATTTCGACCAGTTGGGCCATGTCGAGGGCTGGATGACCTTGCGCGGCGAGCGTATCCGGATTGACGGCATCGGTGTGCGTGATCGGACCTGGGGCCCGCGCGGCGGACCCTATGCCGCCTCGCCGAAGAAATATGCCAGCGACATGGACCGCGTCAAACATCCCGGCGGCGCGCGCTGGCGGGAGGTCGAGCGGGAAAAGGGGCGCGGACGTATCCAGTATATATTCGGCCATCGCCGTGATGGGACCGGCTTTCTCGGTTTTGTTCGTCTGCAGGATTCCGATGCCCAGGGATGGGCGCCGATGAATGCCGGCTGGATTCGGCGGGATGGCGAATTCGGCACGCTGGATGCAAGCAAATCGCGCATGCGCAGCTTTCGCAATCCGAAGACCGGATGGTGCACGCATATGCAGGTGGAATTGGTCGATGAACTGGGCCGCGAAATGATCAGCGAAGGCTTTGCCGTGAGCACGATGAGTGAGGCCGGCTATGGCGTAAATCAGCTGATGCGCTGGGATATCGACGGTGGCATTGGCTGGGGCGAGGATCAGGATGTCTGGAACCCGACTCATTTTGTCCGGATGCTGGATGCGCTGAAAGCAACGGCCTGACCGCGATGTTGGCCAAGCTGTCGCTACCGCTGATGTGCGCACCGATGAGCTTTGCCTCTTCGGTGCCACTCGCCACTGCTTGCTGCCGCGCTGGAATCATTGGAGGCTGGCAAGGCGGCACCGCGACTTCGGACGAAATTTTTACAGATTATGTGACGGCACTAGAGGGCATTGAAAGCGGGCCGCCAATCGTCAACCTACCCGCGCGCTGGGCAGTTGATCCCGCCGCCGCCGATCGAATCGCGATGCTCGAACGCGCGCGTGTGCCGCTCGTTCTGTCCAGCGTCGGCGATCCGTCCGCGCTGGTCGAGCGGGTCCATGGCTGGAGCGGGCGTATTATTCATGATGTCACCACCATGAAACATGCGGAAAAGGCGATCGCGGCTGGAGTCGACGGGCTGATGCTGACCTGTTCCGGAGCGGGTGGGCATACAGGTTTTCTGACCCCGATGGCCTTCGTTCCGGCGGTACGAAAAACCTTCGCTGGCATGCTGATTGTGGCTGGTGGGATTGCAGACGCGCACGGCATTGCTGCTGCACTGGCGCTTGGTGGTGATATTGCCTGCATGGGAACACGCTTCATCGCTACACCCGAAAGCGGGGTTGTTGAAGGGCATAGGTTTATGATTCCAGACGTCGGGGTCGATGACATAGTCGCGTCGGCGGCAATGAACGGGGTGCCTGCGCACTGGATGCGCCAATCGATCGAAGCGGTCGGACTCGATCCAACAACATTGCCGGGCGTTCGCTCGCCGATGCCGCAAGGGGTCAAGCCGTGGCGCGATATTTGGAGTGCGGGGCAGAGCGTGGGCCTGATTGATTCAGTCGAACCAGTTGCCGATCTTGTCGCCCGGTTGACGCGTGAATTTGAAGCGCTACCGGCTATTCCCGACTGGCGGGCGCGGATTTCCGCAATTGCCAGCGGCTGGGATTGGCACAACGTCTGAACGAGTCGTCCAGCATGCTTGGCCTCCGACGCATTCGGCATCGCGGCATAGAATTCTTTTATATCAGAGGATCGGGCAACTGATGGGCGCTATCTGCTTTTTTCCGGCTTTTCGGCAATTACAGGATATGGCGCTGGTCTGTGGCGACTCGTGATGGTTCACCTCTTGTCACGTGTGATTAAGAAGTATAACTAGGTTATATAGGTAAGCAAAAAGGATATATGGATGGCTTTCAAGACGCGGATCACGGAGATGTTGGGAATCGAGCATCCGATTGTCCAGGGCGGAATGCAAGGAGTTGGCACGGCGCAAATGGCGAGCGCCGTTTCTAACGCTGGCGGCCTTGGTATCATCACCGCACTGACCCAGCCAACGCCAGAGGCGCTGCGCGATGAGATCGAAAAATGCCGGTCGTTGACCGACAAGCCGTTCGGCGTGAACCTCACCGTTTTTCCGACGATCAATTCGCCCGACTATAATGCCTATGCCGATGCGATTGTCGAGAGCGGCGTCAAGATCATGGAAACGGCGGGCACGCCAGCGGTTCGCGAAATCTGGGAGCGGGTGAAGCCGCAGGGCATCACCATATTGCACAAATGTACCGCGGTACGCCATGCTCTGTCTGCCGAACGAGCCGGTTGCGACATCATCTCGATCGACGGTTTCGAATGTGCCGGGCATCCCGGCGAGGACGACATCACCGGACTGATCCTGATTCCGGCCGCCGCCGACAAGGTGAAGATCCCGATGCTGGCATCGGGCGGCTTCGGGGACGGGCGCGGTCTGATTGCGGCCCTGTCGTTGGGCGCCGAAGGCATCAACATGGGCACGCGATTCTGCGCCACCAAGGAGGCGCCGATCCACGACAATGTCAAACAGGCCTATGTCGACAATGACGAGCGCGGAAGCTTCCTGATTTTCCGCAAATTCAAGAACACGGCGCGCGTCGGCAGGAGCGAGGTTAGCGAAGAGGTCGTCCGCCGCCTCGCCGAGCCGGATGCCAATTTCAGTGACGTGCAGGAGCTGGTTGCAGGAACCGCTGGTCGTGAATTACTGGAGACCGGAGATCTCAGCAAGGGCGTTTTCTGGGCGGGCATGATCCAGGGACTGATCCACGATATCCCGACCTGTCAGGAACTGATCGACCGGATCATCGGCGAGGCCGAAGCGATTGTGCAGGAGAAGCTGACTTCCATGATGTCGCCGACCAGGAGCGGACAATGAACTATGCCCAGCTCGGCAGGATCGGCCTGAAGGTCTCACGCCTTTGTCTGGGCTGCATGAGCTATGGCGATGCGGCGCGCGGCGGTCATGGCTGAGTGCTTGACGAGGAAGCGAGTCAACCGTTCTTTCGCCAGGCAATTGAATCCGGAATCAACTTTTTCGATAGCGCAAACGCTGGGACCCGAAGATGGGCATTTTCTCGCTGCGCCTTTCGAATGTCTTCTCCTGTGCCGATGCGTGACATGAGCGGGAACCATAGCCTGCTGTCGCCAGAATTGGCGGGGCGGCTGATTGGCTAGAACCCGCAATTCAGCTGGCGGGATCGAGTTGACAGCCAAGGCTGCCCGCCATCAGCCGGAATCAGCTCGCGCTCATCAACGCGGCGGTGATGATCTCTTCAGGGTCGCCTCAATATTGCAAATTGACACCAAGCAATAGAACAAGCCTATCGTGTCACCATCGGCCGAAATTGCGAAGTGTCTGACTGCCAGTCGATCCGTACCCGGCGATGGGCCAATCGCCAGCCATCGATGGTGAGGACAATCCGGTCGTCATAGGTGCCACTATGGTCCGGGCCGATGTTGCTGTGTACGGTGAAATAGCTGCGTGCCGTCGCGGTATCGCCATCGACGTCAATCATAGGATTGGTAATGTGATGGCGGACAAATTTTAGCTCGGGGTTGCGCGTTCCAGACGATAGTGAGGCCGCGATCGCCTCCGGGCCGATCGGGTTTGCGCCTGGATATTCCAGTACCCCGTCTTCAGTGAAACAAGCCGCCAGTTCGGCTACGCGTCCACGGTCACCATTATAGGTGTAGCGCGCCAAGAGGTCGCGGATCGCGTCGCGGTGGATGGCAAGTTCATCCATTGAAATGCAACCGCAATCCCGGTTCGTCCCAGCGCATTTTCGCAAGCCGGCCGGATTGCGACAAGGTGATATAGGCGGTGCACATATCCTCGCCGCCAAAAGCAATATTGGTCACATAGGACTCATCGCTTATACTGAATTTCGAGACAGTTCCATCGGGTGTGATCGTCGATATCCCTCCATCATAGAGCGTTGCAACGCAGATATTGCCTGCTTGGGTCACCGCAAGACTGTCAAATCCTACCGGTCCCGGCGCGGTGGCTACCCAGGTCGGGCGCTGTTGATCGACCCTGCGCTCATAGTGCCACAAGCGCGCCTGATGTGTGTCAGCGACATAGACGGACGCGCCATCTGGAGAGAGGCCGACTCCATTGTAGGATACGGCGTGTCGATCGATCGCGAATATTTCTGATCCATCGGTTAGAGCGCTGAACAGCCCGCTCGCTGTGCGGATACCATCGTGGGTCTTGCCGAGGTCGGTAAACCAGATCCGGCCATCGGCGTCAAAAACGATGTCGTTGGGCGCTTGCAGTGGAACGCTGTCACAGCTGTCGTAAATGCGCTCAAATTTCCCGGTCGCCAGATCAACGCGCTCGATTCGCCCTTCATGGCCATTCCCACGCGCATTTTGGAATTTTTCGAGGTCGAGTCCGCCGTTGTTGCACACGTAAAGCGCGCCATCTGGACCGATCGCTGCGCCGTTGGGGCCGCCGCCGATGTCGCAAACCGTCTCGGCGCGTCCGTTCCAACAGCGCGTAATCCGGCCACCGGCGAGCTCGACGACGATCACCGATCCATCAGCCATAACGACCGGACCTTCGGGAAATGCGAGGCCTTCAGCGATGATTTCCATCGTCTTATCCTATATAACCTAGTTATGTAACTATTGACACGCCTGTTGCTGAGGCGCAACCCTGTATGAAGGAGAATATATTGCCCGTACCACAGCATCATATTATCGCGACACCGCCACCTTTTGACACCCCGCCTTATCCGGCAGACATGTTCGCTGGCCAAACCGTTCTGGTAACCGGCGGTGGTTCGGGAATGGGCCTCGCTATGGCGAAAGCCTTTGCGCAAGGCGGCGCGCAGGTTGCCGTGATGGGCCGCGATCTGGAGCGGGCACAGGATGGGGCTGCCCAGATCGCGGCGCTTGGTGTTCGGACCCATGCGATTAGCTGCGACGTTCGCCAGCCCGATGCGGTCGCCGCGGCTTTTGATGAGGCGGAAAATGAGTTGGGGCCAATCCGGCTGCTGGCCAATAATGCCGGGGCCAATTTTCCGGTGCTTGCCGAGAAAGTTTCAGCCAATGCCTGGAATGCAGTGACTCGGATCGCGATTGACGGAACCTTTTTATGTTCTACCGAATTTGCCCGGCGTTGCATGGCGCGCGGGGAACGCGGGGCTATCATCAACAACAGTGCCCAATATATCTGGACGGGCTTCCCGGGTGACGCGCACAGTGCCGCAGCCAAGACCGCGCAAGCGACGATGACCAGGAAAATGGCAGCTGATTGGGCGCCCTATGGCATTCGCGTCAACGCGATCGCTGCCGGATTTTTCCCGCATGACAGTTCTACCGCGGGACAGCGTGAAGGCGGGAGCGAACCGCTGCAAAACATGATTCCGGCTGGCCGGACCGGGAGTATCTGGGAGTTCGGCTGGCTTTCTGCGCTGACCTGTACTCCGCTATTTGGCGCGATGTCAGGGCAGGTGATCGTCCAGGATGGCGGCGAGAGCCTTCGCCGTTCGCTGATGATGCCCGACTTTATTCCGCCGCGCGAACGAGCAGACGGACCATGGGGGTGGCAATGACCGGCTGGTTGACTGGAAAAACTGCTCGCGTCGAGGGGGAAAGTCCCGCGATCATCAATGCAGTCACCACCCAAGGCGCGACGCTCGTACCAGATGGCGAATGTGATATCTGGATCCATGTTGCGCAGCCACCTTTGGTCAAGCCTGCTCATGAACTGACGCATATCGAATGGCGAGCCAGCCTGGATGCAGGGCTGGATCGCTGTTTCCTGGGGGCCAGGGAATTTGCGGATCAATGCCGAGCGCGGAGTAAAGGCGGCGCCATCCTCTTCACGGCAGCACCCGAGCAGGCAATGGGCGCCGATCATGCTGCCGCGGCTGGCGCGCTTGGTAATCTTACCAAGACATTGGGTGTGGAATGGGCCCGCGACGGCATTCGGGTAAATAGTATTCTGACGCTTGAAATGGGAGATAGTCTGGGCAATCTCGCGGCCTATCTGGTCAGTGACTATGCCGCTTATGTTACGGGCGCGGTCATGGGAGTCGGGCTTGATGACTGACCGGATACGCTTGGACGGGCAGGCTGCATTTGTTACTGGTGCCGGTGGCGGTATTGGCCGGGCGATCGCCATCCGGCTTGCGGAGGCCGGTGCCGATGTGGCAATTTTTGACATAATCGCGGAGCGTGCTGAGGAAGCCGCAGAACGGGTGCGTGATTTGGGACGGAGGGCGTTGCCGATCACAGGCGATGTGATGGACGCTGGCGCGCTCAATGCCGGCATCAAGGATGCGGCGAAATCTTTTGATCGGCTAGATATCCTGGTCAACAATGCTGGCGGGGTGGCTGCGCGGCCTTTTCTGGACCAGAGCGAACGCAGCATGCGCAAGCATGTCGATATCAATCTAATGTCTATGCTGATCGCTACGCAAGCCGCCGCCAGCTATATGGTCGAGGGTGGGCGTGGCGGATCGATCATCAACGTCGCCAGCATCGAAGCTGTTCGGGCAGCGCCAAATTTTGCAGTCTATGCTGCATGCAAAGCCGGGATGCTGAGTTTTACCAAATCCATGGCGGTCGAGCTTTCGGCGCATCAGATCCGGGTCAATTGCATTGCGCCGGATCACACCATCACGCCTGGGAATCAGGGAAATCGCGCCGGGCCGGTCGACGCGGCGACCTGGATACAGCACAGCGACGAACAGGTTGATGCGATGAACCGGTTGATCCCTCTGGGGCGAGAAGGCATCGACCTTGAGTGCGGCGATGCTGCGGTGTTCCTGGCGAGCGCTATGTCGAGCTATATCACCGGTGTGCTCTTGCCGGTCGATGGTGGCACCGGGGCATCGTCCGGCTGGGTCCGCGGGCGCGACGGAAAATGGACTCTCAACGAAGGATTGTCATTTGGTATATGAAAAGCAGACTTACGTTCGGATTGCGGATTTGCCTTAGTTGTCCTAGTGACCCGTAAGGCCGTCACCAAGTTGACCAAGTTGACCGAGTAAAGCGAGAGGGTAGGAAAATTGCAGCGCGAAAGTGATAATGGAAGAATCCGGGTTCCCAAAACATCCGAACTGGTTGCTGATCAGATCCGCGAACAAATCATCCGCGGTGAACTGAACGAGGGGGACTCGCTACCACCCGAAGGCACTTTGATGGTGACCTTGGGGATTTCGCGGCCGACTTTGCGCGAAGCGTTTCGTATTCTGGAAGCGGAAAGCTTGATCAGTGTTGTGCGCGGCTCTCGAAGCGGCGCGCGTGTTCATCGTCCCTCGACCGAGCTCGTTTCGCGCTATGCCGGTTATCTGCTGGAATCACAGGCGACGACAATCGCCGATCTTTATGCTGCGCGGCTGGCGATCGAACCGACTGTGGTGCGGTGGCTGGCAACCGCCAATGGCGATACCGAGGGCATGGCCAAGGTAAAAAGCGTTCTCAAAGAACTGGGCGATATGCTGACCGACAATCACTATGACGAGTTCATCGACAATATTGCCTATTTTCATCAGGTTTTGGTGGAAGCGACAGGCAACAAGACACTCAGTTTCATGAATCGCATGCTATTGAACCTCGCCCGTACTCATCAAAATGACTATCAGCGCCGCCATCCGCGGTCGACCGAAGAGCGCCAGAAAAGCATTCGGGCAGGGTTCAAATCATATGCCAAATTGATCCATCTGATCGAAAACGGCGATGTTGAAGAAGCTGTCGAACACTGGCGGCTTCATTTGCGCAACGCCAATGAAACATGGGCAGCGAGAGGTGAAGGCGAGCGGATCGTCGATTCCCTGTCAGGATGAGCGCTTCCTTCATTGAGGCGATGACCGCCGCAGCGGCCCAGCGACCGAATGCGCTGCTCACCGTGGCGTCCGACGTCAGACCCTGCACAACCAATTTGGCCGAGGTCGTTGCTGCCGGACAGCGAATGGGAACCCGGATGATAGCGGCGGGAATTTTGCCCGGTGATATCATTGGCTGCATGCTGGCCAATTGGCGGGAATGGCTGGTGGTCGCTGTTGCAACTGCTCATGCCGGCGCAGTCATGTTGCCCATCGTGACTATCTATGGCGCCAAGGAACTGGGATTCATCCTGCGCCAGTCCGGAGCCAAATGGCTATTCACGCCGGACAGCTTCCGCAATATCGATTATTCTGCGGTTGTTGCCGGTTGCGGGGACCTCTCGGGGTTAGAACGCCATATTGTCACCGGTCCCGCATTTGAAGTGCTTGAGTCCGAGGGCGCAATTTCCCAGCCGGTTGCCGTCAATCCCGAAGACCTTGCATTGCTGGTTTTTACCTCGGGCACCACCGCTGACCCGAAAGGCGTCATGCATTCGGCGCAGGGTTTGCTTGCCGAGCTGGAAACGATGCGCCTCATGCGCGGCGGATCGGATGATGATGCGGTAATTTCACCCTGGCCACCGGGCCATGTCGCCGGCGCGCTGTCAATGTATCGCTATCTCTGCCAGGGATCGCCGCTGGTACTGATGGATCAGTGGGATGCCGCGCTTGCCGCCAAACTGGTGGAACAATATCGCGTGACCAGTTCGTCAGGAACACCCTTCCATCTTTCGGGAATTTTGGCGGCGGCGGAAGCCAATGGCCATGACCTGTCGTCATTGCGTCAATATCTGGTGGGTGCCGCGCCGGTACCAGCATCGCTGATTGAAGCCTGTCAGAGCCGGGGTCTGGCGGTATATCATTGCTATGGTTCGAGCGAGCACCCGACGGTGACCTCGGGTGTCGTCGATGACCCGCTCGACAAGCAGCTTCACACGGAGGGCCGGGCAATTATCGGGTCCGAGATGCGCTTCGTCGACGATGATGGCAATGACGTTCCGGCCGGTGAAGAGGGCGAGATATGCACCCGTGGACCCGAACTTTTCATGGGATATCTTGACCCCGTGTTGAATGAAGCGGCATTTCTTCCCGGTGGCTGGTATCGCAGCGGCGACATTGGTCGGCTGGATGCCGAGGGCTTTCTGCTGATCACCGATCGCAAGAAGGATATCATCATTCGCGGCGGCGAGAATATTTCATCGAAGGAAGTCGAAGCGGTTCTGCTCGGCCTTGATGCCGTCGCTGATGCGGCCGTGGTTGCGACGCCGGATGACCGGATGGGCGAGATCGTGCGGGCCTGCATCGTGCTTTCTTCGGGCGCCTCCCTTAGCCTGGACGACATCCGCAATCATTTTTCTGCAGCGGGGATCGCCAAACAAAAAACCCCCGAACGATTGAGCATAATAGATGAATTGCCGCGCAATGCATCGGGGAAGGTGCTGAAGCACGAGTTGAGGAATTGCTCCTGATGGAAGACCGCATCCTGCCGATGGAGGGCATTCATAATTTTCGTGACTATGGCGGATATTTGACCCGCGGTGGTTCTCGATTCAGGACAGGGCTTCTCTATCGCTCCGGTCAACATCTGGATGCCACGCCAGACGATCTGGCAACCGTGTCCGATCTGAAGCTGACCACGGTGATTGATTTGCGCGGGGACAGCGAACGGATGAATTATCCCTGCGCCCGGCCTGAAGATTTTCAGGCGCAGATATTGTTTGCGCCCGGAGAAACGGCTGACCGACACGGGAATGTGCCACATGTCGAAGCCGCTGAATCGGTCAGAACAGCCGAGCAAGCCAGCCAGGCGATGGCGCGCCTGTATAGATCCATGCCCTACAGGCCCAATCTGATTGCTATTTTTCGGCTCTATTTTGATGCCTTGGCCAAGGGCGATGGTGCCAGCCTGATCCACTGTCTGGCTGGCAAGGATCGCACCGGGTTGGCGGTCGGATTGCTGCATAAATTATTCGATGTGCATGACGATGACATCCAGGCCGACTATATGCTGACCAATGTTGCCGGCAATATCGACCGGCGGATAGCAGCTGGCGCAATCGCGATTCGGCGCAATTATGGGGAGCAGATCGAAGATGATGCAATCCGTACGCTGATGTCGGTCGAGGCCCGTTATCTCGAAAATGCTTTTGCAGCGATCATCGAGCAGCACGGTTCGATTGCCGCCTACGCAGAAGAGATATTGGACGTTACCAAAGACAAAATGGAAGAGATGGAAGCACATTTGCTCGATTGATTTGCAATGTACATTTCAGGCCGGTGTACAATTATAGATTAATTCTTTTTGGCATCACCAAGCGCTATCAGCGGAAACAGCAGCTGGCGCACCCAGTGATGCTCACCGCCCGGCATGCCATAGCGCCACGGCCGACCTTCGGGAATATGGAGGGTGCCGAACAACCGGTCATAAAAGCTGAAAAATGTGCAGAAATTTCGATAGTTAGCGCCGTCCTTGCCGTAGCCATGGTGAACATGGTGGAGGCGCGGGGTGACCAGAATCCATTCGGCAGCGCGCACCAGCTTCGCACCGCCAGGTACCCTTGAAATGATCGCATCATCCCATCGCCAATCGCTGTGGGTGAGCGCATTCCAAGCCATGATGACCATATAGAAAGCGGCGGCCTGGGCATAGAGACCGAGATAGATCGCTACCGCCGTGACCCAAGTATAGCTGTGAACCAATGGCCAGAGCAAATTTGAACGCCACATCAGCGTGACATTGACATAGGGGGCGGAATGATGCGTCCGGTGCATGCCATAGAGCAGGGGGTGCTTCTTGCTGTTGTGGGCGAGGCGGTGGATCCAATATTGCAGGAATTCCGCGATCAGGAAGAGCAGCAGCAGGCTGGCCCAAAATGGTGCCGCCGCCAGGGCGTCTTTATGGGCTGGGATCAATAGGCCGATCAATGTCGCGGTCAGCCAGGCTGTTGCAACACGCGTGACCTGCGACGCGACAATCACCGTCCCCAACAAGTAAAAATCGTGCCGTCGATGCACCTTTTTGTGCCGTCCCATGGCAATTTCAGTCACCAAAATCACCAAAATC
>TARA_R110000868_G_scaffold118683_4_pt1 | contig 13265 bp, 13 predicted proteins | sample TARA_R110000868 | Tara Oceans TARA_R110000868 (sample SAMEA4397489) | marine metagenome | biome: Polar Biome; feature: [SRF] surface water layer (ENVO:00010504); material: water (ENVO:00002006), including particulate matter (ENVO:01000060) such as... | depth 5 m | reverse complement strand
TAAATTTATTAGCACTACTTTTCCTGCACCACCTGTTACACCTGTTGTTCCAGCCACACCAGTTCCTACTGCTGCACCTCCTGTTCCACCTGTGCCGCCTGTTACTGTTGTTGTGCCTTGTGTCAATGCGTTATATAAAAGATAGATGATACCACCAGTACCACCACCGCCACCGCCACCACCGCCTGCATTACCTGCACCGGAAGCTGCGCCACCATTTCCTCCATTCCAACCTGCTGATGTTATTGCTCCGTTGTTTGTGATTGTTGGAGCTGCAAGATAAACGATACCGCCACCTGCTCCACCGCCACCACCTGCTCCACCTGTAATTAATGCGCCACCACCACCGCCTGCACTTCCACCGCTACCTCCTTGAGAGATTGCAATCTGCTGATTAAACATTGATATAACTGTTTGAATAGGATAAAACAATAAAGTACCTGTGGTAACTGTTGCACCACCTGCTCCACCTGATCCAGTACCGCCTGCACCACCATTGCCACCACCGATAACAAATGCAGCATTACCGCCTGATTGGGCTGTACCTGTGCCACCTGCTGCTATTGACGCGCCTGTTGCACCAAATGCACCACTGCCACCCATTCCGATACCGCCAATGCTCATTGTGTAAGTTCCTCCACTTCCTCTTGTACCTCCACCGCCACCACTTACTCCTGCAGTTCCAACAGCACCATTGGCTCTTCCTGTTATTGTGCCATTGTTGATGATTTCGCCTGTGCAAAATATTTGGTAGTCACCAGTGGAAAGGGTTACACCATTATTCACTGTTAAACTTGAATAATACATGTTCCTTGTGAGGGTTGTATTTCCGCTGATAGTCACTGCGCCATCTGATCCTGCGCCAAAGTAACTATTTAAAGATTGAACGCCAATTGGACCAATGGTCTGTGCGTGATATGCGCCTATTGATGTGATCAACAGCGCAACAATTAGTAGTAACTTTTTCATATTAAGATTGATGAAATTCTTTAGCAACAAATTTCTTTCCACTTACAGCACAAAAAAGACTGATTCTTTCTTGTGTGCAAAAACTTCCCGAGCTCATTGATTGCCCTGCACCCAATTGAATGGATGTTCCTGCAGCAGATGCTGCGGATGTGAAATTGATGTACATTACAGTGTCAGAAGTATTTTGGATAAACCATCCTGCTCTGATTTTGTAATTTTCTGCAGTCATTATTATTTGACTTGTCGTATCGGTTGTACCGCTTCTATCGGTATATGCACCTACTTGGATTCCTATCATATTTTTAAATATATTTTATTTGTTTTTTTTATGAATTTGGTATTGAACATCTGTCCATATCTTTTGGCACGCCAAGTGTTATATCCATTGACCATCCTGTAACTTCATCATCAAACCTATCTCCGAATGGATCTAACTTTGGTGACTTGGTATCGAATGACCAAGTATAACTTGGGCTTTGCAACTCATGAATAACATCCAAGGCAATGGATAGCATATCACTCTCTACTTCTTGCATATTGGTTTCGCCTTTATGCACTAAATCGCAAAAGATAATTGTGAAATTTAGATTTAATTTTAAGTCCACAACCGTTGCAGGCTTCACAAGTACAAACATCATTGGGTAGTAAATCGTTCCCGATGTTGCAATGTTGTCAAGACTATCGTACTGAAATGAATTTATTTGCAGATGGTTATCCGCAATATCATTTAGTGACTTTATTACCTGGTTGTATGTTAGCATCTTTTTTTTCTTTATCTCGTTTTATGAGATATATTTTTAACTTCTCTAAATTCTTTTTGTATGCCGCCATTAATCTTCTGCATTTGGATTCTCATATCTATCTTGCACACTTCTGAATGTGTATGTACTGCCTAAAAATATACCGCTTTGATATGCTGTTCTGTCAGGTCTAATTATATCAATGCCATTGCCGGGATTCAGGTACAAAGGAAAGGTAATAACATTTTCTTTTAAGTAGTTTATTATCCTCTTATCATACCACTGCGCCTTATCCATCAATCTATCCATCAATCTTTTCACATCAGACACCGAAATAGGATTGCTATTCTCGCTGTTTTTCATCATGATGGATTTGTTGGTCATCTTGAATGTCAGCACATCAATACCCTCGTATAAAGTCCAATATTTTAATGCAGGGGCAATGTAATCATCAAGCAATGTCTTGTTACTAATCGTTCCAGTGGTGACAGTGTTTGCCACCACTTGAGAAATCAGTTGATTGTATAAACCGCTACCAAGCAAGGGGTGGATGTGTAAATCTTGCGCCTCTTTGATTACAGGTCGGATAAGGTTTACATCCACATTCTCATCGAGGTAGGACATATCCTTTATGTATTGTTCAGATATGAATAATGCTGTTGCCATATTACTTTTTTGTTACGATATTCTGCTGCCAAAGATGCCTGCAATGTGGGATATGAATCGTTGTGCCGGGCTTAGTGTACCAACCGCCACGCATGGACCAAACATCTCTGCCTGTTTCCGCACTGATGGATTCAATCTCATCCCTTGTATATAATTTGTCAAGATTCAATAAATCTTTGCAGAAAGTTCTTGAGGTGTCTATCATTCCCTGATTGAACCCTGGGGCCCAATCGTAAGAGTACATGACAATGATTTCAGCAGTCTTTGCAGGATTCTCATCAAGGATGTTTTGTGCTTCCGGTGTTACTTCATTGATAGGAAGCCCCATATCTGACGTGCCGGGCTTTAACAATCCGTTGTCAGTAAGGTTTTTTAAGATTTCAACCACCCTATCCGTTGAGATTTTCAGCGTTTGAGCAATGTTTTCAATCGGCATCAAGGCATCTTTCGACAATAAATCAATAATTGCCCTCTCATTTGAGGTGTAAAAGTACCCTTTGGCAATAGAAAGTTCGCTTTCAAGGCTCATTTCTCTGTTGAAATGGTGCAAATATTTCTTATTTAGCACATTAAATTGATCCTTTGGCGTGCCATATTTCTCAAACATCGGCAATATCTTTGAGTTTTTCTGCTCCTGTATGCTGATACAGATGGCCACAGCTTGGTCTTGGTCCTTGCCTGCGCTGATATGTTCTGAAATACATGCAGAAAGTTCCTCTTGGTCAAGTTTAAACTTGGAATATTTACTCATCCCGGCAGGAGTTGCATTGATTTCAACAGGCTTCTGTTCAGGATAACCTGCTTTGATACGCAATTCGCCAACAGTTAATATTTGCATCAATGCACTTTCAGTCAATTGCTCGCTGATTGGCTCTGCTTCTTTCAAAAATAATCTATTGTTAAGCCCTGAATACTTTGCAAGCATATTGAATACTGCTTCAAGCTGCAATTGTTCAGGCTTTACATAAGTATTTTTGAACAATTCATAGGCTTCAACGATTTCACTTCTGCCACCTAATTGGCCCTCTGTCTTGATGCCAAATAGCATTGGTGATGTGATACGGTGTCCAGTGAAGATTTCTTCTTGCACCCACTTGGTAAGCTCCATAAACATCTTGTCTGCATTACTCATTCCAATCGGAAGAATCTCCGCAGCCTTTTCTTTTCCATCTGCAAAGTTCAACACAAATGATCCTGCGTTGTCAGTGCCTGTGAATTTCTCTTTGAATTTTCTTTCAATATCTCTCTGCTCTTCCGCTGTTGGCATTCCGTTTAGGAAGTTCACCATGAATGTACCTGCAAATTGATTCTTTACATTGTTGTAATGGTAATTACTGATTTCAATATCCGTTTCTATGTTGCTAATCGCACCCAAATATTCAGGCAATGGATATACATCAAGAGCAGGGTGATATGTCTTATAAAAGAGTATTTGCGCCCCTGTTGCGTTGAATGGATCAAAGGCAGGATATACTTTGTAATCACTTCCTTTGGCAACATCACGATTCATCTTGCCATTCCTATCCAACCATCTTTCAGAATAAAAGAAAGTAGTGTTGTCATAGTTTGAACGCATCTTGCGGAAAGGAATGTGCTTGATGGATGCAGGCTTCTTTCCCATCTTATCCCAAATGACTTCAAGATAAAAACCACCAAAGATTTTTTTATCTTCATCGCATTTCATCGACACATCTTTCAAGCTCTCACCATCAGGATTCATCCGCTTCATAAACTGATTCAATGCAATGGCCTGTTGAGGTGTCAAATTTTCTTTGTCATAATCCCAACCTGCACCAGTGGTGTAGTTTACTTTCGCCTTAACGATGGCAGAATGTTTCGCTGACCTATCATACAGCTGTATGAGATACCAGGCGTAATCATTTTTCTCACCAAGTTGAATCCACTCTTCACCACGCACCTCTTTGAATATTGGTACTTTGTGATTCTCAAGTTGGACCACTGATGGCATTTGAAACTTACCCGGTGTAGGCTGTATATTTTTTGTCTTGCTGCTCATATCTTATGAATTGGGATGGTGTTCCGACCACCAATAATTTGCCGATCTCTAATTGATTTGGAAGTGCTAGTGTGTAATCTAAATTGCTTATGCTTGTCTGCTCATAAACTTCATAGTGCCAATACCCGGCAGGTGATAGCTCAATGATTCCTGATGTTGGAGTTTGTGGTCCTGCAGTTTCAACGATAGTAAACTTATTATAGCGAGCAGTATAAGCACTAATATCAGCTGCAATGAATGCCACCTCTGTTCTCTGCATGTCATTGATGCAGCGAAAAAGGAAAACAGGTGATGCAAGCGTTTTCTTTTCATTCAAAGTAAGTATTAGCGTATTGCTCTGATTTTTGATTACTTTCAGCATACCTATAAATATAAAAGATGCAGTTTTTTTATAAAAAGAAAGCCCCACCAATTAAGGCAGGGCTTTCCAAAACTAATGATGAACAGATTATGCTACAAGAGCAGTCATAAGTGATGCTGTTACCTGCTGTGCAGGAGCTGGCTCTTTGCCCATAAAGGTCAAAGAATAACCATTTAAGTCGCCCATTGCTTTTCCTGTCTTGCCATCGGAAGCACCAAGGTCACAACCATTCACTTCGCCAAGCAACCAATACACACCATTGTTATCCTTAACAATAATAAATAAACGATTTTGAACGATTTGACGGATGTTATTCCTGTTACTTGCTGACAATTGTTTCATGCTGAATTTAACTTCTTGTTCATAATAAACAGTTCCGTTTTCAACACTTGGCACTATCTTTTCGGTAAATTCTGCATTCTCTTTTTCAAGTTTAAATGTCCAGAATTTTTTGCCTGAAGATAATGTGAAGGCAGTGATGATACCTGATGCAGCTGTCAAAGAAACTTTGTTCTCGATTTCTGTCAGATATATTTCGGAGATACCCCCCACAGAATTTCTGCAGGGGATCTCATATCCTTGAATTATTGCGCAATTAGTTGGCATAATTAGATGTTTTTGTATTGTACAATTTCAGATGGGAAAGCAATTTGGCAACCTGCTTTGAAGCGGAATAAGGTTTTGATGTTTTGGTCATCTTGAGAAAACCATACATCATACTTTTCATATTCGTTCAAAAGGTCAGTGCCAAAGTAAAGGTTTGAAGTTCTTGCTGCAATGATACGATTCTTGTAAGAAGCCAATGCACCTGCATTGTTATCAGCGTTCAATCCTGGTACACCAACGATTTTTAAGTTAGTACCTGGGTACATCATTTCAAAGCTTGCTGCACCTGCATCAGTTGTGTAGTGATACAAATTGTCAGCAGTCAATTTGGTTACTAATATACGGAAAGTGTCATATCCGCAGAATGCAACCAAGTCGTCAGCACCTAAAATGGCAGTTGGAATTTTTGCATAAAGTTCATCAAAAACTGTTCTCACGTTAGTAGTGGCAATTGAAGCAGCTGGAGTTACAGCAATTGCAGTACCGGCAGCATCGATAAGTTTCAACCAACCATCGAATTTGTTTGTGTTTACAAGTCCTGATGCAGTATCACCTTGCCAAACTGCAACCTCTAATTGTTTTGCAATCAAAGCAATCTTGCGATCTGTTATCTCTTTTTCCAATGGAAGTTGGTCATGTGTGCTTCCTGGTTGAACAAGTCTTTGTAAGAATTTAGCTTCCAAATCTTCAGGACACAATGTTTCAGCTATCATGATCTTGCTAACTGCAAGGTTTCTTCTGCTGAAAGTTGTTGTTCCTGATGTGTTGTAAGCACAACCGTTATCCACTTGGAAATCGGCTTGTGATTCCATGATTTCGATATCTTCTGATGATTTGATACCTACTTGCACCTTCACCATTGATATACTCTTTGCAGAGAATATGGATGCGCTGATGATGTCTTTTTCGTTTTCTTTGATATAGTCTGTTAGACCAGTTACATTAAATGCCATTTTATTTTATTTTTTTAAAGGGTTTAAATTTTTATTTGAAGTCTTTTCTTATTTGTCTTGCAGCGTCTGCAATTTCTTTCATTGTTTTCATAGAGCTGAAAGATGATGCTCCTGATGTTGCAGTTTTGGTTGGCTCAACACTTGGCTCGGCAGCTAACTTCTCAACGATGTTGAAAGTATCTTCTGCAAGTTTCTTTGTTGAATCAAAGGCAGCAATTGCTGATTTTAATTCTGCATTTTGTGCTTCCAATGCTGTAATCTTTTCAGTCAAAGGAGCAATTTGTTTTGACATTTCGCCAAACAATTTATCCAATAAGGATTGCAATTCTGCGGCAGAGTTGTCAGAGCCCATCATTTCTTCACCTGGCTCCATTGTGTGCATTTCGGTAATCAAACCACCGGCAACAGTTAGCATAGTGCCATCAGGTAATTGATATTCTCCATCGGCAGCAACACCTTGAACACCTGCTGTATCTGTGTGCATTACTTTTGCACCCACAACAGGCATATCACCCTCGTAAGAGATTATAGTGCCATCAGCTAAAGTAACATCAGCGAATGCTGCAGGAGCTTCCGTAGTATCGAATTTTGCAACCAAAGTTTTAAGTCTTTCGACAATTGATTTGTCCATTTTTGTTCTTTTTTAATTGTAAGTATAATATGAATTGATAATTTATAATTTCATCACATAGATTGAATGAGGTCAATGATTTCCAAAAGTATGTCCTCATCGGTTTCTTTGACATAATCGAAGCCCAAAAGCCCCTCAACAGAGAATCCTGTGAATGTGCCATCTTTAACTTGCTGCCATATTTCATCGTTGTCCACTTTGAATGAGCCAAACCAAGAGCCATCGGGTAAGGTATCAAATCCGCTTGGAGTTGATATTCCTCTGCTTGCATCAATGATCATGGATTCAAACATATACACGCCATCAGGTTTTTTTGATGGATCGTGATTAAGATTGACATGGCTTTGATACCCCAGGCGGAAAAACTTTTGAGCAATCTCCATTGTTGTTGGGGCATCGAATACGACATAATATTCACCCTGTTCATCCCTGCGATATATTGGCAAGTTCGCCACAATCAAAGGTCCTGATACTATCCTTTTTTCCTCCGACTGCATGATGAATCTCTTTTGGTTATTGAACGCCATGAAGTTTTTTTCAATTGCCGGATCATCAGTAAGAGCAATGTAATCAACACCAGTATCTTCTGTATTTATCCTGATTTTGTAAATGGGTAGTTTGCGAATCATACTTAAAAATATAAAATAGATGCTTTTTTTATAATTAAGGGAATTGTGATTTGTCCACGATTGACTTCACATGGAGCTGGCTTTGTGTCATTTCACTTTCCACAACATAGGCTTTGACCACCATTGGCGCAACCACCTGCCCTGATTCGCTGATTGTTGTGGATGTGTTTCCGACATTGGAAGATGTGGGGGTTAGTGGGGCAGAAGTACCACCGCCTGCACTGGTATCAAATGATGGGCTTGGAGTTGATGGTGCTGATACGCCTGTGTCAGATAATGCGGCCTTTGCAGCAACAATACCGCTTAATACTGCTGATACCCCTGTGATGATGGCAGGAATATTGCCAGGGAAAGGAATGCCGGCACCTGCGGCAACAGCTGATGAAATACCTTTTGCTGTATCAATTCCAATTTGAACGACAGCGAGTGCTTTGTTAAGATTAATTGCTGCCTGACCTTGTATTCCTGATAACTTTGCCAAGGCTGTCAAACCATTCAAGGCTTGTTGCGCCATTTCTATTTTGGCATCCCTTACTTTTTTCTCGTTTGAAATTTTATCAGCAGCATTTTTCTTGTCATCTGCTGCTGTTTTAAGGTCATCAGCTTTCTTTTTTTCATCTGCTGCTAACTTCTTGGCTGCATCCTCTTCCTGAAATTTAGTATCAAGGGCAAGCATGGCCACCCTTTGCTCTTCTTTTATTTGAGCTCTTAATGCTGTTTCTGTTGCACCATCCCCAACAATAGCATTTAACTTATTGGTAAATGATAGTTGTGCATTTGCAATTTCCTTTTCTCTTTCATCTGCTATTGAATTGACAATTGATTGAGCAAGTTCACCCCTTAATTTTAATTCAAGTTCAGCAGCTTTCTTTCTTTCTTCCTCTGCTGTTGTATCTGCTTTCTTTTTTTCTTCTGTTTCCTTTGCCGCAGCATCAGTGCCGATTTTTTTTACTGCTATCGTATGCCCTGCTTGAATGTTTTGTGTTTCAAGAAGTTTTTGCTTTAAAACTTCAATCGCAGCCTCACCCTCTTTTTTAACTTTTTCAGGATCAAAAACTAAATTGGCAGTCATGTCTTGAAACTGCCCCATCAAGTTGAAGTTCTTTCCCAGTGCAAGACCAACCATATCAATGGTGCGGAGCAATGCAGTAATAGGCAAAGAAATAAAGTTTACCAATCCCTCAAGTATTTCCTTGTTTCTTTTTTCAGCTTCAATCTGCGCTTCTAAAGTTATAATACCTAATTCTATTTGCTTTTTTGTTATGTCAATAACTTTTTGTTCTTGGGCAATTTTAGATTCTAAAATTTCCTTTTCTGTCTTTCCCTGCAGCTTCAAGATATTGTCAGAGGCATTGAGTGCTTTCAGTTTCTTCTCTTCCGCAGTGGCATTTTTATCCGCCTCTTCATTGAGTTTCTTTTGCTCTGATGTTACCCCTGATACCAATCCTTTAATGTCATCCCAGTATGCGACTATCGTTCCAAGTGCGACCACTAAAAGTCCAATACCTGTGCTTCCAATAGCTGCCTTGATACCTTTCATTGCATCGATGGCTACAGCTTTCATAATCTTAAACTGCTCACCTGCCTGCGCCAATTCGGATATGCCTTGAGATAATGCCAATGCACCCTGTACCTTGAGTAATGTCTTTTCAAGGTCTTTCGATGTACTTCCAAATAAAGCGGCAGCACCTTGCGCAGCTGCGAATCCACCTGCCAATGTTCTTGCGAATCCAGTGACCGCACCTATTTTACTTCCTGTATCTCCAAAGGCATTGACTTGGTCTTTCAAGTCTGCCATCCTATCTTTGGCCTGACCTGCTGCCTTGGCAAACTTATTCGCAAGGGCTTCGTTTCCCTCCGAGCCTGCTTTTAACGCAGCACTTTGCAAGTCCTTAATACTTTGCCTTAATTCCTTGACACTCGTTGCCGCCTCGCCTGCGTTTAGGATTATATCAATCCCTATCGTTTCATCTGCCATTGCTATAAAGTTACTATTCTGTAAGTCAAATAAATTTTTAAAGTGCCATCCCCAACCGTTGGATCAATACCGATTGAGCTGACATATAAAGGATCGTTTTCAAGCATTTCCAAATAATAAAAATTGATGTCAATACCAAAACGAAAAATGATTGAGGCAGGATATGTCATGATAAGTGCATTGGATTGCATCTGCCCTCCCGATGCAAGATTATTATTTCCAATCACAATCGTTGACATATTATCGTAGGCAGTTGTATTAAACTCATAATATCCCATTGCCGACATCACCTCAATAGCTTTCCCAACGCCAGGTGCAGGAAGTATCTGAACAGGTGCGGAAACAAATGTCATCAATTCCGCAGCGGATATTTCAAGTTCTATTACCTGCACCACTGACTTCGCATCAATATCCAAGTTGTTTATCCTTGTGTAATTGGATGCGGACACCGTTACCCCTGATGAATTGACAAGGGAAACATTGTTCACCCCCCCATCGATAATGCAGCCCGATGAATTGACCAATGAAATATATGTGCAATCAGGGCCGACAAAATTATCATTGCCTTGGACACTAATGAATGATGCCTTGGGATCAATATTATTGTTTTGCCCCAAGACCACTTGGCCATTCATTGGGTAGTAAATATTGCCATCAGGATAAGTGTTTTGATCCTGCGCAAAGATGGGGTTATATTCTTCGTTTACCATTATTCAGGGAGTGCTGTTTTAATTCCACCTCTGACCGTTCCTGTCTTTGGTGTGAATGCTGTTTGATTTTTTGCTTTTAATAGTTCAACCTTTGTCAGCTGATTCAAGACCGGATTGAAGTCAATGATCTTATTCAATCGATAGTTGATACCATCAATATGAATCAATCTGCCAAAGTCCAATTGATTGATGTCCGCTATTGTTAAATATAAATATGCCACCACTATTTTAGAATCTTTGTCAGATATTTCTTCTATGAATGTTTTATAGTAAGTATTAAATAGATTTGCAGTTGGCCATTTCGTGAGGGTAAAATAAACTTCTTTCACAGCTCCAAAGCCCAAGTCCAATGTTGGATTGGTTGGATGGTCTAACATCCCGGCATAAGGGTAGAAAAAGTAATTGAAGTAGGTATTGCCGTCAGCATGTTTCCAAGCAATATAGCATGGCACCAAACCGCCATAATATAAGATGCGGAGCTTGCCTGTTTTCTTTGTTATCACGCCATTATTATCCCTCGCATAAATTGCAGGGGTTATCCTGTCGGAGTTGTTAAAGTTTACGCAAGGTGTTGGCGCAAAGATTACTTCAATCTTCTTTTCATTCTTTAGAAATTCATTCTGCACATCCCAAATCCTTTCACCATAAATTTGGCTGTATTTGCCACTATATTGTGCATTGTAGTAGTCATCATCTTGCTTGTATGTAAACTTGTATGTCTTGGCATCAAGTGCCCCCATCGGCTTTATTTCAAGTTGTTTGTCCAAGGATAGTTTTGCAGTCCAATCAAGGGGGGAAGCAGTGGAATAAAAGGTATTCCTTGGCTCGATGTTCAGCTGATTGGCAATATCCGCATCAGGCTCGACATAAAGATTAAACATTCTAATTATGCTCATCAAGTAATCTTTCATCAAGATGTCCGTTGGGATGGTGTTATTCATCACAATGGTATCACCCTGTGAAATTACATTGTTTACCATCCTATTACTAAAGTATGATGCTGTTTTAATTGTGAATACTGGAACAGCAAGGGCATCATAACCTTCAGTGTTTGTCGCATCATATAATTTATATTGCTTTGGATCTACATATATCTGTACTTGAATAAAATCACCTGTCAATAAAGGAGTTGTCGTTTTTACAAAGTAATTATAATTCGGAGTTGTATTGCCAGGATATACATTTGTGTTTTGTGGCAATATTGGAATTGATGAATTACTTATGACAGTGGTAACGCCATTGGAAGTTTTTAATATTAAAACATGGAAATTTACATTTCCTGTAAATTTAACAAAAGGCGGATTTAAAGTAAAAATATTTGTATCATCAAAGAAATAACTACCAGTCAAGTTTATATTCAATTCTACCTTGTTATTTGATGGCGAATAATAAGTATATCCTGCCTCATAAAATACATTGCCGGGATCATAATTCGGTGAGGATGTATTAGTGAATTGCATTTGAGTAGGGGAACAAGGCACAGCATAATTGAAATTGTTTATCAATTGCGCTTGAAATTCCTTGTTGACAATTTGAGTATCAGTCAGAGTTGGAAGTATGCCGGGGATAATCAATGACTTGAAAAAAGTTGAATTTAGGAATGTAGAATTATAAGTGAATCCTGCATACTTAAAGATTTTATCAAAATAGGTCTTGGCATATATTGCAGTAATCAATTGAGTAACATCCCATTTTGCATGCTGACTATCATCACCATAATCGATTAAAGGATAAACATATCCCTCACCCAAAGTGAACGCATAAGCACTGCCATTCTTGATGATACTCGATGCCCACGAATTAGATTGATTAATTGTAGTCAAAGCATGGTCATATTCTGACAAGTCAAGATCCTCCAATTTATTGTCCGATAGTTCGGCAAAGATATTACCGGTCACTCCAATGATTGTGCAGTCATATTCAATTTTATCATTGTCAATTTTCTTCACCGTTAGCAGCTGCAAGTTGCCTCGCATGATTATAACATTGTCAACAGTTAGATTGCAAGAGGTTTTTAAATTCGGATTGAAACTGCCATCAATGCCAATCTCAAAGAGTTGCCCGAATAACTTATTGTTGTTCTTTGTGCCGGGGATGGTGATGGTCTTGGAGAAACTTGTATTCCTTTTGTCAGGATCTTTTATGTCCGCAATCGAATAAGTACAAGACACCGCAATGTCATCATACATATCAATAGTGCCGGAAGATAGTAGGTTGATTTTAGTTTGCATTATCCTCTTTGTCTGTTTCTGATGTATGAATATTCAAATGTTAGCTTCAAGTTGAAGGCCTTATAGCTGACTGCTTTCTTTTTCTCGTAAGCCTTATCCACCACATTCACCGCCACAAGGCCATAGGTAGCATCGTCAAGATATATCTCGGGTGATGTGACCAATTCCTCAAGCCAAACACTTTCAGCATCTGTGAGCCAATCAGAAAGGACTTCAATCTTATCCTTTATCCTTGTGTCAAAGACAGTGTTCTGATTGTCCGCTGCGGAATAAGAATAAGTTGAGCCACTGATTGTGCCTGTTGGCTTTTTATAGTTCGCCCTGGTGATGTCTGCCTTTTGGGTGTTAGCCCTGATGAATGCAAAGGAATCAAAGCCTCCATACTTGTTGAGCCAATGGAATATCAACACATCATTCTTGGTGCAGGCATCATCAATGGTGTATGTCAGCGTTTCTGTTGTCACCGTTCCCAATGCCCCTGTTTGAATCTTGATGGTATATGATGCTGTGTCGGTTGGAATGATAGGCTGCGCCCCAAAGGATATAGTTCCACTTGAAATAAGATTCAAATTAGCAGGCCCTGTGCTTACTCGCATGAATCTGTCATTGGTCACCGTTGCCGGGCTTGGGAATGCGTTGTCCACCACCGTAGTAGTTACCCCACCAGTGGTCGATGTGGCCACAATCTTCATCACATTGGTCTTATTCGCTGCATTGGCCATGAAGTGAGCCCAAGAATGCATGGTGCTTCTTACCCTTTTCGATTTCAATGAT
>TARA_R110000868_G_scaffold4155_3_pt1 | contig 13281 bp, 11 predicted proteins | sample TARA_R110000868 | Tara Oceans TARA_R110000868 (sample SAMEA4397489) | marine metagenome | biome: Polar Biome; feature: [SRF] surface water layer (ENVO:00010504); material: water (ENVO:00002006), including particulate matter (ENVO:01000060) such as... | depth 5 m | reverse complement strand
ATCATGTGTCGTTGCCGGGCAATGGTGTCAATGCCCGGGCCGGGGGGCCGCGGCCCGCTGCAGGCGGTCGTTGATCGCACGGCCGAGCCCGCGATCGGGGACCGGCATGACCGCAATGACGCCGTTCTCGCGGTCGAGCGACCGCATCATCGCAAACAGGTTCGCCGCCGCTTCGCGCAGATCGCCCGACGGGCTGAGGTTTCGTTCTTCCCGGGAACCGGAAAGCCCGTGCGGCCCGAAGGACAGCAGGGCCTCGTCCGCCGCGACGGAGACCGCATTGAGGCGCATCCGGGCGGCGGGCGCATAATGACTTTCAAGCATTCCCGGGGATGCCGGTGCATCCGCCGCGCCCGTGACGGTATCGGCGGACACGGAGACGGGGCCGATAACGGCTTCGATCTGCTCGACGGTAATACCGCCGGGACGCAGAATCGTGGGTGTGCCGCCGCTGCAATCGACCACGGTCGATTCGACGCCGACGGGGCAGGGGCCGTCATCGACGATCAGCGAGACGTCTCCGCCCAGTGATTCCGCGACATGTTCGGCAGAGGTCGGGCTGATCCGGCCGGATGCATTCGCGCTGGGCGCCGCGACCGGGACACCTGCCTGGACGAGGATCGCCTGCGCGGTTTGCTGCGACGGTACCCGGATTGCGATCGTATCGAGCCCGGCACTGGCCAGCAGCGACACGGGCGATCCGTCCTTCCGCGGCAGGACAAGCGACAGCGGTCCCGGCCAGAACGCATCCGCCAGCAAGGACGCGGTTCCGGTGATGTCGACCAGGTCGGCGGCGGCTGCCGCGTCCGGGACATGGACGATCAGCGGGTTGAACGTCGGCCGTTTCTTGGCTTCGAATATCCGGGCGACGGCTTCGTCGGAAGTGGCGTCGGCGCCGAGGCCGTAAACGGTCTCGGTCGGGAAGGCGACGAGCCGGCCGTCGCGCAGGAGTTTCGCCGCTTCTGCAATCGTATCCGGGGACGCAGCTTTGATCATTCCAGACCGCGCGCCAGAAATTCGGGGTTTCGCCATCCGGGTTTTGCGTAGGGCAGGTCTGGGCCGTCTATGAGGCGGATGCTGCCGCCGGCGCCGGTCAGGACGGCATGTCCCGCCGCCGTATCCCATTCCGAAGTAGGGCCGTAGCGGGGGTAGAAATCGGCCTCTCCTTCTGCCACCAGGCAGAATTTCAGCGAGCTGCCGGCGGTTTTGTGTCCCTGGATTCTCATGCCGTCGAGGAGCGCTTCGAGTTCGTCGCGGTTGCCGTGCGACCGGCTGGAAACGACGACCGCGCCTTCCGGCGGGATGGCGCGAACCGATATCGGATGCCAGACGCCGTCTTCGCCGCGCCGTTCGGCGGTGCCCGGGCCGCAGGCGCGGAATCCCCGTTTAAGCGCGGGGGCGGTCACGACGCCCATGGTCGGGACTTTGTTTTCGACCAATGCGATATTCACGGTGAATTCGCCGCTGCGGCGGAGAAATTCCTTGGTGCCGTCGACCGGGTCGACCAGCCAGAAAACATCGCCGGTCATCCGTTCCGACGTCCCCTGGGACACCGCTTCCTCGCCGATGGCGGGTACCCCCGGCAGCAGGTCGCGGAGAGCGGGCAGGATCAGCGCTTCGGCGCGCTCGTCCGCTTCGGTGACGGGGGAATCGTCGTCTTTGCGGCGAACATCGAAATCCGTGTTGTAGACTTCGAGAATCACTTCTCCCGCACGGTCGGCGATGTCGGTAGCGGCTTCCATCAGCGCGCGGCGCTCGGTATCGGAAAAGGTCAAGGAATCTCCCATCTGTCGGCGGCGCATCATAGTTAGCGCCCGGCATGCGGACAATACGGGCGAAGCCGCGGAGGATACGCTAAAATGCGCCCATGTGCGGACGATACACCCTGACCATTACGCCGGAAATGTTGCGGACCCTGGTCAATTTCGAGACAACGCCCAACCTGCAGCCGCGCTACAACATCGCGCCGACCCAGATGGCCCCGGTCGTGCGCCCGGCGGCGGACGGCGGCGCGCCACGGATCGATATGCTGCGCTGGGGGCTTGTCCCGTCCTGGTCGAAGGATATGAGCGGCGCATCGAAGCTGATCAATGCCCGCGGGGAGACAGTCGGCGAAAAGCCGTCCTTCCGGGACGCCTATCGCGGGCGCCGCTGCCTGATCCCGGCGGACGGGTTTTACGAATGGCGCCGGGAAGGCGACATAAAGCAGCCTTACCGGATCGGGTTTCGCGGCGGCCGGCCGTTCGTGTTCGCCGGGTTGTGGGAAACCTGGACTGCGCCGGACGACGCGGAAAATGCCGGCGAGACGGTCGAGACCTATACGATCGTCACCACGGACGCGAATATGAAGATCGCGCCAATTCACCACCGTATGCCGGTCATCGTCGACCCGGCGGATTTCGACCGCTGGCTGACCGGCGATGCGGCCGATGCGGCAAACGTCATACGGGCTTTTCCGCCGGACGATATGGCTTTTTACCGGGTATCGACGCGGGTCAACAACGTGCGCAATGACGATGCCGAGTGCATCGTCCCGCTGAAACAGGCGTCCTAGTCGAAGCCGTACAGGGCGGCGGGATTGTCGACCAGGATCTGTTTCATCGTCGCGTCGTCGACATCCCAGGACAACGCCCAGTCCAGCAGGTCCGCCCCTTCGGGGACGGGCTTGTCCCACAGCATCACGTGCGGCCAGTCGGTCGCCCACACCATGCGGTCCGGGCGGGTCGCGATCAGGGCTTTCGCGTAAGCGGTCATGTCCGACCAGGCCGGGGCATCGTTGGACGCGCGATAGGCGCCGGACAGCTTGACCCAGCAGCGCCCGTCTTCGATGAGGCCGAGCATCTTCCGGAACGACGGGTGATCGATACCGGCATCGGGCTGGAAATGCCCCATATGGTCGATCACCAGGTCGACGGGCAGTTCCCGGAGTGCGGGCAGCAGGTCGTCGAGCTGGTTCTGCGCATCGATAAACATCTGGATGTGCCAGCCCAGCCGCGCGATCCGCTTCGCCATCGCGGCAATGCCGCCGACATCGGCACCGCCTTTCAGCAGCGTCGTGAAGCGCAGGCCGCGAAAGCCGATTTCGTCCAGCCGGTCCAGATCCGCATCCGTAATCGACGGATCGACAACGGCGATCCCGCGGGCGCGGTCTCCCAGATGGGTCAGCGCGTCTATGGTGATATCCAGCGCCGTACCGTAGCAGCTGGGGTGGACGATCACCGCCCGGTCGATTCCGAGGGTGCTCTGGAAAAGTTCGAAATCCGCGAGCGCGGATACCGGCGGCGTATAGCCGCGTTCCTCGGCGAGCGGATATTTGTCGAACGGTCCGACAATATGGATGTGTGTATCGCAGGCGCCTGCGGGCGCTTTAAGCTTCGGTGGCGATGCGGGAACGGGTCCCGGGCACGGTCTGGTCATGAAACGCCCCTCCATTGTCTGTTTTTGGACACTATACGGTATCCGGATGCGGGACTGGAAGGGCGGGCCCTCGATTTGAGTCTGCATATTATGTTATGCACCCGGCTCACATTCAGTTTGGGTTCACATCCGGCGCCGTATGGTACCGCCAGGATGACGTCAAGGAGACCCCGGCGCGTTGCAGAGCGGACCGCGGGGACGAAGATTCGAAGGGTTTAGTTACATGCGTTTTGGTAGTCGGCTTTGTGTTTGCGTTCTTGGAGCAGCGCTCTCTTTCACCGGGAATAATTTGCTTTCTTCTGCCTGGGCCAAAGCGCCCAAATGGCAGTCGCTTCCCGGCAAGTCTCTGGATATCGGCGTCGGCCATACCGGCCATGTCTGGAGCATCGGACCGAGCCGCCAGGCATGGCGGCTGAACGGGAAAAAATGGATCCGCTATCCCGGACTCCGCGACCTCATCAACATCGACGCGGCCCCTGACGGTTCCGCCATGGTCGTGCGCAAGGACGGCACCCTTCATTACAACAGCGGCAAGCCCGGCGCGCGCTGGCAGCAGGCCGGTGTACGCACCATGGATGTCGGTATCGGCGGCGGCTGGGTATGGCTGACAAATACCCAGCGCGCATCCGGCGGCGGACAGATATGGCGGTCGCCCTATACGCCCGGCAAATGGAAATGGCAGCGGGTTGCCGGGAACCTGATGCGGATCGATGTCGATCCGAAGGGGCATGCCTGGGGCGTGAACGACAAGAACGACATCTATCGCCATGACGGGCGCAAATGGATCAAGGTCGAGGGCAAGTCGCTCGATCTCGGTATCGGTGGCGATGGCACCGTCTGGGGTGTTGCCTCGCGCGATTACAATGCCGGCGCCGGCGGCGGTTCGGTGTGGAAGTACAACCCCAAGGTCAAAGGCAGCTGGGAAAACGGAAACGGGCGGTTGCAGCGGATCAGCGTCGATCCCGCCGGGAAGCCCTACGGGGCAAACGTCAAGCAGCAGATCTGGCGCGATGCGTCGGCGTCCGGCAGCGTTTCGGTCAAGCCGCCGCCGAAACAGGCGAAAAAACCGTCCAGCGAGCCTGACGGGACCGTGTTGACCGCGGCCCAGACCAGGCAGGCCAACGAACTGATAGACGCGCTGCTGAAGCAGATGCCCCTGGCGCCGGCGGCTATCGTCTCCACGGCCAAATCGCTGGTCGGCGGGGTCAAGCTGATCCGCGGCACGAATTATTACAGCGCCAACAAGGGCAACGTGCATGTGTTTGTCGAACGGCCCGGCGCGACCGCGAATTCGGGCGGCGGCACCAGCGCGTTCCTGCTGATCAAGGGCCGGATCACGCCGAACCTGCCCAACAGGTTTCTGAACAATTTCAAGGGTTCCGACCTGTCCGACCTGATCCTGTCGGCGGTGAAGACCCACGCCAAGGAACTGAACCGCGGCAAGCGCAAGCGCGAGGAGATTTCGCTGAAAGACCTGCCGCCGGCGCTGAAGGCGGTTGTGAAGAAGCAATACAAGGACAACATCAGCTTTCCCGCCGGTTTCCAGGCGGCGGCCGCCATTACGCTCAAAGGCGTGCTTGCCGGGGCGGTCAAGGCGATCGGCCTGCCCAACAATAACCTGACGCTCCGTCTTGGGATGGATCAGCCCGAATACAGCATCAGCGGCGCGCCGCCGCCCGCCAGCGACAATACATTCTATGCGGAACTGATCCGGCACGGCGCCTGGAAAAAGCCGTTCAACCTGGCCGGGACCACGATCTGGGACACCACGATCGGGATCAATACCGATCTGATCATGAAGGTGTCGGGCTTCGGGTATGTGAACAAGGGCAACAATTTCGTGCTCTATTACGATGGCCCGGTGCCGCGGACCAACATCCCGCCCGACGACCTGAAGAAGGCGGCGTTCGCTTTCGGCGCGCACGAGCTTTCCTATCAGCAATACGTGAAGCTGATGCTGTCGTTTCAGGTTCCGATGACGGGGTCGAAAAAACTGGCCTTTGTCGACGGCGTTGCAGGGTTCGCTAACGCGGTCATCAATGGCGTGAAAAAAGGTGCGGACGTCCTGCCGCTCGACGCCGTGAAAATCATCCAGCCGAAACTGAAAAGCTACAAGTTCAAGCGGGGCGAATTTCCGCCGCCTCAATACTACGTGGTTCAGGGTGTCGGCCCGAAGGGCAAGCTCGGCGACGAGGAAGGTCCGCTGGTGCGCCTCAGCGGCACGGCGCGGGCGCTCGGCATGCATGTGGCGAGCTTCACGGGCAGGCTCAGCAAGTCCGGACTGCTGGCGAAGGGGGCCGTCGGCGACACGCTGTCTCTCGGCGTTTTCGGCCGCGCCGGGATGGCCGGGACGCTGGACACGCAGTTGGATGCGAAACGGCAGTTCTTCGGGATCACCGGCAAGATCAAGGCCGGAAAGCTCGGCGGTCGCGATTTTCTCCTCGATCTCAGGCCGACCCAGGCGCGGTTTTCCAGCCCGGCGACCTGTTCGGCGCCGTTCGATGTCTCGGGCAGCGTGAAAATCACCGATCCGCGGAAGATTACGTTGAAAAACCTACCCTTCAAGCCGCTGAATGCGGTACCGGATGCCGGAAAAATGCTGAAATGCGGCGCCGGGCTGCTCTATGCGATGAAAGACGGCGTGGTCTATGCCTTCAAGGGCGGCAAGAAGGTCGCCGAATTCGCCGACAATCTGATGCAGAAAAACGAGGCGACGAAGCTCGCCTCGGGCGCGGTGAAGTTCGCCGGCGGCAAGACCGTGAAGGCCGCCGCCGAAGGCGCGAAGCTGATCGGGGCCGACAAGGCGGTAGCAGGCGCGAAGAAAGCGGCCGAAGCGGCCAAGAAGGCGGCCGCGGCCGCGGCGAAGGAAGCGGCCGAGCAGGCGAAGCACGCCGCACAGGCAGCGAAACTCGCCGCGCAGCTCAGCACGCAGATTGCGTCCAATGTTGCAAGCTCGGTCGGGAAGACCTTCAGCAACGCGTTGAGCGGCGTCGGCAGCGCCGTCAAGGGATTATTCAAAAAGAAGAAGAGCAGCGCGCCGCCGCGTCCGGCCAATGCGAATGACTGCAGCGCGACCGAATTCTGGAATCACACGATCAAGCGCTGCATGGCGCGCGGATACCAGCTTCTGGTCTACACCCGCAATGGCAGCGGCAATCCCCGCTGTCTCGATGTCATCAACGCCGTCGTTCATAACGGCCAGCATGTCTGGACCTATCCCTGCGGCGGCGGCTGGTGGCAGCAGTGGCGGCATATGCCCAATGGCGAAATCCGTACCCCGAACGGCAGGTGTCTCGACGCCAAGAAAATGAAGCTGGGCGAGAACGTCACGACCTGGACGTGCCATAACGGTCAGAACCAGAAATGGACTCTCGACAAATTCGGCCGCATGCGGACAGCGAACGGGCTCTGCGCCGTTCCCGCAAACAAACCGGGCCGCGTCGGCTGGATCACCCTGACCCGGTGCGGTGCGGTTTCGGGCAAAAAGCGCGACTGGACCGGCGTTACCCTGTTCGAGGACTATCACCGCAAATACGGCCTGCAGAAGGAATACCTGCTCCCCGTCCATATGTACGGCGAATGGGCGTGCCACGCGGAGAATCACATCTGGGCGTGCAATACGAACCCGGCCTACCGGAATGCGAATCTGGTCTACACGCTCGGATTTGCCAACGCCTACCAGTTCTCTCTTGTCAATCGGGGCCGGAAATCCTGTATCAATTCCGATGCCGGTCGCGGCGGCCGCAATGTCAGCGGCGGCGTATGCGACTACAAACCGTGGAACCTGTGGACGGCGCAGCCGGTGGCGGCCAACGGCAATATCGCCAGCGGCAACCGCAATCCGAGGCATATGCTGAACGGCGTGTTCGTATTCCGGAACGTCCATAACGGTTTGTGCCTGACCAGCAAGCTCGGTAATCTGGACAATGGCGCGAAGTGGAGCCTCAAGCGCTGCGATGTCCGCCGGTATCCGAGCCAGCGGGTAAAGCTGCGCGGTGTCGGGACTCCCAATCGCGGAACCTGGGGGCATCGCCTTGTCGGCACCAAACTGGCAATCGGTGGCCAATGTCTGACGGTCGCCAACAACAAGAAAAACGGCGCCGGGGTTGGCTCCTACAGCTGCAACATTCAGCGTATCACCGGTAAATCGCCGCGACACCAGGTGGCGAAACTTCGGCAACAGATGGCTCATGCGGGTATGCGCCATTCGATCGAATATCTGGATGAAACCGGCTATTTCGTCATCCGGCCGCGGCTTGAATTCGGGCGGCAGTGTTTCGATGTCCTGAACGGCAGTACGGCGAACGGTGCGCGGATCGTGCAATGGCCCTGTCACCGGCAGGCGAACCAGCAATGGATCGAGGCCGGTCGAAACGGCGATAAAATTCAGATCAGGAACCGCAAAAGCAATCTGTGCATGACCCGGCAAGATAATGGCGCAATGATACAGTTCCAGTGCCGCCGCAACGATTCCCGCCAGTGGATAACGCTCCGGCGGTAGCCCGCCGGCGGTCTTCCGTTAATGTTTTGACGGGCGTTCGGCACCGTATTCCGGGCCGGAATTAACCCTGTTTTTTCGGGCCGGTTTCGCGGCAAATTCGACAAAAAATTAAAATAAAATTTGATCAATAATTGGGCATTCTGCAACCCTTTGATAAATAAAGCGAAATATTGTGAATATAGTTAATTTTCATAAATTAATGTTAAAATGAAACACAATATATATTGAAATTAACTAAGTATAGCTTCCACATTACTGCCTGTAGAGACGGTGATTAACCGGCGGACACGGTTAACAAAACAGGTGGTGTTATGCGGTATTTGACTGGACTTGTTCTTTCCCTGGCGGTGATTGCGGCAACGGCCGAAGTTTCCGCGGCGGGCCTTAAAGATGCGAAGAAGGCGGGCAACAGCCCCGATCTCCATTGCCTTGCCCAGAACATCTATTTCGAAGCGCGCGGCGAGCCGATGATCGGCAAGGTCGCAGTCGGTCACGTCGTGCTGAACCGGGCGGCGGACCGCCGCTGGCCCGGTCGGGTGTGTTCGGTGATCAAGCAGGGCGGCTACAAGAAACGCCACCGCTGCCAGTTTTCGTGGTGGTGCGACGGCCGCAGCGACGAGCCGGTGAACCGCGCCGCGTGGAAGGAAAGCCTGCATGTCGCGAAGTTGATCAAAAAAGGCGTCGCCAACGATCCGACCAACGGTTCGCTGTGGTATCATGCGATCAGCGTCAGCCCGAGTTGGGCCAAAAAGCTCGACCGTTATGCCCGGATCGGCCAGCATATCTTCTACACGGATCCGAAGCGCGCGCCGAAGCAGGTCGCGGATGCGTCATTGGGCGGCCGGTAAATATCCGGCGGCGTGAAACGGAGCGGGCGGCGCAGAGATCGTTTCTCTATATTGCCGGGATGTTGAACAGGGGGATATCGATGCGTGGTTTTTTAATGGCGGCGGGTGTCGCGGGTTTCGTGGCGGTTGCCGTCTCCGGTGCGGTCGCTGCGCCGGTGTTGGATCAGGACCAGTCGGTATCGACGAACGGCAGTCTGGCCGGCACATCGAATATCCTGATTCAGTCTTTCCGCCAGGCGTCGAATACCCTGACCGGCGTGTCGGTTATGTTCAGTGGATCGGGAAGCGTGTCTTTGCATGTGCTCGAAATTCTCGACAATCTTCCGGGCGCGGGCGGCAACGTGCTCGCGAGCGGATCCGCCGGTTCCCCGGCGCCGACCGGTGTTCCTTCCTTCGTCTTCTTCGATTTTTCGACGATTGCCGTCACCCCCGAGACCGATCTGTTTTTCCGTCTTCGGCCCGGGGCAGGGCAGGCCAGCAGAAATGTCGCGGGAACCGGCGATGTTTACAGCCGGGGGCAGTTTTATTCGCTTGATGGAAACCTGTCGTTTCCGCAGTTCGATCTGGCCTTTCAGACATTCGCGGAGAGCAGTGTGACGGTGCCGGCGCCGACAGGGCCGGTCCTGATGGGGTTCGCGATTCTCGGCCTGGCCGTCATGCGCCGGAAGCGATTGACCCTCGCCGTCCGCTAAACTGCCGGATCCCGCCGCTGTTCTATCCCGCACAATCCACGCAACGCGCGATAGCGGGGTTGAGTTCCAGCCGCTTCGGCGCGATATCGTCGCCGCACTCGACGCAATAGCCGAATTCTCCGGCTTCCATGCGCCGTAGCGCGGCGTCGATCTGTGCTATTTCGACCCGGCGGCGCTGGATCGTCGCCTGGGCCATGGCCTGCCCCTGGAGCGCGTCCATCCGCGACAGCCGCCCCTGCACCTGCTGGTCGAGTTCGACCGGCGCGGCGGAGTCCGAGGCGTTCGCGACCGAGGCGATCAGGTCGGCTTTTCGGTCCGCCAGCAACGACCCGAATTTTTCGATATCGACGCTCACGCCGCTATTCGGCCGCTTCGCGCGGTGTCTCGGGCGCAATGACGGTATTCCACGCATGGGTTTCGATTGCGTGGTTTTCGGCTTCGGCGCGGACGATGTTGGCGGGATCCTGTCCCGCCGCCATGCGGTCCAGAGACCGGCGGAGCTGACGGCGCAGCAATACGACCCCCCGGTCCGAGGTGCCGAGGTTTTCCAGCGCATGGATCGCGATGGGCCGCTGGCTTTCCTGCGCTTCCATGTCGTCCGGATTGCGCTGTTTGTCCTCATACGGGCGGTCGCGCAGATTACCCGGCCGGATGTCGGTAACCGTGTCTGTGCCGGCTTTCCATCCCGCCAACGGCGCGCCGTCTTCGTCCCGGGGCCAGGCAACGATCGAGATGCCGTAGAGATGCTCGTTATCGACCGGCACGCACCAGGTAACCTCTGTCGCCCGCGACCGGTACTTGGCGTCGGTTCCCTGTTCGTGAATGCTGGGGATCAGGCTGATATTCGGCAGCACTACTTCGGCATGGCGTTCCAGCCTGTTTCCGTTGGGCAGGTTCCGGTGCATGTTGTAGCGGACGCCAAGGGGCGTTTCCTCGAAACCGAGATCCGGCCAGCCGGTGGTTGTGACGACGCTGCCGAACTGGTCGCCTGAATTGGCGGCGTGGAGTATCAGCAAATGATAGGCGTCGACGACGTTCTCGAAATGCTGAAGCCAGTTGCAGTCCCGGACATAGCCGATGGCGTGGTCTTCCCACAGGCGCATGCCGCGCAGCACCACGTCGTCGCGGTAGCGGGTGTCGATGATGTCATACATCGGGAAGAGCGGCATTTCCGCCGGCGGCCCCATATAGATAAAGATCAGTCCGCCATATTCATGGGTTGGATAGCCGGGTTGCCAGATATCCATCTTTTCACGGAATTCAGGGGTTTCGCACGCCATGTCGATGCACTTGCCGTCGGTGGCGAATTTCCAGCCGTGGTAACAGCAGCGCAGGCCGTCTTCTTCGATCCGGCCCCATTCGAGCGACGTGCCGCGATGGGGACAGTGAAGTTCCAGGCAGCCGGTGGCGCCGGTGGCGTCCCGGAAGACGACGAGGTCCTCGCACATGATGCGCACGCGTTTGGGCAGGTCCGTTACTTCGTCCGAGGTACAGACGGGCTGCCAGTAGCGGCGCAGCATCTCTCCCATGGGCGAGCCGCGTTCGACATGGGTAAGCGTAAAGTCTTCATCCGGGATTTCGTGGTGATATCGTGATTTCATTTCCGTTCTCCGTATCAGGATATTTATTCGGCCGTCGTTCATATGCCGTCTTCACAGGCGGCGTATTCGTTCAGGCGCATGTCTGTCGGAAATATTTTGATCCTCGTATGCGATGCGCTCGTGACGTGTTTTTATGATATAATTCACCATCGTGTAATCAATTATACAATAATGAATTACGTCGGCAACGACGATTCTCGATAATCACGGCAGAATTGAACGGATGAATATCAAGCCGTCAAAGAAAACTGATGCCCGTGCCGGTATACAATCGGTCGAAGTGGCCGCCCGCTTGCTGGACGCGATGGCGGCGGCTGATGGGCCGATGCCTCTCAAGGCGCTTGCGGATGCCGCAGGAATGGCTGCCAGCAAGGCGCATCGCTATCTGGTCAGTATGTGCCGTACCGGGATGATGGAACAGGATCCAGAGACTGGTTTGTACGATTTCGGTCGTGCGGCTCTTGCGGTCGGGCTTGCGGCACTTGGGCGAATAGACGTGGTGGCCGTGGCGACGCGCGCTCTTCGTGGTTTAAGCGATCGTACCGGTGCAACCGCGGTCCTCGCAGTGTGGGGTGAGCATGGCCCGACGGTGATCCGGTTCGAAGAAAACGCGCAGCCGGTCAGGATGAACGTTCGGGTCGGTTCAACCCTGCCGACAGCCTTGTCGGCAATCGGTCAGGTATTTGCGGCTTACCTGCCCGCCAGTTTAATAGATCCGCAGATTGAGCTGGAGGAGAAACACTATGGCGGCAGCCATGATGCCGGAGAATTTGACCATATTCTGACCCGCGTTCGCCAACGCCGGCTGAACCGAAACGTAGGAACCTATATTCCTGGTGTATCGGCCCTGGCTGCGCCTGTCTTCGATGCGCAAGGGCGCCTGGTGGCGGCCGTGGGATTGTTGGGGCATCAGGCGTCTCTGGATACGTCGTGGACGGGAAGCGTCGTCCAGAATCTCGATCGGACGGCCCGGGATATTTCCGAACAGCTAGGTTTCGCCGACCCCGAAAATCCGGGTGCCCAACGAAATTGAAAAGGGGTGCCCTGCGGCACCCCTTCAACACTGATGAAACAGTCTTGGGACGGCGTTACGCCGCGACCGTTGCCCGCCGGCGCAGCAGGTAATGCGCCGTGCAATGCTCGGCGCAGTAATGCCGGCCGGGCTGGTTGGTCTTGCCGCAGATGTGCAGGCCGAATTTCCCTGCTTCGTCGCTCGGCCAGCGGCACATCCATGCCTCCACATCCGCTGACGGATGATGGAATACAGGTTCTTCGAATATGACGGGCTCCGGCTCCGGCTCCTTCTTCGGAATTTCCGTGCCGCGCTGCAGGTTCAGTCTGTGCGCCTTGCCGATCACGGCATTGCGCGTCACGCCGCCACCCAGCTTCTCGGCGATCTGACGCGCCGACAAACCTTCTGCCCATAGCCGCGTGAGTGTTTCGACCCGTTCGGGACTCCACTGCATTGCTATACCTCCTCGTGCCTTTACTCTTGTGCCAACCCGTACTACATGAACTACATGCAGTATGTTACAAATCGGTGACTACTATATATGGGTAAGCGCTGAGAGCAACCGGAATCTGCGGTTTTTGGCAAAATTCCTGTGGACAGGCGCGTCTGGGGATAAGCACCCGTAACGTACTGTTATTGCACCGCAATGAAGCCGAATCGCCAAGCCTCAGCCTGTGGATGGATGAGATACCCCCAGCCCTGTGTGCAGTTTTGCCGGAAAATGCCCTGAAACGCCCTGAAAACGGCCGGAATTCCGGCGCCGGTTTTGCCGGGTGGATTCAGCGGACGGTTTCAGGCGGCGGTATCGCCCTTGTAGCTGGTCAGACTGATGATCTCGAGCACGTTGCCGTCAGGGTCGTGGAAATAGGCGCGGGGACCGTTCACCGCGCCGCCCTGGCGGTCTTCTTCGAAAAACACGTCGACACCGTTCGCGGTAAGATCCGCCTTGGCTTCTTCATAGTGATCGGCATCGACGATGAAGGCGTGATGGACGTTGTGATCGTCGGGATCGATCCTGGCTTCCGACTTCGCGAGAATCACGCAATCGCCGCCGGTATCGAGAAACACCATGCCGTGTTCATGGTTCACCTGTATCGGCGTCATGCCCAGAATATCGGCATAGAACGCCATGCTGCGGACGGTGTCGGTCACCGGTATGGTGAAATGGGCCAGTCCCTTTGTTTTTATCATCGCCGTTTCCCTTTTGCTCGAA
>TARA_R110000868_G_C10969398_1_pt1 | contig 13281 bp, 18 predicted proteins | sample TARA_R110000868 | Tara Oceans TARA_R110000868 (sample SAMEA4397489) | marine metagenome | biome: Polar Biome; feature: [SRF] surface water layer (ENVO:00010504); material: water (ENVO:00002006), including particulate matter (ENVO:01000060) such as... | depth 5 m | reverse complement strand
GCTGGCCTCTCTCTTACCAATTGCACTTATTATCCGAAACCGCCAGTAGTTAAGTTCTTCCTGCGATAGTTTGTTTAACTGTCTTTCACTAAGACGCTTACCGGTGTGGCGTGCGAGTAGACTTTGTGAACTAATGCGGTGACTGGTACGTAGCTCAACTAATAATAATCGACGACGTAATAGGTCTCTGATGCCTCGTGTTTCCTTGGGGTAAATATAACCGGTGGGTAAAATATCTAGACTAAGTAGGTGGGCCAAAAAACGGGCATCAGTAAAGTCATTGGTATGCTTAATACCATTGTATTGCTCGATTGCAGCAGGGTTAGCCAAATGAACAAGGTAGCCGGCTTCCATCAGGCCATCAACTAGCCAGTACCAATTGTAAGTTGATTCGTCAACACAGCCCTGAATATCTTTCTGGTAAGGCGATAGCGCTTATTAAAATAATGGGTAGCTCATTAGGAAGCCTCTTTTCATAGACTTGCTTACTGTATTTATCTTGTATAGATATGACGCTATTATTTGAATGTAAGTCGATTCCGCAATAAAGTGGTGTAGTCATTAGCCTGCTCCGATCTAAAGTGGTTGTTAAAGTTTCGCAACTCTAGTTTAACCACTGAACTGAGGGGTTTGGCTAATGATTATCAGATAAGACTTTATGGATGGGTTTACTCTGGTTTAAGTTTTTCTTCGATTTGAGGAAGTGGGGTCAGATGAGACTTGATTCTAAAAATTTGATGTTAAAGTGGGCAAGGTTTCTTTAATTCTACTTATGTAGAGAATATTAAAAAGGCTCTATTGTGGAGGCAAAGCAGCCAACATTATTGGCCAAACTGGTTCAAACCAGCGACGAAATTGGCGCCCTGGCACTTAAAACCGTCTAAATTCGTGGTTCTTCTTAATATGACAGCCATTAGTTGATGCGCTATTAACTGTCCGGCAGGACAGATATCCATTGCTTGCAATGTTCATAATGTCTACACTGTAAACAGTTGTAAACAACAAATTATTTCTGATCAACCAAGGAAGTAGCAAACCAATGTCACTTGCCGCAATGAAACATCCACAGCCCACACGTCGCCGCAATGCCTCGACTGGTAGCCGTGCGACTGCGCAAAAGTGGACACCCACGGCTAGCGACCTTGATAAGCTTACCGATCACGCGACTGACAACTATGAGCGCCGCCGTAAAACTGGTGGCCTTGGTAGCTGGTCACAGGACGTTTGACTGTAAAGGTCAGTATCCACAGCGATCTCTCAAACTACCTAGCCATAAAACTTCTAGCCAAAGACTTCAAAGGATATAAGAGAGATCTTATTGTTCCTGATTATTTTGGTCGTGATGGTGATTATCACCGCCCGAAAGAATGCCGCGAAGAAAGTGTGTGGCATCTGCACCTTTGCGAAACAAGCCCACCTCCCTATATATGGAATCGCATTCAAGATCTTTTTTCTCGGAAAGCGATATACACCTAGTTTATTGTTGCGGCTTCTACGACACCAATCACTACCTGCTAATTACCATCTTAAAGCCTGATGCACACAGACAGGCCAATAACATTGACCGGATGCTTGATATTGCTGCCATAGCCGCAGGGTTTAGGGAGAACGTATAGCCTTGTCCGGCAGGACAGTGCTGCTGCCAACCCCCGTATGTTTCTGAAGGTTTATTTTTGAGTTTTAATTATACAAATATACTGCTGCAATGACTTAGAGAAAACCCTTTAAGCTCATAGTAGGTGTCACCATGTATGATGTTAAAACGCTAGAAGCCGTAGTCGCCGCCCGTAAGCACCTTCGCTCTGACCGCGAACTCACCAGCTTTTCCGCAGGCTGATCCATCCCCCTAAAAGTGAATAGCATTCCCTACACGATAGAGGGCTATATAGAAGATAATCAGCTCTACTTCGACCTTGTCACCAATATGAAAGGCATAGAGCCTAAAGCCATTGCCAGCCATGTACCCCTTATTTCCAATATCGCTTGCGTATCGGATCACTACCAGGGGCAATTAGTACGCTGCCGCAATATGTCGGGCAACCATGATTGGTCATTGGAATACACCATGCGTATTCCGGACCATGCTGAACACCCATTCCGATTGAAGATGAACACCCGTTACGATTCATGTTGAACACCCATTCCGGCGGAAGATGAACACTTTTGTTCATTTTCCGGAATCGGTGTTCATCATCCGGAATTTACTCTGGATAACCGTAATCCCCCTCCTTAAGCATTGATTTTATTCAACTTTGGTACTGTTGCACTTTTCATTTCCTAGGGGAAGGCACCAATGCCAGCAGAGAGAACATCAATGCGACTTATTAAAGAAGTTTTACGGCTTAAAGTTGAATCCGGCTTGAGCCTGCGACAGATCGCCCGCAGTTTAAATATCGGGCTGGGCACTGTCTCCCTTCATCTGAAACGAGCCAAAGAGGCTGGGTTATCCTGGCCGCTCCCTGACGACCTGGACGATAACGGCTTAGAACGCGCGCTCTTTCCTCATCAGTTAGCACCAGTCAGAAGCGGGCTCGTCGAACCGGATTATGTCTTCATTCACAAAGAGCTGAAACGCAAAGGCGTTACCAAGCAATTACTCTGGGAAGAGTACAAGCAGGCTCAGGGCGAGCAAGGCTATCAATACTCCCAGTATTGTCAGCGTTACCGCGATTGGGTGCTCACGCTTAAACGCTCCATGCGCCAGATTCATAAAGCGGGAGAGAAACTGTTTATTGATTACTGCGGCCCGACGATGCCTATCATTAATCCCGACACGGGCGAGGTGTGTAATGCACAGATTTTTGTGGCTACGTGGGGCGCCAGTAATTACACTTTTGCAGAAGCTACGCGATCACAAACCAAGCCAGACTGGATTCAGTCGCACGTCAATGCGTTTGAATTCTTCGGCGGTGTTCCGGAGATTCTTGTTCCCGATAATTTAAAAAGTGCGGTTACTAAAGCCTGCCGTTACGAACCGGTGATTAACAGCAGTTATCAACACATGGCGAGCCACTACAAGACCATCGTGATCCCTGCGCGGCCCTACAAACCTAAAGACAAAGCCAAGGCAGAGAACGCCGTTCTCATCGTTGAGCGTTGGATTATGGCGCGCCTGCGCCACCAAACGTTCTTCACTTTGGCTGCGCTCAATCAGCAGATTCGATTCCTGCTGGATGATCTTAACAGCAGGCCGTTTAAAAAATTACCCGGCACCCGCTTAAGCCAATTTAAAGCGCTTGATAAACCCGCCCTCAAGCCCTTGCCAAGTTCTCGGTTTCAATTCACGGCCTTCAAATTGGCTCGGGTCAATATTGATTATCACCTGGAGTATGACAAGCACTATTACTCGGTGCCTCATCACTTGGTAAAACATCAAGTCGAAGTGCAAGCAACACGTGATTCAGTCGCCGTATTCTTTAAAGGCAAGCAAATCGCCCGCCATGCCCGTAATAATGCAAAAGGAGGCTATACCACTGATACAAATCATATGCCAACGGCTCACCGTAAACACAAAGAGTGGTCGCCAGAACGGTTGCTCAACTGGGCAAAAGATCTCGGCCCCAATGTTCAGCTGATGACTCAGGCCATGCTCGATCGTAAGCCACACCCTGAGCAAGCTTATCGCGCCTGTCTAGGGTTGTTGAATTTATCGAGGACGTATGACCGACAACGATTGGATGCCGCTTGTCGGCGAGCAGTAGCTATCCATTCACCGTATGTAAAAAGCATCAAATCAATTTTGAAAAATGGCATTGATCAACTTGAGCTGTCACTCGATGAACAACGCACTGCAACCGAAGAAGCCACCTGTGATGATCACGACAATATTCGTGGCCCACAGTATTACCATTAATCACAAAGGATAAATCAGATGTCACAACAACAATATTTACAGCAGCTACGCACCTTAAAACTCAGCGGTATGACGCAATCTCTAGAACTACAATGGAGCCAGCCGCAAACTTATGATGACCTCGGCTTTGATGAGCGCGTAGGCATTATGATTAATCATGAGCTCACCTCGCGTGCCAACAAGCGATTGCAACGCTTACTAAAAGCAGCGCGTTTTAAGGAGGATTCCCGGGTTGAAAACATTGACTACGCGCACCCGCGAGGTCTAAAAAAATCCCAGGTAGCCAATCTGTTAACCGGTGAGTGGATAGGGAAAAAACAAAACCTGATGATCACTGGCCCGACGGGTTGCGGTAAAACCTATTTGGCTTGTGCCATCGGTCATCATGCTTGCCACCACGATTACAGCGTACGCTATTACCGCGCTTCACGGCTGTTTGAATCACTCACCATCAGCCATGGTGATGGCCGTTACCTCAAGCTCATTAATCAAATGGCAAAAGCCGACTTACTTATCATCGACGACTGGGGTCTGGAGACCTTAACGCAAAGTCAGCGCAATGACTTACTAGAAATAATGGAAGACCGTCACGGAAGTAAATCCACCATCGTCACCAGTCAATTACCGATGACTAAATGGCACACCTACATCGGCGACGCCACACTGGCAGATGCCATTCTCGACCGACTTCTCCACAACGCGCACAAGCTACAGCTCAAAGGTGAATCTATGAGAAAAGCAATGAGTTCATTGACTGAAGATGAACACATGGTGTAAAAATATGATGGCCAATGTTTAGGGCTGGGAGGTGTTCATCTTCCGCCGGAACAGGTGTTCAGCTTCACCGGAATACGCACACCAAACCGCTTGAGGTTATTATGAGCGAATATGAACTGCTGCCAGGCTCTCAACCCGATGAAGCAAATGGCTTGGTTTACCTAAGTAACGACAAAGGACAAATACTGTCTGTAGAAGGGCATTACCTAACGATCTTTGAGCCCGTGCGTGATGTTGAGCTGCGTATGGCACTAGAGCAGACGCTTACCGCGCTACAGAAAGAAATAATGAATGATGGCGTATCAAGTGACCCGCTCATCAATGCCGCCTTTATGGTTGAGCGTTCGTTGAATGCCGGTCACATAGATATGATTGCGTTAGATGTTGGTTCGGTTGTGGCCGCAGCTCAAGAGCAGCTGGGTATTGCTGGGAAATCAGAAATAAGCGACGACCTTGCGAGCCTTTCTGACCGTTATGATTCAAGTAGCAAGCCCCAAGTTACCTTTGGCTTAAGTTAATATTTAGAGCTTAAAGTTTGGGCGTGCCAATCGCCCTTAACTGGGCTCTGCCACAACAATGTCACCAAGGAGCCGTGAATAGCCAAGGCATGAATTTGAAAAAGATGAAATACGCAAAGGCCAGTCCAAGTACCACAGCAAGTGCAAACGCGGATAGGAGGCCGATTACCCCACCCGCCACAAATCCAACGAGTGCCGCGAGAAAGCGAAATATATAAAGCGTACCTTCTGGTGGATAAAAAAACCCGTAGATTGCCCCTGTCACACAACCAATTATGATAAACAGGATAACAAGTGGCTCTCGCGCTTGTTCGGCTAAGTCTGATCCTGACAAAATATAATCTTCCATTATAGTTTAGAGTGCTTAGTTTATAGGGGCGGTAAAATAACAGCAATTAACTCTTACGAGCTAGAAGCTGATTTTTTGTGCTGCCTTTTTGTTTCTAGCCTGCTTGGATAAATCGTAAATCTTTGTCGTGTTGATATTGGTATGACCGGCCATGTTGGACACCACAGCAATATCGACCTCAGCATCCAGTAAGTACGTTATAAATGTTCTTCGCAGATCATGCGGTGAGGCCTTGTCCAATCCAGCCTGAGCTACGCGCTTATTCACAACATAATAAACACCTTGATGACTCAAGCCGGTTTCGTTGATGTTATTCCAGCGATCAATACGGTTGAAAAGAGGCCCGTCCTGCTCGCCTCTTTCTTCAATCCATAAATGCAGTAACTCAAGGGTTCTGTTCGGAAGCTCTAAAATTCGTTCTTTATTGCCTTTACCAACCACTCGTATGGATTCATTTTTCTTATCCCAGTCTTGGATCTTAATTGACGCAAGCTCTGACCGGCGAGGCCCACAACCATACATAAGACCCAACAGTGCAGCATCCCTAACTCCACTTACGCCTTGCTGCATAAGCAACATATCCAATAACGCCTGAATTTCCGAAGTCGGCAATAGGCGACCTTTAGGAGTTCGGGTGAACTTGGCCTGCTTAACAAGCTTTATAGATTGATAAGTGTCACCGTCCATTTGGCTACTTAACCGCGCTTCGCGTGCCACACCTTTAATGGCTGAAAGACAGGCATTTCTTGAAGCTGGGGAAAGGTTTAGCCTTGTAAGCTTCTCTAGGATCACAAATACACCGGCGCGGGTTAGCAGCACCCACGGAACCTCTAAATAATCCTTGTAACCAGAAGCCCGTGACACTTGGTTAAGCACACGCCTCATTGTTTTTTGGCTTTCAGTAGAGCCCAATGAAGCTAAGTAGATAATCGCAGGGTTGGCGACATTTTTTAGCTTGTCACTGCCATAGCCGTGATCAAAAAAAACCTGATTGGCGCGGGTGGTATCTGGTAATGTAGTCATTCTTGGCGTCCAGTATTCATTGGGTAGGTGCAACCTTACGAGTTCTAGGCGTTTTTCTCAGCCCGTAGATTAGCTTGCTCGGTTCTATACAGATCCAGCTTTAACTCTACAGACTTTATCCGTAACGCTATCGCTGCCTCTTGCTCAATAGCAACCCTCAACCCCTGTAGCAGATCTATATACTCTGGATGGGCATAGTTCTCTTGCTTACCGAATACAGTAATACCATGCGTCGTTTCAGCATCAAGCATAGGCATGGACTTTTTACACTTGCGAAGCTCGGGTAGGTAGGCCCGGCTAGCCTTTGCTTCAGCCAGCACCGAAGCCTTTTTCCTGATGTAGTTTAAACACTCGTCAACATTCAACCCTTGATGCTGTTTAGTCATGGCCGATATAGCAGAGTCTTGTTGTCTATTTGCAGGGAATTGCTTTATGTTATTTTGCATACTTATCTTCGCTTATTATTCGGTGAGGGCTGTATTCTTGTTAAAAAAAAGGCTCACTAACCTCTATAGAATCTTTTAGGGCTCTTGCTCGGTTCCTTGGGAGTGGCTTTGCCTATCGGCTGAACCCGCAAAGCTTTTAATCTTGCTCAAAGCCCTTTCACTCGGTGGAATATTAAACTCCTTTGAAAAAGCCTTTTCTCTAAGGGGCGAGCATATCAACTCATCAATGCAATACTTCTCAAAAAACTCATACAGAAACTCCTTGTTGTTACTTTCGTAAAACTCGATCATTGCTGTATTAAATTCATTTTGGTGTAGATGCTTAACATTAAAAATGGGTAGGCCGTTTTCCAAGAGTACGCCAGCCATCATCATTCTTGCTGTGCGCTTATTAACATCGAAAAAAAACTGAGCTCTGGCCATATCGCCATACAAGCCGACAGCAGACTCAAATACCTTAGTTTCACTCGTACAGATCTTCATTGTAGATTGCCATGACTCATCCAGATCACCAACCGGCGGGGGAGTGTACTTAACTCCAGAAATAGTCACTTGGGAGGATCGAAACTCACCCCACGTTAACGCCTCTTGAAATGCCGCTACAGCGTGTAAGCTAGCTGCGTATTCTTTAGACACCTCGAACTGGCCTTGCTCTGAGTCCGAAAGCAGCTTTTTCCAAGCCTGAGCTTGGTTGATAACAATTTGTTGATCCGATATTTTATGACCACCCACAGTCACGCCGTCTATAATGGTTTGCACTTCGGGCAACGTAAAGGCTAAACCTTCCAACTGAACCGCATCCGTGACTAGGGCGGGGATATCTCTCTTTGCCATGGCGATAGAGTAGTATTTGGCCGGAAAAAGGTTGTTATATTCTTCTCTGTTCATCAGGGAACCACCTAAACTGTGAGTATGCTATTCAGCTTACCTTCTAACTGCGCCCCACAACATATCAGCGGGGTAATACGGTTACTTCTCTTTTGAGCCGCCCAACCATTCTATTGCATCGGATAAGGTATTGGCATTGCCCTCATTGATAACGCTCTGCAAAATGGCATGAGAATGCTTGGTTATAGGTATCTTTATCATCTTGTAGTCTATACGCTTTTGGCGAATAGCCAGCTTTAGCCTTTTCCATTGCTCAGAACTAAGGCAGGTCTCGCACCAACGATTTAGTATGTGCGCCTCATGCTCATCAGCGTCTGCCAAATCAATGCCAGTGAGATAGCGAATGAAGTCAGCAGGGCCTGGGGGATTAACCTCATAAGCATCATCGTTCAGCTTTGAAAGCAGGTAACTCCTAGCAGCTGCAATATCAGCCGGTTGAATGGTGTATCTGGGCCGTGCCATATTGAGACTCGATAATAAACAATGACACCACCTTACAATGTGTTAGCTCCTAACACAAACGCTTTCCAATAATTAACACAACCTAAACCAAACACAAGAAGCATAAAAAGTAGAGGGTAGGGGGTGGGACTATTCGTGTTGAAAATAATTGGCGGCCTAGCAAGGGGGGCTATCTTTATTCTAACGGGCGTCCTTCCACGCCGAGTGGACAAACTCAGGTAAACAATACTATTCATCGTCTTTTCAGCAGCCGGTGATGTGATCGATACATATCACTAATCATAAAAGCTGTATTTGGAGAGAAACGATGAACCCATTTCGCCTTCCTGAAAATCACCTGCCAATGTTTAAAGCATTGAGCAACACAACAGCCCGACACCTATCAAAAAAAGAGTCAGTACCCTTGCTAGGCAGCAATCTCTATAACGCCTTGATACAATGCTCCCGTCTATACGGAAAAGGTAGTATGGACTGGAGAGCATTCTACGACATGCATTCTAGGTATTGTCCTAGCATACTCAACACAACCGAAGCTCACTTCAAAGGCGCGCTACTCAAGTCGTCTTATGCGTTAAGAGATTCTTGTGGGGTGACCGATATGGCTTGTAGCGAATATTTGCCTACCCAATATGAGTCTAAAACCTCCACGTTACGGCCAACACAAGATGGGCTGTTTTCCGAAGACTCACTAACCATACTTGATAATCAAACCAAAGCCCGCGACAAAGTAAAATCAGTACAGAGCACATATTCCGATACCTTATACCGGCTAGTAACGGATAAATACACTAACCAAAAGCAGCTAACCTATGAAGCTATGTTTATTCCGGTGCTAAATCAGAGGCACACAGTATTGCAAATAAAAGCCTGGTGCTTATATTAAATGCTTACGATGAGTACCTATATTTCAGCTCTTACAGCCCTCGTGAAACCTTACCGAACTTATCAGTACAGTGATGGCGGTGTTGCGTATGGTGATGTTACAGCTTTGGGATATGCCAAGGACGCTTATATACGCACCTTCTTTCCAGAGCGTGATTAAGCGGTGTAAAAACATCCAAGGCTCGCTGCAAAAGGGCATAGCTCTTATGCAGGGGCGTGGGGTAAGGTCGCTTTAAAAGGTGCTGCAGTAGGTTAGTTTCACTGACCTACTGTTTAGATCCGCTAGGTTGAATAATCTTGTTGGACCTCAATTATGCCGTTATCAAAGCCGTATAAAGTTAGTTATAATAATTTCTTACTACACTAAGATAGTGGACATCATGATTGAGCAACCCATTAGAATAGAATTTGATAGCGGTGAAATTGCTAGAGGTGTTGATAGTGAAGAGGATCAGCGTTTACGCGAAGCAAGCTGGCTATTGAACACCCTCACAGCCCAAGTGCCAAGTGAGTACAGAGAGGTTCAACTAAAATTTATTGGAGGTCAGTGGTTAGAGTCAGTGTTATAACTTACCATTGCAGCCTCTTATCTACATTATGAAATTATCTATTCAACCAAGGCAACAGGAATAAAACTTAACCACATAACCAGGACTAGGATATGATTGATCAATTTAATAGATAATATTTGGATGCAATACTCGATGATATATGTGATTTAAAGGCTGAAAATAATCGGTTAAATAATGTTTTATTGGTAAAAATAACTAAAGCTTTAAATTCAGGCATTAAAAACAAAGATCTTGCAGGCCTTAATGAGCTACTTAAACAACTAGAAAACACTTATTTCACAGCTGAACATTTAGTAAAAGCAGTAATTGATAAACTAAGCATTGAATTAGACCATTAGAATATAGTTCCTTCGCTGTAAGAGCCAATAATTTATTCATTGGATATAATATAGGTGAAAGTTCAGATAGAACTTGACGATGCTACAATCCGGGCCATTAGCTATCTGAAAAATCCGAATGACGGTAGTCAGGTTCCTGCCCAGAAAATAATCCAAACCTTGGCCGATGACCTTGGACAAACCAGCTCTAGGCCAGGCTTCTGGGAGAGCTCTAATATGCAGCAGGTCATCGACGGCCACGGCTCGGAGCTACACTGAGGGTAAGTTGTAGTAACTCAGACTTGATCTGACAGCACGTTCCTATAGGTTTTTAACTAATCTGACAGATCATCAGGTGTATACAAGATAAATAAGGTCCGAAATGACAGGCGAAGCAGCCATTGGTCATATTTTAACTATTAGGCTCGCTTTTGACCCATAGCGGACATTTGGGTAGTTAGGTCTCCAAATTACCAGTGTTAATAATCATTTAATGTGATCTATATGACGGTTGCTCTGGCTGTTGGCATAAGTTGCATTCTTTTAGCTTATGACGTATAAACTATACTGCTCTTGGTAGGAGCCTGCCGCTCGTCGTTGCAAAGCTTTTGAAGTACTACTTTCCTTACTTTATCTTGCTCAATATTTTTATATTCGGGCTTGTTAAGTGGTTGGCGAGCGACACTTTTAGGCAAGCTGGGAGATTAAAAATGTTGAATGAAAGATTTCAGCCATCGACAATTGGTGGCATTAAGCGTCACGCTAAACAGATTAAAAAAGTGAATGACGTCCCTCATCATGAAGCTTTGGATATAGCTGCACGAAGTGCTTCGTTTGAAAATTTCGCACATGCGCGCAACCAACTTCAAAATTCCAATGCGATCAAGTCAGACTGCCAATTATTTATTACGGTCTATTGGTATGACCGAAAAAATAATGTGTATAAAGCTGGCAGAGAAATGCTTGAAATTGAGCTTTCTAAGCCTTTGCTCGAAATAGCTACCAAAGACGAACTTAAAAATTCTAATAGTCTGGGCCTGTTCAGGCTTGCTTCGCCAGATCACCTTGTATGCGATCATGTCAGCCGTTCAAAAGAAGGAGCCAGAAATACAATTTGCAAGGCCATCAGGGAGTTAAGATTTATAGAGGCAACTGGTTTAAAGCCTAGCAGGGACTACGAAGCAGCTTATCCAAATAGAGACCATAACAACAAGTTGCCTAAATCTGATCATACAACTGATTGGTATGACCCTGATACAGGGCAATTTATCTTAATCGATGAGCCTTACATTGATCCAGTAGTAGATGGCGAAAGAGCTGTATGGGCTAAAAACCATAACTGGCATCTACAGGCTTCAAAGTGGCCAGGAATGTATTATCCAGACCATTCAAACATGTTTGTCTCTACGGATGCATCGACTGGATATGACTTTAAAGGCCTAATGGCTAAAATTGACCTCATCCCTTACCCAGTAACCGCAGAAAATTGGATAGGTATCTCCTCTAAAGGACATGATACTTTTTTCAGCCCTCTCTGCATTACACCGCAAGATAAAAAGAAAGCTGTGGCCAAAGGCACTATATACAGGGAGTCAAGTAGCAAGACAGTGCCCATGAGAAGCTGGGGGGCACCATACAATGAACGTCGTCCAAATGCTGTTATGTCGACGGAATCTCACCAACTTGCTGCTAGATTGATAAAAGCGATTGAGCTATCTGCTGCAGCGCCGACGGGAGTTTATAGCCGATTATCACTCATCAAGAGCAAATTAGAGGATTGGTTTTTTTCAGAACATGGAAAGGAAGTAACAGATAAATTTGATCTTTTCTATTACGGTGATGCTTATAGGAGTGACCCGTATGTTTTACAAGCTCGTTCAGCAAAAGGCGTTATCAGTCTACTACAGGAACTGAAAGGTATGTTACTGGATGAATATGTTGATTGTGAGCCGTTAAGAGGCATGATTGGAAAACTTGATACTTCAATTAAATTGACATCAACGCTTCTATAACTATTCTCTTAGAATATTTATAATATAAACCTGTCCACTAATAAATGGTGTGCAGGTTTTTTGTTTGTTCAGTACACTAATCTTCTGGCCCTTGTGGGAAAATAGAAAATACATAGAGGTGGGGTACCGAACGCTTGTCCGAGTTTTCATTTTATCTATTATTAACGTCCGCTTTTGGAACTTTTCGACAGCCTTACGTATCAATCTATCCTTGAAAAATAGTCTGCTTCAAACTGAGAACAGACTGTACGAATTGGTATGTTCAAGACACTTATTTATGTCAGATCAAATCTGAGATACCACAGGTAAGACGAGGCATAGTATACATGCTTTAAAGCATGCTAAAGACTGATGCGCTTGCTGTTGACCCTAAAGCAATCGATGGGGGTGTTAATTCCGTTGCAGTCGATGCTCAGTCCAAGCTTAACAACATGTACACCTATAATCCATCCATGACTGGTATTGAACACGAACATTATTGTGGCGATCTGCTTCCAAGGAACGGATGGGAAGTTGAGGTGTCACAAGCTAGCAATGATCAGGGCGTCGATATTATGATCTATAAAGACGGTCTAACTGCGGCCATTCAGTGCAAAAAAATACTCAAAGCCGGCTGGCAATGAGGCCGTCCAAGAAATAGTTGCCGGCAAACAATTTAGAGGCGCAGAGGTGCTGTCGTTGCTACAAACAATAGCTACACGCCGTCAGCTAAGAAACTGGCTAACACCTAGATGTTTTTTATTGCACCATAACGATCTAGCCCAGACTGATGAAATATTCAAAGTCTAGCTGATCATAATGGAAACGGAATAAATTAATAATTTATAAGGAGCTTTTATGAGCTATGGAAAACTAATATTAACCCGCAAGTGTGGCGAATCCATTAAAATCGGTAACAATGTAACTGTTACCGTAATATCGGCAAAGGGAAACCAGATCCGCATTGGTATTGATGCACCGCGTGAAGTAGAGGTTCACCGCGAAGAGATATACGAACGTATTCATAGCGATAGAGGACATGCTCATAATTTAGAACTCAAGCCTTCATCTAATGATGGGGCAGGGGCTGGCAAGTCGCCAACAGTAATATATAAAAAGAAAAGGCTGTAGCTACAAAACCTCAACTTTATTAGTTAGGTGTAGTAGTGTCATTACCAAGGGAAACCGGCGGACTAATTGCCA
>TARA_R110000868_G_scaffold43693_3_pt1 | contig 13284 bp, 13 predicted proteins | sample TARA_R110000868 | Tara Oceans TARA_R110000868 (sample SAMEA4397489) | marine metagenome | biome: Polar Biome; feature: [SRF] surface water layer (ENVO:00010504); material: water (ENVO:00002006), including particulate matter (ENVO:01000060) such as... | depth 5 m | reverse complement strand
GCGAGCAAGCCGACGTCTACCTGCATGTATTCTGCGACCGTGCCCGTGCTACAAGCACCGGACACATCTATGCCGATGACGCGCCAGCCAGCCTCGGAAAATATGTTTGTGAGCGCCTGCCCTATTCCCCCATTACATCCAGTAATCAGAACCGCGCCGGGCATCCTGTCTCTCACTTTCCCAAGAAGCCTGCGATCTTGTCGATCGCGATATGACTCACCCTGCGCACTGCGTCCGCCGAGTTGGACCCATTGTGGGAGCCAAAGATGCATCGGTCAAACCCGCGCAGGGGCGATTCCGACGGTAAAGGTTCGACCTCGAACACGTCCAGCGCCGCAGAATGCACAATGCCTTTCTCGAGCGCTTCGATCAGGACGCCTTCCTTGATGACCGGGCCGCGCGCAACATTCACAACGCGCACACCGGGCTTCAGTTTTGGCAACAGCTCCGCATTAAACATTCCGCGTGTCTCGGGCGTCAGCGGGCATGTAAAGACCAAGAAGTCAGCCTCACCAATCCGCGCTGGCCAAGCGGCAAACTCAACCTGAATGTCGTCTGCCGCTTTCCCGAATGGGTCATAGGCCACGACGTTTGCGCCGCAGGCAATCAGGCGCTTCGCAGTCTGCCGCCCGATGTCGCCAAAACCAACCAGCGCGACCGTGCGCCCGGCGACGGAAATGCCGCTGGGCTTCGGCCACCCATTCCCGGCGCGGATTTCCCGGTCGATGCGGTAAGTCTCCCGGGCGAGGCCCAAGACATAGGTTAGCGCGACATCAGCCACCTCACCCCCGAAGACACCCGGCGTGTTCTCCACTGGCAGCCCGAACTCTTGAAAGGCCACGAAATCCACATTGTCGACCCCGACGCCCCATTTCACAGCAGCCTTCAGCTTACCTGCCGCACCGGCCTGCACAACCTTGCGCGTCGCCGGGTCGTCTCCAATAATCCACCCATCATAGCGCGGCACAATATCAAGCAGCTCGGCCTCGCTCAGCACCTGGGTTACCTTGGCCGGCGTGAAATCGAGGTCCTTGGCGTTAAATACCTCAGCGAATTCGTCGATCAGGCCCAGCATGGGCGGACAAGTCACCAGCACATTCATTCGTCTCATCAATCAGGACTCCGGAAGCTCTTCGCCCGCAGCGAGGCGCATCAACAGCGATTCTGCCATGAACCAGTCGGTCGGCTCATCGATATCGACGGATTCCAGCGCAGGCGTTTCAAACAGGATGGGTTTTTCTCCAATCCGTGCTTCTGTTCTAACGAAACTGTTGGCAGTAAAAAGATAACACACTGAATTCTCTTCAAGATATGGCGGCAAGTCCTGCGTTCGCAGCAGATTCGCCGGATCATGGTTTATCGCAGTGCCATCCGGGCGGTAAAAGCGAGTCTGGTGGCGCGTGACTGAAAATAGCGAATCTGCCTCCCCTAATGCTAGCCCGTTCTTGTAAGCCTCCGCCATGCGCTTAATGGTCTTAGCGCTCAGCAGCGGATTGGTCGTGTGCGTCATCAAGTAATGATCTGATGGTACATTCGCGATGTCATCGCCGAGCACGAGGTTCATCGACACGAAGTCGCCGCAGATTTCCGGCTTGCGGTCGCGGATCAGAACACGTCCACCTGCATCGCCATCATTAAGGCCGTTTTCACAGAGTATCTGGCGCGCATCGGTGTTGATCACCACTTGATCGATTATCGGAGTCTCCAGCAGCGTATCGAGCACCCAGCGGAACAGCGGTTTACCCGCAATCGTGCGGAAATTCTTGGATGTAACTCGCACGCTGTTCGCCTTCATCGGCAATAATGCGGTAACGCGTCCTAGAGGACCACTCATATGAGACCTGCTTGATTTCAGTTGTTGATTACTCAGCGAGTCCCACAGCCTCAGCCGAAGCGGTCCCGCATTCTTTTACGCTATCTCCGGGCTGAATCTTGGGCCGCGGATAATAGTACCGCTCCTTCTGGGCCCGTGAAAGTGCCCGGTGCTCGTTGTGGCCACGATAGGTGCCCCAGTACTGCATCAGCCGGAATGAGACGATGCCAATTATGTTCTGGAGGCAACTTCTCTGCTTGAGGGCAATCGACATGTCATGGAAAACCCCAATCAGAAAAAAGCGAACGAAATCCGCGAAGTGGAAATGCACTTCTGGCATGATCTCTCTAAGCGTAAGCGCCTCGCGATAATAGCGGCGTCGCACTTGGCTGAGTGTCTCTTCATGAATATGAAAAACTGGCGCTCTGGGCACGTAGATGACCTTGCCACCCTTTGCGACAAGCACCTTTGCCAGAACGAGGTCTTCGAGGCCTGTCACATCCTCATCGAACTTCAACTCTGCCCAGACGGAGCGCCTAAGGGCGGCATTGGCATTGTTCACGAACCCACTATTCTCCTCGGCGGATTTCTCATGATCCGGGAAGTATTGGGCGAAAACCTGATGTTCCGAGAACCTGGTAACCTCATGGCCCACCTGACGCCCGCAGACATAATCGGCCTCGTTGTCGAAGATAGGCTGCACCAAGTTGGCAAGCCAAGTCCCATCTACCGGAATACAATGAGCCGAAATGAAGACCAATACGTCGCCATTGGCCGCCTTGCAGCCATAGTTAAGTGACCGACCGAAGGTGAAGTCACTTTTCTTGATATGGACAACCCGGCAGCCCCTGGATTCGGCTATTCCAATGGTTCGGTCCGTCGATCCTGAATCAACCAGAATGATTTCGACATCGGCGTCTTCGACATGCTGATTTCGGCATCCATCGATGGCTTCGGCGACCCATTTTTCCTCGTTCAGAGAACGAATGACAATGCTGATAGTCCGTTGATGGCCATCGCCCATGCAATCCTACCCTTCGCTACATCCAGCAGGTTGTGTCCTTAACCGTTACACGGCACACCTTCACGCATCAACTTAAATCACCAGTTATTATGACCCGAATGGATCCCGCCGCTCCCCACAATTGAAACGCTCTATTCCGCCACCATCTCTGCAAGACATGCCCCTATTCGCTTTGTGCTAAGACGGCTAAGACAACATGCCCCCCGATCAGCCGCAAAGCACTCTGCCCCATCACGGAAATCTACTATGGCCCTTCGTTACGTCTTTTCGGTTCCGATCGGTCCGGGGAAGCAGCCAAGACTTGCCCAGACGCTCGCCTCGCTGCAGGCCCAGCCATTCGAAGTCCGCGTCGCCATCTGCCATGCCGGTCCAGAGGAGGAGATTGCCGAGGCCTTGGCCCCATTTCGCCATCTGATCGCCTATGAACGCCATGCAGAAGACGCCGGGCAATCGGCTGCAATTAACGAAGGATGGCTCGCCCTTGAAGGCGACGTGTACGGGTGGCTGAATGCCGACGACGCCCTCGCGCCAAACGCCCTTAGCCAGGTAAACGACCTGTTCAGTGCACACGCCCCAGTAGACGTGGTTTGCGGCCAAAGCATCACGCTCGATGCGCACGACCATTTCACCGGACTGCACCCTGCAGTAAGAATGCCGGACAACGACCTTTTCCGGAGCAATACGATCTCCCAGCCGTCCTGCTTCGTGCGTCGGGAAGCTCTGTTTGCCCAGAACCTCATTAGGGAAGACTTACATTATGTCATGGATTGGGACCTGTGGGTCAGGTTAATGTCGGCTGGACGACAATTCGTCTTCACCCCTAGCGTGCTCTCCTCGACCCTGTGGGACACAGATACCAAGACCGCCAAGTTCAATCTTACCCGGATTAATGAAATACGCGGGGTTGTGATGAGGCTGAATTCACCGGTTACGACGGCAAAGACACTCATCGGGCACATGATCAACAAGATTGAGGAATACAGCCCTATTTCGTTTGCCTTCAAACACGCCAAAGGCCTTCTCGAGAGTGGTGCCATCCGCAAATCGGCCTTCTGGGGTACAAAGAATAACATGGCCTCCAGCCTCTGGTCGATCGACCTGTTCCATTATAATGCTTGCTCTGCGCGAGGCTTCCGGTTTCACTTCCATACCGACAGTCAGCGGCGGCTCTCGCTCGATGGCGTCGACCTACCGGAACAATCCGGCGTGACCGCCGATATCCTAACCGAAATTCTCCCAGCACGCGCCTACCGAATCTCAATTCAGCTTCCCCGAAATGGTAGTTTGAGTCTCAACTATATCGAACTTCTCTGAAGCACGCGTTCACAAACGGAACCAGAATGTAGTTACCCTTGATTTGGCGCACGTTCCTGCTGACTATACGCGCAAGTCCTGACCTGCTCCCCGAAGGGTACCCTTTTATAAGCTAGCTCTCTTGCCCATGTCTCAGATCCATATCTGACGCCTGAACTGACTCAAATACCGAACCACTTATCCAGTGACCGATATCTGTTGAGACAAACCGAGCCACCTCTCTAGGCCATCACGTGGGAAGCGCGGAACAGATCAACTTCGCGATCGCTTTGCCTTCACGGATAGCATAGTTTGTGCCGCGATCTTCCGGATAAACTTGAGCCATGGTGGATATCCAAACATTTTTCAGGGGTGTCTGCGCTACAGGCAAGTACGTCGAATAGTTTTTTTCTGTAACCGGTTGCGCGTATCGAGCGCGCCACGAATAAGCTTCCAATACCCAGTCGCGCGAGAACTCCGGGAACATTTTTTTGATGTATGGTTCGGCATAGTCGAGGAGCTTTTCCGACGACATGTCGTAGACCGGATCTGTGTGCGGCAAGTAGCGCGACATATACACTACATGCTTGCCACCATAAGATTCTACCGGTTCGAAATTTGTGTGTTCAATCACACCGACGAATGGAAATTCCGGATCGTTGACGTTGAGCCAATACGTCTCGGATAGACTACGGTCCAAAATTAGGACCAGACACTTATTACCGAGATAGTTCACGCGACGAAGTTGCGTTAAGTATTCGTCTTCGACCGCGCCCTCAAGCAAATCGGCTATAATCGGGAATGCTGGAGTAGCCAACACCCCGGAGACTTCGATTATGTCGCCGCCCTCTGTTTCAACGTGAGTAGCTACACCGTTTTCTGTTTTGATGCGCGAGACACCTTGCTTGAGTCTTATCTCGCAGCCAAGATCTGCGGCCGCGCGCTGCATACTATCTGCTAGTGCCGCGAAGCCGCCGAGATAATAGGCAAGGGCTTCGCCGCCCGTATTGTTGCGGCTTGATCCGCGCAATTGCAATTTCTTCCAAAACCATGTGGCTGAAAGATCATCTGCATACACAGAGAATTTTGCCCGAATGAGCGGCGCCCAAACGATCTCGTAAACCTTCTCTCCGCACAAGCTTACAAGCCAGTCACGCACACTTAAGTGTTCGATGGATTTCCAATCCCGCACTGCGCGCGCCTGGAATACAAGCAGTCCCAGCCTGATCCGATCAATAAAATTGAGCGCATCAAAACGTAAGACATCTAATGGGGTAGATAGTCTGTACATTGAATTATTGTAGTACATGCCCGTCCGAGAGGCGCGCGTCACCATGTTCGATTCAAGCCCCAGATCACGAACAAGATCGATAATAAAGCGGTCGTTTGTAAACCAATGGTGATAAAATTTTTCGAGGTCATAGCCGCCGCTGATCTTAAAACTACCTGCTAATCCGCCGACATCATCATCGCGTTCAAATATTACGACACGCCGACCGGCCCGCGCCAACTCGATCGCGGCAGTCAACCCGGTAAAACCTGCGCCAATTATTGCTATAGGTTTCATTTAATAAAATTACCTTTCTTGCGAAGCGGATCGAAGGTCCGACAAGCGAAAGCGCCCCCAATCGAGGCAAAGAGCGATAATGCCGACGAATGTCGTGGGCGCCCATATCGCAGCGTGGGAAAGAACAGCCATTGCTGCCGCGCGCCCTGACTCGCCAAATAACAGTTGATATGACTCGAAGGCAGCAAGGTGAAACGGGCCAAAATAACCAGGTGAGGACGGAGCCAGCGTAGCGATTGTGGCCAGGCCAGCGATAAATGCGGAACTGGCGACACTAACCGGATCGCCAAGGCCCGCCATAATGGCTGCGAAGACGCTAGCTTCAAAACACCAGATCGCAATGCTCAAAGCGACGACGCCGATCAGCCGGGAATCTTTTGCGAGCACGCTTATATATTCAAATACATAGCGAATAAATTCCAAAAGCCGATGGAGAACCGTCGTTTTGATTATCCAGGATTGCTTCTCCAATTTGCCGATTTGTCGAATAATGAAGCCAGCGCCAAAAATCGACACCGCTGAAATCACAACACTCGCACCAGCGACGAAACTCAGCGAAGTAATCAGCCAAGACGGGGCATTCTCGACGCCGATCGCGCTGACGCCGAATCCAAGAATAGCGACGAGAATAAGTAGGTCGAGCAGTCTTTCAAACAGCAATGTAGCTAACGATTGGGATCGGCTGATCCCAAGCGCCTTGGGAAACACGAACGCCCGGATTGCATCCCCGCTGCGGAACGGCAAAATGTTGTTGAGAGCAATTGATGCAAGATAGGGCCGCACGCAGCGAGATGTCGCAACATGTGGCGCGCCACTTCTCAACATCACAGCCCAACGATAGATGCGCAAGCCATAGCCGATGGACAGCAAGGCAAGAGAGAGAACGCCAAAGCGCAAATCAAACGTAGCAAGCGCAGAACCTAGTTGCGAAACATCGACTTGCTTAAAGAGATACACGAAGCATATGATTGTTACACCAACGCCCAAAGCGATGCGTAAAACTTTGAACATTAGGCCCGTGTTTGCCGATTTTGGGCTTTCGCCGTTTGAGGTCACGCCCAACGCCTCCAGGGCGCTTTACCAGAATCCCAAAGGCCTTCGAGTTCTCTCTTATCGCGAAGCGTATCGCAGGGACGCCAAAAGCCGGAGTGTTTGTAAGCATAGAGCTCCCCATCGTTAGCGAGCCTTTCGAGGGGGCGACCTTCCCATGACTCTTGATCATCCCGAATATAATCAAATATCGTTGGCTCAAGGACGAAAAAACCTCCGTTGATCCAGCCTATTTCATCGCTTGGCTTTTCCTTAAATGCGACGACCTGATCTTTGTTGCCAAGTTCCAAAACGCCGAAGCGACCCGGAGGCTGCACCGACGTCACTGTGGCGGAGCGACCATGCGCTTTATGGAACGCAATCAGCGATGCGATATCAAGGTCGGCGAGACCGTCGCCATAGGTCAAACAAAAAGTCTCATCGCCGATATAGCGCTGGATGCGCTTGACGCGCCCACCCGTCATCGTGTTCAAACCCGTTTCTATAAGGTGCACATTCCATGGTTCGGCTTTTGATTGGTGAATGGTGCGCACGTTGCTAGCGAGATCGATAGTGACATCGGCGTTATGCACGTAGTAATTCAGGAAATATTCCTTTATCGCGTACCCCATATAACCAAGGCAGATAATGAACTCATTCACGCCGTAATGGCTGTAACTCTTCATAATATGCCAGAGCAGCGGTTTACCGCCAACTTCGACCATAGGCTTCGGACGAAGATTCGTCTCTTCAGAAAGTCTTGTTCCAAATCCGCCAGCCAAAATTACTGCTTTCACAACTATACATCTCCTGTTTCGCGCACGCCGACAGAATCGATGGCATCGTCGATAACCGCTATATCGCCGCCTCTTATGTTATTGTGCATGCGAATGATATACTCGCCAATCAGGCCCAAAAAAATTGAGTTTAGTCCAAGAGAAAACAGGATCAGGATGCTCGTACTCGCTACGCCGACCGGAAGTCCTGGGTTCATGAATTTTAAGATTATGTAGTATACAGCCCCGATAAACGCCAACATGGTAATGCCTGCGCCGGTATAGGTCGCCAGCCTGAGAGGCATTGTTGATGTTGTTAACACGCCATCCAAACCAAGGCCGAGCAATGATCGTAGCGAAAACTTGCTTTTTCCTTCTTGCCGCGCCTCCCGATCATAATCAATACCGATCTGAGAAAAGCCAAGGGAGGCAATTGTCCCCCTTAAATAAGGTGCCTGGTCATTGAATTTGGCGATGGCGCTAATGACATCTCGATCGATCAGCCGAAAATCGCCGACGTTTTTGGGCACAGGATAGCCAGCCAACCTGTCGATCAACCAATACCCAAAACGGCGAAACTGACGCATTAGCCACGGCTCGGGGCGAACCCTGCGCACACCATAAACAACTTTGTAGCCTTCTTCCCATTTCTTCAAAAATTCAATGAGCAGTTCGGGGGGATCTTGGAGGTCGGCGTCAAGCTGCATAACAGCGACACCTCGTGTATTGAGATAATTGGTCAATATCGACTTCTGAAACCCGAAATTGCGAGAAAAACGAAATGCGCGCACGCGCGTGTCCGATTCCGCAATTGTTTTGATCAACTGCCAAGTGCTGTCGGACGAACGATTGTCGGTAAATACAAACTCGAGGTCATATCGACCCGCGATACCGTCCGCAAGCTGACAAAGTCTATCATATAGGCGCCGTATGTTTCCTTCCTCATCATATACGGGGATCGAGATTGAGACTAATGGTTTCACGCTGTTTTCACTCGTCATTTTTTGTTCTCATCGCCTGCTAATAGCTCATCTCTTAGGCGACGTAGCCCGCACTGCAAACCGATAGACGGGCGCCAACCTATTTTGTTTTCTAATGCACTTCCGTCGCCCACGACGAACCCCAATTCACCGGAGCGTAGCGGGATCTCACCAAACCCTAAGAGGCTTTCGCCAACACCCATGAGAGATGCAATTTCTTCGCAAACTGTGCGCACTTTTACCCCATTTCCAGAGCTCACATTATAAGCCCCTGTAGACAACTTGCCGGAAGAGAGCGCGCCACCCACGGCGTCAAAAGCGCTCACAACATCATCCACATAAATTAAATCTCGAACTTGTTCACCTGAAGAAAGGGCCACCCGCTTGCGATTTTGCAAGGCGCTAAAAAGGCTCGTTGTAAGTCGGTGAGGCTTCTCTCCCGCGCCGTAGATATGAAACAGCCGCAAATGCGCGAGCGGTATACCGGCGCTGCGAGCTAGCGCAATGTGGTATAGTCCGCCTGCAGCCTTGGAAGCGCCATAGAGACCGGAGTCTGCCAAGGCGTCAGATTCGCGATAGGGTTCGCGATGCAATTTGGGAGCGTACTCAGCGCTGCTGCCAGCAAACACGAACGCCGACGCATTGACTTCCTCCAAAAGCCGCGCGCCAAACGCTATATTTGCGTTGAAAAGACGCTGAGGATCTCTATCAGTGGGATCAACACCGGCGGCGGCCAAATGGTAGACACGGTCGAAATCGGGTCCGCCAGGTGCGTTTGAAGCCTTAATGCGCTCGGTTGTATCGACAAGCCAGTTCACGCGATTGCCCTCGTCAGCCCTATCAACTTGGACGGATCGACGGACCAAGCATACGACTTCGTGGTCCGACGCCAAGAGATGACGGCGCAGTCTGTTTCCGACAAAGCCGGTAGCTCCTGTCAGAAGAATACGCATATCAAATCAGGATCCCAGAGCCGCTCTGTACGAATCGAGTTGAGAATCGCAAACCGATAAAGTGGCCTGGTTTCCATCTACAACCTGCGAATACCAATCCGCAGTTTGGCGTACCACGTCATCAAATTCCCAAGGCGACTTCCATTCTAGCACCTCATGGGCTTTCGTGCTGTCGAGCGACAGAAATTGCGCCTCATGCAAGGTGCTCTTTTGGTATTCGATACTTGGGCGCCTCCAATGCGTCGATAGCGCTTCAACCAGTGTGCGAACGCTCGCTGCATCGTTGCGGTTCGGTCCAAGATTCCAAGCGCCTTCCGCCATTTCTCGATTATCCAATAGACGCGCCGTAAGCATTAAGTACCCATGAACAAGCGACAAGACATGCTGCCAAGGGCGAGTCGCTTCAGGGTTCCGTAGAATCAGATCGCGGTTATTCATCACTGAGCGAACAAAATCGGGGACAATTCGATTGGCTGCCCAATCTCCCCCGCCAATAATATTGCCGCCGCGCGCGGAAGCTAACGCGAATTTGTTACCGTGAGAGTTCAGGGCCTCGCGGTATGAAGCTATCACAATTTCGGCTGCGGATTTTGACGCGCTGTACGGATCTTTGCCGCCAAGCTCGTCGATTTCGCGATAAGGCCAATGCCATTCGTTGTTGCGATAAACCTTGTCAGTTGTGATGCATAAAACCGATTTAACCGAATCTGTCTGGCGTGCCGCCTCCAGGATATTCGCAGTCCCCATTATATTCGTAGAAAATGTGCCCAGGGGATTGGCATATGATTCGTGCACCAACGACTGGGCGGCCAGATGGATTATGCAATCTGGCTCGATAGAGGATATGACTTGCATGACAGCGCGCGCATCATTGATATCCTGAATGTGACTCTCAACGAATTCGTCAGCAGATAAGTCATGATAAAGCGACGGCACAGTATGCGGCTCTAATGCCAGACCAAAAATCTCGCAGTCGATTTTGCGTAGCCATCGGCACAGCCAAGCACCGGTGAAACCGGTGTGGCCAGTAACCAAAATTCGGCGTTTCGATAAAGCCGCTTCCCATTCTTGCACTAATGTCTCCTCAATTCGCGTCGCTGTTAATATTTCTTTTGCGATAGACAATAGTTCTGGATGGATCGTACCGCGCCCACTCATCGTAGCACGGCCCGCCACGTGTGCAGGATGCTTCTATTTTCGCCTCAAAATCAGACAATGCTTTTTTTCTATCGCCGCGATGATGCGCGTAGCCCCACAGGCGAATAACAAGATAGGTTGGCTTTTGCGTTGTAATCAGTTTCTCGCTGATATTAGGCAGGTGGCGCACGTCTACGTTGGCACCCGCAGCGCGCCACTCCTCTACAGGCAGGGTCAACTGCGGATCAACAATCATCGAGGTTTCATCTAGGTGACCGGCGATCTCATGGGTCAATGAAGTTCGCATAGCTTCGACATCAACAAAATCCGCCCGCTTCGTTTCTTGCCATCTCTGGCTAGCCAGCGCAGCGTAATCGGGAACCGCCACATAAATTTGCAGGATGAGCAGAAGAGTTGCGATCGCACTAAGACTGCCGCCCCATAACCGATGCCCTATTCCCCGAAGCCTGTCACCCACGACAAACAATAAGACCGGCCCCAGCAACAAAAACAAACCCGGCAGAAGAAGATACCAGAGCCAAACTTTCTTTACCGTCAAAATTACGTATGTAGCGGGCACACCTACCCAGACAAGAGCCAGCAGTGCGTGGAACGACACGTCCTTGGATTTTTTAATGAAAAGTGCGGCGACGCAAGCAACAAGGCCGGAAAGCAAGATCCATGGCAAAAGAGCGTTGTTGCCGAAATAGACTTCGATCATAGGCCACCACTCTTGAATTCCAGTGTAAGAGACATTGCCCCGCTGTGAATTTTGATTTGATTCAGCCTGGATGGCCAACCAGTTGATGTAATTTTCACGTGAAGCTGCCGAAGTTAAAATTGGCAAATTCCAGACGAAGAACGTGGCTAGACCCGCGATCATGACGCCAATGTCGACCGCGACGGCTTTCCCTTTTTTTGCGACTCGTTCCGTTGAAAGGAATAAATCTCCGCGTTCTTTATACAGTCTAAAAAGTACAATTATGGCAAAGAACACACCCTGCAGCGCGGCATTGAGCTTGATTGATATCGCTGCGCCGGCGAGTACGCTAACAAGGAAGAGGTTGTTGCGGAATGATGATAGCGGCATTGTCAGTGCGCCGAAGGCGGCTGCTACGATCAGGAAATTGCTGAATTGTTCAGCGGAGAGTGGTTTGTGTATAACCATCAATCCCGGAGTGAACGCCATTGCGACTCCAAGCAGGATGGTGAGCCAAGCTGGCGCGCCAACGCGTTTCGCGATCATGCAGACCAATACGATTGTTGCGCTCTCCAAAACCGATGACAACAATCGCCCTGCCGCCAGTATACCTTCATCTCCAGCAAGTAGTGCGAACGGATACGTGAGTACCGAATAGCTCAGATAGTACAGGAACCCATATCCGTATTCGAGCCTTTCGCTTAGTAGCGCGCCCCATTCGCCGTTGGCGATGTGGCCCTGATATCGCTCAATAACGCGGATCAACGCGTTTTCATCTGCTGAAAAGTACTTCAGACTCTCGCGCGGCAAATATCGACCAAACAAATATGGGATATGAGTGACCAGAGAAATAAGAAATATGAGCACGCGAAAGCGCGCTTCGATGAAAAGCTGGAGCGGGTTGATCCACTTGGACGAAATTCGCGACGTATCTCCAGAATAATGGCGGAGCCAGTCTCTTATCGATTGCATTGAAATTGACGCTCTATTCGACAACCCACCAGTGGACCGCTCCGCTTAACATGGTGATCGAATTTGTGTCGAGACTCAATCAGAAGGTTTGGCCCGAGTATCACGAGAGAAGTCGCGTGGTCAGCTTCCCATAAAGTGGTCCGGTATTCGAGTTATTTTTGGCTTCAGATATGGAGCTGAGACATGAGCAAGAGAGCCAAACCTGAAGAGATCATTCCGAAGTTACGGGAGGTGGAGATACGCCTCGCGCGTGGAGAAACGGGAACGGCAGCGGCGCGCGCTGTCGGTGTTGCCGAGCGGACTTTTTTATCTCTAGCGCAAGTAATACGGTGACCTGAAGGTCGATCAAGCCAAGCGGATGAAGGAAATGAAAAAAGAGAACGCACATCTAGCAGGCTCAAGCGCTAATCTGTCGACTGGCCGTCTTCCCCTTCGCCGACCATTGCACGCTTCGATGAACGCAGTTCTAGGAGTGTGGCGTGATTCACCTTCTCAGATATCCCAGTATCCTTTCCCTGCCGCCAGCGGCTTCCACAAGTTCAAGAATTGCGCGGCTTGGCGGGCCGCACACGTCGCTCGCCCCCTCAAGCACCGTTTCGTCCGCGTCTCGCGAAATTGATGCTACAATGGTCTTCTATTTATCGGTCATTAGCTTGTTCCTTCGCCATTCGCGGCTGTCCAAGCGGACGCATCCCTCGCCCGCGCTCCTGGCCTGCCACCATTCTGCAATTCAACTCCAAACTGCTCGAAAGCGTCAAGCACCGCTTGGCGCACGTCCGCGCTGGTGGCCCGCCCGGCCTCCAACGCCTTTAGCTTGTCGATTGTCAGGGGATTTCCCACAGCTTCAGCGAATTGCCGCGTTGAAAGGTTCAAGAGTGCTCGCCCCGTCCTGACATGGACGGGCTCGACAGTTTCGACAGTCACCTTCGCCATAAAACGCCTCCTGCTTCATAAGCGATAGCACAACCGGAATTGTACACCAATAGTGCATTCGTCTTCTTGTATTAAATCCACTACTAGTGTATTTTGTACTCGTTGCT
>TARA_R110000868_G_scaffold1635_14_pt1 | contig 13289 bp, 8 predicted proteins | sample TARA_R110000868 | Tara Oceans TARA_R110000868 (sample SAMEA4397489) | marine metagenome | biome: Polar Biome; feature: [SRF] surface water layer (ENVO:00010504); material: water (ENVO:00002006), including particulate matter (ENVO:01000060) such as... | depth 5 m | reverse complement strand
TACTGGAATGTACACTATTGTTGATATTTTGGGGATAACTTTATGTACTTCCGAGAGGTGTTTGTTTTAAAATACTGAAGGTGTAAAAAGTGAATATTTAAATATAATTGAATGCGTAAACTGGAGAATAGCGAATTGGACCGACTTAATGTAGATGAGTTTAAACAGGTTGAAAAGACTCCAATTTGTATTGTGTTGGATAATGTGAGAAGTCTTAACAATATTGGTTCCGTTTTTAGGACGGCGGATGCCTTTTTGATTGAAAAGATTTACTTGTGTGGCATTACGGCTACCCCGCCTCATAAGGAAATTCATAAGACGGCCCTGGGGGCAACAGATAGTGTTGCCTGGGAGTATCGTGAAAACGCAAGGGAATTGTTGGAGGATTTAAAGAAGGTAGGGTATACGGCACTTTCAGTGGAACAGGCGGAAAATGCGGTTATGCTAAATGATTTCAAAGTGGATCAAAACAATAAATATGCCTTGATTTTTGGCAATGAGGTAAAAGGGGTTTCCCAAGATGTGGTCTCAAACAGTAACGGCGTCCTGGAAATTCCACAATATGGTACAAAACATTCTTTGAATATTTCCGTAAGTGTGGGTATTGTAGTATGGGATCTTTGGGCCAAATTGAAGGCTTAATTTCAATAAAAAAATATACTTATATAAAACCAAAAACCCAACCTAATGGTTGGGTCGGCAATATATAGTTTGAGTTAGTTAGTTCAAAACCTAAGCGTCTTTCCATTGTAATTTTTAATGATAATTACAACTCAAAACCGCTTTATCGGATGCGCAAGTAAATAAATTGATTTGTTCTGTGCAAGTATTATGTGAAAATTATCTTAAAATGATAGTTTCACCGCGAATTTTTGGATTTGGTCCAATATCCCCTCGTAGTCCTTTTGGTTTTCCACAAAATCAAGTTCACTAACATCTAAAATTAAATTGTTCTGCTCTGGAAAGCTTTTTAAAAAGTCGAAATATCCCCTGTTTATCTTCTCTAGGTATTCGGGAGCTATATTCTGTTCGTAATTTCTTCCCCTTTGTTTTATATTTTGAATAAGTCGATCTGTATTTTGGTACAAATAAATATACATCTTTGGCTTTTTTATCTCCTTGTGCATTAGGTTGAAAAGCTTCCGATAGAGTTTAAATTCCTCCTCCTGTAGGGTAACTTTGGCGAAAATCAGGGATTTGTTGATATCGTAATCACTTACCATAAAATTCTTGAACAGGTCGTATTGGGAGGTATCATCCATAAATTGCTGATAACGGTCAGCAAGAAAGGACATTTCCAAAGGAAAGGCAAATCGACTCTGGTCTTCGTAAAATTTGGGCAGAAAGGGATTATCGGCAAATCGCTCCAAAACCAATTTGGCATTAAAATCCTGACCTATCTTGTGTGCCAAAGTGGTTTTCCCTGCACCAATATTTCCTTCGATCGCCATATATTGCAATTGGGAGAATAACTGTAATCTAGTTTGGTACAGCGTATGATCGGTTCGGTTAATATTGCTTTTGTCCTTGCATTCCTGTAATAGATTTCTAGTATCCTTTTTTAGGACAGGATGATAGAACTGGGGTGCAATATCCGCCAATGGCTTAAGAACAAACCTTCTTAGCTGTAGATTGGGGTGTGGGATGGTCAGGGCCTCTGTATTGATTATTTCCCTATCATAATATAATATGTCTATATCCACGGTCCGGGAAGCATAGCCAGTTCCTTCATTTCGTTTCCTTCCCAGCCTTGTTTCTATTTCCAATAATTTTTCCAACAATACGGATGGCTTAAGCGATGTTTCAACGGCAATGCAACAATTATAAAAATTGTCACCATCAAAACCCCATGCCGGTGTTTCGTAGATCGGCGATATCTTTACAACACTTCCAACAGTGGAATGGATCAAAAATACCACCTCCTGCAGCTGGTTTAATTTATCTCCTAAATTACTTCCAAGAGAAAGGTATGTTGTGATGGTCTTATTCATGATGAGCGGACAAAGTAAACAAAAGTAATTTACTTCATAAAGGGAAATGACAAAAACACTGGTAATTTTAATCAGTCTTTTTCAAGTTGTAAATTCTAATTGCGGAGGGGGATATATTTCAATATTTATAATTACATGAATGGCACTTTGGTTATCTTTGCAAGTTATTAGCAATACCTATATAGAATGAACTTTTTAAGAAATTTATTAGCGGCAATTATTGGTTGTCTCATTGCCTTCGGAATCATGTTCGTTATGTTTCTTGTTTTGGCAGCCCTTATAGGACGGGGAGAAGATACTGTGGTGGTCAAGAGCAATACTGTTTTGGAAATACAATTACAAACCCCTATCAACGATTATGTGGGAATGGATGAATCCAACCCTTTTGCAGGGCTTTTCAGTGTAAAGCAAGGATTGGACGACATTCTGCACGCCATTCGTGTTGCCAAGGACGATAACAGGATCAAAGGGATAAGTCTGAACAATAATGTGCTTATGGCGGGCTTATCACAAACCAAAGCCATACGTGATGCCTTATTGGAATTTGAAAATAGTGGGAAGTTTATATATGCCTACGGGGATTTTTATACCCAGAAAGATTATTATTTGGCCAGTGTAGCCGATCAAGTATACCTTAATCCTGTTGGGGCCCTGGATTTTAAAGGTCTGTCTACTGAAGTGTTGTTTTTTAAGGACCTACAGGAAAAGACAGGAATAAAAATGGAGGTAATTCGCCATGGGAAATACAAAAGTGCGGTCGAACCATTTTTGTCCAACGAAATGAGTGATGCCAATAGGACGCAGATCAAGGAATTATTGGATGCCTTATGGGCTTCAATGCTTACCAATATTTCCGATAGTAGGAATATTTCAATTGAAAATTTAAACCATATTGCCGATACCTTGGGTACCAGGACACCAAAATACGCTACTTCGTCAGGATTGATTGATGATGTCTTATTTTTTGATGAATATGAAACTAAGATCAAAGAAGCTTTGGCACTAGAGGATGATGTGGATATTAATTATGTTGCCATATCGGATTATATTAGGACCGCGAGCAAGATAAAAATTCATAGAGGTGAAGATAAGATCGCTGTGATTTACGCACAAGGTGAAATATGGTACGGCGAGGGAGGGTCAGATGTAATTGGTCAAGGAATTATCAATGATGCGCTCAAGAAAGCTAGGGAAGATGATGAGGTTAAAGCAATAGTGCTCAGGGTAAATTCACCAGGGGGCAGTGCCTTGGCTTCCGATATTATATGGCGCGAAATTGAAATCACCAAGAAGTCCAAACCGGTAGTGGTCTCTATGGGCGATGTTGCGGCTTCTGGAGGATACTACATTGCGGCCGGAGCCGATAAGATTTTTGCAGAACCTACCACCGTTACAGGGTCCATAGGGGTTTTTGGTACTGTACCCAATATAAGTGAATTGGCCAAAAATATAGGGGTAAATGCGGAACAAGTGGGTACCAACGAAAACTCGGTAGAGTATTCCTTTTTTGAGCCTATGAACGAAAAATTCAGGAACAATGTGCTCCAAGGTATAGAAGCAACCTATGAAACATTTTTGGATAGGGTGGCACAAGGTAGAGGTATTTCTATGACCCAGGCAGATAGTCTGGCCCAAGGCCGGGTATGGAGTGGGGTAGATGCCCAACGATTGGGATTGGTAGATGAATTGGGCGGACTGGATGATGCTATTGCCGAGGCGGCCAAAATGGTTGAGCTTGACAATTATGGAATAAAAAAACTTCCTAAGTATAAATCGGATTTTGAAAAGTTGATGGAAGATTTTGGAGGGGCCGGTACAAAGAGTAATGAGGCATTTATTCAGCAGGAAATTGGTGCAGAAGCTTATGCTATTTTAAAGGAGATCAAAGTGGCCTTGGAAAATAAAGGGGTTCAGGCTAGAATGCCCTTTACCTTGAATATAAAATAGGATTTATGGAACCCAAAATATAATTAAGCAAAAAGCCCCTTGTAGACAAGGGGCTTTTTTAATAAGTTTTATTAATGAACTAATTTTTCACCAAGTTTATCTCTACACGCCTGTTTTCCGCACGTCCTGCTTTATACATATTGGTAGCAATTGGTTTGCTTTCACCGTAACCAATGGAAGTCAATCTAGCGCTGTCGATTCCTTTTTCAACCAAGAAATTTTTAACAGATAAAGCTCTTTCCTCAGAAAGCTTTTGGTTGGCAGGTACACTGCCTATGCTATCGGTATGTCCTTCAACCGTAAACTTGGCATCGGGATATTCGTTAAGAATCTTAATAATGTCTACCAATACATTGGTAGATTCTATTTTGATGGTAGCTTTTCCTGAATTGAACAAAATGGTCTTAGCATACTCGTTTAAGGTTTTTTGAACCTCTTCTGTAAGTTCTGGACAGCCTTTGTTGGCAACGGTTCCAGCAACCTCTGGGCAATTATCATCTTTGTCCAGTACACCGTCACCATCCGTATCGGGCCAAGGGCATCCGTTATTTTCTACTTCACCCACTTCTTCGGGACATTTGTCATCCTTATCCAATACACCGTCACTATCAGAATCCGCCCAAGGACATCCGTTGTTTTCTATTACGCCTGCTTCCTCGGGACATTTATCATCCTTGTCCAACACCTTGTCTCCATCTGTATCCTCCCAAGGACATCCGTTGTTTTCAGCAGGTCCTGGAACCTCTGGACAACCATCCACCTTATCCAAAACGCCATCTTCATCTTTGTCTTTTGGTCTTGATTGATAAATAGGAATCTTTAATCCGGCATAAACATCCGCACCTTTGGATTTATCACTGGTCAATACAGTTAGAATGGAACCAGAACCAACATACAATGGACCTGCCCTAAGACCGGCTCCCCATTGCACACCTATGTTTTGAACATAGCTTACTGGGGAATAAAAGCTAAACCATTTGCTTTCGAATCTTGGGGTAAGGGAAACAATGTTGGCAATACTATTGGTATTGGTATTGCTTTTTGAGGTTATGGATAGATCGGTATTTAGATTCATATAAAAGTGATTGTTGATATTCCAATCAGCATTTAAATGTAAGGCCGTAGGTAAAACTGCTTTTGAGGCGTTTCCGGACCTGATCTGTGTGTAAAGATTGTTTAGTTTGTCCTCAAACCCTTCTTCGTTATCAAAATCGTCTTCGCTAATAGAATTGGTAATGTCATAGGCCTCTTCGGTCCCTTTATATTTAAGGCTGCCTAGGTCCGTTAAGGAAAGTCCAAATTTCAACTTGTATTTGTTAATATCTTTTGGAGCATAGGGATTGCCATCCTTGTCTGTAACCGTATAGTCTGCAAAATTAGGGCGCCATTCGTAAACAAAACCTAGGTCTACCCCAAAGCCGTCCGCACTCTTAACAAATTCGTAGTCTTCAAAATCGTTGGTTATGTTGTCACTGTTACCATAGGATATTTCACCTTGGGAATCAATACTTCCTGTGGTTCCGGAACCGTCGGCATCATAATCTATAACAATGTTCTTTCCGCTTGAATAAGCGTTGCCATATCCCATTAAGTATTTTAAGGAGATACCTCCCTTAAGAAAATGTTGTTCCTCGTTCATGAGCACTGTGGCATAGGTAATTCCTGTTTCTGCCCAAGCATTGGCACTCATCTGATAATCGCCTTCATTTACATTAAAATCCTCATTTTCGTCAAACTCATTGGAAATATTATCATAGGTGTCTCCATTTATTTCATTGATATTGAAAAATACCCTACCTCTGGTAAAAACGGCCAGTGAATTTTTAGAATTGATGTTGAACATAAACGATGGTCCTAAAATATCAACATTGCCATAAGCGTTATTTGCATTTTTGGGCGATTTTGTTCCATCTTCATCAAAATCAAAACTGTCCTTAAAAATATCTCCAAATTTTGCACTGTAATAGTCGTTTCCTATTAATCCACTAACGCCTATAAGGTTTATGTCCGTTTTAAATCTGGAGTCCACTATATTGGCCGGGTTGGACATTAGTCCATGTACCCCATTGTAATTGTCAGTGCCTAGTCCAATATAGGACTGCCCCTTCACTGTTGCGGTTATTAGAATTAGGAATGCTACTAAAATACTTTTGTTCATGCTTAAAAATTTAGTTTGTATCTTTTTTATTGTTAATCGATTCCGGTTCACGTAAATTTGGATTTTTAAGGAACCAAATTGTACGAACGCTTTTATTGGGATTAAATTATAATATGTTAAAATTTTTATTTGTTCTATGGGGAATTCGGTCCTAAAGGAAGAGGATAAGAAACTGGCTTTTAAGATTTATCTCTATTTGGGAGCTTTATTCATTACCTCCTTGGTAGTTTCCAATTTAATATTCCAAAAGTTTTTTTATTGGAGGCCTTTCGGCGATGTTACGGTTCTAGGTGCCTCGCTATTTGAAATTTCCGTAGGTATTTTGCCCTATCCCCTTACTTTTCTGATTACAGATTTAATTTCAGAAATTTATGGTAGGAGAAAGGCAAACCAAATTGTAACTGCCGGTATTTTTGCCTCCTTTTTTTCTATGGGGATTGTTTTGTTGGCCAATATGGTCCCGGCATTGCCGAATTCACCAGTTGGTGATGAGGTTTTTAGCCATGTTTTTGCCCTATCTCCTATAGCCGTTTTTGCTTCAATGTTGGCATATCTTTTTGCTCAGTATATAGATATAGGTCTATATCATTTCTGGAAGAAATTAACCAAAGGGAAACATCTTTGGCTACGTAATAATTTTTCAACTTTTCTTTCCCAATTTATAGATACGTTTACCGTAGTAGGACTTCTTTGCATATTTGAAGTCTTGCCCTGGGGCATGTTCTACGGACTGGTGGTCAGTGGTTTTATTTTTAAGGTAATTGTAGCCTTCTTCGACACCCCTTTTCTGTATTTTTTCGTATATCTATTTAGAAAGCGGTTTAATTTGGAAGTAAACCAGGAAATTGACCTTGAAGCATAATAAAAATAGCTTTTCGCTGTTCTTAACGAAGTGGCTAATAGTGCAGTTATTATACAGGGTTAAAAAGGCAGGAGTCCAAGCTTAAACTCTTACATCTTACAGTGTTAAATATTATTTAAACTGTACGGGAATTTAAATTTGGCTAGGAAATTTATCATAGAATTGCGTCAATATTTTAATGTATACGTTTAATGCAATGGCCCGGTTTTAAGTAATATTGGACAATTAATTTTGGTAAGGCAATAATTTGAAGGAGATTTTGGGATGTCTTAGGGCAATATTAGGTCCTTGTAAACTGCTTCATTTATTATAAATATCTGAGCCACCAAATTAAGGGATTGCTATAATTAATTTAATGGAATATGGTACCTGTATGTCCAACACGACTGGGATATGGGAAATAAATAAATAACAACAGATGAAAAAGAAAATTTTAAAGATTATTGGAGGCGTATTTTTGGTGATAGTTTTATTGCTGATAGCTACCCCATTTTTCTTAAAGGGTAAAATTGCCGATATAATTAAGAATAAGGTGAACAATAGTATTAATGCCACCTTCGATTTTTCCGATGCGGATTTGAGCCTGTTCAGAAGTTTTCCAAGTGCAACGGTTACGCTGAGCGATATAACCTTAATTAATAAGGCGCCTTTTGAAGGGGATACCCTTTTTGCCTCGAATAAGGTAACCTTGGACATGTCTATAAAAGAACTATTTAAGGATGCCAGTGAGCCAATTGTCATAAAAAGTTTAATCCTCGATGGTCCGTTGTTAAACGTAAAAGTGGACAAGGAGGAAAAGGCAAACTATGATATTGCCATTGAAGATGGGTCTTCAACGGAGGATACAGCCTCCAATGATAACGGTTTTACCCTGTCCATGGAATCTTATGCCATTAATAATGCAACTATAAATTACAATGACCTTTCTAGCGGAATGGCTTTTGCAATTTCTGAAATGAACCACAAGGGAAAAGGCGATCTTTCCTTGGAAAATTCGGAGTTGGATACAGAAACCAGTGGTTTTGTTTCCTTTGAAATGGACAGTACGAAATACCTAAATAAAAATCCGGTTCAATTGAAGGCCCTTATAGGGGTGGACCTAAAAGAAAGTAAATATACCTTCTTAAAGAATGAGGCCATGATAAACCAACTGGCTTTGGTATTTGAAGGTTTTGTGAAATTGAACGAAGATAACCAAGAGGTGGATATTAGTTTTAAAACTCCATCCTCCGATTTTAAAAACTTTTTAGCGGTTATCCCAGCAGATTATTCCAAAAATATTGAACAGGTATCTACTACTGGAAACTTTACCGTTGCGGGTGAGTTTAAGGGTGTTGTGGACGAGGATCATATACCCAAATTTAAAATAGATATAAATTCTGATAATGCCTCCTTTAAATATCCCGATTTGCCTAAATCGGTTAGGAACGTATTTATAGATACTGAAATTTCCAATAATACTGGAATTGTCGAAGATACCTATGTTGATATCCGTAAGTTGTCATTTATGATAGACGAGGACAAGTTTAATATGGTAGCCAAAATAAGTGACCTTATGGGCAATACCAAAGTGAACGCCAAAATAGACGGAAAAATGAATTTGGCTAATATTTCCAAAGCTTATCCGGTACCGGCCGATTTAAATTTAAAGGGGATTTTGAATGCCGATATTTCTACAGCTTTTGATATGGCTTCCATTGAACAGAAGAAGTATGAGAATACCAAGACCAACGGAACTCTAAATTTAAAGGATTTTGAATATAAGTCTGATGAATTTCCAAATCCTATTATTTTAAGAAGCACTTCGGTTACTTTTAATCCAACAACGGTAACCTTGAACAATTTGGAAGGGGCAACGGGTAGGACCGATTTTGATGCCTCCGGAACCATCAATAATCTTCTTGGGTTTATGTTCAACAATGAAAATGTTGAGGGCAATTTTAATTTAAAGTCCAACACTTTTGCCATTAATGACTTTATGGTGGCAGAAACGACCACGGGCAATAGTGATGAGGATAAAGGATCGTCAACTACCTCTAAAGAGGAGAAAATTAAGATACCTTCTTTCTTGGATTGCACTATAAATGCCAGTGCCAACACGGTGATTTATGACGATCTAACCTTGAAGGATGTAAAGGGAACTCTTCGGATTAAGGATGAAAAGGCAATTCTGACCAATATGACATCTTCAATATTTGATGGTAAACTGGCATTGAACGGGGAAGTGTCCACCAAGAATGATATTCCTACTTTTGCCATGAAATTGGGGATGGAGAGTTTTAAGATTGCAGAGACCTTCAAGGCGTTGGAAATGTTTAGGACATTGGCACCTATAGCAAAGATTCTTCAAGGAACCTTAAATTCAGATGTTCAGATATCTGGAAGTTTAAAGGATGATTTTACCCCCAACCTAAACACAATATCCGGTAATATTTTGGCCGAGCTGATGACCAACCAAATTGATGCCGAGAGCGCACCTTTACTTAATGCGTTGGATAGTAAGCTTAGTTTTTTAGATCTTAAAAAATTGAATCTAAAGGATTTAAAAACAGCTTTGACCTTCGAGGATGGTGTGGTAAAGGTGAAGCCGTTTACAATTAAATATCAGGATTTCGCCATAAATGTTGCCGGTAGCCACACTTTTGACCAAAAGTTGAACTACGCGGCGACTATAGAAGTGCCCGCCAAATATTTAGGAACGGACATTACTAGTTTAATTGCAAGAATTGACGAAAAGTCACTCGAGAATTTAACTATTCCAATAACGGCCAATATAGGAGGTGGCTATACCAGCCCAACGGTGACGACCGACCTTACTTCGGGCATAAAGAATTTAACGGCCCAGCTCGTGGAGATCGAAAAACAAAAATTGATCAATAAGGGCAAGGACAAGGCAAAGGATTTTATAGGCGATCTTATTGCAAAAAACCAGAAAGCCACAGATTCTACCAAAAAGGAAAACCAGGAAAAGGCAAAGGATGTAATTGGTGGATTATTGGGTGGAACAACAAAAAAAGTTGATTCTACCGGAAAAACAGATACCACGGTCATAGCCAAAAAGGAGGCCCAAAAAGAAGTGGCCAAAAAAATACTGGGCGGACTTTTGGGTAAAAAGAAACCAGAAGCAGAAAAGACAAAGGACAGTGTGCAATAATCAAATTGGCCCTAGGATGACACAAAACCTAAGCAAAATGCTGGGAATATTTTTCCTTTTAGCAATATATGCAAAAGCGAATTCTCAAGAAACCCACAACACTATAAAAATTGGAATGTGTTCCGATGTCCATTTGCCAACAATGCACGACTCGGAATACCGTATACGCACATTTATTGATAGTATGACCATAGTGAAGCCGGACTTCATTATTGAATTGGGCGATTTTGGAACACCTGCGGAGAAATACACCTCCCTTTTTGATGTATGGAATTCCTTTCCCGGCGAGAAGTACCACGTAATAGGTAACCACGAAATGGATGGGGGTTTTACCCGGGACCAAGCTCTTGCTTATCGAAAAATGAATAGTGGGTACTATACCTTTGATAAGAATAACTTTACATTTATCGTATTGGACGGTAACGATCCAAAAAGTAAAAACGATAGGGGGTACAAACAATTTATAGGGCCTTCACAGCTGCTTTGGTTAAAGGAGACTCTTTCTAAAACGAAATATCCTGTCGTTATTTTTTCACATCAGGGTTTGTTAAAACTTCCTAATACAGAAACGGAGCCATATGGTTTGGAGAATGATGGTGAACTAAGGGAAATCCTAGAGGGTCACAACCTTAACAATCCCAAGACCAAGGTAATAGCCTGTTTTAACGGCCATGCCCATTATGATGATGCACAGGAAGTCAATAATATTTGGTATATCACTATTAATTCAATGGCATATAAATGGATGGATGAAGCTTATGCCCAAATAAGGTATAGTGACGAGGTGGATAAGGAATTTAAATGGATAAAATTTACGGCCCCCTACAGGGAACCTTTGTTTACTATTGTTGAAATTTCCTCTGAAGGATTTATTAATATTTATGGTAAACAATCAGAGTGGGTAGGACCAACTCCCTGGGAACTTGGCTATCCCGAAGCTTTAAGAAAATATGTGAAACCGGAAATATCCAAGCGATATTTACGCTTTTAGCATAGGTAAAAATAGGTCATGATGAATTTATGGTGTTTTTCCATAATTTAAGGTATTGTGCCTCAGGACCTATTAACGCTCACAATCAATAGGGAATCCCAATTAAGTGAATTGGGATTTTATAATTTTATACCAATAGGGAAAGCTTATTGTGGATTTCAAATATTAGGTTGTAGACAATTCTTCCTCCAAAATCGTAATTAAATCCTTAGGACTTTGCAGGTAGGTGACCATGTTATCCAAATTGTTAATTTTAAAATTAATGGGACTACCCGAAAAGAGAAGGGGCGTTTTGGCTTCAGTTGATAGTCTAAAGATTTTTTCTTCAACCACGGATGGTGTAGTGGTAACAAAAAAAGTGAGAAGATAATTGGGTTTTACCAACTCCGCCATGGTCTTTACGTTGTCGTGAGGTACATTTTGTCCAAGATAGAAAACGCGCCATCCTAATTTTTTAGCAATAAAGTCGGCGAGGAGTAAACCTATTTCGTGATTTTCACCTTCGGCCAAAAACAATATTATTTTCGGGGCATTTTCAGGGGCAATTGGTAATAACTCTATTGCGGAACATATTTTTTGCCTAATTAGGTTGGATACAAAATGCTCTTGGGCAGGCATTATCTTATTGATTCCCCATAGTACTCCCACTTTGTGAAGAAAGGGATATATTACTTCGGTAAAGGTAGTAAGAATGCCATTTTTTAAGATATGGGATTTGATAACATTGTCAAATGCCTGTTCGTCCAAATTAATCATGCTCAATACCAAGGCCTTCACCTCAGCATCTTGGTTGGATTCTATCAAAGATTCTGAAACCATTTTATGAATTTCTTCATCGGACATCTTTCCGATTGCCGATAACCGAACTCCTTGGTTTCTTAAAATACTTATGTTTAAAAGTTTCTTTAATTGGTCGTCCGAATAAAATCGAATGTTGGTATCCGTTCTTTCTGGAACTAAAAAATCATATCTACTTTCCCATTTTCTTAAGGTATGTGAATTAATTCCTGTCAGGGAAACGATTTGCGCCATAGAATACTTGCTCATAGTGGTGTCCAATAAATTATGGGGTAAAGTTAAACAAAAAATCTAAAGCTCAATTGGTAAATATAATTATTGTCTAAGTTTTTTGTATAAAAAGTTGTACAAAAGAAAATAATAACTATATTTGTCCAAGTATAAACCTAAAATAATTAGACATGAGAAAAATTAGCATTTATTTATTTGCAGTAATCAGTTCTCTGTTAATTGGCGTATCATGTAGTAACGATGACGACAATGACATAATTGATGAGCCTACATTATCCACTATTGTGGAAACGGCTCAGAGCACAGACATTTTAAGTAGCTTGGTTGCTGCTTTGGCAAAGGCGGATGAAAACGCCAATTCAGATTTGATAGGAGCATTGAGCGGCGATGGTCCTTTTACTGTATTCGCACCAACCAATGGTGCCTTCACTGCCCTTTTGGCCAGTTTGGATGGATTTGATAGTTTAAGCGACTTTGATACTCCAGAAAAACGGGAAATTCTCGCTACAATATTGAAATACCATGTAGTAGTAGGAGCGGCGGCATCTTCCAGTTCACTTTCCAATGGACAAGAATTTACCACGCTGCAAGGAGAAAAAATTACGATTAGAATTGATGGAGATGTTTATGTACAGGATCCGACGGATACTGATGCAAAGGTAGGCCCTGCCGATGTAATGGCTTCCAATGGTATAGTGCATGTAATTGACAAGGTGTTGGTTCCACAGGAAGTTTTGGATGCCTTAACTCCGGAGCCATTACCAAATATAGTAGAATTGGCAATGGACACCGACTTCTTATCTCTTTTGGTAGGAGCTTTGGTACAGGCCGATGCCGGTTTGGTAGACCTGTTGCAGACAGATGGTCCTTTTACAGTTTTCGCACCGACCGATACCGCCTTTGCTGCCCTATTGGATGCATTGGGTGATGATTACAACGGCTTGGACGATTTTGACACTCCGGAGGAAAAAGCATTGTTGGCACAGATTTTAAAATATCACGTAGTAGCCGGAGCAGCAGCCTATTCTGGAGACCTATCCAACGGACAAATGATAGAGACCGCTCAGGGAGAATCTGTAACGGTGAATTTGACGGGAGGAGTTTTTGTACAGGATAAAACTGATGTAGACGCTACTGTTGGTCCGTTTGATATCGCT
>TARA_R110000868_G_scaffold11332_3_pt1 | contig 13291 bp, 9 predicted proteins | sample TARA_R110000868 | Tara Oceans TARA_R110000868 (sample SAMEA4397489) | marine metagenome | biome: Polar Biome; feature: [SRF] surface water layer (ENVO:00010504); material: water (ENVO:00002006), including particulate matter (ENVO:01000060) such as... | depth 5 m | reverse complement strand
ATTGAGGCTGCCAGCGATCCGCATTCGGAGGTCTGGCTGATCGTCGATGAGGGCGAGCCGGTTCGTTTCCGTTTCCAGGACCGCCTGCGCAGCGATGCCCGTGAGACGATTGACGGCCTGCGCCGGCGCGGTTGCCGGATCGAATTGCTCTCCGGTGATCGCACCGGTCCGGTCGCTGCAATCGCAGGCGAGCTTGGAATCGGGGACTGGACCGCCGAGCTGAAACCGCAGGACAAGATCGCCCGCATCGAAGCGCTCAAGGCTGACGGTGGCCGCGTGCTGATGATTGGCGACGGCATCAATGACGCACCCGCCCTGGCGGCGGCCGATGCCTCGGTCTCGCTGGCTGCGGCGGCGGAGATATCCCAGGCGGCGGCGGATTTTGTGCTGCAGGGCAATAAATTGACCGGTTGTCTGGTCGCACTCGATATTTCACGTTCGGCCCGGCGCCGGGTGCTGGAGAATTTCTCCCTGGCGGCGGGCTATAACATGATCGCGGTGCCGCTGGCGGTGATGGGGATGGTCACACCCCTGATCGCCGCGATTGCGATGTCCGGCTCGTCAATTCTGGTCACACTCAACGCCTTGAGGCTCGCACGCCGATGAATGCCCTGATCTGGTTGATACCTGTTGCGCTCGGACTGGGTTTTCTCGGACTGGTCGGCTTTCTGTGGAGTCTGAAAACGGGTCAGTTCGAGGATCTCGATGGCGCCGGTGAGCGCATCCTGATCGATGACGACAAGCCGCTGCAGCCGCGGCCTCAGCCTGCAGAGGCCGGGGACGAGGCAGAGGGCGAGGGCGCGAAATCCTTGTAGGCATGCCAGCTGGCATGGGCCAGCCAGGGGAAGACGAGTGCCAGTCCGATCAGGAAAAAGGCCGTGCCGGCGACGGTCATGAAGCCGATCAGCCAGGCCCAGGTGAACATCACAAAGGGCTGGCGGCGCACGGCGGTGACACTGGCGACCAGCGCGGTTACGGCATCGACGTCCTGGTCGACCAGCATGGGAAAGGCGATCGCCGAAATGGCGAAGGCGATGCCTGCCAGCAGCGAGCCGACAAGGGTGCCGAGCACAAGCAGGGTCATCCCGGCCGGTTCGGACAGCGAGAATTCCAGGAAAGGTCCCGGCGAAAGCGGGGTGCCGGGGGCGATGATGACGAACATGAATTGCGCGATCTCAAGCCAGGCCATGAGCAGCAGCAGCAGGAGCAGGGACAGAAACGCGATCTGGGTAATGCGGTCGGGAAAGCGCGAAATGATGACGCGAAAGCGCGGGGCCTCACCGCGTTCGATCGCGCGGCTGACCTGGTAGATGCCGATCGCCAGGGCTGGAGCAATCAGTGCGAAGCCGCTTAGCGCCACCGGTGCGACGGCGCCGAGATTGAGTGCCCAGAGCCCGCCAGTGATCAGCGCGCCAATGCCGACGAAGATCAGACCATAACTCAAGCTGACGCGGCGTGCCCGCATCATGTCGGCCCAGCCAGCCTTGAGCCACATCCAGGGCGCGTCGCGCCGGACTTTTTGAAGTGTGATCATCGTGTCATGCGCTCCAGAGTGGCCTGTCTCATATTTCCCCGGTTCGCCGGATTATGCCACACTTTAATTGGGCTTATTGTGGGTTGGACCACAGCACGGCCCGCCAGGATGCTTTGATGGACCCGATTGTGCAATTAAGTCTCGCCGGGGGGCTGCTGGCCGGCTTTGCCTCGAGCCTGCACTGCGCCGGCATGTGCGGCGGCATTGCCTCCGGCCTCATGCTGACCCTGTCGCCGGATGGCGATACCTCGACGCGCGCGCGCACCCTTCTGCTCGCCCAGATCGGCCGGGTGGCAGCCTATGTGGTGGCCGGTGCGATTGTCGGTCTGATCGGGTCGAGCGTGTATTTTTCCTTCGACCGCGCCGAGGCGCATCTTCTGCTGCGCTGGGCCGGGGCGGTGACGCTGGTCTATATCGGTCTTTCCGTCGCCGGTTGGGCACCAAGCCTGGCCGGGATGGATCGTATTGGCACGCGGGTCGTTTCAATGCTGCGCGTGCCTTTGGGCGGTGCGTTCCAGACGGCCAGCCCGGTGCTGGCCGGCTTCGTCTGGGGCTTTCTGCCCTGCGGCATGGTCTATGCGGCGCTGTTCTACGCCATGCTGTCGGGCTCGGCCGGCGGCGGCGCGGCGATCATGGCCGGCTTCGGGCTCGGCACAGTGCCAGCTGTGATCGGTGCCGCCTTCGGCGCCCAACTGCTGATGGGGCTGTCGCAACGGCCCGGCCTGCGCCGCAGCGTCGGGCTGCTGATTGTCGCGCTGGGTGTCGCGTCGGCGGCGATTCCGTGGCGCGCAGTTGCCGCGTTTTGCGGCATTGATCTCGGCTAGCGTCTTGTGAATTGGTATGAAATTCTGGGGAGGACCGGAATTTCGCGTGCGATTGCACCGCTCGGGCGCTATGGTAAAAAATATCGGGAATGGGGAGATGTTGGTATGTTGAATTGGCGCAAGGGGGCTGCGGCTCTGGTTCTGGCTGCAGGTCTGATCGGGTGTTCCGGGCAGGACACGGATGTCCAGGGGCCTTCGCTCGAGACACGTTCCGCCGATGCGGCTCGCGCTGTCACCGAACCCGCTTCGAATTTTGCTTTCCTGCGTTATGAAATCGATGTCCAGGGCGATGCGCCCCGGCTCTGCCTCGGCTTTACCCAGCCGCTCGACCCGCAAGCTGATTATGAACCCTATGTCGCCCTTGAGCCGGAACGCCCCGTCGCGATGGCGGTCAGTGGCCAGTCGCTTTGTCTGGGCGGGCTCGCCTTCGGTGAAGGCCAGTCGGTCACGCTGCGTGCGGGCCTCCCCTCCGCCGACGGCCGCGGTCTGCCCACCGACGAGCAGATCGAAATCGATTTCGGTGACCGCCCGGCCTATGTCGGTATCGCGGGTGACGGGGTCATCCTGCCGCGCCTGGAGGCTGACGGCCTGGCGGTCGAGACCGTCAATATCGATACCGTTGAAGTCACGGTCTGGCGTGTCACGGATCGCGCCCTGGCATTCCGTTCGATCACATCGGGCTTTACCGCCGGATTTGACGAGTATGACTGGCAATCCGAGGAGGAGAGCCCATTTCCGGTCGCCGAACGCCTCTGGCAGGGCCAGATGGACACGGCCGGCCCATTGAATGCGCCGGTCACGACGGTCTTCCCGCTGGCTCAGACGATCGGACGCCTGCGTCCAGGTGCCTATTACATCCAGGTCAGCGATGCGGCCGAGCCCGAGGATGGTTATCACGTCCCGGCGCGCTCGAGCCGCTGGCTGGTCATCACCGATCTGGCCCTGACCGCCTATCGTGGCCGCGACGGCATTGATTACGTGGTGCGCTCGCTGCAGACGGCGCAGCCTGTGCCGGGCGTGCGCGTCGAACTGGTGGCGCGCAGCAATGAAATTCTCGGCACGGCGACGACCGATGCCGCCGGGCGTGCCCGCTTCGCCGGACCCTTGATGCGCGGTGAGGATGGCAATACGCCCCGCCTGCTGACGGCCTATGGCGCCGACAATGACTTCGCCGTGCTCGATCTGCAGCGTAATCCGGTCGATCTGAGTGGGCAGGACATCGCCGGCCGCGACCGCAGCGAAGGCGCGGACGGCTATTTCTATCTCGACCGCGGCATTTACCGTCCTGGCGAGCAGGTCCATATCGCTGCCATGCTGCGCGATGCCCAGGCGGTGTCGATCTCCAGCCGCTCCGGCGATCTGGTGCTTTACGGTCCCAATGGTATCGAGGCCGCGCGCCAGCGTTTTGAAGGCGCGCCGATCGGCGGCACCGTGTTCTGGGATTATGACCTGGCACGGGAATCCGCGCGCGGCGAGTGGCGTCTTGATGCCATGCTCGACGGCTATGGCCTGATCGCCCAGACCCGGTTTTCGGTCGAGGACTTCGTGCCGCAGCGCATCGCCCTGGATCTGAGCGCCGACGACTCAACGCCGATGCGGGCCGGTGAAGTCCGCGATGTCGAAGCCAATGTCCGTTTCCTCTATGGCGCCCCCGGCGCCGGTCTGCCGGTTGAAGGCACGATCCGTATCGAGGTCGATCCCAATCCATTCCCGGATCATGCCCGTTTCTCCTTCGGCCGTTATGATGAGAGCTTCCGCGAAACCAGCCACGACTTGCAGGATACGATTGCCGATGGTGCCGGACGTGCCGTGCTGCGCATCGATCCCGAAGGCGAGGGCGAGGGCAGCAATGCACCGTTGAGAATTCGCACCGTGATTTCCGCAATCGAGCCGGGCGGCCGTCCGGTGGCTGACGATGTGCGCATTCCCTACCGTCCGCGCGAGCTTTATCTCGGGCTTGATGCCCAATTCGATGGCCGTCTTGGCAATGATCGTGCGGCCAGCTTCGACCTGGTTGGGCTCAATGCCCTGGGTGAGATGCGCGCTGCGCGGGTCGAGTGGCAGGTCATCCGCACCGACTGGAATTATGACTGGTACCGCACCGAGGGTGGCAGCTGGCGCTGGCGCCGGACCCAGAACTCCGTCGTCGTCGAGGATGGTGTGGAGGCCCTGTCAGCCGACACAGTTTCCCGGATCGACACCGCCGCCCTGTCCTGGGGCGATTATCAGCTGGTCGTCACCGATATCGAATCCGGAATTTCGTCCAGCACGCATTTCTGGGTTGGCTGGGGCCGGACCTCCTCGACCGGTGATGATGCGCCGGATCGTGTCCGCCTGGCTGGACCTGACCAGCCTGTCGCGGCCGGAGAGATGGCGACGATCAGTATTTTGCCGCCCTATGCGGGTGAAGCCGAAATCGTGATCGCCAGTGACCGCGTCCTGGCAACGCAATCCATCTCCGTGCCCGAGCAGGGCGCTGAAGTCAGCTTCCGCGTCACCGAGGAGTGGGGCGCGGGTGCCTATGCGATGGTATCCGTCTTTACGCCGCGTGACCCTGTGGCGCAGCCTCGTCCGCGCCGCGCTGTCGGTGTGACCTATCTCGCCGTCGATACTGGCGACCGCGAGCTTGCACTCAGTCTGGATGCGCCGGAGGTGGCGCGTCCGCGGCAGCCGCTCGATATTGCGATTACCGCGACGGGTCCGGTGCGCGCCGGGGCCTGGGTGACCGTGGCGGCGGTTGATGAGGGCATTCTCGCTCTCACCCGTTTTGCCTCACCCGACCCGGTGGGCTGGTATTTCGGACGCTCCTCGCTCGCGGTTGATCTGCTTGATGATTACGGTCGGCTGCTCGATCCCAACCAGGGCGCAGCCGCGCCCGTGCGCACCGGCGGTGACCAGATCGGCGGCGCTGGCCTGACGGTCGTGCCGACCCGTACGGTGGCGCTGTTCTCCGGCCCGGTCGCCTTTGACCGCGCCGGAAATGCGACCGTGACGCTGGATATCCCCGACTTCAATGGCGAGCTTCGGCTGATGGTCGTTGCCTGGTCGGGCACCGGCCTTGGCCAGGCTTCACAACCGCTGACCGTGCGCGATGAAGTCCCTGCCGAACTCATCCTGCCGCGCTTTCTGGCGCCTGGCGATTCCAGCATGACGACGCTGACCATCGACAATGTCGAAGGCGCTGCCGGCGTCTATGCCACGGCGATCAATGCGTCCGGCGCTGTCAACGCGTCGAGCGAAGACCAGATCGATCTGGCCAGCGGTGCCCGTATCGACCGGCGCTATCCGGTCAATGGAGCCGATGCCGGTATTGGTGAGGTGGGATTGAGCGTCGACGGCCCGGCCGGGTTTGCCGTTTCGCGCAGCTATCCGATCGAAGTGCGTTCGGCCTGGTTGCCGTCATCCGAAGTAGTCCGTGGCCGTGTCGAGCCCGGTGAAAGCTGGTCGCTCGACAGTGCGACCCTTGCGGCTTTCCTGCCCGGTTCGAGCGAGGTCACGGTCAGCTTCTCGGCGACGCCGCTGGATGAGCATGCCCTGCTGCGCTCCCTGAGCCGCTACCCCTATGGCTGCACCGAGCAGATCACAAGCCGGGCCCTGCCATTGCTCTATGCTGAAGGCCTGGCGACGCTGTCGGGCGCGGACGGATTCGACCAGTCCCGCGCTCAGATCCAGGAAGCGATCTCGACCCTGCTGAGCCGCGAAGCGGCGGATGGCACGATCGGCCTGTGGCGAGTGGGCGATCGGGGTGCGAGTCCCTGGCTCGGCGCCTATGTCGTCGATTTCCTCGCACGCGCCAAGATGGCCGGCTATACGGTTCCTGACGCGGCGATGGAGCGCGCCTATGCAGCGCTCGAGCATGTCGCGGCCCAGGAGCTTTGGCGCGCCTCGGGCTATGAATCGACGGTTCACCGCTGGGTCGGTCAGACCGATACGGCGCAACGCCTGTCAGACCGGAGCGCAGCCTACGCACTCTATGTTCTGGCCCGCGCTGGCCGCGCCGACCGCTCGCGTCTGCGCTATATGCATGATGAGCGGCTCGACGCGATTTCCAGCCCGCTGGCTCGTGCCCAGATCGGCGCGGCGCTGTTCATGATTGGTGACCGCGCGCGCTCGCATAATGCCTTCCTGCACGCCGAAGCCGCTCTGGGTTATTCCAATCCGGGCGATTGGTATCAGACCTCGCGGCGCGATCTGGCTGGCGTTCTCGCGCTGGCCGCGGAGGCGGATGAGAGCGATCTGGTCGGCCGGCTGGCCGAGCGTGTCGCCATCGAATTGCCGGAGCCAGGTCGTTTGACGACCCAGGAAAAGGCCTTCCTTCTGTTGGCAGCCCAGGCATTGTCAGCCGGTACCGAAGCGCTGGCCATCGAAAGCGGTGCCAGTGATGCCGCGCCAGGGCAGCGCGAATTCCTCCTGACGTCAGGTGAGCTGACCGGCGCCACAGACTTCGTGAACCGCGGCAGCAACCCGGTCTGGGTGACCCAGATTGCGCATGGCGAAACCCTCGAAGCACCGGCGCCAGCCGCCGAGCAACTCGTCATCGCCAAACGCATCCGGGCAATGGATGGCACTTCGGTGGATTTGACGAAACTCGTGCAGGGCGACCGGTTGATCATCGACATCGAACTGGCTCCGAGTGAGCAGCGGACAATCCCGGCGATTCTCGTTGATCTTCTGCCGGCGGGGCTGGAGATCGAGGCGATCCTCCGCCCCGAGGATGCCGGCCCCAATGGCGTTCATGCCTGGCTGGGGACGATTGATGATCCGCGGATCGCGGAAGCCCGCGACGACCGGTTCGTTGCGGCCATTGACCTGCGATCGGGACGTCCGGCGCGGCTCGCCTATATCGTCCGTGCCGTGACGCCCGGGCAGTACACGCTGCCCGGCGTGGTGGTCGAAGACATGTATCGGCCGGACGTATTTGCCCGCAGCGTGACCGGTCAGGTCGTCATCCGGCCACGCGACTAGGCTATGCCGGGGCTGGGGCGGATATATTGGGGCATCGTTGGCGCCGTGGCGGGGCTTGTCCTCCTGCTGGCTCTCGACGAGACCTTCCCGCCGCCGCTCGAACAGGCTGCCGCGCGATCACAGCTGGTCCGCGATCGGGATGGCGAGCTGTTGCGCGCCTTTCCTGTCGCCGATGGACGCTGGCGGCTGGCCGCTGATCTCGATCATATCGATCCGGATTTCATTGCCGCGCTGCTGGCCTATGAAGATGCCAATTTCTACCGCCATCCCGGTGTCGACCCAGCAGCAGTGGTTCGCGCCGCCTGGGAAGGTTTGCGGGCCGGGCGGGTGGTGTCAGGGGCTTCGACCTTGAGCATGCAGGTTGCGCGTCTGCTCGAACCACGGCCGCGCACATTTGCCGCCAAATTGCTGCAGATGATCCGCGCCGCGCAGCTGGAATTCCGCCTGACCAAGCGCGAGATCCTCGAACTCTATCTCACCCTGGCACCCTATGGCGGGAATCTGGAAGGGGTGAGGGCGGCGTCCTGGGCCTATTTTGGCCGGGAGCCCGATGCGCTGACCATCGAACAAATCGCGCTGCTCATCGCCTTGCCGCAATCGCCCGAGGCGCGTCGGCCTGACCGTCACCCGGAGGCGGCAGTCGCGGCGCGCGGCCGTGTACTTGACCGGCTGGCCCGGGTCGGGCTGGCCCGCACGACGGCGCAGGCCGATGCTGCTCTTGATCCGGCGCCGCCGCGCCGGGCCTTTCCCGGTGATGCCTGGCAGGTCGCCGAGACCCTGGCGCGGCAAAATCGTGATCGCACCGATATGGTGACGACACTGGATGCCAGCCTGCAGCGGGCGCTGGAACAGCAGGTCCGCGATAATCTTCCGATCGGTGATCGCTCGGCCCAGATCGCGGTGATGGTGGTGGAAACGCAAAGCCGCGCCGTGCGGGCCGCGGTGGGCTCGTCAGGCCGCGATCGGCCGGGCGGCTGGATTGACCTGACGACACGGCCCCGATCCCCCGGCTCGACACTGAAACCCTTCATCTATGCGATGGCGTTTGATGATGGACTGGCGGCGCCGGACACGCATATCGCGGATCTGCCACGCCGCTTTTCCGGTTATCAGCCGGATAATTTCGACCGTCGGTTCCGCGGAGATGTCACCATTGCGGAGGCCTTGCAGCACTCACTCAATATTCCCGCCGTGAGCACGCTCGATGATGTTGGCGCGCGGCGGTTTTCAGCGGCGCTCGGTTTTGCCGGGGCGAGGCCGGAGCGTCCGCATGGGGCCGGGCGTGATGACGGGCTTGCCGTGGCGCTGGGTGGTGCCGGCCTGAGTGTGCGCCAATTGGCAGGGCTCTATGCTGCGCTTGGCGATGGCGGCCAGGCCCGGCCATTGCGCTGGCTGGAGGCTGAGGAGGAACTCGAAGCCGGAACCGGCTTTGCCCTTGTGAGCGCGGAATCGGCGCGCGAAATCCTCACAATATTGCGCCGGGCACCGCATCCGGGCGGACGCATGCCCGCCAGCCTGACCACGGCGGCTCCGGAAATCGCCTTTAAAACAGGTACATCATACGGATTTCGCGATGCCTGGTCGGCGGGTGTATCCGATCGCTATACCGTGGTGGTCTGGGTGGGGAGAGCCGATGGTGTCCCGCGCGAGGGGATTACCGGACGCGAGGGGGCGCTGCCGCTTTTGTTCCGGGTGTTCGACCTGATTGATAGTCTTGAGCCGACGCAGGCCCGGCCGGTTCGCGATGACAGCGAATTGCCGCCGGCGCCTCAAACCCTGGCCCGTTTTCAGCTCGACCCGGCGCCGCAAATCCTGTTTCCCCCTGATGGATCAGAGGTTTGGGCCGAGCGACCCGGACGCGGTTTCGTGCTGGCTGCGCAGGGACAAAGCGGAGTGAACTGGTATGCCGACGGCGAACCGGTTGGCCGCAATGCGCTGGGCGATGCGGTCTGGTATCCGGACGGACCCGGCTTCTACCTCGTCGAAGTTGTTGATAATGAAGGGCGTCGCTCGCGGGCGCGCGTCCGTATCCGGATGGATAGCTGACCGGAATCGCGATCCGGAGGCACCCGTTTGTGAACGGGAGGCAGGCGGCGGCCGGGCCCTGCCATTCGCCTATCGTGTGACCACTGGATCCCTGCTGCCGACTTGCCACCTGCCAACCGCTTGCTGGCTGCAAGCTCACCCGAGCCCGGTTGGCAAGGCTTGCGACCGATGTGCACCGCGCCGGCAATGCCCTGTCGAGGCGCGGCGGCTTGCATGCCGACCCGATTGAGGCAAACTGGGTCGCAATAAGGGGAGTTTTGAAACATGCGTCATTTCCTGCTTGCGGCCATGACCGCCATCCTTGCCGCACCCGCCGTTCTCGCCCAGGACGCGCCGCAATGGGCGCTGGTCGTCCATGGCGGTGCCGGCGTGATTGAACGCGGTGCAATGACACCGCAAACCGACGCGGCCTATCGGGCTGCGATGGCGCGTGCGCTGGCGACCGGTGAGGGCGTCCTCGAAGCCGGCGGCACCTCAATTGATGCGGTCGAGGCCATCATCCGCGAATTCGAGGATGATGCGATGTTCAACTCCGGACGCGGCGCGGTGTTTACCGCTGCCGGCCGCAATGAGCTCGATTCCTCGATCATGGATGGCCGCGACCTCAATGCCGGTGCGGTGGCCGGCGTGACCTCGGTCCGTCACCCGATCTCGCTGGCCCGGGCCGTGATGGAGCACTCCCCGCATGTGATGTTGCAGGGCGAGGGCGCCGAGACCTTTGCCGGCGAGCAGGGCCTGGAAACTGTTCCGCCCGCCTTCTTTTTTACCGAGCGCCGCTGGGCGTCACTGGAAGGTGAACTGGGACGGCTCGGACTGCCGATCCCGCACCGGCCCGAGGGGGCTCCGGACCCGGAGCCGGTCGATGAGGGCGCCTTGCTGCGCGATAGCCGTGAGCATCGCTTCGGGACGGTTGGCGTTGTTGCGCTCGACACGGACGGCAATATCGCTGCGGGCACGTCGACCGGCGGTACGACGGCCAAGCGGTGGGGCCGGGTCGGTGACAGTCCGATTCTCGGCGCCGGCACCTATGCGAATAATGAGTCCTGCGGCGTTTCAGCGACCGGGACCGGCGAGTATTTCATCCGCCTGACCGTCGCCAGCCGGATCTGTGCCCTGGTGGAGTTCGAAGGGCTGGGGCTTCAGGCCGCGGCTGACCGGGTGATCCAGGACGAGTTGACGGCGATGGGCGGCGATGGCGGGATTGTCGCCTTGACGCCGGGCGGGGAGATCGCCTGGAGCTTCAACACGCCGGGCATGTACCGGGCACGTCTGAGCGCCGGCGGCGAACCGCTGGTGGCGATTTATGGCGATGAGGAATGAGGCGGCGCCCGGCTTCGCTGCGGGCCTGATCTGCGCGCCTAGAGCACCGAGGCTGCGCCGCGGGTGAAATAGGCATTATCAGCCTTCATCTGCTCAATGATGTGGTCATAGGCGGCGCGAATACGGCCGCTCTTGCGCACGGTCTCATGTGCGACCACCCAGAGGTCCAGCGAGGAATGGAAGTCGGGCAGGACGCGTTCCAGGTCTGGGTATTGTCCGGCCAGGCGGTGTGAGGTGACGCCGATGCCGAAACCGGCCTCGACGCCGCGCACATGTGTGGTCGGGCTATTGGCCCGGAAGGCGATATGGCTGGGCAGGACGGGCGCGCCTTCCGCAGTGCTCGGCCAACCAAAATAATCGCCCATCGACCAGCCGACACAAGTGTGGTCGGCCAGATCCTCGACCCGGGTCGGCCTGCCTTGTCTTTCCAGGTAGGCTTTCGAGGCGTAGAGCCCGGCCCCGACCGTGGCACCGCGCCGGCCGATCAGGCTTTGCTGGGTTCCGGGCCCGTTCCAGCGCAAGGCGATATCGGCTTCGCGGTCGGCGAGATTGGCGGAGTGATTCTTGATCGATATCTCGACGCCAATCCCGGGATTCCTGTGGTGAAAGCTGACGAGGGCACGCGGCAACCAGTCAGCACCAATTCCCTCCGACGCGGAAATGACCACCCGGCCTGACAGGCTCTGGTCCTGGGCGACGACGGCGCGCTCGATGGCCGATGCCTCTTCACGCATGCGTGTGGCATGGGCAACCACTTTCTGGCCGAGCGGCGTCAAACGCGACTGCCCGTTCTCTCGCTCGAATACGGGTTCGCCGAACCGCTGTTCGAGCGCCTGCAGGCGGCGGGTTACGGTGGGCTGACTGACGCCAAGCTGATGCGCGGCGGCCGTCAGGCTGCCGGCTTCGGATATGGCGAGGCAGACGAGATAATCGGACCAATCTTCCATTCAAATATGTATATCTATGATCATGAATTCGTCAATTCCATTCGAAGAACTTAGTTCTCAAAATGAACGCTGTTCACTCATGGAGTTTCCGATGTTCCGTTCAATCCTTTTGGCAAGCGTGCTTGTCGCCGGCGCTGCCAGTGGTGCCCAGGCCCAGGCCTGCGATGCCGAGCCACAATTTGCCGCTCACCGGACCGCCAATGGCCTGGTGCGGGCGCAGTATAATGCCGTCACGCGCAGCCAATGGCCGCAAGCCATCCACTTCGGCCAGGAAGTCGCCGGTTCCGGCGCGGCCTCGGGGCAGCGCGCTGCTGCGCTGAGCAATCTGTGCTACGCCTTTGCGGCGACCGGCGAATATGCCCAGGCCGTTGAAGCCTGTAATGCCGCGATCGAACTGCGGCCGGATGCCTGGCGCGCGATCAATAATCGCGGTGCCGCCCAATGGCTCGCCGGCGACCACGCCGCAGCGACGACCGATTTCAATGCTGCCGCGGCTCTGGCCGGGAATGAAGACGAAGTGCAGGCGAATCTTTCGCTCGCCCAATGCGGCTAGGCTTGGCGGCCCCTTGTGGGCCATCAGCCCTGTAATCGCAGTCATGCGGGCCGGAGCCATTGCTCCGGCCCGTTTTTTTGCTGACAGAGCTGTCTTCTAATGCGGCAGTTTTGCCAGTAAAACATCGGTTCGCGCCGTCCGCTGTGCCGATTCCGGCCAGCAGGACACTCGCCGCCAGCCCTGCCGATTGCGGGGCGCAGAGCCGAAATGAGGACTGATGACCCAAGGGCCTCCACACAAACTTGCCGCGGGCTATCGCCGCTTCCGTTCCAAGAGTTACCCGGCGGAACGCGCCCTGTACCAATCGCTGTCCGAAGGCCAGAAACCGCACACGCTGGTGATTGCCTGCTCCGACAGCCGCGTCGACCCGGTCCATATTTTCGGTGCGCATCCGGGCGATCTCTTCGTGGTGCGCAATGTTGCCAATCTCGTACCCCAAATCGATCTGGACGGCGGTCGTCACGGCGTCTCGGCCGCCCTCGAATTCGCGGTGAAGCGGCTGGCCGTCGAACATGTCGTGGTGATGGGGCATGGCCGCTGCGGCGGGATCGAAGCCTGTGCGATCGGCCTCGACAAGCTTGATAGCCAGTTTCTGGGCCCCTGGCTGGAACCGCTCCAGCCGGCCCGCGACGAGGTGATCGCCCGGGTGGGCGAGGACAGCCTGGCGACGGTTTGCGATCAGATGGAATTGCTGGCGGTGGAGCATTCGGTCCGGCGCCTGCATCAATTCCCCTTTGTCACCGAAGCGATCAAGACGCGCGGCATGCAATTGCACGGTGCGCGCTTTTCCATCGCTTCCGGCATTCTGGAATGGATGGATGCTGACGGTGTGTTTGTGCCGGTGGTGCCGTGAACCCGGCCCGCCCGTGATACGCATGACCGAGCCCGGACCGGCAGGAGTATCGCCGTGAGTAAACTGCCCCAGATTGCCGCCGACCCGCTCTGGTTTCCTGATGCGCATGACGCCAACAGCCATGCCTTGCGGCTGAGCCGGACCAACCGCAAGGCCTTGGCCGAGGAAGCGTTTCTCGATGATCGCTGGGACCGGACCGGGGCCGCGCAAGCGGCGCACCCGGTCAGCGATTTCGCCAGTCTTGTGGCG
>TARA_R110000868_G_scaffold79265_2_pt1 | contig 13292 bp, 11 predicted proteins | sample TARA_R110000868 | Tara Oceans TARA_R110000868 (sample SAMEA4397489) | marine metagenome | biome: Polar Biome; feature: [SRF] surface water layer (ENVO:00010504); material: water (ENVO:00002006), including particulate matter (ENVO:01000060) such as... | depth 5 m | reverse complement strand
TTTGCCTCGGGCGATGTGGCGCTCCTGGTAGGAGGGGCCGCCGCCCCCTCCGTCATACTTTGGGTGCTGGCCGAACTGTTTGCGCTCGCGGATGTAGGGTAAGACCACGTCCATGGCGGCCTGCATGATGCCCAGCGGGCCGCCTAAACGGGGCTCGTTGTCATTGATGCCGAAGCCATGGGCTCTGATATCGACGAATATGGTCGCGTCGTACTGGACGGTATCGTGTTCGACTTTGACAAAGCCACGCTAAGGCCTGAGTCAAAGGCCGCGCTTGATGCGATTGCCGGATACCTGAACGACAATCCGGAAAAAAGCTTTTATGTGGTCGGCCACACCGACTCCAAGGGAAGCCTTGCTTACAACCCGAAACTGTCTTCTGATCGGGCACTGGCTGTCGCAGAGCCCCTTAAGGAGGACTATGGTATTGCATCCGACAGGTTGGAGCCGCACGGTGTGGGGCCACTTGTGCCGACGTTTTCAAATGGCAGCGACGCTGGCCGGGAAAAGAACCGGCGGGTCGAACTTGTCGAAAGATAGATGCGGTCCTGCGAAAGCCGGAAGCTATTCACTCTGCAGCGTTACCTATGGCTTTTGCGGATTCTGTTGCTTCCGAGATGTATGACCGCGACAACGCCTCCAGTTTTTCCTTCCTCAACTGTGCAACCGCATCCCAGATCTGTTCTGACAGATCCGGGTTGGCCGCTTTGAACTGCCGGGACAGCATCAGGTAGTAGGGTTTGGTTTTCAGGGGCGGGTCAATCCGGACAATGCCCGTGAGCTTTTCCGGGTGGTTATTTAACAGAAAATCGGCGGTTACGGACTGCAATGCAACGGCATCAACCCGCTTTGCGATCAGTAGCTGCAGGTTTTGCATGGAACTGCGGACTTTCACCACGGAGACGCCAAGGTCCTCCAGATCGGCCACGATGGAATACCCCAGTGGCGCGCCAATCTCCAGATCGGGATTTTTGAAGGCTTCGCCGTTCCATTCCAAAACGGTTTCCGGCAAAGCGTACAGGTGATAGCTAATGGTCGTCAGGCGGCGGTCGGGGTCAATCAGCCCGTCCTTCCGGGGGTAGTCGCCAATGAGAGTGCGTTCTGAATTGTAGGAAGCATTGAATATCGCATCCACCCGGCCAGCCTGTAGCATGGCAAGGCATCGTTTCCAGGGAAACCGGCTGAATTTGATCTGCAAACCCGGTACCCGAAGCTCCAGTAATTTAACCAGTTCCACCGCTGAGCCTGGCTTCTCCAGCACTTTCTGGGTGTCCCCCATGTAGTAGGGAAACTGGGTTTTATCTTCGTAGGCAACATGCAGGACGGTCTGTGCCGTCACAGAGGGGGCCGCGCCCCAAAACATGAAGATCAACAGGGTCACAAAGAGGTAAGACTGCACGCGCACTTTCATGATGAGGCTCAAAGCACTAGTGAAGTTGCGAGGAACAGCATCAGGCCCATGCCGATGATGTCGGTGAAGGTGGTCAAGAAGATGCTGCTCGCAGTGGCGGGGTCGGCTCCGAAACGTTGGAGCACCAAAGGCACGGCTACCCCGAAGATGCCGCTGCCAATGCAGGCGCCGTTCAGCGCCCCCAGCAGGATTTCCTTGCGCAGCAGGCGTCTTAGCGGATGGTCCTTGATCTGTCCCGGAGTGATCCCTCGGAGGGTGATCGCCAATGCCTGGCAGCCGGTGTTGCCGCATTGCCCGGCAAGGACGGGCAGGAAGGCAGCAAGAGCAACAATCTGCGCGATGGTGCTTTCGAACATGCCCACCACGAAGGCCGCGGCGAATGCGGTGATCAGATTCACCTGCAGCCAGGGGTGGCGCATACGAAAGGCAGCCAGCACGGGGTGTTGATCTGCTCTTCTTTCGCCACACCATACTGGGCACCGGCCTGGCCTGTGATTTCCGAGGCAATGCGTTCGTAAAGCTTCCAGCCGCGCACCTCACCCACCACTCGCAGGTCATCGTCCACCTCCGGGTACATACGGTAATGTCGATAAAGTACTTCGCTGACCGCGTTTTTTATCCGGGTATCCGCCTGAAAGGCGAAGGGCTCGCGCACCATGATGTCGGCCAGTGCCTCGGAGGGTTTGGCCAGAATCAAATCCCGCATGCCGACCACACCAATCAGCCGGTCGTTTTCGGTGACAAATATGTAGCTGATTTCGGAAATATCGGCGCTTTTTACCATGAAGGTGAGCGCCTCTTCGACGGTATAGCTGCTTGGCAGGGTGGCTGTTACCGGTGTCATCAGTTCACCGATGGTTTCTTCTACTCCGGAAAGCACCGCACGAGTCGCGGCATCGTCCGGAGCCGCCACCTGGCTGAGGTGGGAGGCGATAGTCAGAGCCTGTTCAGCAGGCAAGCGCGAGAGAATGAATTGAATATCATCCGCAGGCAGCAGAGCGAGTTCCTCTGCGGCAGCCAGTGGGGTGAGGTCGCGGATGCGGTCGATCCGCTCGGTAAGCTCCATACTCTGTGTCATGTCGCGCTCCGGCCTGTTTTAGGCGTTTCTGTGATAAGAAAACTTTGTGCGCCAACGCCAACAATAGCAGGAAATGCCTCACTTTCCCGGCTTGGCGATGGATTCGTTGGCGTCTACCCTGACACTTGTGAAGAACCTACAGGCAATGGGTGTTCTGTGGAGGTGAAATGAGGTTTCCTTCAAGCACAGCGTTTGCGTTGCTGGGTGCCGCCCTGATCGCTATCAGTTTCGGGCTGGCTCGCTTTGCGTTTGGCTTGTTTGTGCCGCCGATCCGGGCTGACCTGGAGCTTGCGCCGAATGTGATCGGGATCATCGGTGCGCTGCCGTTGGTCAGCTTCGTGATTGCTACCATGGTTGCGCCGTTTTCTGCAGACCGTCTCGGTGCCCGGAACACGGCGATGGCATCCGGTATTTTTGGGGTGATTGGCCTGGCGCTGATCAGCCAGGCTGCGGGTGCTCTGTCCCTCGGCGTGGGTGTGTTTGCTTGCGGCATCTGCACCGGCCTGATGATGCCTGCATTGACCGCAGCCATGCAGGCCCTGGTGAAACGGTCCCTGCACGGTCGGGTGAGCTCCGTGATGAACGCGGGCACCAGTATTGGTGTGGTGGTTGCCGTGCCAACGGTTCTTTTCCTGGCCGGTGCCTGGCGTTATGCCTATGCCTTTTTCGCTGTTCTGTCACTGATCGGGGTGCTTGCCACCTGGTTTTTTATTCCTTCGGTATCCCGTGTTACGCCCTCGAACGCGGCGCCGGCGCAGCCCATCAGCGCCCAGCAGTGGTGGCGTCTGCTAAGGCTCTCACTGTTCGCTTTCATGATGGGTTTTGTTTCCGCCGCGTATTGGATCTTTGCGCCGGATCTTGTGGTTAGTCTGGGCGCCATGCCGTCCGGTGCTACCGGCTGGCTGTGGTTGGGGGTCGGCGTCGCCGGCCTTGGTGGCGCGGTAGTGGCCGATCTGGCTGATCGCAACAATCCGCCGATTACCCAGGCCTTGATGTTGATGATGCTGGCCGCAAGTCTGTCATTGCTTGCGGCCAGCCCTGACAATCTGATGATTGCCGCGTTCTCGGCGCTGGTCTTCGGCCTTGCATACATGAGTCTCACAGGGCTGTATCTGATGACAGGCATTCGCCTCTTGCCCGGCAGGCTCTCCATGGGCCCGGTATTGCCATTCATGGCAGTATCGCTTGGCCAGGCTGCTGGTTCGCCGGTGGTGGGTATGCTGGTGAGTGAGGTCGGTTATGCCGATGCGTTTGCCATGTTCTGCGCAATCGGAATTGTTGTGGCGATGCTTTCTCCGTTTTACCCACGGTATCTCGAATATGAACCGGAGGAGGCCGCCGAAGAAGACACCGGTCTGCAGGCGGCATACGATTATCAGCTTCAAAACGAGGAAGGTGAGCCGCTTACGCCGGTAACCGGGAAATCGGAAAGCTACTAGGGCGGGGTGGCCGACGTTCCTACTCCGGCAACTCGTCCTGAGATGCAGTCCAACTGGTGTAGCCCAGATCCATCACCCGGGCGACTTCCTCATCCGGTATGGCCGAAAGGTCGCCCAGTTCCAGGGTGTCGTAGTGGAAGGCGTACAGTCTGGAGGTGAATTCGGCCACAGGCAGGGAGGCTTCGCCGCGAAGTTCGCCATTGCCCCGGGTTGAGCAGTTAATACCCTGGCCCCAGTTCTGGCCGCTGTCGTTGTTTGGGTTGAAGAAATAGACCCGCATTTCGTTTTTCGGGCTCAGGGCAACCCGCAGTATGTTTATTGCATGGCGGCCGACGAATCGGGCGGCACTGTCGGTGACAGCAATGCCGGCGGGCTGGGCGTGAATTACCGGGATGTTGCCGTTGTAGAAAGGGTGGTAACTGGCGTAAAAATGCCGGATAAAACCCTCATAGTCTCGCACCTCACCGGTTTTTACATCGGTAACCGCGCGGAAACCATGGCTCACCCACCAGCCGTAGAATTCCGGGTTGATCCAGCGGTGGGCATCCTCATCCCGGTTCTCACAGCGGCGCCACATTTCGCCGTAAAGGCGGTCCAGATGGGGGATGAGAACCAGCGAGACCGGGTCGACATCCACGGGCGTTCCTTTCACAAGCCCCTGCTCCAGATCCCGGGATGATACCTCCTGGCCCTCAAATCGACTGAGTACCTCATTGTCCCGCGCCGCCCAGGCCAGAACCTGCAGCAGGTAATCCGCCTCGTTCGATGCCCACATGGAGAGGCCAATGGCAGACTGGCAAGTGGGGTTGTTGCCCTGGCCAACACCCAGTGGCTGCCCCAGAAGATTGATAACACCGGCGAGCAGGAAAACCCGCGGCGGCCGCGCATCGCCGAATGTCTCCGCCAGGGCCTGGTTGGTTTCGGCAGACGGCTGAAGCTTTATTTGCCGCCATAACGCCTGGGCCACTGAGGGGGTAAACAGCGACCCGCGCTCCAGCATCATCGTCAGGCCATACACGGCCTGGCAGGTTTCCGGGTAAATGGCCTCGTCAATCAGGGCATGAACCAGCTCGGTGTAACAGTAGAGATCGTCCAGGCCGGTCATGGTCAGGCCCAGGGTATTGGGGATCAGTTCGTCCTGGCCGGTATCGCGGAGAAACCTGAGCATCACCGCATGGTAGGGGGAGGCCAGGCCTGTATCGAACATGCTGCGGGCAAAATAGCTGGCTTCGGAGGATAGCGCCAGGTCATCCATATCTTTAAGGCGTTGCTCGTAAACCGCAAGGCCCGGGTCCTCCGCACTGGCGAGGGTAGGGGCAAACAGCGATCTCACCAGCCGGGTGGCGTCGGAATTTCCCCGGGTTTTCATCTCGGGGTCATACAGGCACTTGGCAATCTGCCCGATCATCTCGCAGATGCTGTCCACTTGCACTGGCCCCTGGTCCAGCAATCGCCACACTTCGGCCACCAGGCTGTCCAGAAGGCTCTCGTAGCCGAGGTGAGAGACCAGGTAGCGATAAAGTTCGAGGACGATGGTGCCGAGTTGCTTCGGACGTTCCCGATCGGCTTCGGTGAGTTGGCCAGACAGCAGATCCAGGTTCAGGGCCATCACCTGGGTGAGAAAGTGCTGCGCCTGTTCCGCAGAAATGCCGGGGTGGAAATAGTCGCCCCGGGTAACGGCCAGCATGCGCAGCTCGCTGAGCGCCTCCACGATGGTAGTGACCGCACCGGCCGCCCGCAGCGAATGTTTTGCCAGGGCGGGTTGCAGCAGGGCTGGCCGGGCCCAGTCACTGGTTCCGAAAATACCGGCGGATTCCAGTGAGCGAACCCTGCGGTACAGGGCGTCGAACCCGCCTGGCAGGGTCATCAGCAGTCTGGAACGTTCCAGTACGCCAAGACTGGACGCCTTCGGATCGGCGCGGCGGGCGCGGGCAAACTCTGCCAGCGCCATATCAAACTGCATCAGTGCTGGCTTGAGCGCAGGGTCCGGTTCGTGGCGCTCCATAGCGTTGGCTCCCTTGCGGTTTTATCCGCCCTGTGGCTGGGCGAGCATGAAGTTTTCCCGTGCTCAGTCTGCATTGTGATCATTGAAGTGAAGCACGGGGATGGGGTACTGACAAGCATGGAACCGGGCGCCGCCCGCCTCAGATCCCAATAAAAAACCCCTGCGCGGAGCCGGGGTTTGTGAATTCAACCAGGAAGAAAGACTGATTATTTCTTCAGTCCCATTTCCTCGATCGAGATCTCCCGCATCTTGAACTTCTGGATCTTCCCGGTGACGGTCATCGGGAATTCGTCCACGAACTTGTAGTTCTTGGGGATCTTGAAGTGGGCGATCTTGCCTTTGCAGAAGGCCTGCAGGTCCTCGGCCGTGACGGGCGCCGCTTCCGGTGCCAGCTTCACCCAGGCAATCAGCTCTTCGCCGTATTTGTCATCGGGAATGCCGGTTACCTGAACTTCTTCGATGGCCGGGTGGGTGTAGAGGAACTCTTCGATTTCTTTCGGGTAGATGTTCTCACCACCGCGGATGACCATGTCCTTGATGCGGCCAACGATCTGGATGTAGCCCTCTTCGTCCATGGTGGCCAGGTCGCCGGTGTGCATCCAGCCGGCGCTGTCGATGGCTTCGCGGGTTTTCTCTTCGTTGTTCCAGTACTTCAGCATCACGCTGTAGCCACGGGTGCACAGCTCACCGATTTCACCGCGCGGGACCACGTTGCCGGTGCCTGGATCCACAATCTTGGTTTCCAGGTGCGGCTGGGTGCGGCCCACGGTGGTGACCTGCTTCTCGAACGGATCAAGGGAACTGGTCTGGGTGGAGACCGGGCTGGTCTCGGTCATGCCGTAGGCGATCTGAACCTCTTTCATGTTCATCTTGCCGTTGACCTTCTTCATCACCTCCGCCGGGCAGATGGAGCCTGCCATGATGCCGGTGCGCAGGGTGGAGAGATCGTAGGTCTCGAACTCGGGCTCGGCCAGTTCGGCGATGAACATGGTGGGTACACCGTACAGCGCGGTAGCCTTTTCCTGGTGCACGGCCTGCAGCACGGACTTGGGCTCGAAGCCTTCGCCCGGATAGATCATGGTGGAGCCGTGGGTGATGCAGCCCAGGTTGCCCATGACCATGCCGAAACAGTGGTAGAGCGGCACCGGGATAACCAAGCGATCTTTCTCGGTGAACAGCTGGCTTTCGGCCACGAAATACCCGTTGTTCAGGATGTTGTGATGGGTGAGGGTGGCGCCTTTCGGGTTACCGGTGGTGCCGGAGGTGAACTGGATATTGATGGGATCATCGAATTGCAGTTCGTCCTGGCGCTTCACCAGATCTTCCTGGGACACGTCGTTGGAGAAGCCGAGGAATTCCTTCCAGGTCCACATGCCATCGTGTTTGTCTTCGTGCACGTTGATCACGGCGCGCAGATCGGGCACGTGATCGGCCTTGAGTTTGCCGGGGGCGCTGCGCTTAAGCTCCGGCGCCAGCTCGTAGATCATTTCGCGGTAATTGGAGGCTTTGAAGCTGTCAGCGGTTACCAGCACGGTGATGCCCGCGAGGTTCAATGCATACTGCAACTCGTGCACGCCATAGGCGGGATTGATGTTAACGAGAATGGCGCCGACTTTGGCGGTGGCAAACTGGGTAACGGTCCACTCATAGCGGTTGGGGGACCAGATGCCCACGCGGTCGCCACGTTTTACGCCAATGGCCATGAGGGCGCGGGCGGCTTCGTCGACTTTTTCTACGAACTCTTTGTAGGTCCAGCGAATGTCCTGGTGCAGGCACACCAGGGCTTCGTTGTCCGGGTATTTTGCGGCGGTGCGGTCCAGCATTTCACCAATGGTCATGCCCAGCAGGGGCACTTCCGCGGTTCCGCTGGTATAGCTTGGTAGAGTCTTGCTCATATCTCTGCCTCCATTGTTTTTGTATTCGAGGGCGAGCAGGGTGGTTTACCTGCTAGCGACTCTGACTGTGATATTCGGGGTTAGGTTGCATATCGCTGGCAATCGCCACGCGGTTCGACATGTTGTAGAAACCGATCAGGTTACTGAGATCCCAGATGCCGCGGTCGCTGAGTCCGGCATCCCGCAGGGCCTGGATGTCGTCCTCGGTAACAGTGGCCGGCGAGCAGGTCAGGTGCGACGCAAAATCAAGCATGGCCCGCTGGCGCTTGTCGAGTTTGGCGCTGCGGTAGTTCATTACCATGTGCTCGCTCAGCTGAGGATCGCCGCTCAGGACGCGTACGGCGGCGCCATGGGCGACCAGGCAGTAGAAGCACTTGTTCTCGGAGGAGACAACCACGGCCACCATTTCCCGCTCCAGTTTGGAGAGTTCACCTTCGCCGAGCATAAGCTCGTTGTAGAGGCGGGTGAAGCCCTCAAGCTGTTTGAGGTTCTGGCTGTAGGCGGTGAGTACGTTCGGGATCATGCCCAGCTTTTCCTGGCAGATCCGGAAGTACTTCCGGGTGTCTTCCGGCATGTCGCTGATCTCGGGAATTGGCAGATCCAGTGCGACCACATTCTTGTTGCTCATGACTACTCCTGGTTTTAACAGTTACCGCCCAGTGCCTGGCCGACCTTGGAACCGTTGTGACGGTTCAGTTGGCCGCATATCCAGTCGCCGGTGGCGACGAGTTTTTGCAGATCAACTCCGGTTTCTATATCCAGACCATTAAGCAGGTATAGCACGTCTTCGGTGGCTACGTTGCCGGACGCGCCCTTGGCGTAGGGGCAGCCGCCGAGACCGGCGACTGAGGCGTCAATCGCGCTTACGCCTTCTTCCAGCACGGCATACAGGTTGGCCAGGGCCTGGCCGTAGGTGTCGTGGAAGTGGGCGGCCAGTTTTTCCATGGGCACGTGGGCGGCCACGGCTTCGAGCATGCGTTTGGCTTTGATCGGTGTGCCGACGCCGATGGTGTCGCCCAGGGAGATTTCGTGGCAGCCCATGTCGTAAAGGGCTTTGGCCACGGTGGCCACCTGTTCCGGCGCGATGTCGCCTTCGTAGGGGCAGCCCATGACGGTGGAGACGTAGCCGCGAACCGGAATGCCGTGTTTGCGGGCTTCCTCCACCACCGGCGCAAAGCGTTCGAGGCTTTCGGCGATGGTGCAGTTGATGTTCTTTTGGGTGAAGGCTTCGGAAGCAGCACCGAAGACAGCCACTTCGTCGGCCTTTGCCGCCAGTGCGCCTTCAAACCCTTTCAGGTTCGGGGTAAGGGCCGAGTAGCGTACGCCGGGCTTGCGGGTAATGCCGGCCATCACGTCGGCGGCGTCGCCCATCTGTGGCACCCATTTCGGGGACACGAAGCTGGCGGCCTCGATATGGCTCAGGCCGCTGTCTGCGAGGCGGTCGATCAGTCCGGTTTTGATGGCGGTGTCGATCACCGGGCCGGGCTCGTTCTGGAGTCCGTCCCGGGGGCTCATCTCAACCAGGCGAACCTGTCTGGGAAAGGCCATCAGTCTGCCTCCTCTTGTTTCGCTTCAGGGTCATCCACCTCAATGGCGATCAGTTCGGCACCTTCGGAAACCTGGTCGCCCTCGGCGAAGAAGATTTCGGTGACCACGCCGTCGGCCGGGGCCTTGATGGCGTGTTCCATCTTCATGGCTTCCATGATGACCAGGCTCTGGCCGGCGGTGACCTTGTCGCCGACTTTGGCCTGTACCGCCACGATAGCGCCGTTCATAGGTGCAGCCAGGCTGCCTTCGCCGGCTATATCCTCGAAGCCGTAGGTTTCCCGGTATAGGGAGCAGTTGAAGGTATCACCTTCGTAAAACAGCACCAGCTGGTCGTTGTGCAGGTTGCCGTGAATGCTGATGCGGTGGCCGTTAATCACGGCCTGCAGGTAATCGTCATCCAGGCGGGCGGTAAGGTTGTAGACGCTGCCGCCCACGAACACCTGATAGCGGTCGTCCCGTTCCAGGATTTTCAGGTCGTGAATCTCCTCAGCCACCTGAAGTTGCAGGGGCTGGGCGTATTCGGAGTTCATGCGCCAGCTGTTTTGGCGACCGAACGGTGACCAGGGGTCAGTGCTCACCACTTCCCGGGATTTGCGCTGCTCCAGTACGAAACCGGCAGCCAGTACCAGGGCCTTGTGGGTATCCAGCTTGGATTTTGGGAACAGCAGTTCCCGGTGATCCTCGATAAAGCCGGTGGTCAGGTCTGCTTCCCGGAAGGGCTGGGCGTCGGCCAGGGCGTGCAGGAACCGGATGTTGGTCTTCACGCCGGCAATGCGGTAGTGCTCCAGGGCCTGAACCATGCGGTTGATGGCCTGATCCCGGGTTTCGTCCCATACGATGAGCTTGGCGATCATCGGGTCGTAGTGGATGCTGATGTCGTCGCCTTCGGTGACACCGGTGTCCACACGCACGTGGGCGCTTTCATCCGGGGTGCTCAGGTAGCGCAGGTTGCCGGTGGCGGGCAGGAAGTCCTGGTCCGGGTCTTCGGCATAGATACGCGCTTCCAGGGCGTGGCCCCGGGTTTTCACCTGGGACTGTTCCAGCGGCAGCGGGTCGCCCCAGGCTACCTTTAATTGCCATTCCACCAGGTCCTGGCCGGTGACCATCTCGGTGACTGGGTGTTCGACCTGCAGACGGGTGTTCATTTCCATGAAGAAGAAGGAACCGTCCACGTCGTACAGGAATTCGACGGTGCCAGCGCCCACGTAATTGATGGCCTGGGCGGCTTTAACCGCCGCTTCACCCATGGCTTTTCGGGTGTCTTCGCTCAGGCCTGGCGCTGGGGCTTCTTCCAGGACTTTCTGGTGACGGCGCTGCACGGAGCAGTCCCGCTCGGCCAGGTATACGCCCTTGCCGTCCTGGTCGCAGAAGACCTGGATTTCCACGTGCCGTGGCTGGGTCAGGTAACGTTCAATCAGCATGTCCGGATTGCCAAAGGCGTTCTGTGATTCCCGTTTCGCAGCGGCGAGGGCATCGTCGAAATCTTCCATGCGCTCGACCACACGCATGCCTTTACCGCCACCGCCGGCCACGGCCTTGAGCAGCAGTGGGAAGCCGCATTTTTCGGCCTCCTTGCGCAGGGTATCCGGTGACTGGTCGTTGCCGTGGTAGCCAGGCACCAGTGGTACGCCGGCTTTTTCCATGATGGCCTTGGCGGCGGACTTGGAGCCCATGGCGGCAATGGCCGGGGAGGGCGGGCCGATGAACACGATGTTGTTGGCTTCACAGGCTTCGGCAAAGCCGGTGTTTTCCGACAGGAAACCGTAGCCCGGATGAATGGCCTGGGCACCGCTCTGCCTGGCAATCTCGATGATTTTTTCGGCCCGCAAATAGCTCTCGGAGCTGGGTGCCGGGCCGATGTGAAAGGCTTCGTCGGCCATGGCCACATGCCGGGCATTGGCGTCGGCCTCTGAATAGATAGCCACGCAGCGAATGCCCATGTGGTGGGCGGTTTGTATGATCCGGCAGGCGATTTCGCCCCGGTTGGCTATGAGGATTTTGCTGAACATTAGTCTGTCTCCGGAACCCAGTTGGCCTTGCGCTTGTTCAGGAAGGCGCTGAGCCCTTCCTGCCCTTCTTCACCCACCCGGATATCCGCGATACGGTGCGCGGTGTCTTCAATGACTTCTTTGTTGATGGGTTTGTAGCTGACGGCGAATACCAGGTCCTTGGCGGCTTCCATGGCCCCGGGCCCGTTCATGGCCAGTTGCTGGAGCATCTCGTTGCAGCGGGCTTCCATGGCGTCAACATCGTCACAGACGATGTGCACCAGACCGTAGTCCTGAGCCTGTCTTGCCGTGAAGACTTCGGCGGAAATGAAGTACCGCCGGGCCTGGCGTTCGCCGATGGCGCGCACCACGTAAGGGCTGATTACCGCCGGAATCAGGCCGAGTTTCACTTCGCTCAGGCAGAAGCTGGATTTCTCGGTGGCGATGACGATGTCGCAGCAGGCGGCAAGGCCCACCGCGCCGCCGAAAGCGGCGCCCTGCACCAGGCCGATCACGGGCTTGGACAGGTGGTTGAGTACGTTCATCAGCCGTGCCAGTTCCCGGGAATCGTCCAGGTTTTCCTGGCGGCTGTTCTCGGCCATGCGGCGCATCCAGCCAAGATCAGCCCCGGCGGAGAAGTGCTTGCCCTCGGAGCGCAGGATAACGACCTTCACGCTGTTGTCGGCATTTACCTCGGTGAGGGTGCGGATCAGTTGCTGGATGATCACGTCGTCAAAGGCGTTGCGTTTGTCCGGGCGGTTGAGAACCACCTCGGCAATGCCTTCATCGCGGTGTCGGAGCAGAACGGCGGATTCGGTGTCTGTCATGTCGGTCTCCCTGATTACATCCGGAATACGCCGAAGCGTGTTGGTTTGGCCGGGCGGTTAAGGGTGGCAGACAGGCTCAGGGCAACCACTTCCCGGGTCTGGGCCGGGTCGATCACGCCGTCGTCCCAGAGGCGGGCGCTGGCGTAGTAGGGGTGGCCCTGGTGCTCGTAGGTGTCGGCGATGGGTTTCTTGAACGCGGCTTCGTCTTCCGCGCTCCAGGTTTCGCCCTTACGTTCCAGCCCCTCCCGGCGAACCTGCGCCATAACGCCAGCGGCCTGTTCGCCACCCATTACAGAGATGCGGGCGTTCGGCCACATCCACAGGAAATCCGGGCTGTAGGCGCGGCCGCACATGCCATAGTTACCGGCGCCATAGCTGCCGCCGATCAGTACAGTAATCTTGGGTACGTTGGCGCAGGCTACGGCCATCACCATCTTGGCACCATGCTTGGCGATGCCTTCGGCCTCGTATTTCTGACCGACCATGAAGCCGGTGATGTTCTGCAGGAACAGCAGCGGGATGTTGCGCTGACAGCAGAGCTCAATGAAGTGCGCGCCTTTCTGCGCGGATTCGCTGAACAGGATGCCGTTGTTGGCGATGATGCCGACCGGGTAACCATGGATGTGGGCAAAGCCGGTGACCAGGGTCTGGCCGTAGTAGCGTTTGAATTCGTCGAACTCGGAGCCGTCCACGATGCGGGCGATGACGTCGCGCACGTCGAACTGTTTGCGCAGGTCGGTGCCAACGATGCCGTAGATTTCTTCGGCGTCGTACAGGGGTGCCCGTGGTTTGCGGATTTCCACGTCCACCGGCTTGCGGCGGTTGAGGTTGGAGACGCAGCGGCGGGCGATTTCCAGGGCATGGGCGTCGTTCTCGGCGTAATGGTCGGCCACACCGGAGATTTTGCAGTGTACATCGGCCCCGCCGAGGTCTTCGGCGCTGACGACTTCACCGGTGGCCGCTTTTACCAGTGGTGGGCCGGCCAGGAAGATGGTGCCCTGGTTGCGGACGATGATGGATTCGTCAGCCATGGCCGGTACATAGGCGCCGCCGGCGGTGCACAGGCCCATGACGACGGCAATCTGGGGAATGTCGTCGGCC
>TARA_R110000868_G_scaffold220706_2_pt1 | contig 13292 bp, 10 predicted proteins | sample TARA_R110000868 | Tara Oceans TARA_R110000868 (sample SAMEA4397489) | marine metagenome | biome: Polar Biome; feature: [SRF] surface water layer (ENVO:00010504); material: water (ENVO:00002006), including particulate matter (ENVO:01000060) such as... | depth 5 m | reverse complement strand
AGAAGAACAGCTATGGGAAATCTGGAACATAGAAACTGATCTGATCCCCTGTATGTTAGACATGCGAAGCAATGGTGTGCGTGTTGACCTCGACAAGGCAAGCAAGAACAAGAAGTTAATACGTGGCAAAGTAAAGGAACTACGCCGAGGGATTGAGAAGCAAGCAGGCGGAGACGTAGACATATGGGCGTCAGCGTCCATAGCTAAGATGTTTGATAAGTTGGGACTAGAGTACCCAAGAACAGACAAGGGCGCTCCCTCGTTCAACAAGGGCTATCTCAGTAGCCATCCATCCAAGGTGTGCCAGGACTTAGTTAAACTCCGTGAGTTTGATAAGGCAGACAGTACGTTTATTGACAGTATACTACGTCACGAAACTGATGGGCGTATCCATACGGAGCTACACTCTACTCGTCGAGACGACGGGGGCACAGTCACGGGGCGATTTTCTTCGAGCAACCCAAACCTACAGCAGATTCCTGCCAGAGATAAGGACATCAAGAAACTGATCCGTGGTTTGTTTATCCCAGAAGATGGATATAAGTGGGGATCGTTCGATTATTCTAGCCAAGAACCAAGATTGTTGGTACACTTCGCCGCCAGTGTTGGGGACATGCCAAGGCAGGATCTACTCGAGGACATCGTAGAGCAATACAATACTTCAGACGTAGACCTACACCAGATGGTTGCGGACTTAGCGGGCATCACTCGTAAAGAAGCAAAGGCCGTGAACCTTGGGATCATGTACGGCATGGGCGTAGCTAAGTTAGCCAATCAGATTGACGTCGATCCAGATACAGCCAAGGAATTACTACAACAGCATCGAGACAAGGTTCCGTTTGTTAAAGCGTTAGCTGAGATGGCATCTAGGAGAGCGGCAAGCAATGGTCAGATCCGTACACTACTAGGACGTAAGTGTAGGTTTCATCTTTGGGAACCTAAAACATTTGGTGCAGGCAAACCTTTACCCCATGATGAGGCGTTGAAGGAATATGGCGGCGTCAACGGCACGGGTATCCGTAGAGCATTCACATATAAAGCATTGAACAGATTAATCCAAGGATCGGCAGCCGATCAAACAAAGAAAGCTATGCTTGATTGTTATAGGAAGGGATTTACTCCTATGCTTACAGTACACGACGAGCTTTGTTTTAACATAGAAAGCCCCGAGCAGACCGCTCGGATCAAAGAGATCATGGAGACAGGCGTTAACCTAAAGGTTCCGTCTAAGATAGACGTAGATATTCAAGATGACTGGGGAGAAATAGAATGAAGTATGGATCAGTATGCTCGGGCATCGAGGCGGCTACTGCCGCTTGGCATCCACTGGGTTGGGAGCCACAATGGTTCAGTGAGGTTGACCCTTTTCCAAGTGCCGTGTTGCAACATCACTACCCCCACATACCAAATCATGGAGACATGACCAAATATAAGGAATGGAATAATGACAGAACAATTGAGCTTCTTGTTGGCGGGACACCATGTCAGTCCTACAGCGTCGCCGGACTTAGAAAAGGACTCTCGGACCCGAGAGGCAACCTCATGCTTACATATCTTGCAATGGCTGAACAATTTAAGCCCAAGTGGCTTGTCTGGGAAAATGTCCCCGGTGTCTTGTCCTCCAACGGAGGAAGGGATTTTGGTACCTTCCTCGGGGCGTTGGGGAAAATCGGGTACGGGTTCTCCTACAGAGTGCTGGACGCACAATTCTTCGGAATTCCACAGCGACGCCGACGTGTGTTCGTTGTCGGATGTTTTGGAGACTGGAGAAGTGCCGCAAGTGTTTTACTTGAGCCCGAAAGCATGTCGGGGAATCCTCCTCCGAGCAGAGAGGCGGGGCAAAGAGTTGCCCCAACAGTTACAGTCGGCCCTCCTTTTAGCCGCACAGGAAACTCCAGAGTAGAGACGGAAGCGTTGGTTACATATGCAATGCCTGGTAACTGGATAGGTCGTAAGCCAGAGAACGGAGGCAACCAGGTAGAACCCTTTGTTGATCTGTCTCCTTGTCAAACGGCTACCGATGTCCACGCTGTTGTTACACCACGAAAAACAGGGTCGCATTGGGACGGTGATTTTCCACACCCAACACTAACTCAGTCGGCTAAAGGCTCTGGCGGTATTGGTGCAAGCAATCAAGAAGTATTTGGTGGGCGAGGTGCGGGTTTAGTGCCCGCTAGAATGAGAGGCTTCGGTGATTACATACAAGACGAAACAGCAAGCACGGTCAAAGCGCGTGACTATAAAGACGCTACGGATCTAGTTGCTACCGCACCAAGCAAAGCTACAGGAGAAACAACCTTATCTGATGTGACGATGTCTCTTACTGCAAGCTATGGGCAGGGAGGCGCGGACTTAGCAACCAAGCCAATGGTCTGTTCCAGTACGGTCAGGAGGCTCACTCCCAAAGAATGTGAAAGATTACAGGGTTTCCCTGATGATTATAGTAGGATAGCATGGAGGAATAAAGAGCCAGAGGATTGCCCTAATGGCCATAGATACAAGGCGTTAGGCAATAGTATGGCAGTCCCTGTCATGAATTGGATAGGGCGACGCATTGATATGGTTGAAAAAGGAGAACTATAATGATCAATCCTCAGAAAGTAGAAACGCTAGGCTTTCATCAAATGCACTCAATGCAGATAGAAGCGTTGATGGACTTTGTTAATATGGGATTGAACCTTGCAGCTATGTGCGGTGACCAGGATATTATGGATGAGGCTGAAGCCGAAGCCGACGAACTGATTAGATTGTTCGGGGGCAACGGCGTTAGAGTAAAGATCGAGAGTTACTGATCCTGTCTCGCGGCTATCTCTGCGTTAGCAGATTGAGAACCAAGATCCCCACCAAGCAACGAAGACCCCATGTTTCTAGCTCGTTGAAGCAAGCTACCTTCTGGTTTTGGGGCAGATGCAGATACTGAACTACTATTAAGTAACGGTTGTACGGGGACAAAGTCTTGAACCGGAGCTACCTCAACTACAGGTTCTGGCACTTCGATAGGTACAGGCTCGTTAGCTACAGGGCGATCTACTGTCGGGTCTAACGGGAGGTTACGCAATTGATTACGCAACTCGTTAATCGATTGTATAGGTAGTTGATTAAATGTACCAGTTCTACGAAGTTCTTTTTTGTTTTGTGAACTTAATTTAAACGGTTCAAACACACCTCGGAGTATGCCTTTGACACCTCCAATGTTATTTCGTTTTAGTTCTCTGCGTATATCTGAATCCTTCATGCCTAATACTCTTAGGTCTTCAATCATTCTAAAGTATTGCCTGTCATTTCTAAGTTTGGCTTCGTTAGCTTTTGCAAACCCATCAAATAAACTTTGTGGTGTAACATTGAAGTCATCTGTCATGGTGTTGAAGATACGTTTAGCATCTGTCTGACCTTGAGATAAACGATACCCTGCAAATCTTAGACCTTTCTTAGGGTCAAACTCTTGAGAAGAAAAGCCCGTGGACAATCGAGCAAGTTCTTTTTGCCAAGTTCTTTCACGCCCCATGTTATCTTGAGGAGAGATGGCATCAATACCAAGACCGTCTCCTAACACACCTCTGACAAATCTACTAGGTTCTCCCGTAGTTACGTCGGCAGCTTTTAATATAGTTGGGATCATAGTGTCTGCAATATGCGCCGCTGATTTAAACGCCTTAGTTGACCAGGCTTCCTGGGGATTAAATACACGAGCACCCGTTTCTGTTTTACCTCCACGGTAAAATATATCAACAACAGCGTTTGTTAGAATAGCTTCGTCTAAGAAAGGAGCAAAGGCTTCGCCAAGAGTGCCCGCTACAATATCAACCATAGCCGCACCAGGATCTCGTCCTTCTGCCATGGCATCGTCCGCTTCACTGAGCGCACGGTTAGCAAATCTAGATAAAACATCGTATGGGTTAGACGTACTGAAGTTTACATATTCAATTTTACCGTCTTCTGTTTTTCCTACAGGAACAAGAACAGAACCCTTCTGCCATGGTGCGCCAAAAGATCGTTTCATTGCATCCATCTCTTCTCTGGACACACCCGTTGTAGCATACGCAAGTTCAAGAGCGGCGATAGGTACGATCGCTGTTGTAGAAATAAACCCTGTCAAACGACCACGGCCTCGAGATTGAATAGCAGGGATATCAGATGCCATGTCATCTAGACCTTGTCGTACAATATTAAAACCAGTGCGATACATCTCTGCGGGGAACGTAATAAAGTTTCCGAACGGTAACTTTCTACCCAACTGTACTAACTCTGAAGCACCTTTGTTGTAGTTAGGAACAGTGTCCCTAACAATTTGAGCGGCACGGTTCTTCACTAGATCGTCCATGTCTATAACACCACGACTTACCAGTTCTTCAATAGTAGTTTCGCCTCGTCTAAATGGCTGTAGTTTAGATAGCGTGTCTACGTCTACGTCTGAAAGATTCTTAGTAAGATACAGAACCTGTTTTTCTAGATCTACTGTACCTAATGCATTGCGTAACTTCGCTTGCTCTGCGTTGTAGTTAAAGTATTTCCAAAAATCATCTGAACCCTGGTAAGCTGATTCGAAGCCTTTAGCTATTTTACCTACGCCTTTAGCAAGCTTGGTTTGCCCTGCTTTCCCAGACAAAGCTTCTACAAAGTTTTCTGGTTGATCACTTATCTTACCGATGCCCTTGTTCAAAGAGTCTTGAATCTCTCTTAACTCTGCGTTAGTTCCAAGAACCCCGCGCCTCTGAGCATCCGCTAGATCATCGAACAGCGCCTCGTCGCCTTTATTACGAACGTTAGAAAGTACTGCTTTAGTTGCATCTTTAAGATTGCCACCCCTCCCAAACACAGGCACGTTGCCATTGGCTGTGGCAAAAGCTAAAGCTGTAGTAAAGTTTCTCACCTGTGTGATAGGAGACAGAACTGTTTTACTGTATTGGGACAGACCCTTGGCTTTAAGAGCCGTGTTCCACGTACCTCGGAGCAAGCTTGTGCCAAACGAATCATTCCCGATCACAGTCTGCGTTAGGTTTTTGTATACAGCCTCGGGAACAAAGTACCCGTTTAAACTGCCCCATCCGCTGTTCTCTATGACGGCCTCCATCTCCTCTGCTTGCTTGCTTGCAGATTGAACAGTCGTAGGCTTGCCTTTAACCGCATCATTAGCTCCTCCGCCTAGTTTTACATACCCCTGTTGAGACAATACTTTTTCTTGCTGTTCGGAGGTTGCTTTTCTAAAGAACCGACCGATACCACTGTTGCTATCTGCTAATTTAGCCACGGTTGCAAAGTAATCATCCACCGCAGTGAACTGAGCCAAGTCTGCAATGGTGTTTAGATACGCGCCTCTTGGGTCATCAATTTCTCCCATTAGTTTTTTCAAGCCGTCATCAAAACTTTTAGCAGACATAAACATGCCCGTGTCTAATCGATCTCTGGCCGCTCTACCCGTACTCATCTTGCCACGGTTTCGTATAGTGTACTTACTAAGGAACTCATCTCTAGCTCTGGCCGCCGCCGCTGGAGTTACCTTACCGTTGACTATTATTTCTAACGTATCTCCTGATCCAGTTTTAGTTAAACCGTTAGCTTCAAGAAACACTTTGTTAAAAGTTGTGTTTTCTAAATCTTTCTTGGCGGCATCAGTTAATTGTTTAGCAGTGGCTTTTTTGTTTTTAGTAAAATAATCATCCCCTGCTTTAATGCCCTCTGCTGTAGGCGTAAAGTTTTTCTCTTCGAACACTTTATACTTTCTTCGAAGATAGCTTCCTAAATTGTCTCGAATAACATCGTCAATGCTCTGCCCTGTAGCAGTGGTAAAGTTATTTCTTTTTAAAAAATCTGTATCCAAAACATCATTTGTTAAAGAATCAATGTGTTTCCGCATTCGTAACGCATTAGGACGAACGGCTTTGGGTATTCTTTTTAAATACTGTGCTTTGTCCTTACGATCTTTCTTAGTCAAATAATCCAAGGTATCATTTAAGATATCAGCTTTTGATATTACTCCGTCATCTGTAGGAAGTTTAGGCAACAGATCATCAATTGCTGTGTCAAAATCATTAAGAATACGTTCTGCCTTTTGAATAGCAGGGCGCACAGCACCATCAAGAGCTAGTCTTTTTTCTGCAACCTCGGTGGGTAAAGCCCCACGATAACGAGAAAAAGCTAATCCATCAGCTAAAACTTTTTTGAATCTGCTTAGTTCATTTCCTGTTTCAGACGCACGCTCAAAAGTACGTTGATCTATTAAGTCATCTATGCTTTGACCAACAGCATCAATTTTTCTTTTGGTAGCGGCCGCAATATCTTTTGTTATTTGAGCGTCACCTATTGTTTTCCCTGCCGTAGATAGAACACCTTGAGCAGCTAAACCAATACCACTACCTTCTATGGAAACTCTAGCTCTATTAGCTAAACGAGCAAGTGCCCTTTCAGAACCTTCAAGCCCAATCAAATCTGTGGTTTCAGTAGGACCCATTTCAACCCAGTCACCTATCGTAGTAGTGTCATCTCCAGATACAACAAACTCTGTACCTGTTAATGCGGCTAGTTCTTTTCCTGCTTGGTTAAACTTTTGCTTCTTAGTCAAAGGTTGTTTTGGGCCGATGAGCTTGGATCGAGCTAAACGCGCCCCCTTACCAACCTTTGATGCCACGCCTACACCAGGAACTACAAACTGAGTAATTACTTCAGCGCCCTTTCCTACAATACCCTCGGGATCAATCCCTGCCGCATCACGGAGATCCTGCCCTGCTTGGTACACTCTGTCGGCATAATTTGTTTCGCCGCCTAAATCTAACAACGTTCCGCCTAGTCCTATGACGCCTTCACCAATACCTATAACACCTGACGCAATTCCTTCTCCTAGTTCCCTGATCAGAGAACCCTCTAAAAATTGTTGATCATCTTCGGGTACAAACACATCATCACTGGTTTGATCTTCTGATAGAGTAAAAACGTTGTTGTCTGGTACAAACACATCATCACTGGTTTGATCTTCTGATAGAGTAAACTCTTCTTCCATGACTAAACCTTTGTTTATTATACTTGTTTAACGTTATACGTTTGTCCGTCTACACCTAAAAACTTAGACTTTCCCGCTTGTATAGCGGCAAAGTTTCTTTTTGCATCGGTGTTTAATTCCCCAGCACCTGCCGTTGTTGTCGCGGCATTTGCACTGGAAGGAACTAAACTTGCTATAGAAGCAGTAGCCGCTTCCGTAGCTGCTTGTGTGGCTTCCTCCATGGACTTCCCTAGTTCAGTGGTCTGATATTTAAAAGCGTCCGTAAAAGTTTGTCGATACAGTTTCATAGACGGTGACTCTCCAGGGGTTTTGCTTCCTGCGGAGATGTTGGCAACATCAAGCCTGTTCTGCCTAGTCAATTCGTTCTGTTCTTTTTCAAATGCCCGACCAATAGCTAGCTTATTAAGTTCTTTTTCATCCGCTTTTTCCGCATCTCTTTGACCTTGGATCATTTCCGTTCCCTTTAAAAGTCCTTGAGAGATGTTAGTTAAAGCGTCAGAGCTTTCGCCAGAAGCTATTTGAAAACCAACCATAGCCATGTTCATCCAAAACTGTTGCTTCTTATCATCGTCAGGTTCCTCACCCATCATGTCATTTAAAAGTTTACGTTGCGCCGCAACTTTTTCTTTAGGTGTCATATCTTTCGTATCTATGCCCGCAGCATCTAACGTTCCTTCTGCGACGATGTCCCCCGCTTTATCAGGGTTTTTTGAAAGCTTAAACTCTATCTTTTCAATTGTTTTCTCGGGGGACAGCGTTACTAGTTCCTCACTAATAGGATCTAATTTAAGTTGAGACATAGCTAAATCTTCATCAGCTATTCTTTGCGCTTGGTCTTTTTCTCGGGCGCGTTTCTCCGCAAGTTCGCGTTTTTTATTGTCATACTTTCGGCCGCCCATAATTCGAGCAACTTCATTAGGGTATTCAAAATCTGGTTGAGTAAGGCTATCTTCTCGAGCTCGAAGTGCGGCTTCGTCGCCACGTTTATCTCGGTTGCCTTCTGCTGCCGGAGCAAAGATTTCATCTACTCTTTGCAAAAAACCAAGATCGTTGTTTTCAACAGACGCCGTAGGAATAGTCTCCGTTGAGAAATCCATTGCTGTTCTACCAGGACCACGGCGCGCTCGGTCGTTATCAGATGTATCTAAAAGTTCTGCGGAGTTAACATTAATACGTTCTGGTGGAATGTTACCTCTAGGAGGCATAAGAGAATCTATAAACCCTTCAGCTTCAGTGTCTCCTCTTCGTAATCTATACGCTTCTGTTCCAGTGATCCCCGCCAACGAGTTGTCCCCGCCCATCTGATCCGTAGCCGCTTGGCTTAAACTATCAGAACCTATTGGCTCAATCTGCATTCTTTCTGGAATAGCGCCCATAACTCCTGCAGCGCCAAACTCACCCATAGCCGCACCTTGATCACGGCTAGCAATGACAGCATCGCGAAACTGATCGTCTTGAGAAGCAATTGAGTTAATTAATTCAGTTTCTTGCTGAGTGAACGGTTCGTTATTACGAAGCTTTCGCATTAAGTCTTGGCGTAAACGTTCAAAAAAACTCAACTGTGGCTGAGTATCAAACGTCCCTGTTGCACCAGACGCATCCACAGTAACCGTTCCACCAGGAGCAAACTGTTGAGTAACGTTTACCATCTCAGGAGATGACGCTAGTATTCCACCCATGTTTGCAAGCTTGGCACGAGCATCACGATTTGCAAACATCTTTCGGTTTAACACGTTGTTCATATTATTGTCCTCCGCCGCCAAACATACCTGTCTGACCTAGACTATATAGACCGCCCGCTAGACCTGCAAACTGTGAGATTGCACTCGGGCTAGGTCTTTGCTGATTTGTAAATGTAGACTGAGACGTCGGCATCCCTTGGAATATATCTGAGTAGAAGCCCAACTGTTGGTATGGTTGCATAACATTCTGATACTGAGTCTGACGTGCCGCGTCCATCTCTGACTGCTGTTGCTGTTGCTCTTGTCCACCAAGACTTGATAACGTATTGATATCGTTGATGTTTAATCCTTGGAACGCTTCACCTAGTTTAGCCTGTTGCATTCCCAAGCTACCAAGTCCTGCGCCTAATTGGCCATATTGACTTGCGCCTTGCATTTGAAGTTGTGCTCCGGCTAATCCTGCTTGGCCTGCCGCTTGCGCTCTAGCTAACTGCTGTTGCTGTGCTTGTCCGTAACCAGACTGACGTAAGTTCGCAGCTGTGCGCGCTTGTGTTTCTAATGTGTTTCTGTTTTGCTCTGCCGCTTGAATACCTTGACGTGATCCACCAAAAGCTCCTGCGCCTACGGCTTGTGCCGCCAGACCTTGCTGTTGTATCTGACCCTGACGAGCTATATCCTTCATGCTTTGCTGAACAACAGCATCTTCATACGGATTCATGTATGCTTGTGCCGCGTTCGGATCTAATATGTTTGCCGCTGTTTGCTGACCAACTTGCCCCGCAGAAGTAGTAGCCGCAGCCAAAGGATTAAACGCCTGTTGTGTAGCCGTAATTCCAGAGCCGAGGTTCTGTGCTCCCGATTGTAGCATGGGAGCGTATGCTCCTACACCCTGAGTAGCTAGGCTAGTAGCTTGTTGTTGCATCGGACTTCGCCCTGCAACCTGATATCCTGGTAGAGTATAGTCTTGCTTGCCAAGAGCTTGACCCCTATCAAGGATCTCCTTCATGTACTTCTTCTGCCATTCTGGTAAGTCGGTTACCGAAGTGCTAGTGTAGTTTTCAACCATGTTGGTTACCCTTCATCTTTCTAACTTCAGCAAACATTCTAGCTGCTTCCGCTCCGCGTGTTCCGTTTGCCGCGCCACCAAGGCGCATTCCTGCTCGTTTCATGTTTCCATCTGGATCCATGTTAGCCAGATCTTTCCCTGACAAAATAACTTCCCCGTTACCTACAGCGATTTCCTCAACAGGGCGACCGTTCTGTGTGATAACTCCTGGTATTGAATCGCTCGTCACAGTCCCTGGACCTTGGATCATGCCTCCTCCTGCAAACTGCATCAACCCACCATCTGCCGCCGATTGATACACAGGTTTAATTGCAGAGGCTTGGGCTTCTTTTGATTCCACCATCTTGTCGTGAACGTCGCGTTCTTCTTCTGTGGTAAACGCAGGCGCTCTACCGTCTGAGCCAGTGTATCTAGATTTAAATAAGTTTTGATCCCAACCATCTTGTTGACTAGGACCCTTGTTCCACTTAGCCATCCGTGCTTCGTTAGCTGCGCCGCCGTCATCGTCATCGTCAAACAACTTGCCTACCAGAGCTCCAATACCTGTAGTCATTAAAAGGCCACCAAGCCCAGGCGCTATAGCGTTGCCTATAAATCCACTAATTAAATTACCTAAACCCATTACGCCTCACCTACTATCTGCTCGGGCATTGTAACCACGATCGTTGTACTGCGCCGCTCGGACCCTGTCCATGGTTCCCCGCAATCAGGGCAGTTACCACTTGGGTAGGATGCAATCTCTTCTGGCGTATCGACTGCGTTTTCGCAGCTTACACAATGCACTATATCAGAACTTGTAGAAGGTTTCCACTGTGTACCGTTAGGCATTTGAATTATTTGATCACTCATGTTATCACCACCGTTACTGTTCCTACTGAACTAGCTGCCGAGACACTTCCCGAATATACATCGTTTACACGAATTATCTTCAAAAAGCCATTAGCTTCGAATACATCCCCTAAGTCTAGCGTATTTGCCGCGCCGTCGCTAGGTATTCCTTGAAAATTTACTATAGGACTACGCTGTTCGTCAATGAAGTTGTCTAATGTTCGTGCTAATTGGTTTACATAAGCGGCACTATACTCCATCGGAGCAATAGGAATTATCTGTCTGACGATCTTTCTGGTCATCTACGACCATCAGGACGCATCTCAAGTCTTGGTGCGCCTAATCTCCATTTAACCCCTGTTGTATCACTAGATACTTTCAAGCTCATCTGCCTTCCACGTAGTCTCATAAACAATTGTTTGGTGTAATTATCTGTACCAGATACCACGGATGTTCTAATAACATCGCCACTATCAGACCCCTGACCTGCCGCACTACCGTTGTAGTTACGTGCTGCCATGGTGAATTCTACTTCTGGTGCTGCCGCTGTTGATTGGCTAAAGTTTAAATCTGGTATAACTTTGTTGATCAACATGAAGTGATCGCCGTCGCCTATATCAAAGTCTGATGACTGAACGTATGCATCTACTGGAGATGCTGGGCTTGTGCTTCCGTCATCCAAACCATTCTCCTGGTTGTACAAATAACTGTCTACACCTGTTGCTTGTGGGAATGAACGTTGCCCTGCCGCTCTGTCATTCCATGCAGTACGGGCTAATTTACCATATACCCACGTTTGCTCGAGGTAGTTATACACAACGTAACTGTCAATCTCGTCGCTAGAAGCAGAGCAATAGTACCACCAAACCTCACTCTGGCTAGCCAGACTGCCTGCGTGGAACTTAAATGATTGGTTTCTATTGAGATCATCAAACACATACTGGCGTACAGTACATGGGATAGGTTGAATACGACCATCGTACATATAGAAGTTCTCTTGACCCATCCAGTAAACAATGTCGTTGACACTGATTGCAGTGTTAGGTCCGGCAATTCTAATGTTGTCACCCAACATAGCTGTACCAAATGTGTATGGTGGTCCTAGGAACTGTAAGCTATGCAACGTATGATCTGTCCAGATTAGGATCTGACGGCTAGTTCTAACTGCTGTTACAATCTCTGAACCTTGTGATAAACGTAAATCCCCTGCCGTATTGGTAGCTGTAGGTGTCCAATCAGTTAAACTCTCTTGACTTGACCAACGGATTAACAACGGATCTTGCTGTGTTTCACCTAATGGGTTAGCTCCAAAGCATATAACGTGGCGATCTGTTTCTGACACCAGTACCTTACGCGCTACAGTAGGGACATTGGAAGCACCGGCTAACGAACTTAGAGCCACGGCTCTTGTGTTTGTTGTGCCTGTAGCATCCCAGTAAAATATCTGTCCGTCTGCAATATTCATAAGTAGATCTTCACCAAAATCATCTGCAAACCACAGACGTAGTGTTTGTCCTGCTAGAGAACCTGCACCAGAACCCCAAGTAAAACGACCCCAGGTTCCTGCGCCCCACCCTGGACCAAGGATCGTGGTGTTTAGACCGATGTTGATTTGATATGCAGCTACAACAGAGGATCCACCGCCCGCTGTACTACCCGAAGACGCTGTTCCTCCTGTGTTTACTCTGTAGGAGTTAGCATTAACAACTGCTGTGACTACCTGTTCTTTGTTTAGGTTTGCCGTGGTCAGCCCGTCAAAGGCTGTAGCACCAGAGAACGTGACGTATGAACCAAGAGTTACGCCATGCCCAGTGTCTGTGACTGTGATGACACCTGATCCTGCGCCACCTGTTGTGTTAAACGGGTTGGCTCCAAGGGTCACGGTTCGACGAATAGGCGTTATATCATAGAGTGCACCTGAGTCTTCTAAGTATGCTTTCTTCTCTGTACCTAGGAACAATAGGTTCTCTGAGGCTAGAGTTACAAAGTCATGCATCGAGCGGCATGTTCCAAGGAACGCGGACGCCCCTACCTTGACCCAACCACCTATGCGCTCGACAAAGCCAGAGCGGAAACGTATCTTGTCTCCGTCATACCAACCACCTTCGTTTGAGTAATTGGTTCCTTCGCGGTTAAGACCGGGGCGGAATACTAGCTTTGTTAAAGGCATATGTCATTACTCCGCATCTGCGATTGTTAAGGTTCCAGCTTCGACTTGCTTGAGTATCTCTGCGTAGTGTCTGTTAGCTGGGTCTAGTGGGACTGACATCTCTTGTCCGTCTATTGTTGCTTTGATGCCTGAGTTGTTGCCACCCATGTCAGCTTGGTATTGTGCTGTTGTAATGTCCATATTATTTTCCATGATTATAACTCCGCATCTGCTGCAAATTGAAAATATAACTCTGTTGCGTTAGACCCAGAAGGACGAGATACAAAAACAACTGTTTCAGAAATATTGGCCGCAGAACTTGTTTGGTTTTGTGTAGTCCCCGTGCCATAAAGACTAACTGTAGTTTTACCTTGGTTTCCCGACTGATCCCATATTGTTACACTTGGGGCTGTACGTTTTGTAACAATAAAAGGAAAGTATCCACCTATTTCTCCAGTAGTATTTGCGGCTTGATTGCCACCAGAAGAACGAGTGCCTAAGTATGTAGCAGTACCTAATGCGACTCCTTGATTATATGATTTCTCAAAGTACCTCTGACACTTCGCCAGTTCT
>TARA_R110000868_G_scaffold4155_36_pt1 | contig 13308 bp, 10 predicted proteins | sample TARA_R110000868 | Tara Oceans TARA_R110000868 (sample SAMEA4397489) | marine metagenome | biome: Polar Biome; feature: [SRF] surface water layer (ENVO:00010504); material: water (ENVO:00002006), including particulate matter (ENVO:01000060) such as... | depth 5 m | reverse complement strand
GCATCACGGGCATATTTGGAATTCGGGAAACGGCGGACGACTTCGGTCAGGCTCTTCAGCGCCAGTTCGGTGATGAGCTGGTCGCGGGCCACGTCTGAAATGCGTTCGTAATACCCCAGTGCTTTCAGGTAATAGGCATAGGCAATATCGCGGTTGCCGGGATGGAGGCGGATGAACCTGTCGATACCGATGACGGCTTCGTCATATTCGTTCGCCTGATAATGCGCGAAAGCGGCCATGAGCTGGGCCTTCGTGGCCCAGACGGAATAGGGATGCTGGCGTTCGACTTCGTCGAACTGCCTGGCCGCGTCCTTGTATTCGCCTGCTTCGAGGGAATTAACGGCCGTATTGTAGAGAACGTCCACTTTCTGTTCGACGTAGACTTCGTCGTCGCTGCTGCAGGCTGTTAGCGCCGCGCAAACGGACAAGGCGGCGGCGAATAGCCTAATTCGGCGTTTCGGCATCAAATTTCTCTATCCGAATGAACTGACAGTCAAAGCGCAGTTTATATAACACTGATGGGGCATTGAAAGTAGGCCGGATCGAAAAAAGGCGCCCGTATGGGCGCCTTTGGAATTCGCATTTCAGGCCTGGATCAGGCAACCGCGGAGCTTGCTTCCAACGCCTGCTGGGGAAACCCCTGTGTCGGCGCGTCGATCCGTGTCCAGGCGTCTTCGTCGGCAAAGACGGCCCGCAGCAACTCGTTATTCAGTTCATGCCCCGACCGGCTTGCGACGACCTCTCCGATGACGGGGCCGCCGGCGAGATACAGATCGCCGATGCAATCCAGAATTTTGTGCCGGACGAATTCATCGTCATAGCGCAGGCCGCCTTCGTTCAGGATCTTGTCGCCACTGACGACCACCGCGTTGTCGAGCGAGCCGCCAAGCGCAAGGCCGGCATTGCGGAGGGCATCCACTTCCTGCTCGAAACCGAATGTGCGGGCGCGGGCGATATCGGACTTGAAATTTGCGCCGACCCGCTGGAACACGCGTTCCTGCCGGTCGATCGCGGAGGATGCGAAATCGATCTCGAAGTCCAGGCTGAACTCTTTCGAAGGGCGCACCGTCAGGGTGCGCGTGTCGTCTCCGACCGTGACCGGTTTCAGAATCTTGATTGCCGTGCGGCGGGCGTCCTGTTCGACCGTGCCGGCGCATTCGACCAGAAAGACGAAAGGTGCGGCGCTGCCGTCCATGATCGGAATTTCCGGGCCATCGACTTCGATCAGGACGTTATCGATCTCGCAGCCGGCAAGCGCCGCCATAAGATGTTCGACCGTGCTTATGGTCGCGCCATGATCGTTGCCCACGGTCGTCGCAAGCCGGGTATCGACCACATTGGCCCAGTTCAGAATGATTTCCCGCGCGCCGTTCACCAGATCGGTGCGGCAAATCCGGATGCCGGAATTTTCCTCAGCGGGTTTGAGGGTCAGTGTCGTTTTCCGGCCGGAATGCAGAGCAATACCCGTACAACCGATTTCGGTTTTCAGTGTTTTCTGTTTAATCACGCCAACGGTCATAATTCTGCATTACCCTGGTTCTCGTCTTGTCTGCCCTGGATACTGGCGGGCCAGATGCTGAAGGAACCCAAATCTGCCTTGATGCGGATTCAAGGCCTCGGAGAGTGTTTACCAAACACCCCCCGAGGAACTCAAATCAACAAATGTTACAGAATGTTACGTGACTTAGACGGTTAACGTCCCGCCATCGGCCCCGTCAGTTTGCCTGCCGGCGAAGGAAGGCCGGAATTTCCAGCAAATCGTCGTCGGACTGGGACGTCTGGACCCTGTCTTCCGGGTCTACGCCGGACAAACGCGCCTGCTGAGGCCCGGTTTCCTGCGGCTTTTCCGGTTTGGACGCCGTCACGGGCCGTGCCGGCGGATTGGCCGGTGCGGCCGGTGACGTTGCTGCCGGTTTGGCGTCCTGCGCGGTGCCGGTGATACGCTGGAACAGATTCGGCCGGCGGCGGCGCGAATCGTCCACCGAACCGCCATTCACGAGATCGGCTTCCTTGAACGGATCCGATCCACCTGTCCGTTCGGGCGCCGATTGGCGATCGACCGGCGGCGGCGGCATAAAGGCGTCGTTTTTGGCGACCAGCCGCGGTTCCGGGCGTGCCGCCGATTCGGCGACAGGTTCCGGGGCGGTCTCCGGCGTCATTTCCGGTTCGGCCGCCGCGGGCGCTGCCGCAGCGACTTCAGGAGCCGGCTCCGACTGCGCATATGCAGCAGGGGCTTCGCTGGCCGGTATCTCCGCTTCGGCGGCCGCCGGGGTCATCGTGTCCGGAGCTTCCGCCGCCGGGGCCACAGGCGCGGTTGCTGGAGGCGTGTAGGATGACGGCATCGGCGGCATGCTGCGCGCAGCGGGGGCCGCCATGGGTGCCGGCGTTTCCGGCATCGTCGTTTCCTCGACGCTCGCTTCTGCGGCGATCGGCTGTGCGGGCGCTTCCGGCGCCGCTTCCGGGGCGGAGGCAGTGGCCGGCATGGCCTGGTCGTCTTCAACCGGTGTCTCGGTATCTTTGGTCCGGACCAGCTTCTGCGGCGGCGAATAGACTTTCAGAACCGGCCGCGGCTGGGTTTCGGCGACCGCATCTATGCCCGTCGCGACCACGGATACCCGCATCTTGCCTTCGAGGGACGAGTCCATCGTCGAGCCGAAGATGATATTGGCGTCCGGATCGACTTCTTCGCCGATCCTGTTGGCCGCTTCGTCGACCTCGAACAGGGTCATGTCCGGGCCGCCTGTGATGTTGATCAGCACGCCGCGTGCGCCTTTCATCGATACATCGTCCAGAAGCGGGTTCGAAATTGCGGCTTCGGCGGCAAGACGGGCGCGGTCTTCGCCGTCGCCTTCGCCGGTGCCCATCATCGCCTTGCCCATTTCGCTCATCACGGCGCGAATGTCGGCAAAGTCGAGGTTGATCAGGCCCGGCACCACCATGAGGTCGGTAACGCCCCTGACGCCGGAATGAAGTACCTCATCCGCCATTGTGAAGGCATCCGCAAACGTGGTTTTTTCGTTGGCGATGCGGAACAGATTCTGGTTGGGGATGACGATCAGCGTGTCGACGTATTGCTGCATTTCTTCAATCCCGGCTTCGGCGATCCGCATCCGGTTGATGCCCTCGAACTGGAACGGCTTGGTAACGACGCCAACCGTCAGAATGCCGTGTTCCCGGGCAAGCCGTGCAATCACCGGAGCCGCGCCGGTGCCCGTGCCACCGCCCATGCCGGCGGTAATGAACACCATGTGGGCGGAACCCAGCGCTTCCATGAGATCATCCATGGCTTCTTCTGCCGCTGCCCGGCCGATATCGGGGCGCGACCCGGCGCCGAGGCCATGGGTAATGCCCGGCCCAAGCTGGATGGGTTTTTCGGCCAGCGACTGCGCGAGTGCCTGGGCGTCGGTATTGGCGACAACGAATTCAACGCCTTCGAGCTGCGACGAAATCATGTTGTTGACCGCATTGCCGCCGGCGCCGCCGACGCCGATGACGCTGATCCGCGGTTTCAGGTGGTCCTGGGGTGAGGGTACGGTGAGATTGATGGTCATTAAAGCCTCCTGTTACAGGGAAGGGACGAAACGGGTGGTGCCGATCCACCCGGGGTGAGGATTCCGCGAAACGGCCGCGGTCTTGGGTAGGCGCGTTGGTCGTGAACTGGGTAAATTCTTCATCCGGTTAAAAGCTCTCCTTCAGCCATTGGCCGATCCGTGCCATCCGCCCGACGGGGGCGGCGTCATTCGCGGGACTGTCTTCGATGGTGCCGGCGTATTTTTCGACGCCGTAACGCAAAAGCCCGGAACAGGTTGAAAAGGCCGGTCCGCTGGTCGCTTCGGCGAGGCCGCTGATTCTCAGGGGACGTCCGATACGGATCTGTTTTTCGAGGACGAGCCCCGCGAGTTCGGGAACACCGTGAAGCTGCGATGCACCGCCGGTCAGAACCATGCGGCGGCCCGAAATCCGGTCGGCGCCGCTGATTTCGAGGCGTTCGCGGACAAGCTCGAACGTTTCTTCCATGCGCGGCCGGATAATGCCCGTCAGGATCGATCTCGGGACATGGTTGGCCTGGTTGTGATCGTCTTCGCCGACCAGCGGCACGTCGATGATCTCGTTGTCGTCCGACTGCGAAGACACAGCGCTGCCGTACAGGATCTTCATCCTTTCGGCATGCACGACGGGGGTCGACAGGCCGCGGGCGATATCGTTGGTGACATGGCCGCCGCCAACGGGAATCGAATCCGCAAATACGACCTGGCCGTCATAGAAAACCGCAATCGTCGTGGTGCCGCCGCCCATATCGACAAGGGTGACGCCGAGATCCTTTTCGTCCTCGACGAGGCAGGACAGGCCGGCGGCATATGGAGACACCACGACCTCCTCGATATCGAGATGACAGCGTGCGACACAGGTCTTGAGATTGCGGACCGCGCCGCTCGCGGCATTGATGTGGTGAAAGTTGACGCCGAGTCGTTCGCCGTACATGCCCCGCGGGTCGTGAATGCCGCGGTTGCCGTCGATCGCATAGCCGATCGGCAGGCAATGGATCAGGTCGCGGTCGTCGGGCTGTTCGATCTGGAAATTGCGCTCGCGGGCGCGGCGGATGTCCGTTTCCGCGATTTCATGGCCCGCGATGGAAACTTCTATCTCCTGCACCTGCGAATACATGCGGCCGCCGGAAAGATTGACAAATATTTTGTCGATGCGTTCACCCGCCAGTTCCTCGGCGGCGCTCACGGCCGTCAGGACGGCGTTCTGGGCCGCGTCCATATCGACCACGCTGCCGTTCCGGACGCCGGCGGAAGCCTGCTGGGCAACGCCGATGACGCGAATACCGCCTTCTGTGTTCGCATGGGCGATGAAACAGCACGTTTTCGAGCTGCCGACATCCAGCGCGGCAATGATTCCTGTGCGAAGCTTGGCCACGGTCAGACGGTCTCCCGGTTCGGTTTGTCAGAAGCCAGACGGTTCATCAGGTGTTCTTTCCCTTGCGGTGGCTGACCTTGCGGTCCGTTTCCGGGCGGCCGCCACGGGTGCGAACGATCAACTGGTCCGGAATCCGGAGGTCGATCGACAGCAGATCCTGTTTCAAAAGCTTGTGCTGGCGTTCCAGCCGCGCGAACCGGCGCCAAGCGCCGAGAGCATCGTTTTCCGGCAACCGTACGAAGACGCCGTTATCCATGCGGATATTCCAGCGCCGGTCGCCGACCCGGACGGCGGCATTTACCCGGCGTTTCAGGTCGGGTTCGCGGGACAGTATCGACAGCAGGGCGGTCGCGTGCGCCGGTGCGTCTTTGCCGACAAGCACCATCATGTCGTGGAAGCGGTCCAGCTTCCTGGCAGCGATCACGGCGCCCTGATCGTCGACCAGGACGAGTTCGTTCTGGCGCTGCCAAAGCGCGAGGGGTCGGCGTTCGACGATCCGCACGCGGATGATGCCCGGAAATTCCCGTTCTACACTCGCCACGCGGATCCACGGCAACTGTTCGAGCCGGGCGCGTGCCCGTTCCAGGTCGACCGTGAGGAGCGGGACGCCCCGTTCGATCCCCAGTGCACGCGTGATTTGCGCGGACGACTCGTGGTTGCGGCCCTCGAGGAGTATCTGGTCGACCTTCAAACCGGCATCCGCGAGCGCACGTGCGGCGGAGGCGAACATGGAGTTCGTTGCCGTCGCGACCCATCCCGACTGCCACAGCCAGACCGGTCCCGCCAGCGCAATGCCGCTTATCCCGAGAACGACACCGGCGCGAATCGATCGCTTGGCCCAACGCGGCAGGGGCCGCTTGCGGCTGCCCTTCGCGTTGGTTTTGCCTTTTGCCGATGTGGTCGTCTTTATCCATCGCATGATGCGTTCTCCACCATCCAGCGAACCAGGTCGCTGAAGCTGATACCGGCATGGGCGGCCTGTTCGGGAACAAGCGACAGGGGCGTCATGCCCGGTTGTGTATTGATTTCGAGAAGAAAGAGCGCGCCCGGTTCTCCGCCGGAATCGTCGTAGCGAAAATCGGCACGCGATACGCCGCGGCATCCGAGCGTGTTATGTGCCCGGACCGCATATTCCATCGCCATTGCGTAAACTTCGTCGTTTACCGGCGCCGGGATCAGGTGATCGGCTTTGCCCTCGGTGTATTTTGCCGAGTAATCGTAGAATCCGTTCCGCGGGCGGATTTCGGTGACGCCCAGCGCGCGGTCGCCCATCACCGCGACGGTCAGTTCGCGGCCGGGAATGTATTTTTCCACCATCACGGAATCGCCGAATGTCCATGCGTCGCTATCCGGCGACGGAATGTCGGAATCCTCCAGAACGATGGTGACACCGACGCTCGATCCTTCGTTCATCGGCTTGATGACGAACGGGATATCCATTACGGCGCCGGTCTTGAAATCGTCGCGTGTCGCGATTTCGTGGCGGGGACAGGGAATGCCGACGGTTTCGAACAAACGTTTCGCCATCGGCTTGTCCATGGCAAGCGCAGACGCCATCACGCCGGAATGCGTGTAGGCCAGTCCGAGGCATTCGAGAATGCCCTGGACGCAGCCGTCTTCGCCGTAGCGTCCGTGAAGCGCATTGACGACGACATCGGGCGACGGCGACAACTGGGCGGCAAGCCCGGCGACATCGCGCTGCACGTCGATGGCGCGAACGTCGAGCCCGGACGTTTTGAGCGCATCGACAATGGCGCCGCCGCTTACCAGCGACACTTCGCGTTCGCTCGACCAACCGCCCATCAGAACTGCCACGGACCTGCTCATGACATGCGGTCCTCCCGGGGGATTCCGATACGCTGGATTTCCCATTCGAGCGAAATGCCGGAATGCGCTTTCACGCGGCGGCGAACCTCTTCGCCCAGTTCTTCCAGGTCGGCGGCGCTGGCTGTGCCGCGGTTGATCAGGAAATTGCAATGCTGTTCAGAAACCTGGGCATCGCCGACGGTGAGACCGCGGCAGCCCGCCGCGTCGATCAGTTCCCAGGCTTTCGCACCGGGCGGGTTCTTGAAGGTCGATCCGCCGGTGCGCGCCTGGACCGGTTGCGACGATTTCCGGTCGGCGGCGATCTCGGTCATCCGCCGGTCAATGTCGGCACGGTCGTCCGCGTTTCCTTTGAGGACGGCGGATACGAATATCCAGCTTTCGTCCACGGTGCAGTGGCGATAGGAGAAACCGAAATCGGACGGCGCCAGGTCGTGGATTTTGCCCGACCGGTCGATGGCCCGGGCGGAAACGACGATTTCGCCGGTTTCCCTGCCGTAGGCGCCGGCATTCATCCGCAGGGCGCCGCCGATCGTGCCCGGGATGCCGCTGAGAAATTCAAGGCCTGCAATGGAACGATCGCGTCCCGCGCGGGCAACGGCGACGTCAAGTGCGCCTGCGCCGGCGGTAACGGTTGTGCCGTCGACCGAGATATCGCCGAACGCCTTGCCAAGGTGAATCGTCACGCCGGGCAGACCGCCGTCGCGGATCAGGGCGTTGGAGCCGAGCCCGAGCACCGTGACGCCGATATCGGCATCGAGCGCGGTGCAGAACGCCGTCAGGTCAGCGAGGTCGGCGGGGCGGAAGAGGACTTCCGCCGGACCGCCGGTGCGAAACCATGTAATGCCGGATAATGGCGCGTTCTCGCGCAGTTCGCCGCGGACGGGCGGCAACCGGTCGATCAGGCGGGGAAGGGCATGGGCCAGCATGTTCAGGCCCCCTCGGTGTTCGAGGCGGGATTGCCGGCCCAGAGGGCGGCAAGCGCGGCGGGCAGGTCGTTTGCCCAGGCGGTGATATTGCCGGCGCCAAGGCAGACGACGAAATCGTCGGGTTTTGCCAGGCCGGCGATGACACCGGGCATGGCCTCTGCGGATTCGAGCGCAACCACGTGTCGGTGGCCGCGGCTGCGCAGGCCTTCGACCAGCGCATCCCTGTCGATCCCGGGCAGGGGTGCCTCGCCGGCCGGATAGATATCGGCAACGATGACGGTATCGGCATCGTTGAAGCAGGTGCAGAATTCGTCGAACAGGTCGCTGACGCGGGAATACCTGTGCGGTTGCACCACGGCGATGACATTGCGCAGTGTGCTCGTCCGCGCGGCGGCGAGGACGGCCGATATTTCTACCGGGTGGTGCCCGTAATCGTCGATTATTGTGACGTCGTTCACGATGCCTGTGCGCGTGAAACGCCGCTTGACGCCGCTGAAATCGGACAGGGCGCGTTTCAGCACATCGGTGTCGATACCCATCTCCTGGGCGATGGCGATGGCGGAAAGCGCATTGCGGATATTGTGATCGCCGACCATCGGCATGGTGAAACGCCCGAGGTCGACCGACGTGCCCGATATGCGGTTGGAGGCGATAACGGTAAAATGGGACCCCGTGGGATCGGCGGAAATGTCGATTGCGCGGATATCCGCCTGCGGACTGAGGCCGTAGGTCACGATACGGCGGTCCGAGACCTGCGGGATAAGGGCCTGGACCTCGGTATCGTCGATGCACATCGTCGCGAATCCGTAAAACGGGATATTTTGTACGAAGGTCGCGAAGGCGGCTTTCAGCGTGTCGAAATCGCCGTAGTGATCGAGATGTTCGGGATCGATATTGGTGACGATTGCGATCGTCGCCGGCAGCTTCATGAACGTGCCGTCGGACTCGTCCGCTTCGACGACGATCCAGTCGCCGTCCCCAAGCCGGGCGTTTGTTCCGTATGCATTGATAATACCGCCATTGATGACGGTCGGATCGAACTGCCCCGCGTCGAGAACCGCGGCGATGATCGATGTGGTGGTGGTCTTGCCGTGGGTGCCGGCAACGGCGATACCCCATTTCAGACGCATGATTTCCGCGAGCATCTCCGCCCGCGGGACAACGGGGATCAGCCGCGCGCGCGCTTCCACGACTTCCGGATTGTCCGCTTTGACCGCCGAGGAAATGACGACGACTTCCGCTTCTTTGAGATTGTCGCCGTGCTGGCCGATGGAAATCTCTATCCCGAGGCCGCGCAGCCGCGTGACATTCGCGTTTTCGGCGATGTCGCTGCCCTGTACCGCGTAGTCGAGATTGTGAAGAATTTCGGCAATGCCGCTCATGCCGATTCCGCCGATTCCGACGAAATGGATGGTGCCGATGCTGAGGGGAAGCGCCTTCATGCCGCGATCTCCCGGACGGGGTCGACGCCGGGACCCCGTCCGCCGTTGCGCCGAATGCCCATCAGCCGTTCCGCCTCGTCCGCGAGCGCCGCGGCGGCATTACGGCCGCCGAAATCGTGGGCCGCTCGTGCAGCATCGATCAGAAGGTTGTGCAGGTTGACGAAGCTCTCCAGACGCATGGTCAGCGCTTCCGGGGTGAACCCGGCCTGCGGGATCAGCCAGCCGGCGCCCTTGGCTTCGACGGCTCTTGCATTTGCCGTCTGGTGGTCGTCGGTGGCGTGCTGGTAGGGCACGAGAATTGCCGGCCGTCCCGCCTCGGCGAGCTCGGCGACGGTCGAAGCGCCGGCGCGGGTGATCACGACATGGGCGGCGGCCATACGGTCCGGCACGTCATCGAAGAACTTCGACAGGTCCGCCGAAACGTTCGCGTCTTCATATGCTTTCCGGACGTTTTCGATGTCTTCGGGGCGACACTGCTGGGTGATGGCAAACCGCCGGCGCAGGGTTTCCGGCATTTCGGCCAACGCCTTCGGGACAACTTCGCTCAGGATACGGGCGCCCTGGCTGCCGCCCAGCACGAGAATTTTTACGCCTTCGCCGTTGGGCCCGATCCGGGGATAGTCCTGCGCACGGGCGGCACTAAAGGCCGCGCGGACCGGATTGCCGGTCTGGACGATCTTGCCTTCGCTGGCCGTATCGATCCCCGTCGTCTGGTCGAAAGACGATGCAATCGCGGAAACCCGTCTGGCGACCAGCCGGTTGGCGCGGCCGAGAACGGCATTCTGTTCGTGGATGATCGTCGGCAGTCCACGCGAAGCGGCTGCGACCATTGTCGGCACGGACGGATATCCGCCAAACCCGATAACGCAGGCCGGGCGAAGGTTCCGGAACAGGCGACGCGCCTGCAGAACGCCGAGGCCGATGGACGCCACGCCTTTTACCTTGGCGATCACCCCGCCCCGCACGCCCGACGCGCTGATCCGGTACACATCGACCCCGGGCAGCGTGCTGCCCAGGTTCGTGCCGCGCGCGTCGGTGGCGAGCGATACGGTGTGACCGCGTTTCATCAGTTCCTCCGCCACCGCGATGGCGGGGAAGATATGCCCCCCGGTACCGCCGGCGGCGAGCAGGATGTTGCGTCCGCCTGTTGTTTTTTCGCTCATCACTGTGCTCCTGCGCCGACACGGCGGCGGGTCAGGGCGAGCAGAAACCCGATGCACAGCCCCATCGCGATCAGCGACGATCCGCCATAGCTGACGAAGGGCAGGGTCATGCCCTTGGTCGGCATCAGCCGCAGGGTGGAGCCCATATTGATGACGGCCTGAAGGCCGAACTGGACGACCAGGCCCGACGTCGCGAGCAGGATGAACAAATCCGTTTCCTGAAGCGCCTTCGCGAAGCCGCGCAGAACGACGAAGCCGAACAGGCAAACCAGGATCAGGCACACGAAAAGCCCGAATTCTTCGCCTGCGACGGCGAACACGAAATCGGAATGGGCGTCGGGCAGAACCTCTTTTACGGTGCCTTCGCCGGGGCCGCGACCGAACAGGCCGCCATTCATGAAAGCCTCGAGCGACCGGTCGACCTGATAGCTGTCGCCCGACGACGGGTCGAGAAAACGGTCGACCCGGCTTGCGACGTGGGAAAGGGTGAAATACGCGCCGACAAAGGCGGCGGCTCCGCCGATTGCAAGTGCGGCTGCCCAGAACAGCGGCAGACCGGCGAGGAAGAACTGGCAGGCCCATACCGATGATATCACGACCGCCATCCCGACATCCGGTTGAAGCAGAAGCAGGCCGACCAGCGCGCCATAGGCGCCGATGCATATCAGGTTTCCATGGCGCAGTTCGCCGTTGCGGGCCGCCGCGAACAGCCATGCGGCGACAACGGCAAAGGCCGGTTTCAGGAACTCGGAGGGCTGCACCGATACCGGGCCGAGTCCGATCCAGCGCCTGGCGCCCTTGATTTCGGTGCCGAATACGAATGTTGCAAGTACCAGAATCGTAAAGATGGCGAGGGTTACGACCGCGACGCGGAACACGCCGCGGGGCGACAGCAGCGATCCGCCGATCAGCAGGGCAAGAGCGACCGGCAGATAGATCAACTGGCGGCGCGCGAAATAGAAGTAATCGAGGCCGATGCGTTCTGCGACGGCCGGGCTGGCGGCCAACGCCATGATAATCCCGAATGCGATCAGCATGCCGACGGCGGTCAGGGTCCAACGGTCGACCGTCCACCACCAGCGGCCGAGAATGGACGTATCGGAGCGGGCAAATACGGTCATGCCGCGCCTCCGATTTGCAGATCGTTCACCAGGTCGCGGAAGTGATCGCCGCGCAGAACGAAGTTCCGGTACTGGTCGAAGGATGCACAGGCCGGCGACAGCAGAATTACCGGGTGCGTGACGCCGTCGGCGACGGCGCAGGCACCCGCATCGCGGAGAGCGGTCGCAAGATCGCCCGAGCGGGTCACCGGAACGCTGCCGGACAGCATGGATTCGAATGCGTCGGCTGCCTCGCCGATCAGGAACGCGTGACGAACGTTGCCCCAGTAGGGTTCGGTCGGGCCAAGCCCGTCTTCCTTCGCTACGCCGCCGGCGATCCAGTAGATGCTGTCGAAGCTCGACAGTGCGCGCGCAGCCGCTTCGCCGTTCGTTGCCTTGGAATCGTTGACGTAGCGGATCCCGTTTATCTCGGCGACGGTCTCCAGCCGGTGGGGCAGTCCCGGATAGGTCTCGAAGGCGTCTGCGATCCGGTCGGGGGAGACGCCGCGCGCGCGGGCGATTGCCCAGGCTGCCGCGGCGTTCTGCCAGTTGTGGCGGCCGCGTAATGTGTCGATATGGCCGATGGGGCAGCTGTTGCCGTCGCCGTCGTGCAATACACCGTCGACAACCCCGACGCCATCCGCCGTGGCCTGTCCGACCGAAACCGGAACCACCTGCCAGTGCGGATCGTCCGTCATCTCCCGGAAAACGACCTCGCCGTACTGGTCGTCGATTCCGATGACGGCGATCTGGCGGCCCGGGGCGGCGTTGGTCCGGAATATCCGTTTTTTCGCCGCAACATAGCCCGCCATATCTCCATGGCGGTCCAAATGGTCCGGCGTGACGTTCAGCAGGACGGCGATATCGAAGGTCGCCGTTTGTGTCAGGTCGAGCTGATAGGACGACAGTTCCAGAACGATCGTGTCCTGCGGTCCGGCGGAAGCGAGGCCGAGTACAGGCGGGCCGAAATTGCCGCCGATCTGTACCGCGACGCCGGAAGCCTGAAGCACGTGATGGATCAGCGCCGAGGTGGTCGATTTGCCGTTTGTCCCTGTGATGCCGATCAGCGCCGCGCCGTTGTTGTTTTCGACAAGCAGTTCGATGTCGCCGATGACCTGTCGTCCCGCGGCGCGGGCGCAGGCGACGACCGGATGGGGCGCCGGGTGCGTCAGCGGGATGCCGGGGCTGAGCACCAGCGCGGAAATGCCGGTCCAGTCCGACTGGGTGAGATCGGCCAGCGGAATGTTCTCATTGGCGGCTTCCGCGCGGGAGTCCGCATTGTCGTCCCATGCCGTGACAGTCGCCCCGCCGGCCATCAGCGCACGCGCAGCGGCGCGGCCGGAGCCGCCGAGTCCGAAGACCGCCATGTGCTGAGAGGAACGGGATGTCACGGGGATCATTTCTGTCGCTCTACCTCAGTTTCAGGGTGGCAAGCCCGATGAGCGCGAGGATCGACGCGATGATCCAGAAACGGATGACGATGGTCGATTCCGCCCAGCCTTTTTGTTCGAAGTGGTGATGCAGCGGCGCCATCCGGAAGACGCGTTTGCCGGTCAGCTTGAAGGATGCGACCTGGACGATGACGGATACGGTTTCCAGCACGAACAACCCGCCGATGATCGCGAGAACGATTTCATGCTTGGTCACCACGCTTACCGCGCCCAGCGCACCGCCAATGGCCAGCGATCCCGTGTCGCCCATGAAAACCATGGCCGGCGGCGCGTTGTACCAGAGGAACCCGAGCCCGGCGCCGACCAGTGCGCCGCAGAACACGGCGAGTTCGCCGGCGCCCCGCACGTAATGAATCTGCAGATATTCCGAAAAGACGAAATTTCCCGATACATAGGCGATCAGGGAGAAACAGGCGGCGGCGATAAGGGCCGGCATGATGGCAAGACCGTCGAGCCCGTCGGTCAGGTTCACGGCG
>TARA_R110000868_G_scaffold219323_13_pt1 | contig 13309 bp, 14 predicted proteins | sample TARA_R110000868 | Tara Oceans TARA_R110000868 (sample SAMEA4397489) | marine metagenome | biome: Polar Biome; feature: [SRF] surface water layer (ENVO:00010504); material: water (ENVO:00002006), including particulate matter (ENVO:01000060) such as... | depth 5 m | reverse complement strand
CTCGCTTCGCGGCACTCGCCAAGAAATGGGCACCGCGCCCGCGGACACCCAAATAACCCTACGTCAACGCCGCCTTCCGTCGGCCCTTACTGCTCACGTCCCGAATTCACCGGCGTAAACCCATGGGCAAGCCCCTGCCGAAAGCAACCGCCCGGGCCAACGCTGCCAAGTCTTCGATCCGCGCCCATGTCGAACACGTCTTTGCCCATCAGAAGAACAGGTTAGGGCTGTTCATCTGAACCATCGGCCTGGCCCGCGCCGAGCGAAACTGACCCTTTGCAACCTCGCTTACAACTTCAACAGGCTGATCTTAAAGCATGGGCTGAGTCGGTCTCCAATCGGGGGATCTGGATGGAATCGCCCAGAATGCCTTCGAAAACAGACCAAACGCGGACCCATCAGCATCTACCAGCATCGCCATCATCACCAGTCAGACTGCCAGCCACGTAGCAATCGGTTTTTGCGGGTATCTAGCTATCCGCGAACTCGTCAACAGTAGATTTGTGGTCACCTGATCAGAGAACCAATTACCGCCCCCGTGAGCAATTCCGTAAGGGAACCCGTCGCAACACCCACAGTTCATTTGATGAGAATAGTTTCTCACGTCTGGAGCTCGCTCGGGCCATATGGCGTAGCTGATACCGCCTTATTGTCATTAAACTTGGAACTGATCTGGGTGCGCTCGCGAGAAATTGAGAGATACAGTGAATCAATAAAAACCGCTGTAAAGGATAAGTCTGAGTTAAGCCGAAGAATTCTGGTAGTAATCAGAGTATTTTTTTGAATAATAGTAATAGGCGCCAATCGATTGCGAGCTTGTATCGACCATAGTAAACATGGCCCCCACAAGGTTGGCACCGTCAGACTTGAGCCAAGAGGCTGCAGAGTTGACTGCTTGGGTTGGGGTTGCATCCCATTTGATGGCGAGAATAACGGCATCAGCGAGTGCAGCCAGAAAACGACCATCGGCTAGGCCGACCAAGGGCGGCAAATCGAGAATGATGGTCTCATATCGGGTGCTCAATTCGTCCAATATCTTGGGCATCAGATCATTGCCAAAGAGGTTCTCGGAACTGAAATACGGTTTTTGGACGATGATCTGATCGAGATTTTCAAGGCCGCTCTTCTGAATGGCTTCGTCCAATGTCGCTTCGCCATGCAAAAGTTCGACAATACCAGGGCCCGGATGGACATCGGTAATCTGGCGAAGCTGAGCGCGCCGAACGTCTGCATCCACAAGTATCGTCCGGCCACCATTTAGTGCCATCGTACGAGCCATGCCTAGTGCTGTCGTAGTCTTGCCTTCGCCTGGCAAGGCGGACGTAAAGGCAATGATCTTGGGCGGCACTTCGCCCTTAACTCCTAGAATTGACGCGCGGGCGTTGCGAAGGGCTTCGGCGAATTGAGAAGTGGGCTTGTCAATCAGCAGATCAGCAGGCCGAGACATTTTGCGGACATTAGGTACTGCGGCAATCAAGGGCACGCCAATTTCGCTCTCGACATCCTCCACCGTACGCATGCCAGATACCATCATCTCCTGCGCGGTAATGGTTGCGATCCCAGCACCGACGCCGACAATCATTGAAAGGAGAATGAAAAGTGGCTTGTTTGGCCAATAGGGTGATTGAGGAGCCTCCGCAGTATCAATGATCTGAGCTTGCGCAATGGAATTTTGTGCAGCTTGACGCGATTCCAGCGCTGACTGAGCGAGGCGATCATAGGCCTCATGCTTACTATCGGCATCACGCTGCATGCTAGCTGCAATGACTGATGCACGAGCATTGGTCGATTGCTTTTCTTCCAAACGTTCCATCGCCATACGCAAGCTACTTGCGCGAGCTTCAGCTGCATCTGCATCAGCCTTGAGTGATCGGATGACACGCCCAGCTTCATCGCTCAATTGCTCATCAATACCAGCCAATTGATCGCGGACCTTGATCAGATCGGGATGCCGACTACCATAGCGAACTTGCATTTCACCCATGCTCTGGACGAGCAGAGTGCGTTGCCGACGAAGGTCCTGTATGGTTGCAGAGTTACGTACATCAGAGACGGCGTAAAGGTGGCCGCTCTTGACCTGCTGCTGTGCCGATATCTGCTTTGAACGCGCTTCCGCGGCAACTGATTCCGCACTGGCCAATTGAACAGATAAAGGGCCCACCTGCTGATCCGTAATGGTGCCCTGATTATTTGAGGCACCCCTGACAATCCCAGCCTGTGCTTGATATTGAGCAACCTTTTCATCCGCAGCACGGACCTCTGCGGCCAGTTCGTCCATGCGCTTCTGAATCCAGACCGACTGCCGCTCAGCGGCCCCAATCTTGTTGCCAACCTTATTGTCGAGATATGTGCTGGCATAGGCGTTAGCGATGCGTGCAGCTTTCTCTGCATCATGGGAATCGAAGCGGATCGCCATGATGTAGGTGAGCTTTTCCCGTCCAACGCTTAAATGACTGCGAACTGCATTCGCGACAATCTCCAACTGATCTTCTTCGCTAACAGGGCCATTTTCCTTGCGAGCGGTGACTGACCCGTTAAATTCCGGATCATCGATGAGTTTGAGGCGCTTCACAACATCGCGTGAAATATCGAGGGAGTTGATCACTGCGACCTCGGTTTCGATCGCTTCGCTCGCGAGTTGAGCTTGCGCCTCGTTGGCGCTGCGGGCGAGGGGATTGCGACTTGGATCAAGCTGAATTCTCGTCACGCCCTGATAGGAAGGCGTAAGTTGCAGGGTCAGGGCGATGCCAAGGACGGTGATCACGCCAGCGACAATTGCCAAGGTGAGGTAGCGACGTCGAAGGACCTCCTTCACGGACCGGACTACGTCTGAGAGCCGAGCCTCATATCCCGCTGTACTGGAAACTTTCATGTCAATCCCGATCCTTTGTCCCCACCACCCGGCCAGACTGGTGACACGTGATCCCGGAGGATATAGCCCTTGCCTTATCGTCTGATGCGCACTGACACAATCGCCCGAAACTCATCAAAAGCATTTCCTAAATTATTGCCGTTCGGCGTGGATGAGCCATAGCGGATATTTCCACCAAAGCTCAGGCCTCGCGTCATCTGGAACCGAGCCGCAGCGCCAACAGAAATGACATCCGTCCGCTGGTCGAGTTCCTCATAACTGCGACGCGCGACGTCGCCGTCCAGAGTTAGAACGAGATTTTCCAGCAACTCATGATCGACCCGCATGGTAGCGCGGTTGTCTAGATAGGCACCCGCGCCACCAAGTCCGGCATCCTGAATTTGGCGTTGTGCAGTGAAGCCAACTGTAGTTAATGGGGTTGGAAAAAATTCTACTTTGGCCTGAACCGACAGTCCGGAAGCGTCCGGGTAAATTTCAGACTTATAGTCACGGCGACTATAGCCTGTACCTATGCTTCCCCGCATTAATCCAGCAAGGTCAAAGTTAACACCGCCCACAAACATATATCCAGTCGAATCTCGATTCGCCTGGCCATTTTCTATCAATGCATCATATTCATTACGATCCAGAACAATCTGACCGTACATGGACAAGCTGGGAGACAGAGCATAGTCAATGATGCCAGTCAGGCGATCCATAGTCCGATCTCGCGAGCGCTGATCACGGGCAGGCCGATCGGCAAATGTTACGCGATTAAATGTATAGCTCGATCGGTCTACAGCACCAACCAAGCGCGTGCGCCCTACGGTATAACTCGCCTTCACGTTTGCAAGAGTTTGAAGATAGCTTGACACATTGGTAGTATTATTGATCACATCGTCTGAAAACGGAGATTCAAAACGCCGCCCCACAGTCCCTGAAGCTTCTATAGAAAAATCCTGGGAGACATCGAGACGACCTGATGCATCGATCTTCCATCCATCTTGATTGCGAACGGAGGCTTGGGCATAGCGCCGCAGATCGCCGATCGCTTCCAATATTAGTCGATGAACCGCCCAGTCAGAGGATATTCGCAGATTAGGCTCGACTATGACAAAGGCATCCCTCTGACGATTGTCATTATCGTTATAAACGTTGTTCGTCACGCCCGGAGAAACGGTAAGTGACGGGTTGAGTATCCAGTTTCCCAGCCGATACCCCAAGGGAGCAAAATCGGGGTGTTGCCGTTCCAGCACGCTGACATTTCGGTCGCGCCCATAGTCTGGAGAGATGACAGGTTGAATGAGTGTGGTGGTCGATTGAGCATGCGCCATCGCTGGCGCAAAAAGCGCTGATCCGTGTAAGCCCACCAACGCTAGACGACCAAAGAAGCCACGCGTCGTTCTTCCACTGGAAGATGTATGGCGATGCCTTAAACTCAATACGACCATCATCTAAGATTGCCGGGTGAGAGGGTGCCTGAGCTATTTTTGCCGGAATTGCCGCATTTGCCGACGCCCGCTCGACAGTTGCAGCTTTTCTGTTCGCCTCCCAATGTATCAATCCCGATCAGAAATAGCGCTCCGCAACACGTAAGGTATCGCCAGGCCAGACTCGCAGATTTGGCGTAAGCTCATATACCTGCTCGACTTTCTCGCCAAAGCGCCGAATGTAAATGGTCTTCTTGGTCGCGCGCGGCGTGTAGCCTTCAGCCGTCGCTACGGCATTCATCACCGTCATGCCGCTCGCATAGGGATATTGACCTGGAGCTTTCACTTCACCCAGCACAAAGAAGGGGCGGTAGGCAACGATCTCCATGTTAACTTTGGGGTCTCGCAGGTAGCCATTGGCGAGCAAAGATTGGACCTGGACCGTAACCTGATCGAGCGTTTTGCTGACGACTGGTACATTGCCAATGAGCGGCAGCGACAGATCGCCGTCGGAACTGACCGAGAATTCACCCGACAGCGCGGGTTCACTAAAGACGGTCATACGTATTTTATCGCCAGCCCCCAAAGCATATGTTTCGGAGATGTCCGTACTGGCAACATAGCGATCTCCCGAAGAAATCAGCATGTCATTTTTAGCGCATGCACCAAGGAGCAACGCTGCATTAAGGAGAAGAAGGGCAGGAATCTTCACGCGTGCATTATCCTTGTGGATGCAAGATTTGCAGTGAGCCGTATAACGAAACGGCGGTGGTCGCAAGATATACGCGTTCTAAATATCCGATTGATTCACGTTACGTTGCTGCACAAATGGCAGCTGCGTCGGCTACAGGAAAAATCTGAATTTGCCGATTGTATGCCGATCACCCCATTATGTCGTGCCGCCAAGGAATTGCACGGTTTTCGAGGTTCAATCCGGTGACCGGCTTGGCATTGTTTTATGTTCCTTCAAAGGCCCGCCGTGCCGAGGGCGAATGTTGTGACTTCATGATTGGGCGATGATGATGGCCAGTAACATGGCATACATGATCCATCAGTACCCGAACCAGCGCCCGAACCTGATCAGCCGTGAAGCCGCTGTCTGGGTAGACGCCGTCAGTTAGGTGGCGTCGGTTCCACTTCCAATAAGGTGCCAGAATTTGCATCAGTCGGATCGTCTCGGCGCATTCGCAACCGAACCCGGTGACGTTGGCGTAGGCTAACGAGCGGTCAACGTGAAGGCCAACATGCAGAGCGCACCAATCGTCGGGGAAACCCGCGTCCAGGAGATGGGATGACAAGCCGAGTTGCACGACGATACCGGCTGAATAGAGGAAATCGGGCCAGTCGAGAGGCACTTCGGGTACAAGAAATGTCATAAATTCTTCGGCCCGGCGGTAGCGTACGCGGCTGAGCTCGCGCCCCTCCCGCGTGCGCCGAAGCTTGACCGGTTCGGCGCCGTAGGTCTCGCACAGGTCTGTGAGAGCGGAATTATCGTTTTTTGATAATTTCAACGGCGCGGGGCGCGCAGAACTCAGTGTGCGCTGTGATCGAACAGGAACAAAATGGTCCATGGTCATCTCCGGTCCGCATTAGGGCGGTCACGCGGAAGGGACGAGACGGATGCGGAACAGTCCCGAACTCCCGCACGCTAGGCGCGGGAGCCGCCGGAGCTGGTAACATGCCTGTGACACGCGCCGCCGCCTTTCACCCGGAGGTTTGGACATGCGCGACGGCACCCCGGAGACCGAAGTATCCGAGTTGCTTCACAGGCGGGATTACCAGTCCCGGCGCTGCCCTTTGCGCAGCGCCTTGGCACGCTAGCAGAGGCGCGTCCGCGCGCCAACCCTGACCGCGCAAGTAGCATGAGGATCGCACAGTTACGTCGATGCACATGCGTCTCCTGGACACAGCAGGAAAGCGCGTGCTGCGCATCTTCGTTTGGCATGAAGCTGGTCAATCCGGCTTCGGCAGGTCGATACACGGATGGGAGCGCGTTCGACAGGTCTTTGGCGAGAACGCCTTTGACTCGCAGGTACCTCAGAAGCGCCCGTAAACGAGAGCACATGATCCAAGCGGGCGTCAGTCCGCGGTCAGCGGCATAGTGCTCGACGTGTGCGTCGCCTCCGGGCCCGAAGGACGCGCAACAGCATTGCGAGCCTGCTCCTCGAGGAACGGCCGAAATAACCATAGGTGGCGCACCATTGACATTGGCGCGAGGCAACGCCGACACGCTATATATAGAGGGCATATGCCTGCAGGATGTCTTCGCGCAGATCGCCACAGGCATCGGTCAGGGGGCAATGCCGTCGGTATCGCGCAGGACCGACAACAATAGGGCTAGTGCCAGGGGCTCCCTTCTGCACTGCGGCCTGTGTCGCGACCGCTCAGCGGGATATCGGGTTACGAGTTCATCCTGGACGTCGTCAAGTTTCGAGTTGGTGGTTGCAAGTTAGAGCCCGAAAGCCCGAGCAAGGTGCAAATACCAATGGTCGTACGCCCTGCTCTAACCACGCCGCCGATGCCACTCGATGTAAAAGTGAATGTGTTCGGCGAACAGGCCACGCTTGATGCCATAAAGGTCCGGCTGCTGCTCCAATCTCTCTGTGATTATCGTTGGTCGTTGCCGCACGTATTGGGTGTAATGGGGAAATTATGCCGCATCGATAACCGGTAAGGCATCAATGCCGATGTGACAGCGGGAACGCATGCCCGCACCAGACTGCCCGGCATAATGGCGAGTGCCCTGCTGCAAAATGTGGCAATGGTTCGGTCTGGGGGGCTGAGAATTTACTATTTTGGTGGAGCCCGGTAGCGAAAGAAGCACTGCATCGCTGGAGCTGAGCAGATGCCATCCCCGCATGCCGATACGCATTCGCATTTCATTATGTGAATCGTCATTTGACTACACACCCGACGGGCAGGTGCGCGGGTCGGCCCCACCACGGCATTGATCTCAGGCTCCATCTACTCTCCATTCCAAGCCCGTCATGGTGCGGTGCATTATAAATTTGGACGCGCTATTTGTCGGGGCGTGAAACTCCTGTAGAACGATTCGCGTAGGCCCGATTGTCGTGATCAGGGAACCAAGAGATGAGAATCTTCTTATGTTTGTTCGGAGTGCATCGACCTAACCGTGAGCGCATTTGGGATGATGGTCTCAACATGCGCGCGCGCTGCAAAGGCTGTAAACGTCCCATGGTGCGAATGCCTGAAGGGTGGCGTCTTTTTCGGGCGCTCGATTATGACGAACGTAGGGCTGCACATCCCCGGGCAGAAAAAAGTTGATGCCGCATACCGCAACGCAGCGATCTGATATCACGCCGATCATCGGCGGTTTCTTGATCCGTCAGGCGCCCCGCAGCCATCGCTGTACCAGACTCAATCGTGAGGCGGGCAGGGGCTGTTCGATATAGCCGTTAAGCATGGCTATGAAGCTCTCGGGCGCCTCGGCCGTCAATTGTGGACTGGCGCTTAGCGTGTCAGCGCGATCGAGCAATTGCGCTAAATGGGCTTCATCTTCAGCAGCGAAAACGCCTGGATGATGGCGGAACCGGCGCAACGTTGCCATTTGATGCCCGTTGCGGTGCTCTCCAAGCCTGTGATCGCGCGCGAGGATGATGATCGGGATGCCCAGCTCCATAGCCGTGATGATCGAACCCATTCCAGCATGGCTGATCATGAGCGTCGCCTCGCTCTGAAGCTTGCGAAAGGCGTCGTGATCCACAAATGGAAATGTCTTGATCTTCGTAGGTTGATAGGTGGCGGGCCCTACCTGCCCGACAATGTCATCGCGGTCCCGCTGGGCGGCCCAGCGGTCCACCGCACTGACAAGGCGATCAAATGGCAGCTGCGTGCCGACAGACAGAAGGATCACAGAACCTGCCCGAAATAGCTGATGCCATTGCGATCGTCTGCAAGGTCTGGCCATTGGGTCAGTCGTAAATCAGCGACCCAACTTACAGCTCGCCCAGACAGCGACAATTCCTCGCTATTGGCAATGGAATCGATCCATATCGTTCGCGCTCCGATAGCTTTCCCGATCAACAGGGCGATAGCGCCAGGAGCAGCGCCGGTCGAAACGACAAGATCAGGACGAAAGTCTCGAATGACACGGAGCAACTGCGTCATGGATCGCAGCATCGTGATATAATTATCGCGCGAGCTGTCCTTGATCTGCAGCACTGGCCTCGTCCCGAGGGGCGCTGCCATATTGCCTGCTGTACTTACAAACTGGCAATCCCATTGGCGGAATGCTGCTTCAAGACGGCATAATTCGATCCAGTGGCCGCCGGCCGAGGCCACCAGTAGTGCCCGTTTCATACGCTGGTGGGCAACGGGCGAATTTTGAACGCAGAGGTTTGGCTCAGACCGCGCGACACGCCACTCTTGCGGTTCTGTATGATCAGTCCGGTTCGATCTGCCTGTGTCAAAGCGACCATGGTCTCCATCTGCCAGCATGCTGCCTTGTGTCCCCCGATTTCCGACATCACCACCGCTATCAAATATATGGACCAAAGCCTGCGCAAAATCCATCAGGTTGCGATCGGAGTTGGGTCCAAGGCACCTATGATGGACAAAGTAGCAAGCCTCCATTGACCTCTTATATGTGCCGGGAATAGATGCCGCTCACGCCCCCTCGTTCAAATGACGCTATATCGGGAATTATTCAATTGCCAAGTACAGATGCCGGTGAGCGCATTTATGCCGTAGGGGATGTGCATGGCCGGTTCGATCTCCTTCAGAAATTGATCGAGCGTATCGGCGAGCATAATGGCGCGCTTCCGCCAGCCAAATCCCTGCATATGCTGTTTCTGGGCGACCTTATCGATCGCGGACCGCAAAGCGCGCAAGTGCTCAAATTTCTGCATGATCTACAGCGCAAGACGAGCCGCATTCTCGTGCTGCAAGGCAATCATGAGGAGGCACTACTCCAGTCGATCGATGGCAATCTTGAAGTGCTCGAGGGCTGGCTTCGCTTTGGTGGCGCACAAACGCTGGAAAGCTTTGGGCTGCGACCTCCAGGGGCAGGGGATGATCTGCGGCTTTATCTACGCGAGGTGCGGTCCGCCATTCCTGCTCTTTATATAGAATGGATACGGCGTTTGCCGCTGACAGCACGGTCGGGTGATTATTTTTTCTGTCATGCCGGTGTGCGTCCGGGGGTGGCTTTGCGCCGTCAGACTCGGGAGGATCTTTTATGGATTCGCGATGATTTTCTTGCTGACCCACGCCATCATGGCGCCGTCATCGTTCATGGCCATAGTATCGAAACCGACGTCCAGCTTCGCGATAATCGCATCGGGATCGACACAGGTGCCTATCGCACAGGCATTTTGACTGCCATCTACCTCGAAGATGACAAGCAGGAACTGATCTCGGTATCCATGGCATAGTCGAGCGCCGCAGCCTAGCCAATGGCTAGCGAATCGCGTTGTATGAAAGACTTTGATCGCACCTGATCGAGCCGTAATTGGCTGGTCATTGCTATTATGTCTCTGTAAAATGCGACGGGCGACGCGCAATGCCTTGGGCTATCACAGGTTCATCCCTGTTGACCTTGCGATGCAGCAATGTCATAGGAAAGAGCGTAGAAGGCCTTTTTGATCAAAGGCAATCGATATTGGGAGCGAGAAGCACATGAAGAAGATCTTTCTTGGCGTTGCCGCTGTCGCGGTTGCCTTTGGCTCTGCGATTTCGGCTCAGGCCCGCGACACGCGCCCGGCTTTCCTTGCCTTGTCGACCGCTGCTGCGCCTGCCGCCATGGGCGGCGATGCCGCTGTCGCGCAGGGTGGTTCGGACGCAGGCTCGTCTTCTGGCGTTGCAAAAGCCGGTCCCAAGAAGGGCTTGCTGATCGGGGGCGGTGTGCTTGCTGCCGGTGGCCTGATCGCGCTCGTCGCATCGGGTGGCGATGATGATGACGCCAGCCCTAACTGATTGATATTGCCATAGGGTGCAGCTGTGGCATGCCCTGGCTATTGGTATTCAATAGCCAGGGTTTATTATTGTCTGTTGCGCTGCTTCTATCGCTAATTTTTATTCCGATGTCGCACTTCTTTGCGGCGGCATCCTTCCAGCAATGGCCTTAACGTGATTGCTGCGCGTGCTGAATAGCTGATGGCTTTGTAGGCCAACTCGGCAACGGTGGCTTTAGGCTAATGAAATTTGATACCTTGACGCGGTCGTTGCGCTTTTTAGGCAGCAGCCTTTACGGCAGAGCGGCACCGCTGTTTCTTCTGCTTGCATTAATGGTAGGTGGGGGTGGCAGAAGTTATCCCCTCGTAACGGCTTTCATTGCCTTGGCAGGCCTTTGCCTTCTAGCCATCGAGCTTGCCCGTTTCAGATGGGCTGGCAGACCCATATCGTTCAAGTTCGGTTGCGCCCTGGCCTTGGCTTGGGTCCTTTTTATCCTGTGCCAAATCATGCCGTTGCCCCCTGGGATTTGGCATGACCTGCCTGGGCGCGCCATCCCACTTGCCTTTTACGAGATCATGGGGTGGCACGATGCATGGCATCCCCTCAGTCTGACGCCGGGCCTCACCTGGGCAACCCTTCTTGCCTGCGTCGCCCCGATTGCCATGTTTCTTAGCGCTGCCGCCACGTCGCGCGAAGAGGCCATACGCCTCATCCGCTTGGCACTTCTGGTCGCCATTGGCAGCGCCATATTGGGTATAATCCAGTTCGGGGCTGGAGCCGCCAGTCCTATCTATCTCTTTGATACCGCGCATCGAGGCGTAGGGGTTGGCCTGTTCATCAATCGTAATCACCAGGCCACATTCCTGTTGGTGGCGCTGGTGTTGGCGGCGATCCCCGGCGTCGTTCTGCCCGACCGCATGCGGAAGGGGGCTGATGGTACGCGCGCTGGTCTCCTGTTGCTCCTTCTGGCAACGCTGCTCGCCGGCGCTATTCTGGCGACAACGTCGCGCACCGGCATAACGCTGCTGCCCATCGCGATCCTGGGTGCGGCAGCCGTTGCCTATCTCGGTGGGGCTACAACCGGTCATTGGCCAAAGCTGCTTATAGGACTGGCCGTGGTCGGTGTCGGGTTGCTGCCCACGCCCGTCGTACAACATACGCTGGCGCGCTTCGCCACGGTCGCTGAGGACCAGAGGCAGGATTATTGGTCGAATACGCTTTTGGCGATCGATCACAGCTTTCCTGCGGGCACGGGTCTCGGCAGCTTTCGCACGATTTATCCAACCGTTGAGCCTCTCGAACAGGTCGGTCTGCTTCGCGTCAACAATGCGCATAATGATTATCTGGAACTGGCCCTGGAAGCAGGACTGCCTGGCCTCGTCATTCTGGGGCTTGTTCTGGCTCTCATCCTCTTTTCAGTAATCGCGGGAATGCGCAAGGCGCAGACAAGCTGGCGCCGGGCCTTCAGTCTGGCTGTCGGTTTCGCCTTCCTGCTGATGGTGGCAGGCTCGGTGGTTGATTATCCTTTGCGGATGACCTCGATCGCGGTTCTGGCGGCGCTTTTGTTTGGTCTGTTGGTTCGCAACAATAGCGGCCAGCAGGACGGGAAAGATCGAAATGCAGGCCCGGTTGTGCGGACGTTTATTTTTGCGTTTGCATCGCTTTTAGGCTGGCAGATCGTAGCTACCCAATGGGCGCGTCATCAACTGCTGGCAGGCGATGGGGCAGGAGCCACTGCGTCCGCGCCTTGGCTGGCGCAAGGCTGGTCCTTGCGCGCTGACAAGGCGGCTGGGCGGGGGCGACCGGCAGCGGGTATAGAGCCCGCCCGCACTGCCCTTGCAATTGCTCCCCTCGACGCTGTCGCCTTAAGAGCGCTCGGCCTCGGCCTGATCGAGACCGGTGATACTGTTCGGGGCAACGCTCTCCTCGAAGCTGGCGCTGTCCTTGGATGGCGCGAGGCGGTGAACCAATATTGGCTGGTTGACCGCGCTTTGACTTTTGGTGCTTATGATGTGGCTGTCCAGAGGCTCGATGCCCTGCTTCGCCTCAACCGGGCATCTAACCACCAACTGGATCGATTGGTCGCGATAGCGCAGGCACCAGGAGGCAGAGCGGCTATCGTTGCGGCCCTTTCAGACCGCCCTGGCTGGCGTCAAGCCTTCTTCAATGCAATGGCGCGCCAGGCGCAACTGCCGACCATCATGGCGGTGCTGAGAGGCGTCAACGCCACAACCGCACCGATCGCCCCAACGGAAACGGCGCTTATTCGCTGGAAACTTGCCGATCGGGCCGAGTGGGCCGCCGTTCGTGCTGTTTGGGTGCAAAGCCACGGCGCACATTTGCTCGGCGATGGCGCGTTTTCGCTTGGCAGCGAAGATTTGTCAGCGGCAGGACCGCCACTGGCCTGGCGTGCGCCAGCGTTGCCTGGCGCACATGCCCTCATAGCCGAGCCTGACCTGCCTTGGCGGCAGGAGGCAGTAATGGTTACGAGCAGTGGGATGACGCGCGGAACTGTTCTTGCTCAAGGCTTGGTCCTTGAACCGGGACAATATCAATTCCGGATCATGCAACAAGGCGGCAGCACCACGATACCAAGCACCCAATGGGTTATCGCCTGCAATCCAGGTGGCGCTGATGCGACACTCACACCGATTGCATTGCGCTGGCATTCGGCAAGGGACGATTGGAAACAGGGGCAGGGCGCATTTGCGATCAACGCTGGCTGTCCCGCTCAGGATCTGCGGCTCGAACTGGAAACGGATGATGGCCAATCGGGCAGCCTCTTTATCGATGATGTGGCCATCGAGAGATTAGGTCCGGTTCAGCCGTGAGGCGTTGCGAGATGTTGCAACGCGCCATCATTTCCTCGATAAGCCATAAGTATCAAAGGGGGCGTGGTTCATGAAGCGATCGGTTATTGCAGCAGTCGCAACTGGACTGGCACTTTCGGCGTGCGTCAGCCGCAATGTATCCCAGAATGTGGAGCAGGGCAGTCTTGCCTACGAGCGGATTCCCGCCTTTGCGGGCGAACCCAAGGTTGCATTGTATCGCATTGGCGAGCTTGACCGACTCGACATCACCTTCTTCCAGGAAGCGGAAATGTCGGCAAAAGGCA
>TARA_R110000868_G_scaffold172746_3_pt1 | contig 13318 bp, 28 predicted proteins | sample TARA_R110000868 | Tara Oceans TARA_R110000868 (sample SAMEA4397489) | marine metagenome | biome: Polar Biome; feature: [SRF] surface water layer (ENVO:00010504); material: water (ENVO:00002006), including particulate matter (ENVO:01000060) such as... | depth 5 m | reverse complement strand
AACCAAAGGACACCCGAATGATCTCCTCACCAGGGCCAGGCAAAAGAATTGACCACAACAAGCTCGAGGCTCGTCGTGCCCGTAGAGCGTTGCTCGGTATTGATGTGTCGGCCGAAGGTCGTCAGCGTGCTCGAAGCAAAGCTGAGAGCAAGAAAATTTTAGCGCAAGGAAATCGGGCCAAGCTCGCAGACGATTATCTCTGCTCACCAGCAGGCAAAGCAGGCATCGAACTGGCTAAGGTGAGCGACGTGATCAGCCAAGGACTCAAGCAACCGAAGACGTGGGATGAAGTCAACTCATCTGGCGCCGGTGGCTCAGTCCTCACCTAACATCGCGTTCCCCTTCCCCCAGAGAGTTCCAGAGCATTGGCCGATCCGGTCAGTGCCCTGGAACCCTTCTCCCCGAAACGGAGCGAAGCGAACGTAGGAACCCGTACTTGAACACGTCGCATGGTTGAGTAGGTGGTTGTCCCATTCATATGACCCACCCGGTCTACCTTCCCCGAACCTGTTACATATCCAACGATTAATGATTGGATCATGTCGCATAAGTAGTCAAGGAAGGCCAAGAACGTAGCAATAAAGGGGGTCGTAGAAAACAGACGTTTGCATCCGAGACGTTTTGACAGCCAGGACGTTCATATGACTGCACCCCTCCTGTCACATCCCCCTATTTCGTGTCGGTGGACTGCATCCCGTCCACTCGTGTCGGAGCCTGGGGGCTCCTCGCTCCTGACCAGGACTTATCCCCCCTATGGTTCGTCTTACGCTGAACTGCGTGTCCTACGGTCGGTGCCCTACCTGGGGCTGTTCACAGTCGGGGTCCCGTATGTGCTGGCATCGGTGGTGGTCGCAGGTGCTTCAAGTCACTCGATGTCACTACTCAAACAGGTGAATGCACTGATGGTTGGAGCACAGCAATCTTCGTAGATGAATGCACGCACGACACTGTGCTTCGTGCCTCAGCACTGCGTCTTAGCGTTGAGAACCTGAATGCTCCAAGGACTGGCAGACACCTTCCCTCGCTTCGCTCGGCTGCTGATCGCAGGCTGTCCGCAGGCGTCCGTCGCATCAGCCTGACGGCTGGCCTCGCAGGGGCGGTCGTAACACTTAGTCAGAAAGGGACGAGCGGCTGAGTCTCGTCGGGCTGCGTCGTGCCTCCTTGCCCTTCCCTCGATCAGGTCGCTCTTACCTGGTATCGGGGCATCCGGCCGCCGAGCTTCGGAGTGAGGTCTGGCGTCTCGCTCGGAGCCATGCGGGGACCGCAAGGCCACAGTCCCCCCGTTCGAGCGCTGCCGCAGGCGCAACACAGCGCTGCACGAACGACGGGTCTGCGGGTCTTGCTGCGAGGCGACCGCTGGGTAGCGGGATACTCGTTCCTCGCATCCCTGCCACCGTTCGCACGCTCCCCGAAGGATGCCCCTACAGAGCAGCGCAGCAGTGCTCACAGCATACGGGCCTCCGAAACCTGCCGGGGGCGTAACCAGATCGCACACAGGATCGCAACGAAATCCCTGTCTGCCGGTCAGTCGTGCTCGTCCCTCGCTACGACTGCCTTGCGGCGACCAGGCAGTTTCGTGTCGATGCCTATGTCGATCATGGCCCGCTATTCCCCGATGCAGGTTGCGAAGTCCCATAGTGCTGAAGCACTCGCTGGCGCTCGCCAGTGGGTTCAACTTAACAAGGAGAATGACATGGACTTGAATCAGATACTTGCAATTGCCGAGGAGCGAGTTTTCGACCTTCAGCTCGACGAGCGTTTCGCACGGATGGCGCAGGTGCCCGACTGGGACTCCGACGACCATCTGGCAGAACAGGCCCAGGCACTCTGCGAGGCAATCAGGATCACATTGGCACGGAGCTGGGAGCAGGAACGCCAGGACCGCCTTCGGGACATTCGTGACGACCTCGCCCAGCTCAACGCCGGGTGTGGGTGCGAGGCATTCTTCGTATGCCGAGTCTGCGAGATCGAAGCGTTCGAACTCACGGCGTACGGTCGGGACGACCTCGACCTCGACTACTGGGATCGCCCGGTCGAGTGCGACTGCGACCTCTAATCACCAACCAATCACACACCAACCACCAAGGAGTCAACATGACCAAACACCTCACCTACCAACCATTCGCCGGGGTCGAGTACGCCTTCTCACCCGAGGTGGTCGAAGCGAAGAACGAGCGACCCGATCACGAGGAGTACGAGCCGGAGGTCAGCCTTAGCGGCCTCCGGCCCGTACGGGTCGTGGAGCGGGTCAACTCGTTCCAGCGAGGCCACCACACACTCACCACCACCACTCGAATCATCACCAATGCCCCAATCAGCACCAACCAAACAGGAGAAACAGCACAATGAGCATCACAACGACATCAACCGAGGTCCACACGGACGAATGCAACTGGTGGATGGCCGGTCTCGGTCCCACCGAGTGCATCTGCGAGTCGATCCCAGCGGGGCCGATGGCCCCGGTGCCCGCACCGGAAGTTGCCGTCGAGCCACTCGGCAGTAACGAGGTTGTCCGAGTCGTCACGACGGCACCGGCCAAGATGTCCGCCCATTCGGTGTCAGCCGATGGTCGAGGCATCAGCCGGAACTGGAACGAAGAGCTCAACCCGGCGTTTGCCGAACTCGGGCTCTACGTCAAGGACGGCGATGACACCAACTTCCACTTCGAAGCCAGCGTCCCCCACCTTGTCGCAAGCAAGGTCAAAGAGCGTGGCGGCGACATCGACAAGTGGACAGACAGGGTGCAGGGACTTCTCAAGTCTCGGGCCACCGACCGAGACACCGTGTACCCACTGGTCGAGAAGTCAACCAAGTACGACGACTCCCGGAAGTGGGTGGTCCCGCAGGGTGTCGCCCTCGACTTCGGAGGCGACGAGGGAGATCGCCTCGGTCGTAACTGGGGGCTGCCGGTCCCACACATTCACTTCTGTGAACTCAAGGTCACCGACTCGATCTACGAGTCAGGTAAGACCGAGTGCGTAGCAATCGGTTGGGACCCAGCCGAGTGCGAAGGCGTCGAGGCGGGTACCGGCAAGATCCTCAGCCGTAACATCACGTGGAACGGCGTCCAGGAGACGGTCCAGTCAGACTGGGACCCCACCGGGTACGTCGGCATCGTCCGCACATTCTCCAGTTACTCGGAGATGAAGGCGGCTCGCCAGCGTCTCATGCAGGCACTCGTCACCATCAACCAAGACACGCCCTCCGACGAGGAGCCAGATCCGTTCGCTCAGAACGCTCACCTCAACGAGGTAGATGACCAGGCCATGTACGACGAGGACGACAGCCTCTAGTAGCAGCATCAAGAGTGGGGAGCACGGTCCCATACGGGATCGTGCTCCCCCCTTTTGCCGCGCTGCCTGACGAGTCCGGCCTTTAGGACGCGACCGCAAACGGCATCGCACCCTCTACCTTCTTGATGACTGTTTGTTCCAATAGCAAGGAGCTGACTGCCACTTGCAAGCCCACCACTTCACTCACTATCGCAAGGAGCGCCATGTACGCATTTGACCAGTTTCCGCACACCCACTATCATCGTTCATCAGTCATCGCGACCGCAATCATCGCTGACGAACACAAACGCAACATGCGTCTCGTTGCCGACTCGCAACAACGATTCTGGCTCGAGCAAGACACCAACCACACGCCCACCAACCACTAAGGAAGTTCACATGCCATCCAACATCACACCCGATCAGCAGCCGACCGACACCGTTGATCGTCACAACATCACCATTGACATCACGACCAACGATGCAGTGACCGCTTCGATCTTGCGCGACCGCCTCATGCAGGCAGTCAGCAACCTTGGCAGTGAAGCATCCGTTGAGTTCTGCCACACCAGGCACATCGTTTCCCGATTCAACAACGACGACTTCTGAAAGGAAGTGACATGAACATGTTCTGATCCAAGATCAGAACGCACGTGCAACCCTTAGCGGACCACGTGCGTTCTCATGTCCGATCAGGACAGCGCAGACCATCCGGCTGTGCAGCATCACGTAACTACGAAACGAGGCTCGTCATGAGCGCATTTACCATCAACACCACCCTCGAAGGCAATGTCGTCGAGGACCTGTCACTCCGCAAGACCAACACTGGTCTGGACGTTGCCAACATGCGAGTCGCTGTGACGACCCGCACCGTGCGCAACGGCAAGGAGTACGAGAACACGGAGTTCATCACCTGTGTACTCTGGAACCAGCTCGGCGTTAACGCTGCCATGTCACTCTCCAAGGGTGATCGTGTCATCGTTACCGGCGACCTTCGCACTCGTTCATTCGAGGGCAAGGACGGCAACACCCGCTACGTCACGGAAATCGTGGCCGACAGCGTTGGCGTCAGCCTTCGTTGGCACGTTGTTGCTGGCATCGAGAAGGCATCCGAAGCTCTTGCTTCGGCTGATTCCGAGCCGGCTCTTGTCGTTCCAAACGACATCTACGTCTAACACAGATCGTGGCCTGTCAGCTCCCCTCGGCTGGCAGGCCACACCCTGTGGGTTTTGAGTGAAGCGTGTCGGGGTTGGGCCTCTCCCCCAGTTGGCCCCGACTCGTTTCACTGAGAACCCGCAACCCAACCAATGACCAGGAGGTCACTGACATGCAAGAGACAACCAAAGCGCTGTTTGTTCCTGCTTATCGAGGAGCACCAGTCGAAGAAATTACCATCACAGATTGGACTCAATACAACGAGCTTGTTGAGGGCACTTTCGACATAGTTCGAAGCTACGTGAGGAGTATTGACTTCCAACTGGAAGAGATCAGTGTCTACGTCAACGATGAAGGCTTGCTCTTCAACTTGCCACACAACCCTCGAGCTAGTTGGTGGACTGATCGGCGAAATCTTGTCGGCAACGCGGTCATTACTGGTGGCGCAGACAGCGAAGGCAACACGCTCGACGTACCCGAAGGGCTTGTTGACCTCATCAACAATGAAAACCAACAGTGGCTCGACCGTCGAGCTGCCCAAGTGGAAGGACTTCGCAATGGATCTTGACGAACTGATTGAAGCCATCGCTACTGCCAGGCAACACGATTATTCAGCTGCATTCTTAGTTGAAGGCAAGAGCTCGGTAGCGCATGAAGTCATTAGCTATGACGACCGTGCCTGCGATTACTGCGGAGCTACTGGCTGGATCGTTGTCGATGCGTACGGCAAAGAAGCAACATGTCCTGCGTGCATAGACGGCTACGAAGGAGATCCCGTTGCCACTGTGCAAGCAGTTGGTGATGACTACAGATTTGAAGTGGATATCAGTGACCTGTCTCTGCTTGTTGCCGATGTCTGCCCTTGTGGTGACATCAAGTGCCAGTGGGCGGCATTCTGATGCCGCTGACCCAAGAGGATTACGAGATTCGCAGACGGATGCTCGACAACCAGCTTGATGCAATGCGCCTGGTCCACTCCCTAGCTGAATCACAGACTCGCATCTGGGAGCAGATCAGTGCCATGTTGACAGACATTGGAATGCTGACGCTTGACGTCCGACAACTGCGTAAAGAAGCCAGCAATGAATGAACTGACCATCGCCGACAAGACTCGGCTCGCAACACAGAGTCAACGTCTCTTCACCAAGATGAGCAAGGCTCCGCACTACTGGACACTGCGCACCCTCTCGCACGATCTCAACATTTCCGAAGCTGGGGCGTCCGCTCGACTGCGTGATTTCCGCAAGCCTGAATGGGGCGGGCACACCGTAGTTAAAGAGCGCATGACGTACGGCAACCGGTACTGCTACAAGCTCGTACCCAATGGCCCACTGCTTGACGGCAAGCGCAACACTCCGACTCTCAAAACCGAAGCACGCGAGCGTGTCACTGCGTTCCTTGCCTATCGCGATCAATGGCAGACAAACGGACATAACCAGATCACAACATATGGACCACCGTTGCTCGCCTCCGACCTGCGCGAGCTGCTGAAATGACCCATCCACCTCATACCAAGGAGCACTAAACATGGTGAGTAATGCAAACCACGGTCAAGCCATGACCAAAAAAGATTATGACGCGTATGTAGCCAAGACAGGCCGACGACCAGGCGACCAACACATGAATCGTGGTGGTCCTCGCGGCCAACATCATGTACTGCCAGTGCGCATTGACGTGGAGGTACGCACCGGCAAGTACAACGTCTCGATGTACGCCGACACCACAGTCAAGAAGGTGAAGTGATGAACAACTACGACTACGACAATCAGCCTGACCCCGGCGACACGCCGATGCAGGAACCCGACCGAGACGCAGCTATTCGCGCCTCGCTGGCAAGCCAAGACATGTTCTACCAAACGCACGACCGCACGGTCGAAGCCCGCGACTGAACCACACCAACACCCATAACACCAACCACCAAGGAGTTTTTATGACTACATCAACCACCACCACCACCAACAACACGCTTCACCTCAGCGAAGATGACACTGCAAGCTTCATTGCCGCAGTCAAAGCGGTCGCAACCAGTGCGTCCACGGACCAAGCCCGAGCCATCCTTTGCAATGTCTTGATTGAGATCAGTGACAACGAGATCAAGTTGAGCGCAACCAACAGCTACATGCTGACAATCGTCACGCTGTCTGGCCCGACCTGGATCAACAACATCAACGCCAAGTTCCACGTTGTTGCAAAGCATCTTGTTAAAGCAATGCCCACCGGCACAAAAAACCACATGAGTCTCGAGGTCACAGACGGGGTGTTTGTCATCAACAGCGAGTCAAAGATTGATCACTTGTCGATGCAGGCCGGCGAGTTCCCGAACATCAAGGGGCTGACCTCCGGCTACGAGAAGGTGACCGACAAGCTTGGCGTTGACTTTGCCCTCAACCCGAAGTTTGCATCAACTCTGCTCAAGCAAGCCGAGGTGTTTCGTGGCAAGAACAGCGAAGCCCCGGTCGTCATCAAGGCAGCCGAGACGCACATGAAGCCCATCCACATGAAGTGCAACGTCATTGATCGTGGTGAGTGGTACGCACTCATCATGCCGGTGCGCTTGTGAACAAATACTTCCTCATCATCCTCACAATGTTTTCAATCGTCATGTTTATTCAAGAATGGCGCTCCTCGAAAGGCAGACAATGAGTTCCTTCCTAGTACCCGACATCCATCTATCCATCATCACACAAGGTGCAGTCCAGCAAGGCGTCATCACATTCGATGAAGCTGACGACCTCTGGATTCGCATGAAGTACGACAACCTGTACGCATTGCACATCCGATACAAAGATCCCGAGCCAATAGCGACAGAGATCAAGTCCAACCGCAGCACCGTTGAAGCACCGCTGTCACTGAGTGCAATCAAGTCAGCGTGTGAATGCTGGCAGTACCAGTGCGCTGAATGGGAGGACTACTACCTGACTACTGCATACAACAAGGTCGAGTCAGTCCTTGAAACCATGCCTGACGTAACTGCATCTGAGCCGTGGAGCTACACCGACTGGGCGCAAGCCATTGCAACCAGTGAGATGGGCGTGCAGTCATGAGCCAAGACATCTGGCCTGGGATGATTACTGCTCCCATTGCAGGTGAATTGGTCGAGTCGTTTATCAACGGCAACATCAACCACGTTGCTAAAGAGATTGTGGCGCACCCGCTACCCGCCCTTCTTGTCTTACAGGTCACAGTCAAGCTGAGCAAAAGCGAGCAAGGCGTGCTCAGTCGAGCAATCGAGCGTGCGTATGACCGTTCGATCTGACCAAGTGTGGGAACTGTCGCCCGCCTACGACGAGCACAACGCTCTGCGCCGGGAAGAAGTGTTCAAGACGCTAAGCAACTACGGCGCTGCGCATCACGACGCATGGCCGGCGCGAGCACAGATCATCGAGGTGCTCACGCCTACCATGCACCCGAGCGCAATGTTCAACTACGTGAAGTGCGGGCGCGAAGGATTGCACCGCATCATTGCCAAAGAGAACATGCCCCAAGTTATTGCATGGTCACCACACGATCTACGCCTTGACGTTTGGTTCATTGGCAACCAGCTCGGCAACACAGACGGCACGCCGTCAGCCGAGTGGGAGCTATGGGCATACATCACCACTGTCCACCAACTTGTTGTCATCCACCTTGGATGTAACCACATCAATCAAACCAAGATCAAACAATCAGGCGCATACGAACGCCTGCGCTGCTTGGACTGTGACTACACCTGGGGAATCAATCACAATGGATCAACACGAACTGTTTGAGCAAGCAAATGACCAGGAGCTGACTGCCAAAAAGCTCATGACCATTACTCAAATGTCAGGTGACAACCCACCAACGTTAAAGCTCATCATGGATGTAACTCATGACGAGACAGGATTGGAGTGGCGGCAATCAATCACCTTCAACGGACCCAAGATGAGAGAGCTCACTGAACTGCTCGTCTATTCATGCAACCAAGTAGACATCGAATGGAGAAACAATGGGAGTGGCGAGGAAGAACAACCCCGGTAGCAAAGCGGGTCCGCGGTTCCCGTACAACAGACTCGAAGCCATGTTGCTCGGCATCGACCATGAATTGCGACAAGCCACCGGAGCCAACTCACGGTTATCGCACAAAGAAGTTATGCCTGCTGCTGTTGCTCGGGCAACCGGTGCGCACTCATCGCAAGTGCATCGGTGGAAGACAGAAGGCTTGACTTTCTACGCAGCAGACAAAGCTGCCATTGCCATTGGCAAACACCCCACAAATATCTGGCCTGAGTGGGAGTTGAAAGGCATTGAATTTTATGGCCCTTAATCACAACCAACAGAAAGACAGACAACATGATTGAGTTCGGAGTATGGCTGGCTCACGCTCGCCGTCGCGCCATTGTTCGATTGATGGACGGCAGCGAAGCCACGCTCATGGCCGTCAAGAAAGGACCACGGTCTTGCAAAATTCAAGTAGGCAGCCGGCATTACAACTGTTGGATTGACGACATCGCATTAGTCCTGTCACCTGAAGGAAGATGGCTCTACCTAGATGCCTGGAAACCTGTCGATCTTGACAAGCGACCAGGCACAAGTGTCACTTCTTTGGCTTCGGCCCGCGCTTCGAAGAACTGGCTGGTGGTGGTGCCGAATCAACAAGCACTTCATCCAAGCTTTCATTCAGCTCCTCAACTACCACCAATGCCGGTAGCGCCAATCGAGTAAGTGATCCGGCCATGTCCGTCCACTTTACTAACCCATCAACTTCCATCTTTTGAAGTCGATACCTCACCACATCAGGTGAAACACCCACGGCTTGAGCAACAGCTCGAGCTGTGCAGGCATTGTGCTTCTCGCGAATCGAGTCGATGTTGTGCAGTAAAGCCAAATCAATGTTGTCGTAGTCACTCATATGCGTGACTCTACACACTTCTTCACGCACTTGCGTGATAGAATCTTGCAAGTCACCAACCACACAGAAATGGAGGGCTACCGTGCCCATCAACAAGTCAATCGCAGACCTGCCACGTTCATCCGACTTCGGAGGCTCGCCGCCAGCAGTCAACAACTTTGTCGCTGAAGCAGTGGCTCAAAAATGGTACGACAAGTACCTCGCAGATGGCAAGGACACCTTGCTCCGAGCTATCCCCGACGCCGGTCCTTACCGTGGATCGTTCGCATCCAAACGTTGCGACCGAGCACTCTGGTACGGGCTGAACGATGTCCCAAACTCCAACCCGCACACCATCGCTGACGCCTGGACGTTTGGCCTCGGCCACACCGTGCATGAGATGCTTCAAGATGTACTCGGTGATCTGTTCGAAGGTGCTGAGCCGGAGGTCATTGTTGATCTCAACCCCATCGGCATCCCCGGTTCGTCACGCATGGACATGGTGCTCGACTACAAAGGTAAGAAGACTGCCGTCGAGATCAAGTCGATCAACGGGTTCGGATTCAAGATGGCATCGACCACGTTCCACGGACCACCCGAGGGCCCACGCTCAGGCGCTGTGATCCAGTCGGCACTCGCAGCCAAGGCACTGGGTTGCGAACAGATCGTCATTGCTTACTTGTCGCTTGAGAAGGTGAGCACCAACCTCGCCAGCTCGTACTCCGACAGTGAAGCCGGACGCTTTGCAGCCGAGTGGCACTACACCGTGGCCGAGCTGGACCCGATCATTCAGGCCGAGACAAAGCGCATCAACGGCGTCATCGAAGCCATCAATCCACCGCCTCGTCGGCTCATCGACCAAGGCATCCCGCTGCACGCCAAGATCACGAACCCCGACTCGGGCGACTGGGTTGCGCTCGAAGCTCCCGGCTCCAAGGTCATTGCCGACACCGGCTCGACATGGATGTGTGGCTACTGCTCGCACAAGGACATCTGCAAGCAGGACGGAGCATGAGTCAGCCAGACCACATGCTGCTTGTTCAAGGCATCTGGGAAGGCGAAGTCATGCTTGACCTGGAATGCCTACACGAAAACGACGAAGACAAATACCTCGTTGATAACAAAGGCAAATGGTACGACCGTTGCCTGATTCAAGAATGGTTTGACGCTGATCGACGCGACGTGCTCGGTGTCATCGACAAGCAAGACATGAATACCAGTGGCGACTTCCGTTGCTACACCATCTGGAACCTCGACTTCGAACCGAAGCTCGTAGGCAATGAACACTTCAAAGAATGGACCGAATCACAATGACCAACCTGGACATCATCACCGAAACCGGCGTGGCAACAGCTCTTGCAGCAGACTTTCGAGATCTTGCTGACTGGGTAGAAGCCCACCCCAAAATTGCATTGCTCATCAATCCCTCAATCTTTTATCTTTTCTCAGACCACGAAGAAGATTTCAGAGAAGTGAACAAGGAACTTGGCACGTTCATCAAGGGGTCAAGCAGCTACTACCTCAACGCCACCAAGAAATTTGGTCGGCTCACAATCCAGTCCACCATCAACAAGAGCGAAACTTGCGAACAGAAAGTTGTTGGTACTCGCATGGTAAAGAAGCACGTCCCGATGGAGGATGTCGAGTACACCGAAATCGAAGTCGAAGAAGACATCATCGAGTGGGTCTGCCCTGAGACGTGGCGATGACCAATATCAAACTGCGCACCGTTGGTCAGAAGGTCGGGGTGCGTACCAATGCGCGTAAGCCCGACCTCGACCACGCTCAAACCATCCTCGAGTATCTCGAGAAGGGCTACCGCATAACAGCGTCAGCAGAAACCACGCCAATGTGGACCGTCAGTTTTTCTCGGGGGTTAAAAGGAAAACTGTTCGTCAATCAAGAAGGCGCTGACGAGAACTCAGAGAACTTGCTTAAGCGAGTGAACTACGGCAACGACGACGGTCGATTGTATGACGACCAACCTGACTGGGTAGACGAGCTGTTCAGGCTTGTCTGCTTGGTCACCCAACCGAACACCTACTGGCACTGAGAGGCAATCATGGCCCAGATATTCAAGAACATCCCCATTCAAGACATCAAGATGTCACCCGACAACCTCCGCAAGACCTACACCCTCATCGAGGAGCTCGCGCAATCCATCCGATTCATCGGGTTGCTTGAGCCAATGGTCGTGATGAAGGAAGACGAGGGCTACCTACTTGTTGCCGGCCACCGCCGCTACCTTGCGATCCTCGCTCTCATCAAGCAGGAGTTCTACGAGAAGAGCTACGAGATCAAGTGCATCGTTCACTCCAAGATGACGAGCGAGAACCTCACCGCAGCCATGCTCATCGAGAACATGCAGCGAGTAGACCTCACTCCTGTCGAAGAAGCTCAAGGCGTCATCGACCTGGCGATTAAGCACCAGTTCACCGAAGCCGAGATCGCACAGTCGCTCGGTGTCAGCAAGGCATGGGTTAAGGAACGCATCGCGATCCACGGTCTGCCTGACTTCATCAAAGACATCGTTGGCGAGCGCGTCAACATCAAGTCAGCAGTCATGCTCGCTGGCCTACCGTCCGACGTGCGTGATCGACTGACCAAAGACAACAAGATCCCCAGCCAGTACGACATCGAGGACCGGCACAACAAGGAGCTGTCAAGCAGTCGGGCACTCACCCTGTTCAACAAGCTCACCAAGGCAGGTCACCTCGTTACCACTGAAGCCGAACTCAAGACGATCATTGCTGCCGACGTTGCTTCACTGTCCGGCACAGCGTTCGCCATCAAGTCGATCATCGGTGGGGCTACTGGCATTAAGGCCAACTACTGGGAGAAGCCCGAGACTCCAATGGTCGAGCTGGAACGGGTAATGGCTAACAGCCACGACTTCACGCTCGATGCGCTCTACGTCCTCAAGAAAGTCGGCGGGTTCAGCGAATGGTGCAAGGCCAAGCTCTACGTGCCCCTCAGCATGGCGAAGGACCAGCCGGAAAGTGAGAAGACCAAAGAGCAGATCGAAGACGACAAGTACCACGCAATCGAGGACACCAACGATGCGATGACGACTGAGTGGAGCGCAGCCTGCCGAGCAGTCGAGGCCAAGTACGTCAGCACGATTGCAAAGCCAGCCGAGATGATTGCCATCTTGCTCAACGACGTGTGCGACGGTGTTCGTCCTGCCTTCCGTGCTCGCCAGTGCAGCACGGCACTTGAAATGCTGGGCCTGTCAGTGGTTGAAGATCACGAAGCGAACTGGGAGAAGTTCAAGGACTACAAGAACAAGAACGCTGCAAACCTGGCACGTGCTGCGTTCGCTGCCGAGTTGCCTGAGCTGCGACGGATCGGGCTGGTGCCTGTTGAATACCCACCGGAGCCGACGTACCTCATGCACGAAGATGAGGCAGAAGCCGACGACCCTTTTGAGGAGACTGCATGACAACCCCAGAAAACCAATGGAGCAACGCTCGCAACTACGCCATTGTTCTTGGAGAAAAAATCCGTGCTAAACGCAAAGAACTAGGCTGGTCGCAGCCTCAATTGCGCGAGCAGCTCGACCCCAGTAATTGGGTTATTGATTTTACAGTCCCGAACTTGAGCCGCATCGAACAAGGCATCATGCTTCCATCGAACGCAGCAGCAGCGCTCTTGTCTGATTGGCTCTTGCAATCCACCACATCAACCAAGTGCCCAACGTGCGGACAGGAACAGCTATGAATCAAACCATGACACCTATCGACATGCAGCGCCGACGACCACCGGAGGCAGGCCGCATCCGCATTGGCATCAAGTCGGGGCGTGCGATGAAAGCCATCGACACGTTCCGGTTTACCTCGCCACATCGCAAGGCGCTTGACCAGCTCGCCGCCATCCACGGCGGGGTGGTCAAGCCTTGGGAAGACCCGATGGCAAACAAGGGCCAGTTCGAAGTCATCACCGATGCCAAGTCGATTGAGGTCATGGTGGTCCCTAACGGGCTGAGCACTGGCTACGAACTGTGGAACGGTGGTGGCTGCGCGCGTAGATGTGACGGGTACAC
>TARA_R110000868_G_scaffold17071_2_pt1 | contig 13319 bp, 18 predicted proteins | sample TARA_R110000868 | Tara Oceans TARA_R110000868 (sample SAMEA4397489) | marine metagenome | biome: Polar Biome; feature: [SRF] surface water layer (ENVO:00010504); material: water (ENVO:00002006), including particulate matter (ENVO:01000060) such as... | depth 5 m | reverse complement strand
GCGAACAGCCAAGTCAGTTATTGACTCGTAACTATTAGCGCCCATTATGATTGACACTTCGCTTCCACCGACAACACACTTGCCTTCTTGCCTGTGCCTTACTAAGTGCCACGGCAAAGTTCCATGCTCGGGTTTTGTGATTTCTATAACTGCTGTTTGTTTTGTCATACCTGCAATGCTACGACTTGGGTGTAACGAAGTTAGGTTTGCCAACTCTTACATGCCAACTTAGGTGGAGTGACGCAATCAAAGAGACAGCGACTCAACAATGACTGCGCCACCCCTAAGCCTTGAAACTGGCACGCACATGATCAGAGATGTGGTTATCCAATTTGCCTTCAATGCGCACAATGCCATCAGCAACAATGGCATGATCACGCTCGTTCTCGCGCCTGCTTCTTTCAATCAATGCCACAATGACAGCCCCAACCAAACCAATACAAGCAACAGCAACAGTCGCATCCATGTCATGCCAATTCACAACAAGGCGTGGCGATCAAAGCAACGCAAGGCTTGTCCCCCAATACATAGCGAATGTGCCAAGGCTCGGATTGCAATTCCCAACTCCAACCCAACTCAGGTGCAACTTTCAACAAGAACGCCAAACCACTGCGCTTGCAATCTTTTGGCTTAGTTGAAATGTTCACTACCTTGCCATCAACTTTCAGGGCCGCATCAATGGCAAGCCCCCAACCATGATTTGAAGTCCCTGGTGTGGCAACTGGTGCGCCATTATGCAGATACCAAGGTTTGTTTTGCCATGTGCGAACAGTTTGTTTGGCAACCTTTGCGTTCGGGTATGGCTTCATGCGTGCCAAGAACAGTTGTCGTTGTTGCTTGAACGGGCGGTAGTCGCCAACATGCACTAACTCCAAACCTTCAAGCCTTGCCAACTCCTGCAACTTTGCCCACGATGGGGCGGCTTGCCAATACATGCGTCCAGACGGTGCAATCTTGGTAAGCAATTTATTTGGCAACTTGCCGTTCTGTATTCCAGCCAAATCTTTTGGCATGATGAGTTTGCGAATAGGTAGCGTTGGCATGTTATTTCTTTGCCCTTCCGAATGCGTCTGCGATTTCATCTTTGGTTAGTACACCATCGTCATACCAAGCACGCAACAACGCCTCAGTTACTTTGCTCGTGGCAACGATGCCTGCAATAGCCGCCGCCTTCCACAACTCAACATCTAACACAGCACCACCAGCAACAGCCGCCAAAGCACTACTGCCGAACACTGCACCAACACGCAACACCAAAGTTCTAAACATCATCATCATCATTCCCTCTCGCTAGTACGCCAACGAAATGCACAACTAAACCAGCAACCGAAATCCAAATGCCAAGCGTCCGAGTGCTTCCACTCAGAGTTATCAACACAAGTCCAGTGCCGGCAAGAGTCCATGCCAGTTCGCTAACTTCTTTTATCCATTTCATTTCTATACAGTCTTGCGCCTGCTGTGTGACTGTGGCGTACTTGTTGGCATAGCAACCACGATTGCAGTGGCGGCAATAAGCACTCGCCTTCCGCTAATGGGAATGGTTGAGTCCAATGGAACATAGGTATCAGTCTTGCCATCAAACACATTCAATTCTTTTTCAAAGGCTTTGCGCACGCCTTTAGGTGCGTCCTGCACTTTCTCTACAATCACCAAAGCAATTTCATTTGTTAATTCGTTAAGCACAATTTCAGCGAACAATGCTTCAGCATCATTATTTGTAATGTTTGCCAATACTTGTGGTGTTGATACAACTTCGCTTGCTTGTGCTGTAGTCAAGTTGGCTTGCACAAGTTGTTGCACTGCCTGCTTTACCTGCTCAATGGTTGCCAATTTGTTTTCAAAGACAGCAACTAACGCTTCAACCTTTTCATTTGTGATTGGCTGTGGCACAGGCTTGCCAACAGTTGTTGTTGTCTTTGGAATGGTTGTATCAACAGTTGTGGTAGATTGGCGTAGTGGAATCGTTGTTGTCGTCGTTGTGGTTGTGGTGCTACTACTTGTCGTGGTTGGCGGCACTTGCGTTGTTGTCGTTGGCGCTTTCATTGTGGTCGTTGGCGCTGGTGGTGGTGGCATTGTTGTTGAAGTTGTGGTTGTGGTGGATGTTGTTGTCGTGGTTGCTTCTGTTGTTTGCACTGGCAAGGGCGCTATATAAACGGGGATAGTCGTAGTTGTTGTTGTCGTTGCAGGCACAGTCGTTTCGGGAACAGTAGAAGTACTGCTCGTTGTAGTAGTCGTGAATGTTGTTGTTGATGCCCATGTGGTTGTCGTTTCGGGAACAGTTGTTGTTGTTTCGGGAACAGTAGTCGTTGTGGTTGCTGTACTCGGGTCAAGCACCATTGCATCAACAGAAGCCATGTCCCCATATTGGCAAGAGATATCATCAGGCAACCCAATACATGCGTTGCTTCCAGCATTAACTTTGAATCGCACCGCGCCATAACCTGTCGTAACAGGGTTACTTCCATCAAACATCCAGTGTCCAAGAGTTGCAGAATACTTGTCACCATAAACCCAGATACCCCAACCGCCACTCTCAACACCTGTATCCATGTCATAGAAAGTGATTACATACAATGCAATTTCATGCGTAACAACAAACGGCATATCCCATGTCAAGGCAACACTTCCATCATCAAATGATGTTGCAGTTAAGTTTTGTGGTGCGCTGTAATACTCACTACTCGCCGCCTCAACGCTTGCTGTTTGAAACAACGACAACATTGCTACAGGCGCAAGTATCAGCCAGCGCGAACGCAACATGACTCACGCCAAAAAATCGTTATTCAAAATCCCGTAAGTGTTGTTAGTTAATTTGAATGCACCAACACGACCAGGTCGCCTCAATACCCAATACCACAAAGTTGATACAGGTGTTATGCCTATCCCAAGAAACATAATTTACCAGAGCGCAATAATGTTTGTTGATGTGGTGTTGGTTGCCATAACTTGTTTGACTTGTAACGGCAAAATTGTTCCCTCAGCAACACCAACAAAGATCACTGCTGTTGAATCATCACGAAGTTTGACTGACACATTGCCACTCACGCCTACATAAAGTCCACGAGTTAAGAACGCAAGTTCGCTCTCATCGCTTGGTGTTACTGACGCAGAGTTGCACGCTGGCGACCACTCCGTTTCAGGTGTCTTAAAAGTATCTACGGCGCTCATTCTGTTACCTCAATCTGTGTTGGGTATTGGTGTTGGGTCTGGTGGTATTGGTTCAGAAAAGTTTCGTGTTACAGGGTCATAGACATAACCGATACCAGCATAAGTTTTGCCTTCTAGATTAAAAAATGTCTCTACCCATGTTCCCGTATATCGTTCAGGGTTTTCTTGCATGAACTCATAGGTGACCACTGCAACATCGGTAACAATGTTTTCATCGTCAATTTGTGCAAAATACTGGTGATTTGTCATACCTTAAACCTCACATACGCAATACCACTACCGCCACTACCGCCACTTGAATAACCGCCGCCACCACCGCCACCTGTGCTTGCTGTTGCATTAGTAGCGCCACCGCTAGAACCGCCTGCACCGCCACCGCCAGCACCGCCAGCACCAGCACCGCCAGCGTAACGACCGCCACCACCACCACCGCCAACAGAAGTAACAACAGTACCGCCAGTAAATGTGCTAAGAGATATTCCAGCACCGCCAGCACTACCCGAACCTGCGGCATTAGCACCACCACCACCACCACCATTTGACCCAGTAGTTCCACTAGGAGTACCGCTTGCACCAATGTTTCCTTGATTAGTTACCGCACGAGACACATACCCCTCTGCCTGTGCGTATGGTTGGTTGCCACCAGCCGAACCACCCGAACCACCTTGCCCTCTAAGTTGATTTGTATAATCAACAAAAGGATACCCACCACCCCAACCGCCGCCAACAGCAGTAAGTTTTGTGCCAACAACTGTTGCAAAACCAGTTCGCCCATCTCCACCGCCAGCACCAATGGTTATTGTTTGGTTCTCATCAAGATAAACACCAGTAATTGTCATAACACCGCCAGCGCCACCGCCACCGCCGTCACCGTAATAAGTCTGCCCGCCGTAACCATAAGACATACCCCTTCCACCACCACCACCACCTGCAACCAAAAGAAAATCAAACAAACCTTCTTTTGTAACTGTCAGTGTGCTATCAGTTGAAAACGCAAGAAGCGTGTAACTTATTGCGCCAACCGTAATGCTTGAACTTGTGCCACCTGTAGCAACACCATAAGTTGCGCCGCCTTCAGGTGCAGGCTGACCCCAGTTAGCGACAATTGGTTGTTGAATAAGTGTGCGCTGTGCGTAGCGTGTCATCGTTACGCCGTGATTCTGTTTACGAAACCAAAGATTTCTATTTTGCTTGCCGCTGACGCAAAGGCGGACACCGTAGTGACTGCCGCGCCTGTACCACGCAAGATTAAACCAGCACATATGAGCACTAAACCTGATGGTGTGACTGCAATACTTTGCTGAATCAAATCCTTTGTTACAGACACGCCACCAAATTCAATAGTGACTGTGCGTGCAGTTGAGTCAATGTTTGCGGCATACAACCAGATTTCATCTAGCGTTGTTGCGCTTACTCCCGTTTCGTGAATTGTCGTGCCAACTGTACTTGTGGCGACAACTGTGATGCCTGTGCCGTTTGTTGACCCGCTTAAAATTTCTTTGCTGAATGTTGCCATGTGTTTATTCCCTTATCCGAATATCTGTGATGGAAGTATGAACTGTTCATTGTTGCCTAATGCAGACCAAGCCGAACCTGTGTAATAAAAAATGCTATTGCTGTCGTCAATGTAGCAGAGCATTCCCTCTGCAAGTGTTGGTTCACCACCACCACCAAACGCCGCATCGCGTGCGCTCGTATCTGCAAAGCGCATGACGCTCTGATCCATGAGATAGTTATTAACTTGTTCGGCAGTGAGCACTGCGCCACTAACGAAAAGATTTGCACCTGCACCAGCCATGTTGAACTCCTTTGGTTGTTAATCTATATCACCCGAGCGCATTAGAAGAGTCTAATTTACCAAATTCTGGATCATCAAGAATTAAATCATAGATTAGCGTTTTGAAACTACCTAAACCCACAGTGATTGTGTGTGCGCTTGGTGTAATCATTTGAGTTATGTTTGCGACTTCGTAATACTTTTCAACTGTTAAAGGCGAACCTGTGGCAAAGGTGCGCACAACTTTTACTGTGTCTCCTATGTCTAAATCTGTGAGCGTGTCTCTATCGAGTTGTGGCAAAGCATTAGCAACAAAGTTAATATCATCAAACCTGTATATTGGTAGCGCATACTTTGCCAAAAGCGATAGCGACAAGTCTTCAACATCTTCATCGTTTTCTAATAACAAACCCTGATAAGACAAAGTAGAGATGCCGTATTGCGCTTGGCTTGCAATGTCATTGCTTACATAGTCAGCGCCGCCTTCTTTGCCCGTGATGACTTTGTTGTATAAAAAGGTTTGGTCATTAACAGTTGAAATGTCTTGGTAGGCAACTTGCCCACTTACGGTGATGATGTCCACGAAGGTTGCCACAATTTCGGCAGGCGTTGTTGTAGATAACGGGTCAGTGTAAGTGAACACACCATCTCTATCTATAAACAAAAGTGCTTGATCTGCAAGAGCGACACTTTGCATGTATTGCAACACATTTGTTCCACTTGCAATCTCTAACGCCTGCACCTGCACACCACCAGTTGCAATGCTTCTGTTGCCTGCAGGGTAAGAAACTTCTGCCAAGTCAAGAACAGTTGAAATTCTGTTGCCGGCAATTTCAACGGCGGGTGTTACTGGCACAGTGATTACCAAGTTTGCAAGGCGCACAAAGTCGTCTGACGCTTCAACAATGGCTGTGCTTGTGTCTGCTGTGTAGTTGACATGTACTTCCGTTATTGCACCTACGAAAATGTAGTTGTCATTGGCACGCAGAGTTACTTTGCGTCTTGGCTGAACACCTGTTCGCCCTACCGTGTCGTCCCAATATGGTGAGTCTTCGTTGATTGGGTCAAACCGTCTGTCGTTGTTATTTAGAACAATGGTTGCCACGCCTGCTTGTACTTCGTTTTGATTTTTACTTCGCCCTCTAGTTAAGTTCATTGACATAACGAACTCGGTTATATCTACTGGCTCTAGGTTGCCGTCTAATACTCCTTCACCGTCAAGTTGCCCTAAGTCGGGGTCATCAAGCGTAAAGAAGTTACCGAGTTTGCCAATAGCCATTCCAACTTCTATTTCTTCGCCCCACGGCATTGTCTGTGGCATGGTTAGTTCTTTACTGTGATTGGAATTGCGCCATTGCGCCTTTGATATTTGATAAGTGCATCAACAACAGCGTTGCCAACAGCCGTACCGTCTGTTCCCATGCCTGCATTGACTGTGATATTTATTTCGCTTCCGCCACCTGTGCTTAATCTGTCCAATGGAATTACAGCCTCAGGACCACGCTCACCAATCAACGCTCGTGTTGGCGATGTAACAACACCACCAGTCGCGAACGGAGTGAACATATTGCCGAAGTCCAAAGCGGCATACGAACTATCAATGGCGCTTTGTGCAATAGCAACATAAGGCGCAAGTTGTTTATTGCCTGTTGCAACAATTTTCTTGCCTGCGTCTTTCTTTGCCCTGTTCAACCGTTCTTGTGCCTCTGCCTGTGCAATCGTTGCTTCCGCTTCGTTTAATCTGGCGCGAGCAACATCTCGTGTTGCTTGTGCTTCTTCCAACTGTGCTTTGGCAAATTCTTTTTTGGCTTTGGTTACTGCAATTTCTGCTTCTTCAACACCTAGTTTCGCTTCTGCTTCTGCGTCAAGTGCATCGTTGATTGCTTCTTGTGCTGTGACTTGCTCTTTCATTGCGTCAGTGACAGCGTTGGTCGCTTCCGCTTCTTGTGCTTTGGCTTCATTAAGTTCGGTGAGCAAGTCTTTGTAGATTTCGCTGTCGCTCTTTACGCCATTAACCATTTGATCGTATTCATCTGTCGCTGTTGTGACTTCGGAAGTAATGCGCAACTGATCTCGTTGCTTTTCAATTAGCGAGATTTTGGCTTCTGCCAAATCTATTTCGGCTTGGCGTATGGCACGACTGGTTGATGTGCTGTCCTTACGAACGGTTGCCAATTCAGTTTCAGCGTCTATGACTGCATACTGTGCTTTCTCTAAGTCGTAGCCAACGCCTTCAGCCTGCAACTGTGCCTCTACAAGTGCGTCCTGTGCGCTCAAACCTTGCTTGCTGTTCTTGCCGTAACCATTAACCGCTTCGTCTAGCGCCTGTTGCGCTTTCATTGTGGTTTCGCTTGCCACTTTCAGTTTGTCTTGCGCTTTAGACAAACCAAGCACAGCCTCGGCGGCACTCGCCATTGCATTGCCAACAGCCTTAGTTGCTTTGATAGATGATTTGTTTGCGTTCACCAATGCGTGTTGCGCACGACTGATATTTCTTAAAGCATCTGCAGTGTTATCAACTGAATCTTTAACCTTTTGCTCTGCGTCAATAACGCCTTGGCTTGCGTCAATCAAACTTAGTTTGGCGCTGTTAAGTGACTTCACTGAGTCTTTGTAGTCTTTGAGTTTGTCGGTAACAGTTTTGGCAGTATTGCCAACACCTTTCATACCGTCTAGCAACTTTCTTAATTCTTCTTCAAGTTCTGCAGTTGCGTCAGATGCGGCACTGGTGTTCTTTCTTAACAATGGGATTGTTGGATCAAGACCGAATTTTCTGGCAAGCAGTTCAGCGGCAAGAATTGTGTTGCCTATTGCCTTTGCCAAACCAATTTGTACATCAATGTTGTTAGCGGTTTCGTCACGAGCACCAACCATTGCTGTAATCATGTTGCGAATGGCGGCAATTTCGGAATATGTTGTGCCTTCAGTCAAACCCATTGCTTTTGCGAATGCTTCTAACTGTGGGTAAATACCTTGCACGCCTGCTGTTGCTGTGTCCCACACTTTTGCCAAGTCAGCAATTTGACCTCTACCAGATGAAATGTAGCCATTTGCCTCGTCCATTTTGATTCCGAGCACGCCCATCGTGTCAATGTGCGCACGCCAGTTCTTGTCGCTTTTATACAAAGTCAACAGGGCTTCGTCTTGGGTTTCGCCTTCCAACTTCAATGCAGAAATAAAATCAAGCGTTGACTTCTGTGCGTCTGCTTTGCGTTTGGCATAAACCATGTAGGCAGTTGCCGCCACTGCAAGCAACGCAACAACTGAACCAGCCGCTACCATCGCAATCTTTTCTGCACCAAGAGAAACAACCAAAGCCTTTACAGCACCATCAGTCAATGTCGTGATAACACGCATCGCCGCCATTGAAGCGTTGTAGGTAACAGTCGCAACACGCAATGCAACAAACAACGACACAAGCGTTGCAAATGTTTTGCCCATTGCGCCACCAGCAAAGGTTGCACCAACCATTCGCCCAACAAGATAATTGAGTCCTGAACCAACGCCTTCTTCGCCAACAATGTCTCGGAACTGTTGCAAAGCCAAAGCAACACTGCGCACCATTGGCGCTAAGTATTGCCCAAGAGATATAGCCAATTCTTGTATTGCGTTGCGAGCCAATTTAAGTTGCGAGGACAAACTTGTTAATTGTTTTTTGGCAACTTCTTCGGTTGTTCCGCTTGCTTCTCGTAACTGTTCTTCATAAGTCTTTACAGCGCCACTCATGTCTTTCAATGCGAGCAAACTTATTACTGACCTGTCTGCAAAGCCCATTTCAGAAAGCATGGACTTTCGTTGCGCATCGCTCAACCCGACATAGGCTTTGTCCAAGTCGCCAAGTATGTCTCCCATGTTGCGCATCTCGCCTGCGTTATCAAAGACAGTGACATTGTATTTTTTGAATGCTTTGGTGTTTTCTAATGCTCTGCGTTGTAGTTCACGCAAAACGATTGCAAACTGTGTACCACCTTCTTCCGCTTTGATACCTTGGTCAGCAAAGGCGGCAAGCACTGCAACACCTTCTTCAATGTCCATGCCAACCGACTTCATAGCAGGACCAGCCTTATTAGTTAAGGCGATAGAGAACTGTTCAACAGAAGCGTTGGCAAGTGTGTTTGCCTTTACAAGCACATCAGATACATGAACCATGTTGTTCATGTTGGCAATAGCGTCATTGCGCATCGTCAAACCTAATGCAGACTGTGCATCAGTAAGCAAGTCGGTTGCTCGTGCCATGTCAAACATGCCTGCTTGCGCAAACTTGGCAACTTTAGGCAAAGCAGATACAGACGCTTCTGCAGACAAACCAGCAGACGCAAGATAATAGAAAGACTTGGCGGCATCAGTTGCACTAAAGGTTGTCTCTCGTGCCATTTGTTTGGCGGCTTCGGTCATTTCACTACGCATTGCATCGCTGACATCGCCCATGATTGCAAGCGATTGCGTCATAGCGTCATCAAATTGTGCGAACTGTTTAACAGCCAAACCACCAACGATGCCTGCGCCCAAGCCAACTTTGGCAAACACTTTTGCCATTTGCCCTGCCGCCTTGTTCATTGTGTTTAAGGCATAGCCAGACTTAGCACTTGCAGTCTTTAACATGTTGAGTTGGATAATTGCGTCAGCAATACCCTTGCTATTAAACCGTGAAACTATATTTACGCCAACAGCCATTAACGACCCAATCCGTGTTTGGCAAGTTTGCCGTTGAACTCGTTATTGATTACCACTAACTCTTTTGCAACCAAGCCTTCAATCATTGGTGTTGCACCTTTTGTTACGCCGAACAACACACGCGAACGAGTCTTACCACCCGATTGAATTCTGCTTCGCTTATCAAGGTTTGGTATAAACGATTTCATACTGCTTCCCTTTGCACTGTCATAAATCATGCCTGCGCCATCACCTTGTTGAATGCGCAAAATTGTTGAACCTCTGCCTCTAGTTGTGCCTGTGCCTGCAACTGCCTTAACTTTCGTTCTTGCGTTGCTGTTGTACGGCGGAATTTTCGCTGGTCCTTTACGGCCGCCTGTGCGATGCCAATTCTTTAACGGTTGCACAGGGAAGTGAGTACCAACCAAAGTCGCTAAAGGTTGCGCAGACTTGGCAAGCCTTGCCCTCATCTTGAAGTATTGCTCTTTGTCGTACAACTTCAAGTCTCTAAGTGTTTCGTTTATGCCAACCAGTTCAACGCCTTGAAATGTTTGCTTGACTGACATGCGTATATCGTATCGCTATTTGTGCTTGCGCTGTTGCTGTTTTACACGCCACCGCAAATAACTAAGCATCGTGTCAATCATTTCTTCGGTTTCGTTTAACAACATTGCAGGCGCGATGTGATATTCAAATGCAAGGTGTGCAATTACCCAATGGGCGGAGTCGTCTCCGAAAGAGTTTTTTCTAAAGGGTTTTCACTGTCCTCAGCCATGCGCACATCAGCAACAGTGGTTGTCCAGTCAGGGTCAAACTTCAAGCGTGTTTTGCCTGCACGAGTTAGGCAAGACCACGCCAACCAACCTAAGTCGGTTAGGCGTAGTTCTTGCTCAAACTTTGCAACGCTTCTTTGCCATGTTCTTTCAAAGGCAACAAAGTCGGCAAACATTGCGCTTGCCTGCTCTGTTGTACCGTCTAAAAATTCAACAGTTAAATCAATCTTCATGTCGCTGTTCTCCGATTGTTATTAGTTGTTTATGAGGTTGCCTTGGTAAGTACGCCGCCTGAGAAACTCAACGAGGTCATGCCTGCTTCGCCTACAGCGCCATTGATTGGTGTGTGTGCAACGAGCATGGTGTTCGTCAGTGTGTAACTCGGGTTGGTTGCTGATACTGCCTCAGTTGTTGGCGTAAGTAAAACAGTGGTCGGCGTGCCAACCAATGGGTAGATTGTTGCTTCAACTTGTGACACTGCAAAGTCTTGGAACATTTCAATATCAAGGCTGTTTGATTCCAAACCGCCCGTGAACAAGTGTCCAACACTTCCGAAAGTCGTGATCTCAACGCTGTCCTTTTCGTAATTTAAGGTGCATGAGTTTGCTCTACTGCTCAAATCCACCGCATTAATGGTGATGGATACATCAGTCAAAATAATCTGTGCCATTTATTTTTCCTCTTTTTCTTTTGTAAAGTCTTTTGAAAATGATTGAACTGGTTTAACTGCTTTGATTTCTTCCAAATGACCACCTTGGACAAGCGCATCAAAGTTAATGCCAGCATTCTTTGCCGTATCAACTGTTTCGCCTTGCTTGCCTAATGTGCAGTTGTTTGAAAGTACCTTATAGATTGCCATATTTTCTCCTACTGTTTGACAATGCAATTAAATGAAATCTCTAAAAACTCTGCGTCTGCGACCGCCAAAGGTTGAATGTTTGCGCCATTGCTTAGTAACAATGTCTGCACCAAACCACCAAGAGTTCTATCTGCTTCTATATTCGCCCTAATGCTTTGTGAGCCGTTGTACGACAAGAATGAGTCTAGAGTTGCGTGTGCTGTTCTGTCGGTATATCGCCCAACCACAACATTTATTGTCCACTCCGATTCAATGTCGCCACCTTGAAACGCTTTGTGGTAAGTAACGCCAGTGAGCGTTGGGAAAGCAACTGGTGGGTTTAACTGTTCAGGTTGATAGGCATAGGTACGCAAACCGTTTATGGTTGCCAACTGTGTTGCGAATGCTTGCGCAATTTGTGAAATCGTTGTCTCGGTAGCCATTACCAAATCTGCAACAGTCGGTATTGGTTAAGCATGTCTCGCACATCAGGATCAACAGCCTTGACTTGAATTGCCATGTCGTTGAAGCCCACAATGCCCAAGGCGGCGTTGTAACGGGCAAAGCCACGAATGGACAACAGAATGCACGCTTGGTTCACATCGGCAGGCACAGCGTTCCAGCCCCATTGTGCAGTCACTTGGCAGTAAGGCACATTCGGTTGAACTTGAATCGGGAATGTTTTGCCACCAATAGCAACGATGCGTGTGTACGGATAGCCACGAATGAATGCGTCTAACGGTTCAAGTTGGTAGTCAACGCCTTGCGTCCATGCCGTGTCGTATGTGCCATTGCCTTGCGAACTTGTGGCAACAGTGACGCTTGTATTTGCGATGTCGTTTGTTTGAATGTTGTAGTAATTAACAGGGTAGATTGCTGTGGCAAGTTGTTCAGTCTTATAGAAAAAACGGTTGCAGTACCCATCTACTCTGCGTGAAGCGCCTTCAATGGCACGCTCTAACAGGCTGTCATCAACATCATCTGTTAATCGTAGGGCGGCTTTGACTTCGCTTAATGTTGCGTAACCGTTTTGAATTGCCACTGCTTACCTCGTGCGCTTTGATGCAACAGGCTTGCTTGCTCTCTCCGTAGGTGCTTGCATTGCCGTTGTTTCTTTTTCTTTATAGCCGAGTGCGCTTAACGCATCGTCACAGGCTTTAACTCTTGCAGACAACTTGCGTTGCACATAACCTGCACGCTCATTCAATAACAGTTTGATTTCTTTATCGAGTTCCATGTGAAATCTCCTAAGTGTTGTGACTGGTGCGTGCGATCATCACACACCAGTCACTTCACTCTATAGGGGCTAGAAGGTTGGTGTGACCAATCCTGTGCCGTTGATTTGCGAGAATGCCGATGGGTAACGGTTCGCTGTGAAAGCGGCGTATCCATAAACAATCATCGTGATATTCAACTGCTGTGATTCAGGCTGTTCAAAACGCAACATCATTGGCTCGCCAGCGCCCTGTTCCCACAGGTGCAACTCTTGCATGTTTGCAATGAAAATTGTGTCTTGGTCTGTGCCTGTGCCTTGTGCGACAGAAACATTGGCATCCGTGATAACAGGCAAGCCTGCGATTGAATAGCCACTGTTGCCATAAACAACTGAACTTGCGCCAGTTGCAACAGCATTCGTTGGACCGTTTGGTGTTGGTACTGCCAATGGACGGTTGCTTGAATCAAGTGCCGCCAGAATCCATGCCAAACGGCGTGGGTGCATGACGATTGCATTTGGACCACCAAAGTAAGTTGTCTGGATCTGCTGTACTCCGTCCAAAATCTTTGGATACAGTTCAGCAACAGTTGGTGAAGCATCGGTGTAGGTAACAGCATTGCCGGCAGTTGCCAACAAGTTTGCAACAACAGCCGCGTCAAGTGTGGTGTGGTAAGCCGACACCAAATCTTGCATCACGATTGTGTCAATGCCTGTGCCACGCTCTAGAGCCTGACGCGAAACATTTTGCTGACCTGCATAGGTGTTCACATTGATTGTGAGCAATGTGTCGTCCATGTTTGTTTCTTGAACAGCCGCACCTTCGCTTTGTGACGCAACTGCTGAACCAGTAGTTACTTTGCTGATATTCAGCGTCAAGCCTGCTGGTGGAAGTTG
>TARA_R110000868_G_scaffold400516_1_pt1 | contig 13323 bp, 6 predicted proteins | sample TARA_R110000868 | Tara Oceans TARA_R110000868 (sample SAMEA4397489) | marine metagenome | biome: Polar Biome; feature: [SRF] surface water layer (ENVO:00010504); material: water (ENVO:00002006), including particulate matter (ENVO:01000060) such as... | depth 5 m | reverse complement strand
CACTTTCAAGAATGATTATTTTAAACTATAACAAATTCCTAAAAAAGGAAGAGCTTAGTTCACTAACTCAAATTACTTCAAACTTAGACAGATTCTCTGAGTTTACTGGGCTTATTCTGTCAGACTATCATGAAATTCGAGAAAGATATTTTGAGAACTTAGAGGAGAATAGTGATTATTTGATTGATCAGAACTTTGAAGGACGAACAGTAAATAATTGGGCCGTTATTCTGAGTGGCATTCAATCTGCAAGCGATGTTTTGACTGGACTCTATCAGTGGAAAAATGAATTTGAGGGCTTTAGAGACAAAATTTGTGAAAAGATTAAGAAAGAAGCTCAAGAAGAGATGGAACATAATCCAATACATGAGTTTTTTGGCGAATTAGAATACTACGCAACTCAAAAGACAGATCCAGATTCTGAGTTTAATAATAAACGATTAGTATTAGATGATAGACACTTTAAGTACAAAGATATTGACACTGTAAACTATGATTCAGATAAAAAGACCTACACTGGAGCTATTCTAGCTCTTCATATAAAACGAATTTGGCAAGCTTTAACCCAAAATCGAGCAGAAATTACTAAAAAGAGTTCTTTAAAAATTTTAGAACACCACCTTCAGAATAGTAGTTACTACATAACAAAGGGAAAGCAAATCATGCTTACAAAATCAATCGTAGATCAGGAAGAGTCAAATCTCAGGTGTTATATTTTGGATGCTACTGAACTGAAAAAAAATGAAATGCTTTTAGAAGTTATTGAAAAAGCCAAACGGTATGAGATAGAAAGGAAAAAAAGACTCTAATTATCGATTTTATCTGCTTAACTGCTAGAATAAGACCAAAATAAGTGTTTAAAGTGGTTTAAACTTTACTTATATATGTATTTCAATACTGCTAAGTAATGCTAATCACCGCTAAAAGGAGCTAATAGTTTAGCAGTGATTAGCACTTAATATCACTTTTCAATCTCTTAATGCTAAGTGAAAACACCTAAATAGAAGCTAGAGAAGGTGTTTTTTAAGATATCAAGCAATGCTTAGCAGCTTAGCAGTGAAATTAAAGAAGGAAAAAAGGTTAAGTTACTTAGAGTGTGATTTCAAATATTTAGATATACCAAAATCTTATTGAACTTTGGTAATCTCGTAATCCCAGACCCACATTTTTCCTGGATCAATATCAGCATATTTGTCAGTATAATTAAAGCTCTTAACTTCACCAGGAGGAACATTTTCTTTAATTTCGAAATGATAGGTATCAATAAGGTCACCAATAATCCCAGAATTTATATCTTCAAATTTTTCGTAAGGGCTCCTAAACTGGATAGATCCTGCAAGGGAAAATCCTGTAGTATCTGTAAAACTGTAAACTCGAATTAGACCAACAAATTTTGAAACTGAATAGTCTGACTTATTGACTAATCTGCCATTTAGTGTAAGTTCAGAAAACCTAGAGTTTCCAATACTATAAATCTCAATCTGGGGATTCAGTAACTCAAAATTAGATTTTAAGTTTTTCTTTTTGTTCCAATCATAAAAATAAATAGTTACGCCAATTAAGAATACCAATAGGATAAATGTTAACCCAATATATTCATCAGTTTTGTTATTCTTAGTTGTATTGTGTTCTCCTTGCCATTTTATAGTTCTTTCTTTATAAAAACTTTCTTTGAGTTCCTCAACTAATTCTTGAGTTCGATATTTTATATAAAGAGCTTCAGCCTTTTCTTTATTACCAAGGGAGTTACTGTAAGCTTTTGCTTTTAGACCTTCTTTAAATTCCCCGATTGAAATTTCAAGGGCTACTTTCTCGAAAGCGTCTTTCTCAATCTGTAATTGATTCTTTGATTTTAAAAAATCCATATTGGAAAATTAATTTATTGACTTACTTGTACCATTTATATGGCTTAAACCAGATAGAAATATTAGGTAATGCACTTATTAAATTCTAGCCTTCAATTAACAATTTATTTCTAAAAAGTATGCCAATATGATGTCACTCCCTTATTGTACCTTCCCAATAAAAAAGTAATGTAATGGAAAATTTAAGAGAGAAAAGCCTACTAAAAGAACTCTAACAAAGATTTGGTGCAGAGGTCGAAAAACCTATCCCAGATACGGATGAAACAAAGTTTCTGGAACAAAGAAACGAGTTAGAAGAAGTACTTAACTGGAATTTTGAAGCATTTGTCAAACATTATCAGTTAATTAAAGATTATGGGTTAGAGGATAAGTTATTGGAGCAACTAGCCTGCAGGATAGAGCGCTTTATGGATGCAGATCAGATTGAAGTATTAAAGAGCTCTGAGTTCTACCATCAATTCGGAAAACATAAAAAAATACGTAGGGTACTACAAACGAATAATACATAAGGAGAAAATAATGGCTCGTAAACCACAGAAATCAGATGGGCACGGAAGTTTAAAGCAGATGCAGGTATTGGTTAATCAATATCCTGAATTAATAAATCAAAAGATTGAAGACCATTTTCCAGAGTTTAAAGGTGAAAACATTGAATGGCTATCTCCTATAAAAGAGGATGAATATGCAGAATATACAGACCAAGACTTTATAACGAAGCTAGATTTACATCCCGATGAAATAAAGCTCGATGAATTTTGGCCAACTAGGGGTGCAAATTGGGATGGTTTAGCTAAAACGGATTCTGGTAAGGTGATCTTAGTTGAGGCAAAAGCAAATATACCTGAGATGGTATCTCCACCATCTGGAGCATCTAAAGACTCATTACTGCAAATTCAATTAGCTTTAGAGCAAACAAAGAACTATATAGGAAAAGGGAAGGGTATTGATTGGAGTAAGACCTTTTATCAATACACCAATAGAATAGCCCACTTGTATTACCTCCGCGTTGTCAGGAAAAAGCCAGTTTTTTTGGTTAATATATATTTTATCGGTGATAAAACTGTTGATGGCCCCAAAACTGAGGAAGAATGGAAAGGGGCTATTCAAGTTATGCAGCTCTATCTTGGATTGCATCATCATAAACTGAAGAAGTATATGGCTGATATTTTTATCGACGTGAAGGAACTAATATAATTTTAAAATTATGACTTGGGAAGAAAAGTTGCTCTAGTTCCGAACTTCCTCACTCGAAGTGCGGTGCTGAAGCTCCAGCATTCTTTTCTTTTTCTAGTTAGAGAAATGACCTACAAAATTCTTTTTTTTTGATCCCACTTAAATACTGATTTTTAAAAAATTGACTCTTTGATATGCCTTCTATTTTATTGATTTTGTGAAGCCAAAATTAATGTTGTTAGTATCAAGAATTGAATAAAAATAGTAAATGATTTTAGACAACGAAAATGATAATCTGAAAGTCCACGAGTGGATCAGCACCTATACTGAAATAGGTAAGCTAGATATCGTTACAGGTTATTTTACAATAGGAGCATTAGCCTATTTATCTAAACAAGTAAATGATAAGATAAATGAAATGCGATTGGTTCTTGGGGATATTGTAAGCTTTGATTCAGAAGATCACAGGCCCTTAGATCTTCTTAACGAGAATATTACTATTGAAGCGGCATTGAAATTGAATAGTCTTTCTCAGGAAGCTGTTAATTTCCTAAAACAGGATAAGATTGAGGCTAAAACACTTGAACCCAATTTTTGTCATGCAAAAAACTACCTATTCAATCCTGAGAAAAAAGATGACCGAAATAAGTATTTCATATCAGGTAGTTCAAATCTAACTGAAGCGGGAATAGGGCTTAAGAGAACAAATAACATAGAACTGAATATTGCTGAAACAGGTAATAATAACCAATATAAAGAACTAGTTGAATGGTTTGAAGCTCTTTGGAAAAAGCCTCAAGCTCATAAGAAGAAAACAATCTATGCTGCAGACGGAACAAAGACTAGGGTCGATTTCAAGCAATATTTGATAAATGAAATCGAAAAAATATTCATTAAATACACACCAAGAGAAATTTATTATAAAGTACTGTTTGAACTCTTTGGAAATCAAATTCTTGAAAGCGAGAACAATCCAGAATTCAACAGGCAAATTGGGAGATTAGAGAACTCGGTTGTCTACAATACCCTTTATGAATTTCAGAAAAAGGGTGTATTAAGTTTAATAAGGATGCTCCAAAAGTATAATGGAGCTATTCTGGCTGATGCTGTTGGTTTGGGTAAAACATGGAGTGCCTTAGCTGTAATTAAGTTTTTTCAACTTCAGGGAAGAGAGGTTTTGTTGTTTTGCCCAAAAAAGTTGGAACACAATTGGAGACGATATAAAAAGCACCAAGATTCAAGATTTGAAAAGGATCAGTTTGATTTCTTTTTGCGTTCTCACACAGACTTAACACAAGAGAGGTTGGAAAAGTATGATGATCGAGCCGATAAATATTTCACCAATGACAAACCTAAGCTTATAGTTATTGATGAAAGTCATAACCTGAGAAATGATAAATCGAACAGGTATAAGACACTTTTAGAAGAAATTCTTCAAAAAAATGATGACGTTAAAGTTCTGCTCTTATCAGCCACCCCAATAAATAATTCATTGAATGATATTAGGAACCAGTTTAAATTGATGGTTCAGGGTGATGTTCGTGGCTATGATGCTTCACTTGGAGTTAGAAATATTGAGTATTCGTTTAGAACAGCGCAAAAGGCTTTTAATGACTGGCGTGAGGAACCCAATCCCAGAATCAGCGAGTTTATCAAGAAACTTCCAGGCAACTTTTTTACCCTTACAGATTCGCTAATTGTAGCAAGAACAAGAAAAATGATTGAAGGTCAGCAAACTGGTTTGACCTTCCCATTGAAGTCCCGGCCTATAAACCTTTTTGTTACCCCTAGTCAGCTTGGGAATTTCGATTCATTCGAGGAATTATTTGATCATTTCCCTCCAATGCTTTCAGGATATCAACCTTCTTTTTATCTGGAAGATGAGAAAAATGAGGATATTGATATTCTACATGATGAAAGACAAAGGGATCGTTTCCTTGTAAAAATGCTGTATATACTTATGGTAAAGCGGTTAGAATCTTCATGGTTCTCTTTTTATTCGACTGTTGGAAAAATAAAAGACCATCACCAGAATGCGTTGGATAAAATCAAGCGATATCAGGACAATAAACTTAGTTTTGATGTAAATGAAAGCGAACCAAACTTATTCATTGATGATGAACTCGAAGACGATTATGAGGAATTGACCTTAGGAAAGAAGAGAAAGGTCAGGCTAGCCGACATTGATGCTTCAGGTAACCTTGATAACTTTAAGAGTGACCTCAAAAAAGACTTGGATGCACTGGATAACCTCTATGTAAATCTACAGAAGTTTGAAGCAAAGGTGGGAAAAGAAGTTATATTACCAAGAAATATTAAATCTGATGATGATAAGTTAGAGACTTTAATTGCTGAAATTCTCAAGAAGAGAAAAAACAGAGAAAACAACAATAATCAGAAAGTCGTCATTTTTACGGTTTATAGAGATACTGCTCAATATTTGTTTGATCAGTTAAAAAACAGAGGGTTTGATAAAATTGCGATGGTATCGGGTTCAGGTTCACAAACTGATGATTCGGATGAAGAGACCAAAAATTTCGAGTTAATTTTAGAACGTTTTGCTCCTTACACCAAACTTTACATGGAAAAGGAATGGAGTTTTAGTACAAAATCTTCAGGGTTAACTGCTTACCACGAGTGGGTGGAATGGACGGTAGAAAACCAGCCAAAAACCTATGAAAAACTTAATAACCCAATAGATATAATTATTGCTACCGATGCTCTGAGTGAAGGACAGAACCTACAAGATGCCGATATGGTTATCAATTATGATATACATTGGAATCCTGTTCGAATTATCCAAAGAATGGGACGAATTGATCGACTTGGTAGTCCAAATGATAAAATATTTGGGATCAATTTTTGGCCATCTAATAACATTAATTCCTATTTAAACTTGCAAGGTAGAATCGAACAAAGAATGGCTGCAATGAAACTAGCAGGAGCCGAGGTCGATCATAAGTTCTCGGATAGTTTTGAAGAAATGATTCATGATGAATCTCTCGATCAGCGGATGCGGAATAGAATGTTAGAGCAAATGCAGGTTACAATTGATGATCTTGATGGAGATGAAAATTTTGGTTTTGATGATCTTTCATTAGAAAGCTATCGTCAGGATTTACTGGAAGAATTCAACCGAGATAAGGCCAAGTATTTGAAAATGCCTAAAGGGGTTTACACCGGATTTAAGGGAGATGAGGAGATATGTGACACTAACGGTATTATTGCACTGTTGGGTTACCCAGCCAAGCCTCCGAAAAAGAAGGACCATGAATACCAGCTTTTTGATCTTATTTACATTGATATGAATGGAAAATTGGTACTCATGAACCAAAAAGAAGTGCTGGATGTATTGACCTATCATAAAGACAAAAACAGATTTGTACCAGATGGTATTGATAAAGGTGATGAAACTGCTATTAAAGAGTTAGTTTCTGCAATGCAAGGTTGGCTTAAAGATCAGGCAGTGGAAATGAAAGAACAGGAAGATGGAACTGAAAAAAAAGTAATGGGGAAAGAAGCTATGGATGTTTTATCTAAACTTAAAAAAGGAGATAAAACCGCCGTGGAACGAATTAAGCAAAATGTAAAAGTAGACGAAAAATTTAAACTCGATAACTTCGATTTGATAACCTGGTTTTTGGTAACTGCATAATTATGAAATTAACCGTATTCGATCATCAACCCTTTTTAAAAGCGCTCAAAGTACTATTCGCTGATCTCAACGTACCAGTGAATTATATTGCTGACGAACCCACCTCAGCAAAAGAAATTTTAAAAGACACCTACAAGGATAATGAAAGCTTTCGGCTTATTGACGATGTCTATTTTGTTGGAATGGTAGACGATGATGCTTTTGAAGGAAATAAAAGCCTGGCAGTAGAAAAAATTAAATCAGATTATGATGGGGTTCTGGTTTTTGGGGTTACTCTATCTGATAGACCAAACAATTTACTTCCCACTCGTTCCCAGTTGGCTGACATCTCAAGGGCGTTTAATCGTGAATATTATTACACCCCGGTAATTATAGTGTTCAAATATGGGGAGCATCTTGCTTTTGCTAATACAGAACGGTTGAAGTACAAACAAGAATGGCGGGAAGGGGAAAAGGCGGGAAAAGTTACCCTGCTTCGTGATGTAAACATCAAGCGACCGCACTCGGGTCACGAGCGTATATTACTTGAATTAAAAATCCCTACTTCGGGAAGTAAAAAAGTTAATTCTTTTGCCGAACTCTATACTTACTGGCAGGAAGTATTTAGTGTTAATGTCCTTAATAAGAAGTTCTATCAGGAACTCTCCAACTGGTATTTCTGGGCTATAAAGCAGGTTACATTTCCGGGAGAGCCAACGGCTGAAAAAGCACATGCACAAAAAGCGAAGCTGGAAGATTTACTGAATGAACATAAAGCAACTAATGTAATCCGCTTATTAACCAGATTGTTGTTTGTCTGGTTTATTAAAGAAAAGAAGCTGATTCCTGAAGAGCTTTTTGATTTACAGTCTTTGCAAAAGGATGTACTAAATGAAATATCTCCTTATCACGAGGAAGGCATTTTTAAACAGGCTAATCAAGATAGCGTGTACTACAAAGCCATTCTACAAAACCTGTTTTTTGCTTCCCTAAACTGCCCAATAGAAGCAGATGGCACAGATAACAGAACCCGGGGGTTTAGGGGGCTTGAGACCTATGGTAAACATCGTGGTGTAGACTGGATGATGCGCTACAAAAGTTCTTTCAAAAAGCCTGAAACGTTTTTAAAAATGATGAATGCAACTGTTCCTTTTTTAAATGGGGGCTTATTTGAATGTTTGGATGACAAGGAAAAAAACATTTACATCGATGGCTTTTCTGACCAAATGACAAAAGGGGAACAGTTGATCGTGCCGGATTACCTATTTTTTGGTACAGATGAAGAAGTAGATCTAAGTGCTGAATACGGGATTAAAAATAAAGGAACAAAGCAAGCTGCGGTTAAAGGCCTTATCAATATTCTGAAATCTTACAAATTTACCATTACGGAGAATACCCCGATTGAAGAAGATGTAGCCCTTGACCCGGAATTGTTAGGTAAAGTATTTGAAAACCTGTTGGCTAGCTATAACCCCGAAACTAAAACCACGGCTCGTAAACAGACAGGTTCCTTTTACACTCCACGTGAAATTGTGAACTACATGGTGGATGAGAGTCTAATAGCATATCTGAAAAATAAAATTCTTCAGGATAAGTCAGGTGATTTTTTGGAGTTTGGGAAAGCCCAATTCAGCCTTTTTGGTAATGAAGCCAAAAAAGGGCAAGCTAGCCTATATGAAAAGGGTAAAGCAGAATTCGAAGATGATGAAGTTAAGCTAGATGACTTACTTCATAAACTAATATCTTTTGATCCTGGAAATCCATTCGAGGATTTCCCAAAAGCCAATAAAGCTATAATAGAAGCCTTGGATGAATGTAAGATTCTAGACCCTGCCTGTGGTTCGGGAGCCTTCCCTATGGGTATTTTGCAGAAAATGGTTCATATCCTACAAAAATTAGATCCCAATAATACTATTTGGAGGGAAGTACAAAAACAAAAGGTAAAAGAGGAAACTAATGAAGCCTTTGAGATAGAAGACCATAAAGAACGGGAAGATAAACTTATTGAAATTAATAATGCTTTTGATGAACGTGTAAACGACCCTGACTATGCACGTAAACTTTATCTAATTGAAAACTGCATTTATGGGGTTGATATACAGCCCATAGCCACTCAGATTTCTAAGTTGCGGTTCTTTATTTCTCTGGTGGTAGACCAAAAGGTAAATAAGGAAGAGCAAAATTTTGGCATTCGCCCTTTACCAAATTTGGAAACCAAATTTGTGGCGGCTAATACTCTCATTGGGATTGATAGACCAAAAGAGGGAGATACATTTAATATTTTTCAAAATGATCACTTAAAAGGATTAGAGAGTCAGCTAAAAAAAATCCGCCACAAACTGTTTAGTGCCAGAACTAAGGATACTAAACTCAAGTACCGCCAAAAAGACGAAGAGCTTAGAACCGCTATTGCGGATAAACTTAAAAAGAACGGTTGGCAGGTTGATACCGCTACAAAATTAGCTGGCTGGGATCCTTATGATCAAAATGAATCTTCCACTTTCTTTGACCCTGAATGGATGTTTGATATTTCAGAAGGGTTTGATGTAGTGATTGGGAATCCACCATATGTTTTTGGAGGGAGTGAGAAAATTTCGGATAGTGAAAAAAAATATTTCAAATCGAACTTCGCAAGCGGAACTCAGAAAATAAACTTATTTGCAATTTTTATAGAAAAAGGAATTCAACTACTTAAAAATGAATGTTTTATTTCTTATATAATTCCAAACACTCTTCTTAGAGTGACTAGCTATAGCAACATCCGAAAGTATATCTATGAGAATTCGATTATTTCAGAAGTTAACGACCTTGATGTTGGAGTCTTTGAGGGTGTTACAGCTTCTACAATTATCATCCGACTACAAAAACACAGGGATACAGAAAAGAACAACCTCATAGTGATAAAAAAAGGAGTTGACTCTGAAGTTTATCAAAGAGTAGAACAGTCAGAATATGGTAACAAAGGTTTTATCCTTGATATTTTCACAAAAAAAAATGATCGATTAATTCTTAAATATTTATCTAATAAATCAACCTCTTTAGGTGAATTGACAAAAATGATCAGGTTCGGTGTAGTGATAACAAAGAACATAGATGAAGTTGTAAGCAATTCACAATTAGGTGGTTTGTATAAGCCTTTTCTAGAAGGGGATGAAATCACCTCATTCGGAGTGAACTACAAAGGTAGATTCTTACTATATGACCCTGCTCTATTGCATAGAAGTCGTACTCCAGATGTTTTTGAAGAGAATAAGATAATGATTCAAAGAATTACTGGAGGTTCGAAACCTATTAAGGCAGCGTTCGACAACTCTGGTTATTACAACAAAGAATCTATACTGAATTTACAGTTATTATCTGATGAGTTTTCATATTACTACATACTTGCACTCTTAAACTCTTCAACAATTAATTGGTTCTACAAACAAAAATTTACAAATAACTCCAAACTGACTGTTAATTTATCAAAAGAGTACCTCGAACAAATACCAATTAAAAAGTGTGATAGTTTAGGTCAATCGGCTCTGGTGATTATGGGTAAACTTTTGAGTTATAGCTATAAAAAGAAAATAATTTTCTCAGTTTTCTATAGAATATTGGATGCATTGGTGTTCAACCTCTATTTCCCCGACCACATGAAAGAGCGTGAAATTGATGTGCTGGAATTTGTGGAGCGGGATATGGAACAAGCCCTGCAAGGCCGGGAGTTTGATAGCCTGAGTGTTCCGGAAAAAGAAAAGGTGATTGACCAATTGCACAAAACCTGGAGCCACTCCGACAATGAAGTACGTAACCGTATTAAGCTTTTCGCTGTACGTAGCCCCGAGATTCTAAAACCTATTTTAGAGAGTTAGGCATGAAAGCCACAGTTGAGTCAATTCATATTAAGAATTTCAAAGCGTTTCAGGACAAAGAATCATTCGAATTCGATAATAAGAATGTACTCGCGTTTGGTACTAACGGTTCAGGAAAATCTTCGTTGTATTGGGCACTGTATACTTTTTTGCAAAGTAGTATCAAAGATGATTCTGATGCCCAAAAATATTTTCGTGTGTATGTACCATCTAACTCAAATACACACCAAAGTCTCAGGAATGTTTTTGTAGAGAACACAGAAGATTCTTTTATCGAAATTGTGATAAAGGAGGACAATGGAAATAAAAAAACATATAAAATTGAAGAATCGAACATTCCTACCCATCCTGATAATAATAGCAATGATACATCTATACAGGAATTAAACCTTGCCAGTGATTTTTTCAACCATAAATTACTGCATAATTTTTATCGGGGCTCGCACAAAGTTGAGATAAATGCCTGGTCTGTATTTGAAAGAGATATTTTCCCTTATTTAGTTGATAGTGCAAATAGAAACTGGATAGAACGAATTAAGGATACCACCCGAGATGTCCCAAGAACACCAAGAGATTTTCCTGTTAGGAATGGCTCAAGAAGGAAACAAGAGTTTGTTAGTAGACTGGAAGCATTAAATGACGAAATAGAAATACAACTGAATGAGATTGAAAGAAATGCAAATGACTTCATTAAAGATCACTTTTTTGATGGCCTGGAAGTAATAGAGGTTAAGCTTTCATTTGAAAAACGGTTCGAATTTAACAAAGTAAAGAATAAACTCTGGGAGGATGAAAAGGAAGCAATTCGTCAATCAGAGCTTTCAATAAAGCTAAAGGCACGAATAAAGGAAGGGAACCATTGGAAAGATATTTCTCGTCCTCATTCATTTTTAAATGAATCAATGCTTACTCGAATTGCAATCAGTATAAGGGTAGGTGTACTACGGACTAGAGTTCAGAGTACTCAGTTCAAGATATTAGTATTTGATGATATGCTCATTAGTCTTGATATGTCAAATAGAATGAAGGTTATCAAAATGATTTTAGGCCAACAACCTGGATTGACTTTTTTTGATAACTATCAAAAGATAATCTTAACACACGACAAAGGATTTTACGAATTAATTAAACGACATACTTCTTCAACGGATTGGAAGTATTTCAATTTTGATAATGATGAATCTAATAATGAGGCACCAGTAATTCGAGAAGATTATGATTGGTTGGAAAAGGCACAGATGTATTTACAGGAAGGGAAGATAGAAGAAGCTGGATTAGCCGTTCGTAAAGAAACAGAAATTATTGTTTCAAAAGCATTGAGAGGCTTAAATGATGCAGCAAATACCGGTAAATATCATCAGCTAAGTGGTCAGCTAAGTTCTCTTAAAAAGAAGTTAACAGCAGATGAATTGAGATTATTTAAAAATCTAATCAAACCAGATTTAACTGTAGATCAAGTTAGAAAAATGAATACTGCTTTTGAAAATGATCCAGATTTAGATCAAGATACAAAAGATAAAATACAGGCTTTAAAAGTAGAGTTAATTCAGTTTTTAATAAGACAGTATGAACTAACTGAGAATACTGGTAAATTAATTACAGATATTCAAGAAGTTGTAGACAGAATAATGAACCCTTCTGCACATGCTTCACTTACCACTCTTTATCCAGGCGAAATGCAGGATGCAATTGATGCTGTAACTGAACTTAAAGGATATTTAGATAGAGCGTAGAGTAATATGACAGTATATTTCAAATGCAAAAGAGATGATCTGAGAAAAGCTCTGAACCAACTCAGGGTTCAATTTCTCATAACAGAGTTCAGGGGATGACTTTGCCCTTATCGGTACACTTTCATCCCAAAGAAATGGAGATCATTTGCCTTGACAAAACAGAAATATTTGAGGCTATCTGATGCTTTTAAAATCGCCTATTTCTTCGTCTCAATTCTCTATTTGATATGCCTTTTCTTAATGTGATAATGTTCCTTTTTTTTCTTTGTTGATTCTTTAGCCTAACAAGCTGTTCACAAATTGGATTAATTTGTTCAACGATTAGTTTTTCGAATCTTTCATTTATTTGATACTCGATAAAATCTTTTCGAAAAATGGTCATTATAAAAGCTTCTGAACTAGATGGGATTGGGAGTAGAAACCATAGATTTGATTCTTGAAAGTCAAAAAAAACCAAGTTAGGGCTTGTTAGCCATTCAGTTAATATTCTACACTCCTTTGGCCAGTTTACTTTACGGATAACAGGTTGGCTATGAATGACCGTACTATCTTCCAATATATTTTGAAACTGCTTTTTATCTCGTTTTCTTCTCAGCCCATCAACAACCCAAACCAGCTTGGGATAAAAGGCATCACGAGAACGTCTTTCTTCCGGGTTGAGGTAAGAGTGTTGGAACTCTAATACCCAACCGTGTTCGGTTTTTACATCTGCAATGTGTTTTTCTCCGTTATCGGCTTTATGAACCACTTCTTGCCATTCTTTTGAGAAGTGGCTTTTCCAAGAACGATGCCACTGGGTTTCATTTTCCCACCAAGGATCACAATTTCTTACACCTTTATGTGCCCAATGATGTAACTTTACCTCTCCACACTTAGCAATTAATTCTGATCCACAACTTGGGCAAAATCCCTTAGCCCCTTTGGTGGCTTTTGTTTTCTGATTATCAACAAGAGCAAATTTCATAAGCTTTTTGATTGAGTATAAGTACCATAGGTGTCAACTTATGTCACACTAGAATAAATACTCTTCATAGTTCAACAATGGAATGCTATTATTCCCATTA
>TARA_R110000868_G_scaffold29049_3_pt1 | contig 13324 bp, 8 predicted proteins | sample TARA_R110000868 | Tara Oceans TARA_R110000868 (sample SAMEA4397489) | marine metagenome | biome: Polar Biome; feature: [SRF] surface water layer (ENVO:00010504); material: water (ENVO:00002006), including particulate matter (ENVO:01000060) such as... | depth 5 m | reverse complement strand
AAACTGGCAACGAGCGTATCGTGATCAGATTGGTTGAGCATCCTCAGGCCGCCCCCGCGAAAAAGAGGTGAACGGAAGAAGCCTAGTCCGAACGGACCATATGAGAAAGCGGCGCTTTTGCCACGGTTGTGGCTAGATTTGTATATCTGGGGTCAGTAACGCCGGGCAGGAATGATGACAGACGGCGCGGAGCAATCGAAGCGGCGTAAAAGGCGTGTTGTCTGGGCGGTGCTCATTGCCCTGCTTGTCCTTTTATTGATCTGGTTGCTTAGTTTTTGTTCAAAACAGGAACGAGAACACACGCTGCATCCCTTTGCGGGCGTGCCAACTCTGTCGCTCGGCGACGCTGTTGTGACGGGCTTTTCGGGCACGATCGGGCCGGTCAATGCCACTTTGTTGTCAGATGGCAAGGCGCCGGTCGATCAGACTTTTATCGACACCAACGGCCCGTCGGTGCGGGTTTTTGATCTGCGTCATCCGGGATTTGTTTGGAACGGGAGCTATTGGGCCCCGCCGCGCCGCCATGAAATTCCGGCGCGCGCTGTTGGTCAGGTGTTTGGCATCGCCATCGACAACAGCGCCTTTCCCAATATCTATCTCGCTGCCACCTCGGTCTATGGTCTCAATATCGTAACGCCGGATGCCGACAAGGATTTCCAACCCGAACGCGTGACACGCGGCAGCACCAAAGCAGTTTGGGCACCGGGGCAGATGGGTCCGGGCGGCGGCGCGGGTAGCATCTGGAAAGTGGACGGTAAGAGCGGTCAGATCACGCGCTTTATCGACATTGAATTGGACGGGCGACCGACCGGCCCTGCGGCGCTTGGCGCGCTCGCTTTTGACAGTGCTCATCGTCAGCTTTTTGTCTCGGACCTTTCGACCGGCATGATCCATCGTCTGTCGCTTGGCGGGAAAGATCTCGGCACGTTTGATCATGGTGTGACGGCGAGGCCGGTTCAGGGATTGAGCCGCGTCGCATATGATCATCGTGCGCGGGCGGATATCACGGATAGCGATTTCGACAGCGAAGCGCCGGACAGCTGGGGCTTTGCGGTGCCGGAGCGCCGCGTCTGGGGTCTCGCAGTCCGCGACGGGCGACTTTATTATTCGGTGGCGCTGGGTCAGGTCTCTGCCAAGGACGAACACGGCAAGGTCGCAACAGACACAGGCCAAATTTGGTCGGTGGGCCTGAACAAGCGTGGTGATTTCACCCGCGACGTGCGGCTGGAAATCACGCTGCCGGAGGGCAGCGCCGATGCGCCCGTATCGGATATTGAATTCACCAAAGACGGACAGATGATCGTCGCGCAGCGCGGTATCATCGGCATGGACTATGCTTACAAGCCGTTGACGAGCGCAGGCGTCGCGCGTGTCTATCGCTATTGGCCCGAAACGCCGAATGATCCGGCCACGACGAGCGCGTGGTATCAGGCGCCGGAACGACTTTCGGTTGGTTTTCAATCGGGCAATCAAACCAGCGCAGGCGGTGTGGCGCTGGGTTATGGCTATGACAGCGACGGCAATCTGGTGTTTGAAGATTGCGAAGACGCGATTTATCTGACGGGCGATAATCTGCGTGACTTCCGGAAAGTTGAAGAGGGGTTCGAGCCCGAAGGCCCGCTGATGCTCAACGGGTTGCAGATCAGTCCCTCGGGGCCTGCGCGGGGTTTCAATGCGCCGCCGCTCATCAGCTATTTTGTCAATTACGCCGACGCCATGCAGAGCAGCGACGAGAGCGGTCGGGTGGGCGATGTCGCGGTCTATCGCCTGGATTGCAAGGAAGCATCTTGCGTCGCGGGTGCGGGCGGCAGCGTTTCGACGCTGAAACGCGAGAGCGGGATTGCGGTTCTGCCACCACCTCCTCCTCCGCCCGGCAATCCGCCGTGTGTCGGCATCGGCTGTGTGCCGGTTGTGCCGCCCTGCGTCGGTGTTGATTGTGTTCCTGTTGATCCGCCATGCGTCGGGGTCGGTTGCGATCCTGTGGATCCGCCCTGCGTTGGTATTGATTGTGATCCCGAATGTGTCGGGCCGGACTGCCCGCCGGATGAACCTGAGCAATGCATGAAGGTCGAAGGCGAAGCGGTGTGCGATCCGCAAGCCGGTGGCTGGGCCTACAAGCTATTCACAACGGACTATGCCGGCATCGGCCTTGATACGATGACCGCGCAATCGACAACGACGGGTGTCAGTGTCAGCAACGGACCCAATATCACTATGGTGCCGCCGCCGGGTGTCGTGACGTTGAGCGGGACGACGCCGGGACAGACCGTCACCATTGATGTCTGTGGTTATAACGCAAGCGCCAAGGCGACGGGTGAGCCTTATGATTGCTGCCGCGATACGTTGACAATTCAGGTACCGAACGGCGTCTGCGAACCGGCTGATGATGACGGAGGCCCGCTATGAGCGAACCGTCTTCATTTTTTGCGACGCTAAAGGGCATCACTCTTGCGACGGCTCTGGTGGCCGGTGTTGGTGCTGTGGCCTATTTCGGTGTGCCAAAGTTTCTCGCTCAAATCGAAGGTCGTGGCGGCAGCGGCGAGCAGGGCGGCGAGGAATTCTACAAGGAAGCTTATGATACGAACGGTGCGCCACTGTCAGGCCCCGTCTCGGTCGGGCAGGTCATCCAGTATGTGCTCTACTATTTACGTCCAACCGGCGGCACGTCCGGTCCGGTGACAATCAATGATACGCTGAGTGCTGCGCAAACCTATGTGCCAAATTCTATTGTCGCGCCGGGTTGGTCGGTCTCGACACCGGAGTATCTCGCAAACCACGAGGTTTATTCTGCGCCGTCCATTGCGCCGCCGTCATTCGTGATGAGCATTCCTGCCATATCAGGAACGGTGGGCGCTGCCGGTGGCGGTGGCGACGGATATGAGCCTGTGCCGGTCGTCACCTCGACGGGTGTGAAAGTTTTTGCAGTCAATCATCACCAACCGTCGAGCGGTAATCCGAAGATCATGTGCTGGTATGGAGGCTCGTTGCAGGCGTGCAGTTCCGCCTATCCGAAGCTCGCGAGCAATTTGCCGGAACTGCGCGCCACGTCCGACCTGCCGCGTGTCGCGGTCTATGACAGGAAGCTTTATTATGCGTCCGGGCGCTACCCTAATGTGGCGCTGACGACAACGAACCAGTCGATTGAATTTGGTGTGGCGTGCTGGGATGCAGAACTTGATATGCCGTGCCCGTTTCTTCCGCTGCCCGGCGCACCCGCCTTGCTGACGGGGACCAATCCGCTAGGCAATTATCTCGGCATTTCCATTGATCCTTACGTGGCCGGTGTTCGGGCCGATCCGCTCAATCCATCGCATATGCTGATGTATGCGCTTGGCACGATCTATTGTGTCGATGTGGCGTTGCCCGGTGCGCCGCCCTGTGCGGGCTGGACCAATGCAACCGTGTCGCCCACCAATGTCAGCGGGCGATCGACCGACATGTTTGTCGAAGAAGGCGGCACGCGGGTTTTCTTTTCCAACACTGTCGCGCGTTTGTTTTGTTTCAACATCGCCAACGGATCTGTCTGTTCGGGCTGGCCCGCGACCGGCGTCAGCGGTGGTTTGACGGGGGCGACCAATCTCGGGGCTGGCATCAACGCGGCGGGCACGATGGATGCCATTTGTCTTTCGCAAGGGTTTAGTTGGGTCTCCGGCTTCAAGTGTTTCAGCATTGCGACGGCGGCTCCGGTGACGTCATGGCCCGTCGCATTTCTGAACGGGCATGCGATTTTTTCCGCCTATCACATTCCCGGCACGGCGAGAGTGCTCTTTCCCGACTACAGCGGCAACACACCTCTTTGTTATGACTTTTCAACCTCGGCGGGTTGCGCGGGCTACTCACCATACTGGCCCAGTTCGTCCAGTGTCATGGATTACGGCTATGCAGTTGATCCGATCGTGCCCGAAAATTGTATCTATGGCATGGGTCATGCCGGCACCCTCGTGCGTTTCGACCTGATGGGCGCGGTTGCCTATGGCGCTTGCGTGCCGGAAACCTACAAAGAAACCTACACTGTCGACGAACAGTATTGTTTTAAGAAACCTGATGTCGCGAGTTGGACGTCGGTGCGGATCAACAACAGGCCGGCTGAACTCACGGGCGGTACGATAGTCCTGAAAGACAGCACGGGCGCGGTGATCCAGACGATCACTGTCAATTCGTCCGATATTTATACGCTCAGTCTGTCGGCGCTGGGGCTCAACAGCACGGTGACGGTCGAGTTCACGCCCACGTATTCGGGCGGCACCTTACCCGCGGCGGATTATCAGATTGAACTGACTTACAGCGCCGATGTGGATCCGCAAATTTGCTATCAGGCGACGGTGACGGAATGTGGTGCGGTGTTTAACGACGCTGTGCTGGAGGATAATCGGGGCACGTTTCCGGCGCGCGTTGATCTCGGTGACACGGTAGGCGGCACATGCGGCGGCACGGAGGAAGAATCCACTTGCCTCGATCTGGAGTCATCGATGCTCGCCAATCCGGATGGCAGCGGAAATCTGACTTTGACACTGGGCGGCCCGCCGGGCTTTGGCGCGACCCTCGTGACGCTCGAAGCTCTGACCGGAGGCATTGGCATAGCGACACCTGCGCAGACATTCAGTTCAGGTCAGACACAGGGCAATTGGGCGCTGACCAGCCTCGTGCCTGGCGCCGTTGTGAAGTTCAAAGTGTCGGGCGTCGCTGTCGGCGGCGGGTCACAGCCCGGTACGGATCAGTGTTGCGAGAGCACGATTGAGTTGACCGTACCGGAGGTGGTTGTCGAGGACAAAGAGCATGAGGTGGACAACCCGCCGCCGCCTCCGCCGCCTGTAGACGACCCCGATTGCGACGCGCGTTCGACAAAGCTCAAAGGTGGCGCATGTGAATGCCGCTATGAGGACATGAAACAGAAGTCGCAGACGCAATGTTCTTGCCTAAGCGGAACAAAACTTGTGGCGGGCGAAGGTTGCGTGAAGCCACCTTTGGTTTGCGATCCGTGGTCAACGAAGGCGAAGAACGGAGCCTGCGCGTGTCTCTACCCGCACATGAAGCGCTTGTCGCCGGTTATGTGCGATTGCGGCAAGGACGAGATACTGGTCAAGGGCGTGGGTTGCGTGAAGCCCAAGCAGACTGAAAAGCCTGCTATCACACCGAGGCCAAATCCGCCGACGGTCACAGTGCCTCCCCTGCCGACATGTGCCGGGGGGAGCGAAATGATCGGCGGCAAATGTCTGGTTCAATGTGTGAGCCCGATGACGCGCGACAAAGAAACGAATGTCTGCGGTTGCCCCGAAGGCACCGAGGCAAAAGACGGTGCTTGCAAAAAGAAGAACGGCTTCCTCGACGATGTATTGGGCAATGTGCATTTCGGCATTGGCACAGGCAGCAGATCGCGCAGTTCCGGTGGCGGGCCCGTCGACTGATCCGACGGCCGGAGGTCTGTCAGGCGACGCCGGCACGCAGGAAGTCATGGACGTGAACAACACCGACTGGCTTTGTGTTGTCGATCACGAACAGGCTGGTGATTTTTTTCTCATTGAGAAAATTCAGGGCCTCAGACACCAGCATGGTCGGGGTGACGGTCTTGGGCGTACGGTTCATGATGTCGTCGACCGATTTGTGCAGTAAGTCAGTGCCCATGTGGCGGCGCAGGTCGCCGTCGGTGATGAGGCCCGCAAGGTTGCCTGCCGCATCGGTGATGCCGAGGCAGCCGAGGCTCTTGCGCGACATTTCGATCAGCGCCTCTGTCATTGCCGTGCCGGTTGCCACCAATGGCATTTCCTTGTCCTTGTGCATGATGTCGCTGACATGGCGCAGCGCTGCGCCCAGCTTGCCACCGGGGTGGAAGATTTTGAAATCGCTGGCCGTAAACCCGCGCCGCTCGATGAGCGCGACCGCGATGGCGTCGCCCAGCGCGATCTGCATGGTGGTCGAAGTGGTCGGTGCCGCCACCGCGTCGCAGGCCTCCTCGACCTTGGGCAGGATCAGGGGGATTGTCGCGGCCTGACCCAAAGCGCTTTCGGGGCGCGAGGTCATCGACAGAAGCGGGATCGAGAAGCGTTTGGCATAGTCGATGATGGATTGAAGTTCCGGCGCTTCTCCCGACCACGAGAGAGCAAGGATCACGTCGTCCTTGGTGATCATGCCGAGGTCGCCATGGGCGGCCTCGCCGGGGTGGACGAATTGGGCGGGCGTGCCGGTCGAGGCCATGGTCGCCGCGATCTTGCGTGCCACATGGCCGCTCTTGCCCATGCCGGTGACGATGATGCGGCCCTTGGCGGCATATATAGTGTCGATGGCGTCGGCGAAGGGGGCAGCCAGCGATCCCGCTAGGGCTTTCAGCCCTTCGATTTCGAGCGCAAGGGTGCGGGCAGCGGAAGCAAGGGCGGATTTGGCCCCGGAATGTTCGGTCACGCGGATCTCTCCCCTTGAGCAGGTCTGCCTGCCTTAATCTCGAATCTGGTGGGAATGTCTCTAGTGCTGGGTGGTCCCGATGGCAAGTAGAACGCGCATCCGGTTGGTTGTGGTAAGGGTGGAGGCTGGTCAGAGTTGGCTTTTGCTCCTTAAAAGCGTATTGGAATTCAGGGCTTAGGTACCAATAATGGCACCCGGTCCGATGGGGCGGAATATAGAGCCGCCCCGGGGCACGTATTGAAAGGTTGGGGGAATTTTGGTTTTCGGGAAGCTCTTTAGCCGCTTCAGGCCCAGTCCTGAACATGAGGCCAGGGTCCCTGATGGTATGCGCCTTTACGTGATAGGCGACGTGCATGGCCGCGATGATCTGTTGGGTCAGCTCATGGCAGATATTGAGGCCGATGGCCGCCAACACCCCGATAAGCACAAAATATTGATATTCCTCGGCGACTACGTGGATCGGGGCCTGCAGTCCAAACAGGTGATCGACCGGTTGACGGCAAAGCGGCCTGACGGGTTTGAAACCGTATATCTCAAAGGCAACCACGAGCTGGCTTTGATGCAATTCTTAGGGGACGCGCAGTTCGGCAAGACCTGGAAATATTACGGCGGCCTTGAGACGTTGCACTCCTACGGGATTAATGAGCTAACGCTCTCCGATGATCCGCGCGACTTCGAGCGTGCGCGCGAACGGCTCGTCGAAGTGATGCCGCCGGCGCACCTTCATTTTCTTGAAACATTGTCGTTGTCAGTTGAATTCGGGGATTATTTTTTTGTGCATGCGGGTGTGCGTCCCGGCCTTTCGTTGGCGAGGCAAATCGAAGACGATTTGTTGTGGATCAGAGATGATTTTCTGTTGTCGCGCGCCTCGTTTGGCAAAATCGTCGTTCACGGTCATACGCCGACCGAGGGCGCGGTCTTTCGCTCGAACCGCATCGGAATCGATACAGGCGCTTATATGACGGGGGTTTTGACGTGTCTGGTATTGGACGGCGCTTCACGCGACCTCCTGCAGACGGGTGAACATGCAAAACAGCACGAGGGTGTGCAGTAGCGTGCCACCTGTTCTGTAAAGCCCTATTTGCTTGGGCGGTTTTTTTGACGCGCTGATGTTAACCATTAAATTGAAGAATAGGACGGAGAGCGTTGTTCGAATTCGCACCTGAAGCTTATTGGTGATAAATTGAGAGTGCTGGCGCAACCTTGCCAGCGACGTATAAGGTGCGCTCGTCAGTATAAGCACCACTCAAGCGGCCTTGATGTTGGATTGGCACGAGGCGGCGGGTTTTGAAATTTTTTGAGAGAGCTCAGGATTTGACCATGCAATTTGTTCGCGTTGCGCAGGCAGCAGTCTCCGGCCTTTTGATGTTGGGTTTGGCCGCATGTGCTGCGGGCAATGCGCCGGTGGTCAATCAAGCGCCGGCGCCTGTGTCGAGCCAGGCGGATGCGGGCGGCGCTACCGGAACGGCCGATTATCGCCTTGGATCCGGCGACAAGCTGCGCGTCATCGTTTACGGCGAACAAGATCTGTCAGGTGAATTTGATGTGACGGGCTCGGGCAAGATTTCGTTGCCGCTCATCGGTCAGGTTCAGGCCGCGGGGCTGACGCTCGATGAATTTGAAAATGAAATCGCGACGAAGCTCAAGCAAGGCTATTTGACGAGCCCGAAGGTGAGCGTTGAAGTGCTCAACTACCGGCCATTTTACATCATCGGCGAGGTAGATAAGCCCGGTGAGTACCCCTATACGAGCGGCATGAATGTCCTGAACGCCGTCGCGGTTGCCGGTGGTTTTACTTATAGAGCCAATCAGGACCAAGTTTATATCACGCGCGGTGGTAACGAAGAATCGGCCTATGCGTCGAGCCAATCCGTTCCAGTGTTGCCTGGCGATATTGTTCGTGTGCCGGAACGGTTCTTCTAAAACTCCGTATGAGTCATAAAAATCGCGCTGTTACCTGAGTCTAGTAATAGATTTTGAGCGCTAGGACGCGAGATATGTGGTTGTCGGTGTGATAAAGAGGCAACTTTGTTTCGAAGATGGTCTCTTAGTGCGCACTTGCCGTCCTCGGCGGTCGACTTTTTTTGGGGATAGTTGTAAATTTTCAATTAATTGCTTGCGCGCTCTTGAAGTGGCTTCCCTCGCATTTTATGCAGCGGACGCTGAGGGCATCAGTTCATCATTGGAGGATCTCCATGCTTAAAAACACACTTCTCGCTGCAGCTTGTGTCGCCGCGCTCTCGGTCGCCGCGCCTCTGTCGACGGTCTATGCCGCCGAGGGAACCTCCGAGATGTCGGCAAGCGAACAGCAGGCGCTCGACGCTCAGGTCGCGGTAGTGGAAGGTCTTGTCGAGACTTACAAGGACGACGCGGCCGGGCTCCAGGCCGCGATTGAGGCCTTGGTAGTCGACGCGGCCGATCCTGAGGTCGCCGCCAAGGCGGTTCTTGTCGTTTTTGATAACTCCCAGAACCCGAAAATTATCGCTATTTTGGCCAACAATAGCGCTTTGAAGACCGCGGCCGGTAACGGTCTCGGTGCGGCGATTGTCGCATTGAGCATCACGAACCCTGATCTTGCGACAAAGGTCACGGCGATTGTGTCGGCTTCGGGCGACCCGGAAATGATTGCAGCCGTTCAGTCGGGCGCGGACACTAAAACGGCGTCCGTCAATCAGCAACGCAAAGAAAACCGGGAAAAGGCCGCCTCTGAAGGCGAAACGGGTGACTCCACTCCTGAAAATGATCTAAGCCCGACCACCATTTAATTATAAATTGGATAGACCAAGGCTGCGAGTTTGAGTGGTCACGGTATTTGTCAGTCGTTTAACATATCGCATAAGGGTGCCCAATGTCCTCGATTACACTTAAGTTAACGCTTGCCGCGATGATGGTGGCGCTGGGTGCCGGTAGTGTCGCCGCCGATGAATCCGCCGGTTCTGACCAGCGCGGCGATAGTGTTCGTTATCGCACGAGGCCCGCATACGACGCCGTTGGTATTCATGCTGGCGCGTTTACGGTGTTTCCTCAGGCAAGCATTGCCGGAAAATACGATGACAACATTTACGCAACCGACGTGAATGAAACGGATGATTTCATCACTGAGCTTGCGACCTCGGTGTCGGTCGAATCGGGTTGGAGCCGCCACGCATTGAATTTTGTGGCCGGGGTAAACCAGTATATTTATGCCGATAACACGGATGAAAATCGTCTTGATTGGAATATCGGTGCCGATGGTCTGATCGACGTAACCCGTGATACGCAGATTCGTGGTGCCCTCGCTTATCGTCAATTGCATGAAGACCGTGGTGATCCGAGTGCACCGGCGGCGGCGTCGGAGCCGACCGAGTACACGCTTCTGACTGGGACGGCCAGTGTCGACCACAAGTTCAACCGCCTGACGACACGTATAAGTGGTGGTTACAGCGAGTATGATTACAAGGACGTGCTCTCAACAACGGGCGTCGTGATTGATCAGGATGCGCGTGACCGCGCGCAGTACGAAGAAGCTCTTCGTGTTGGTTACGATGTCTCTCCGGATACAAATGTCTATGTCCAGGGAACGTTGAACCAGCGTGACTACGACCTCACGGTGCCTGCTGTTGCTGTGAACCGCGACTCTGATGGTTACTCCGTTGTTGCTGGTTCAGATTTCCGGTTGTCTAATCTGATGCAAGGTGGCGTCTTCGTCGGCTATCAGGAGCAGACCTATGACGATCCGACATTGGCGGACACGACCGGCTTGGCATATGGCGCGAGTGTTGAGTGGTATGTGACGGGAATTACGACGATCTCGCTTGATGCCGCGTCGACAATCGAAGAAACAACGACGATCGGGGCGTCGGGGTATAACGCACAGCAGGCCGGTATTCGTGTGGACCATGAACTCTTGCGCAACGTTCTGTTGAACGCCCGAGTTTCGTATGAAAGTGATGATTACGAAGGTGTGGCGCGGACAGACGATAAATTGCGAGCCGGTCTTGGTGTCGACTATTTGCTCAATCGCAACTTTTCGCTGGGTGTCGATTATAATTACACAGACAATGATTCTACTTTAGCCGGTAACGATTATAAGCGGAACATCATTGGATTGATGCTTACCGGCAAGCTCTGAGAATAAGACCGCCGAATAGGTGGAGTGAATACGATGCCCTTATGAGGGCGCCATAAGGGCAGGACCGGTTTCGTTCCTGCCCTTATTGGTTTCTGAAGAGTTTTTGGGCAGCATGCTGCTGAAATAGTGATGCGAAATAGGAAGTCGATATGAACGCGCCAATCAGAAGTGGAACGCCCACGGTCAATAGCGGCCATTACGGTGATGCGATCCAGCCAGAAGACGCTGTTCTCGATTTCGATATATTCGCGCTGTTACGTACTCTGCGAAAAAGGCTTGGGGTCATCGTCGGAATTACGCTTGGTCTTACAGGCCTTGCGTTGGTGGCGGTGTTTCAGATGACGCCGTTATATACAGCCGAAACCCTCATCCTTCTCGATCAACAGAAAACACAAGTTGTTGACGTTGAGTCGGTCATGTCCGGCCTCGGCGGCGATTCCGCAACCGTGGACAGTCAGGTTGAAATATTGAGGTCACGGTCAATAGCCCGCCGGGTGGTTGAAGAACTTAATCTGACGGAAGATCCGGAATTTAATGGGGCGTTGCGGCCTGCTTCGATTTTGAGATGGGTAGATCCACGTGCCTGGGTTGCTTATTTCCGGAGCAATGCGACGTCGGCTGAAACCGACCCAGAGGTGTTGCGTGAGGCGACTATTAATCGAGTTGTCGACGCTCTAGTCGGACGGACGGATGTGTCTCGCAAGGGTTTGACATATGTGATGTCACTAAAATTTACCTCGGAGAACAACCGCAAGGCGGCAAAGATATCAAACGCGCTTGCCGATACTTATGTCGTTGATCAGTTGGAAGCAAAATTCAACGCTACAAAAAAAGCAAATGAATGGCTTTCGACGCGGCTAGCCGCATTGCGCACTCAAGTACAGGATTCTGAGCGGGCCGCTGAAATTTATCGTACTCAGAACGGATTGCAGGATACCGGCGGTACAACGATTAATGAGCAGCAGCTTTCTGAGCTCAATGCACAGCTTATTTTAGCGAAAACAAACCTCGCCGAGAAACAGGCAAAATACACGCGCGCGAAGCAGATATTGGGTGGCGGTGGCAGCATTGAGTCCGTTGCGGATGTTTTGCAATCCCAAACGATATCAGCACTAAGGGGCCAAGAGGCGGAGCTGGCGCGGCAGCAGGCAGATCTGTCTTCTAAGTATGGGCCCCGGCATCCTTCGATTTTGAATATTGATGCGCAGCGAAAGGACATTCAAAGACAAATTGGGCGTGAAGTGCAGCGGATCGTTGGAAGTATTCAAAACGAAGCGGCGATTGCCCAATCGCGTGTCGACTCTCTTCAAAATAGTCTGAATGAGCTCAAAGGCACCGCGAATATGAACAATCAGGCGTTTGTGCAGATGCGTGAGTTGCAGCGCGAAGCTGAGGCGAACAAGACAGTGTACGAATCGTTCCTCAATCGCTTCAAAGAAACCTCACAACAAGGCGGACTGCAGACGCCGGATTCCCGTGTGATCTCAGAAGCGACGCTTCCGCTGTCCCCATCTTTCCCGCGCAAAGGTCTGGTCGGAGCGGTTGCTCTGGTCCTATCAGGGATGTTTGCGGTAGGCGTTGCGCTGCTGCTGGAGCGTCTCGACAATAGTTTGCGAACATCTCAAGAAGTCGAAGAATTCTTGGGGTTGGCGCACCTGGTATCGCTGCCTCTTGTACCTGATGAAAAAGGAGAAAACGGGAAGAAAATGCTCCCGCAGGAGTATCTTATTGCCAAACCTCTATCTGCCTATGCAGAGTCATTGCGTAGTCTTCGTAGCGCGCTTGCCCTGTCGAACGTTGATTCACCGCCAAAGTTGCTGTTGTTCACTTCAGCTTTACCCAACGAGGGCAAGACCACCACTTCGGTTGGCTTTGCTCGGGCAGCGGCTGAATCCGGTTTGCGCGTAATTCTAGTCGACTGTGACTTGCGGCATCCGTCGGTGCACAAGGCACTTGGCGGCGCGGCTCCGGAATTTGGGTTGGTCGAGTTGCTCGCCGGCGGAGCGGGATTGGAGAAAGTACTTGCCACTGACGGTATGTCGCCGTTGAGTTACATTCCTGTTGCCTCTGGTTCAGTCAATCCGCCTGACGTGTTGTCTTCTACGCAAATGCGGCGTCTCCTCGATGATCTGCGAAATAAATATGACCTGGTCATCCTCGATTCCGCGCCGGTCTTGCCTGTTTCCGATTCCCGCGTGCTCTCAAAGCTCGTCGATAAGACGGTTTTTGTTGTGCGTTGGGCGGAGACGCCGAAAGAAGCCGCCGCGGGCGGGATTCGAGAATTGAGGATTTACGGAGCTGACATTGCCGGCGTTGTCTTGAGTGCTGTCGACACGACCAAGCAGGCGAAATACGGGTATGGCGATGGCGGATATTATTATCGTCAATATAGCCGATACTATGTCAACTGAACGAAGCTCGCGCGCTCCGAAATTGATTGCCGTCGCGGCCTTCGGAATTGGCCTGTTACTATTTGCTTTGGCGGCACAGCGTGTCGGTGCTTACTACTACATCGCCCACGTTCCGGCGGAGGTTGACCGGGCGTTAGCGTCCGGGCGTTCGCTGTCGAAAACAATGCTCGACGATGCTCGCCGGAACTACCTGGCTGCCCTTGAGATTTTGCCATCCAGTGCCGGTTTGCAGCAAAACTACGGACGCTTGGAGTTGCGTAGGGCCGCGTTGGCCGACGCTGATGGCGACAGTTATCAGGAAGCGATGAGTTCGGCCGCGGTGCATTTTAGGGCGGCGATTGTGGCGGCACCTTCGCAGGCGTTTTCCTGGAGTCTTGAGAGTTATGCCCTCTCGGAGTTGTCAGCA
>TARA_R110000868_G_scaffold1103_2_pt1 | contig 13333 bp, 25 predicted proteins | sample TARA_R110000868 | Tara Oceans TARA_R110000868 (sample SAMEA4397489) | marine metagenome | biome: Polar Biome; feature: [SRF] surface water layer (ENVO:00010504); material: water (ENVO:00002006), including particulate matter (ENVO:01000060) such as... | depth 5 m | reverse complement strand
AATTTCCATAGTTGGATCAGGTTGCGGTTGTGGAGGAATAATAAACTTATCAAAGTTTTCAATTCCAGCGGTTTCAAATACTGTTCTATGCAATAAAAATTGGTCAACCATAGGAGAGCCAATAAAGCCCATTAAGAATTGAGCTTTTGCAAATTTTTGCATTGAAATAACATTCTCAGGATTTGCAACTGGTACAATATCATAACCTTTCAAGCTAAAATCTTCTTTTACGCTTGGGCTTTCAAATAACTTAATATCTAAAATTTCAGCATATTTCTTTTGAGTTAAATATTCAGAATTCAGCTCGTAGAAAATCTTAATTTCTTGTTTTAGAGAATTATAAATTCTCATAAACACAGACTTAAATTGTTTTTGTCCTTGTTCAGCCATTCCCATATAAGTAGTGGCTGCAATATTTCCTGCATTCTCACCAGTCAAAACATCTCTTAAAGAGCCAAGTTCTTTTCCTGCATTAACCAAGAACTGCATCAAAACAAATAAGGTTTGTGAAGGTTCTGGCACAGGTAAAGGCACAATTGCATCTCTAATATTTCCACCAAAGCTTTCAACCATCTTCCATTCAGCAGGTCTAAAAGGCTTCATTCCGCCAGACATATTTAATGACTTAGAAATAAAGCCACCACCTGTGTTTTGAAGCGTTCCAGCGTCAGTTAATTGATTAATTGAGCTATTGATTGATGAGTTAATGTTAAATAGTAAGTGACCCAAGCCAATACCATAGAAAGAACCATCAGGAGAGGGGATAAAAATATAACGAACAAAGAAATTAATTGCTTCAATGCATTGAATTTCGCCTTTTTTATTCTTCTTAACATCTTTCTCATGAAATCTTTTAACTAACTTAACAAGTTTACCAGAAGATTTATGCACTACAGCAATATAAGGCTCTGCATAACCATCATTATCTAAATCAATCCAAGTGTGTTGTTCTAAAAAGATAATTAAACCAGCTTGTGATTCATCACTTGTTTTTTTAGCGTTGTTTTTATCTAAAGTGTTATCAGTAGTTGAAGAATCTTGAGCATCAGGATCAAAATCAAAATCAATATAATCACCAGAACGGATAGAGCTGACTACATCTTGCGAGTATTTTTCAATAATATGAGTTACGGGAGCTTTAAAAGAAGGAGCAAAATCATTAATGATAAGCTTGTCAGGATAGATTAAGTCAGAACAAATTCTATATCCATTTGAATCATAATAATTCTTTTTAAACATCGTGCCAAGAGAGCCAAGAGCATTAAACAAAGCATCCATATCTTGCTCGAAGCCTTCAATCTCTTCATTCAACTGATAATTCATCACAGTTGCAACTCTTTGACCTCTTTTGAGTTTAGCGCCTACATTTTGAATAGCTGGTAAACCTGTTTCATCAAGAGTGGCAATAGATCCATCATCATTACGCATTTCATTACCTTCAGCGTCCTTCATCACTTCGCCGTCATCATTACCTATTACTTTAGCTTTAACAATGTTTCCATCCTTAAAGATTTCAGGGTAACATTTGGCAGCAAATTCAACGCAAGCGGTAGAGATTAAAGGAAAGATAACATTTGAAGCACCTTCAAAAGGGAATGAGCGTTTCTCTGATTGAGAGAGAACATATCTGATTATTTCTTGGAGTTGTTTTTGCTTCTCGCTTCTTGATTGCAAATCTGTGTTGTATCGTGTGGTAACTTTAGACGCAACTGAGGTACGCATCTCTTCAGACAATATTTCAGCAATATTATCTGTGCTTAGGATAGTGTTAAAATCTAAATATTGAGCAGCGTCTTGAGTAAGCAAGGTTATTTTGCGTTCTAATTTCTGATACATTTACTCAAGGTTTCTTTAGATAAAATCATAATAAAATAAAAGTCAAGTGTTATTTAATACCCCGTTATCGAATTTCTATTCGCATTTGTTAATTATGTAGCAAAAATCTTTGTCAATAATTACTTCAACCATAATTTTCTTAGGTTTTAGTTGATCTATTTTTAAAACAAAATCTGTAAAAGAATCAAAGAAAAATTGAATCATATCTGTTAATGATTTAAAAAATTCTTTTCTTTCTATTTCATATTTAACGCTTACTGGCTCTGAATCTCTTTTTGCAAAAACTTCACAAAACTCTTGCAGGGCATCAGTAAAAATGTTAGAAAAAATTGCAGCATAAGAACTATATGGTCGTTGCGTTATTACTACATTAACAATGCCACAGCTATAATCTCTGTTTAGATTTTTTACTCTTTGAAATTCTCTTAAGATTAAAGCAACTTTTTTTATGTTTGAAAAACTAAGTCTTGTTCTTTCTTCTGTAGATTTTAAAAGACTTAGACCAGTCGGATTAAAGTGATTTCTAGTTTCTTTTGTTATTTTCATTTTCTCAAAAATTAATTTAGTAGCCAGTGATCGAATTTCTATTGCTCGCATTTAAATATTCTTCATAAGCCCAATCATCAACAAAGCCTCTTTGCTCTTGTGAGTAAGTCTCTAGTCGATGAATTGAAGCCGCAAAAGTTTGGAAAGCATCAGCACCATTTGAATTAATATCGTGCAAAGGTTGATCCATGAAGCACCCGAGTTTATCATTAAATTTCTTTCTATACTCTCTAAGCCTAGCAATACCTGTTTCACATCTCTTTTGATCGAACCAGCAGCGACTTATTACCGCCCTTGCTTCATTGATTGAATCCATTTTGTTTTGAGCTCTTGTTATCTTTTCGAACTTAAAGCCAAAGTTTGCAGCAATCTCTATCCCGTCCTTTCCATCATAATAAGACCTTTTAGCTATATCATGCGGTGCAAAGTGATTGCCGTAGTTGTAGTTCTTCTCTTTTAATATCTTAAAGTAAAAAGGAAGCGGCTCTTCGCTCATCTCGTAATAATCAACAATCATAAAATCAAAGCCTTTCTTTTGAAAGAACCAGATACAAGTAGTGTCATTAATCCCTAAATCCCAAGCAGTATTCACAGGCAAGTATTGATCCACGCCAACCCTTCCAATTCTTCCGTCCTGTTCAGCTTTGATTAATTCCTTAGACCAGTAAGCTCCAACAATTGCCTTTTGGAATGCTTCTTTGCTATTACTTGGAAACTCTTGTTTCATCAACTCGCCTTGCGTCTCTTCCTTCTTGCAATACCATGTTTCTTGCTGCCTTGTTAATTTAATCCCTTCATCTTCTAACTCTTGGAAATAATCAGCTTGTTTAGTGTTAAATATATAATCCGCAGTCATCTGATACTTTCTATCTTTCCACCAGCCAAAGAAATGAAACTTCCAATCCAACGCCGTCAATTCTTCTTTCATCCTCATTTTTCTTTCTGCAACACTACAAAGATTAAAGAAGTGACCGCTTGCTCCTTGCGCCGTTGATTCAATTACTATCTGTTGCCCTTGGTGCACTGTGTTAAGTGAACCCGACATTATTTCCTCTGCTTTATCTGGCGACTTCCTGCATATCTTACCAAACTCTGTAATATGTAAGCGTTGAACTGTGCCCGATCTTGCGCTTGTAGTTACTGAATAGCTTGATCCATTGCTAAAGCGCATGATTTCAGTTGAATCAGTAATTAATTTGCGATGTTCTTTTATTTCTAGCGGCAATCTATCATAAGCATATTTAGCTTTATCTCTTAATAACTTCTTTGCGTCTTCCAAGTCATCGCCAATTAAAACGGCTGTGATGTTTGAATTGAACAAGCAATCATCAAGGTAATTAATGCAGTAAAATGTTGTGATCCCAAGCTGACGAGCTTTAAGAATGATGTTAAGCGGGTGTGTTTCGTTGATTAACTCTTGCTGTGCTTCATTGCAGATAAACTTAAACTCTTTGCCGTTCTCGTCTTTGCAAAAATACAAGTTTGACATTCGCCAAGCTTTACTACTCAAGAGTTCAGTCAACTTCCTTTTTTTTTCTTGATCTAATTTTTGATCCATCTTTCTTCGAATTCTTGTTTAGAAATAGGATAATTTTTGCGGCAATATAAAAAGATATCTTCTTTACTATAGCTTGAATCACGCACTAACAAAAAGTCTAGAAACTCTTGTGAGAATATACTTTTGCCACCATAAAATTTTGAGTATTCCCAAATATTTTTTTGCATGATTATTCGCAGATAGCTTATTTATTATTATCAATCTCGCTTAATACTTCATCAAGCCAAGAGCTGGTTGCGCTTGTGTCTTTAACTTCAGCTTGGATTTTAGTGTAATCTCCAAATCTTTTTGGTTTTAGTTTTGAAGCAACCCACTTTCTAGCGTCTACTCTCAACCGACTTCTAGCAATTACTTCTTGATTGATTATCTCTTTTCCGTCTTCATCTAAATAAGTGTCGTCTTTTTTTTCATCGCTTATGTCAATTATTTCATCAACAAGAGTTTCTGCTTGTTCCTCGCGTGCGCGAGCGTATTGTTTGTCTAGAGCTTCATTATTATTCACCCAATGCCACACGGTTGTAATGTTCGGCATGTTCTTATCTTTGCAAATCTTACGCAATGATTCACCTTCGGCAATTCTGACACATATCTCATCAAATATTTCTTGGCTAAATTTTGTGCTATTTTTCCACATATCAGTTACTCAATTATTAGTTGTGCCGTGCCAGCTAACGCTTGGTCACTATTATTTCTGTCGATTTTTTTTGCAAATCCAGTAGGAGTTTAGCAAGTTTGCTTTGCTCCCCCCGTTACCCCCCAAAAAGAGGCTGTTTGTCAAGTTATTTATTTTCATTTTATAAGTCAAGTTCAATTTGATACACCCCCCAAAATATTTATTGACACAATCCCAATCCTTGATTCCATTGCCTCCATTCTCCTCTTGTCTCATAATGATACACTATTTATAACTTAATTAAATAATTATAAAAAAGATTAAATAAATAGTTGACATATTAAAAGTTATGGTGCATAATGATCTCAACAAAACGAACCAAGTTTTGAAAATAATAATTTAAAAAAGTAAAGATTATGAAAGACTTAACGATAGAAAAAAAAGCAGAATTAGCTTGTCAAATGGCAATTTCTGACGCAATCGAAAAAGCGCAAGAAAATAAAAATGATACTTTTGAATTAATGAAATTAAAAGTAAAAACTTTTTTAAAAACTCCAGCTTTTCAAAAAAACGCTGATCAATATTTGGAAATTATAAACAATCATGAATTTTAAGAACCAACCCTCGGCACCACCACCGCCGCAATTTAACAATTAAAACAAGGAAAATATGGAAATTTTAAACAAATTAGAAAGTAAAGATTTTGATCAAGAATTATCAATTGCAGCTAGAAAAGAATTTAGAAAAGGTAATGTTTTTATTGCTTGGGCAATGGAGCAAAAAGCAAATAGCTTAGTTGAGGGAGCGACCTTTGAGCAATGGTTCGCTTTTAATACTAAAAATCCATTAATAACTAAATAAACTAATATGAAAACCTATACACCCATCGAACTACAAGAAAAAGAATCAATCGAAACCCTGCTTAAAAAGCACGGAATCGTTGAGACTGCAAGACTTGGCAACATGTCTTATTTGACACTAGCCAACCGCATGAAATACTTGGATATACCCAATATTGGCAGGAAAAACAGCGGCAGAAAACGCAAAGTGTTTCATTTTAATACTAAATAAATAATTAAAAACTATGAAAACAAGAAGTTTAGAATCATATCAAGAGCCAGAATTTAATATTATTATAAAACCTTTAACAGCTTACGAAAGAATAGTTGCTGCGGAAAAAATTGAAAAAGAAATAGAAGCTTTAGAATTAAAAAAGAAACAATTACTTAATTTTTAATACGAAGTAAAAGAAATAGTTTGACAACTTCTTGAGCCTTACAACTAAAGGCTTGAGACTTATATTGTATCATATTGAAACAGTTTAATATTATAAGAATTAATTCTTATTGATTTATAAAATAGATAGCGCAAGATAAGCATTAAATATTAATTTAATTTTTTAAAAAAATGAAACAAAAATATCATTATAAAATCTCAAAAGCTCTGGCAGACTTGGCAATTGAAAAAATCAGCTTTTTAGGATTATCAGCAGTTTTCCATCATTTCATTGGAAAAGGCGGACTAAAACTTTTGGAAGAAAAAGGCTTTGGAGTTTATAAAAAGACTGCCAGAGGTTATTTTAAAATAATTAAAGGAGAATAAAAACATGTGCGTTTTACTAGGAATTATAGGCGGATTAATCGGCTCGCTTATCTTACTCGCTATCAACAGCTATCTTGAAATAAAAGATGTTGATGACGAAACTTTTACTAAACCAAAATTGAGGGATTATGACAAAGAACAAAGAGACTAATCTAAGAAAGATTAAAAAACTTAATCTAAAATTAGATGACTTGGAAAGAGAAAGAGCTTTTCTTTCTTGCTTGATTCGTGAAGTACGCAAAGAATTAAAAATCTTAATCAGAAAATAATATGAAAAAAGATTTAATTGATCAAATATTTGAAAGCGAAAGCCCTCTACCAATTGCGGCTCTAGTAGTTGCAACAGTTGTAATGGCTTGGGCTGGAGTGTGGTTTATATCAATAATAATTTAATAAATATATGACTAAAAGACAATTACTATCATTACCAATAATTTCAGATCAACTTTGTATTTACAAAGACAGGGATAGAATAGCAGAGCTTTTAGGGGCTTCTATACAATCAGAAAACCAGCCAAATATTTTCTTTTTTACAAGAGGCGTGCCTCATAACTTAACCGGCTTGCTTTGGTCAACGCCAGAAAGAAAATTCTATATTATGGAATATTCAGAGTTAAAGGATAATTTCAAAATAGAAGATAATAGCAAAGAAATAGAAGAGCTAAAGGCAGCAAATAAGGCTTTAGGAGATACAGCGCAAAGAGTAATGAAAGAAAGAGATGCGGCTATTTTAGAATTGTCTGAAAAAGAAAGAATAGACAAAGACTTACTACTTGAGATAGTAGCGGCGGCTCATGGTAAGAAACTTAATTAATAAATATATGACCAAAGAAATACAAAGCATAACAGACCCAGTTTCTATAAATAAAAAAATCGTAGAAAACAGCGTAGAAATTTATAATATTATCAAAAATTCAGGCTGTGAATTTGAGGAGCAAGTGCTTGAAGACTGTAAATATTGGATAGCTAAAGGCATGACGCAAGAATTAAACTTTTCGGACATGATTGATAGCGAAGAGATATTAAACGATTTAAAGGTAAAATATGCTTAAAAGAATAGCGCAAGCAATTGTTAGAAAGAGTAATGTAGATAAATTTGATATTGCTATGAAATTTATGGATTGCGATAGTCAATTAGTAAATGATGAGATAAAGAAGTTTGAGGAGCAAAGACCGAAAACAACTTTTATCGTTAAACAATGCGAAAAATATTTAAAGAATCAGGAGCGTGAAAATGAAAAATAGAAGATACTTTACTTGCCCGATACAAATTCTCTACATGATGAAAGAATTTAATGTCAATTTTGATACAGCGTTAGGAGTGCAAATAAAAGATTTAGAACTGAAAGACTTATTATGTATTGATTGGGTCATTAAAGCTTTTGTTGCTCCTAAATCAGAATCTATTTTTGAACAGAAAAAAGGCGACATCGGAATACAGCAGGACAACGGCTATCTTGCCATTGCTAAAGCTCAAGAATTTGAGGATTTTGAAGAAAATAATGGGACAGTAAGTCCAAGCCATTATTGGAAAATTATCATGCGAGACAACAAACACTTTTTTATGGGAGAATTAGAAAATGAAAAATAAATACAATGCAGGCGATAAAGTAATTTTTGTCTATTGGAATGAAGATTTTAAACAATTTGAAATCTGCAAAGCAAAAATAGACAGCGTTACTTTATATGTTGACCAAGTTGAATATTATTTGGAAGGCAGCTTCGCAGAGCCAGTATTAGAGAAAGATATATTTAATCCTAGCGAGGCAATTGAATTTTTGAGTAATTATATTAATAAAGAAAATGAAACACAATATTAAACAAATCATAAAACGAATAAGAAGCTTAAAATCAACACTATTTGCTAAATTAAGGGGGATTGTATGCAAGAACTAGATAAAGTGCTAAAAAATGCTATTAAAGATTTGGACAAAGAAGTTAAGAAAAAACAAACTTCAAAAAACGATATTGAAACAGAAGGATATCTTAACCCAGAATTTCGCACTATTTATTTTAAACATAGCGAAATATTTGGGAAAAAGGAAGAAGGCGCAAGAAAACCAAGGAACACGCTAGCAGAGAGAATAATTAAACCTCGTTCTGTTTCTGATTTTAGCCCAAAGTATTTAGCAAAATTGAGGGCATTGTTACCAATTTTGAAAGAAGCTGATGATATTACTGATAAAGCTTTGTTAAATAAGATAACGGCGGCTGGAATTGATTTTAAAGAAAGACAATCAGTTGGTAATGCCATCTATAATCTTGTAGCACTTGGGAATGTGATGGTTAAAATGAACGGAAGAATCAGGGAAAGCTTGACTGTTTTGAAGAGTGAATTGTAATGATTAATTTTGACATTTTTGGCAAGCCTTATTTTGAGAAAGTAGAGCCTTTGCGGATTCCTTACATGGGCAGCAAAAGAAAGATCGCCCAAGAGCTTTTCCAAAAGATGCTACAAATAAAGCCCAACGCCAAATACTTCTTTGACTTGTTTGGTGGCGGCGGCGCAATGACTTTTTTTGCTTTGCAAATTAGCTTGAAAGTTCACTACAACGAAAAGCAGAAAGGAATGGTCGATTTGCTTAATTATATTCTTGAAAGGGCTAGAAAAGGCGAAAAAGGGCAATATGGAATTTTTCCAGATGATTTTTACAAATTTATCACAAGAGAAGAGTTTGCGGTTTTGAAAGATGAGGATTCAATCAAAGGGCAATTTGCACGGATTTGTTATTCATTTGGCAACAATCAAAAAAGCTACGCTTTTGGAGACATCGAAGAATTAAAACATTTGGCGCACGATATTGTTGTTTTTAGAAATGAAGATGCTTTGGCGGAATTTAATCAGAAAAATAATTGTAATTTTGTGTTAAGTAGTAAAGAAACTTGGAACGAAAGGAGACTTGACTTTATGGCGCAAGTTACTAAACGCTTAGATTTAGAGCAGTTGGAGCGGTTGCAGCAGTTGCAGCAGTTGCAGCAGTTGCAGCAGTTGGAGCGGTTGCAGCAGTTGCCAGCCTTTACAATAACTAACTTAGATTTTCAAGATGTTAAAATTGAAACGCCGATTGAAGAAACCATAATTTACTTAGACCCGCCATATCGTGGCACAGCAGAATATAAAGAAAGTGCTTTGTTTGAGGATATTGACAACTATTTTAGAAACTCGCCTTACACTTGTTTTATGTCAGAATACAACGCGCCTTTTGATTCAATCTTAGAGATTAGAAAAGAAAGTCTTTTGAATAATTCAAATTTAACAGAAAGAAAATATGTTTTAGAGAAGCTTTACTGGAATAAAATAATTTGACTTTAACAAAACTAAAGTCAGAATAAAACAAATACCAGCCAACTCCCTCCTTTTCAATGTAAGTGATAGAGCTGGTACTAGAGCGGTTGCAACTGTATCTAGTAGCCCTGTAAGTTATTCTAGACAATGACTTATAGGGCTCATATATAGATTTCTTTGGTTTTCTATACATATCAAAAAAACATGTATAGAAAAGCGCAGAAATGCGTTAGCACGAGGGAATTTTGAGGGCGAGTTTTAGCGGGGTTTCCATCGGTTGCTTCGTGAGGTGCAGTTAAATTAAAGCTATTTGCGGGGCTAAAACAACATAATTAAAACAGGACGAATAAATGGAAGAAACTATCAGTATTGGTGAATTTAGAGTAAGAACTAAATTTAACCCTTCTCAAGAAGGAATTGTTGATCATATCAAACAGAAAACAGCAAAAATTATCAACATTGTTTCAGAAGTAAGATACGAAGGCGAACAGGATCATATTGCTAATGAAAGAAAAAGATTAGTTACTCTTGCTTTAACTAAATATGAAGAAGCTGCTATGTGGGCAGTAAAAGCGGCAACATTATAATTAAAAATAATATGGCAACAGTTGGATTTATAAACTTATCTTACGAAGAGTTAGAAAAACTAGGTTATATGGCTAGTTTTGACGCAAGAAATTGGCTTGATAAGCTATTGAAAAAGCCAGTTGATAAAAGATATTATTGGGTAAAATAACAAAGAATAGTGCCTCCGAACGACTCCGAAAGGATCGCACCAGCGGGGGACATATCGGGAATAGATGAGAGGGATAACCCGAATAAAAAATTGATCTTGACTTCTAGGAAAGCACTAGATCCCGATGACCCTAACGGCGGAAGAACTGGGCAAATTATCTTGACTCTTAGGAATAGGGGTTGAGAATGTCTTTAATCTATCTTGAATAGAGGTAAGAAGTTTTCTTCTCGCCAGCTGTAAAAAGCTGGTGTACTCTTAGAAATAGGGGTTGAGAATGTTAGAAATAATTTAATGTTAAACATGCAATGAACCAAAATCAGCTAGAAGAATTAATAAATAAAGAGACGAAGCGACTGGTTGGCTATATTATGCCAGTTCTTGAATCTATGCAAGCAGATGTTAATCAAAAAACATCAGTTAAAAAGATGCTTTATTCTTTCAAGAATAATATCTGTGAAATGTTAATTAATGAAATGTCAAACAATGAAACCAATAAAAACAAATAGAAATAAATTTTTGATATCTAAAGATGATTTAGATGTTTTAAATCACCTAACAGATGAAGCTGCGGGGAAATTATTTAAAGCCATAGCACATTATCAAAAGACTGGTAACTTGCTTCAACTTGAGCAAATAGTAAACATAGCTATCACCCCATTCTTGATTAATTTTAGAAAAGATGAAAAGAGTGGTAGATTAGGAAAGCATCACTGGAATTGGAAAGGTGGAGTCACCTCTGAGAATCATTCCATAAGACAATCCGATGAAACTAAAAAATGGCGAGAAGAGGTTTTTGAGAGAGATGGATATTCATGTCAAAAGTGTTTTACTGTTGGAGGAGTACTTCATGCTCATCATGTTAAAGAGTTCGCTAAATATCCAAAACTAAGATTTGAAGTATCAAATGGTCTAACAGTTTGCAAACCATGCCATAATAAAATTCACTCAAAAAATGGAGGCAGCAATGAATAAAAGCTTTATTTTATATCAAGAATATAAGAAGCATATTGATCTTTTATCATTAGAGCAGTCAGGAAAGCTTTTTAAAGCAATTTTTGATTACAATGATGGGATAGAATATGATCTTGAGCCTATAATAAAAATGGCATTTTCTTTCATAAAAGCAGATTTGGATAGAAATAAAGAAAAATACAATAACATAGTTGAGCGTAATAAAATCAATGGTTCAAAGGGTGGTAGACCATCTAAAGATAATAAACCAACTGGGTTATCTGGAAACCAAGATAAACCCAAAAAAGCGGATAATGATGATGTTAATGTAAATGATAGTGAAAGTAAGAATAAGAATGATAGTAAGAATGAATTACCAATTTTTATAAATAAAAATCTCTTAGATGATTTTGCAGAGGTAAGAAAGAAATTAAAAAAACCTCTTACTGAAAAAGCAAAAGAACTTGTTGTCAAAAAGCTAATTGAATTTGAATCAAAACAATCTGGCTTTGCTAATCTCGCTCTTGAAAACTCAATTGAAAACTCTTGGCAAGGAGTCTTTGAACCTAAAAATACTTCTCCGAATAGACCAGATTCTCTAGCTGCAAAGTTAAACTCAATCGCTGGAGGTGATTATTTCAAATCAATTACTCTTGGAGATAAAGCTATTTTAAACTGCAATGTTGGCATGAAGACCAAGCTTTATTCATTGCCAGAAGAGATTAGACAGAAAATCAAAGACCAATTTAAACAACCAATTGAGATTAACTAATGGAACTAATGCAATTCACAAACATTGAAGCAGAGCAAGCAATTCTAGGGCTTTTAATAATGCACAATGACGCTTTGCAGAAGGTAAGCGATATTCTGAAAGTCGATCACTTTGCTACTGAAAGCCATCAAAAAATCTATGATGAAATTCTAAAGAAGGTTAATCAAGAGGGCGTACTTGCTGATTATGTTACGATGGCACCATTTTTTAAGACTTTGCCAGAGGGTTTTGAATATTTGAACCATTTAGCTAATTGCACGCATTGGCACTCAACCAGAGATTATGCTTTAAGCTTAATTCAATTATCAGAAAAAAGAAAGCTGGTGGCTGGTTTCCATGAAATGATTGTTTTGCTTGAGACAAAAACAACAAGTGATGTTGTGGCTAAAACTCAAGACTTAATCTCTTCCGTTGATTCTGAATCGTCAGAAGTTGAAATATTCGATGGTGAGCAAATGGAGCAATCTTTGCTTGATGGCTGGAAAGATGGAAGTTCAAACATCATAATTCCAACTGGAATTAATAAGCTCGATGTTATGCTAAATGGGGGCTTTACAGTTGATAAATTATACACAATAGGGGCAGCACCTGGTACTGGAAAAACAAGTTTAGCGCAACAAGTTATCTTAAATGCTCTAAAAAAAGAATATGGGGTTTTGTTTGTTTCAATGGAAATGGAGCGAAAGAACATCTTTGCCAGATTCTTGGCAAGTTTCAGCTCAATAAATCCTTTTCGCATTGTAATTAATAATATTTTCAAACATGAGCTTGATAAGTTTGATAATGCCCTCAAGGAATGGAATAAATTGAAACCTAACTACTTTATGACAGAAAAAGGTCATCTTACCCTTAAGCAGATTGAAAACGCTTTAAAACGCAAATTAAAGGCAAGTCCAATAAAATTGATGGTAGTTGATTATATTCAGATTATGCAGTTAAGAGACGCAAAGAATATGAACGAAGCTTCTTTGATTAAGGAAAATGTTAATGGTCTAAAGGATTTAGCCACTAAATATCATGTTTCTGTTGTTGCACTAAGTCAGCTCACAAAGGATAATTTAGGTGGCAAGCCTGGACTAAAAGCATTAAAAGGAAGTGGTGGTATTGCGGAAGATTCTCATTGCGTGATTAACCTTTGGACTGATTCAGAAGATGATAACCAAAAAAGTAATAAACTTGTTAATGTTGAGGTTGCTAAGAATCGAAATGGACCGCTGGGGAATCTAGTAGTTAATTTTGATGGTGAGTTTAACAGATTTACTGAAAATAATAATTTTTAAGGAATAAATGAAACACATTAGCGAATTAATGACCACGCTAAAAGAAAACATAAGCAAAAAGAAATTCTACCAGAACAACCAAGATAAATTCTTGAGATACTTTGATTCAGCTAATCAGTATCAAGCTTTGATTCTAGCGGGGAAGTTTGGGAA
>TARA_R110000868_G_scaffold283444_2_pt1 | contig 13334 bp, 16 predicted proteins | sample TARA_R110000868 | Tara Oceans TARA_R110000868 (sample SAMEA4397489) | marine metagenome | biome: Polar Biome; feature: [SRF] surface water layer (ENVO:00010504); material: water (ENVO:00002006), including particulate matter (ENVO:01000060) such as... | depth 5 m | reverse complement strand
CAGACGGTCAATGCACTGCGTCAGTGGTTAGGCGACGACGTGCGCAACAGGTGGTACACTACAGCCAACGGTCAAACTGTTACACACCCAGCCGTGAAGCAGATAGAGCAGGCTGATGCACAGATCACTGGTTGGTTGCAGTTGTTAGGATTACCCGTGTCCGAGCGTGCGCGTCTCGGCTTGTTTGAGATAAGAGTAGCCAATGAACTTGATGATTACAGGCGCAGAACACAAAATCGTTCCGACTTGGGCGACGCCACGACTAACTGACACCCTTGATGGTGAGGGTGTCGTTGATTTCGCTCGTACGTTTCTACATGTGGATAAGGGCATGCGTGCTGGTGATCCGTTGGAACTGGTACAGTGGCAACGCGATTTGATCCATTCTCTATATGAACGTCGCGCTGATGGGCGTCGACGATATCGTCGTGCATTGATCGGTTTGGGTCGCAAGAATGGGAAGTCGTTACTCGGTTCTGTTATTGCTTTGCATGGTCTGATTGAGGGTGGTCTTGGTGCTGAGGTGTATGCGGCGGCTGGTGACCGACAACAGGCGCGGATTGTGTTTGAAACTGCACGTCAACAGGTGATCAGGTCGCAGGCGTTGAGCGGTATCTGCAAGATTTACCGCGATGTGATTGCTGTGCCTGCTACTGGTGCGGTGTTTCGTGTTTTATCGAGTGATGCGAAGTTGCAACAAGGACTTAACCCGTCGGTGGTTGTATTTGATGAGTTGCACGTACAGGCGAATGAGGATCTATGGGATGCGTTGACGTTAGGATCGGGTGCGCGTCTTGACCCTATGACGGTTGCGATCACCACTGCAGGTCACGACTTGGAGACGTTGTGTGGCAAGATGTACCAATATGGCAAACGTGTTGCGGCTGGTGAAGTTGACGATCCTAGTTTCGGGTTTTGGTGGTGGGAAGCCGCAGCCGATTGTCCGTTGGTTGATCGTGATGAGTGGGTGCGTGCAAACCCTAATCTAGCGTACGGTTTGATCGATGTTGAGGATATGGAAGTTGCCGTCAAACAAACAAGTGAAAATGCGTTCCGTCGTTACCGTCTGAACCAGTGGACTCGCGCATTGGAGTCGTGGCTTCCTGCTGGTTCTTTCGAGGCGTGCCGTTCAGATCGTCAGTTGTCTTTCGATCTGCCTATTTTTGTTGGTATCGATATGGCTTTAAAACATGACAGTATCGCGGTGGTGATCGCCCAGCCGCAAGATGGTGTTGTTGTTGTACGTGCCAAGATTTGGCATCCCAATGATGCGCCTCTTGATGTTGCCGCTGTCGAGGCTCATTTGCGTTGGCTGCACAACACGTACACGGTGCAAGAATTCGCCTATGACCCTGCGTATTTCCAGCGCAGCAGTGAGATTTTAGTTGACGATGGTTTGCCGATGGTTGAGTTTCCGCAGTCGCGTGCTCGCATGATACCTGCGTGTGGCAATGCGTTCGAGATGATAGTGAACCAACGTGTGGCTCATGATGGTTCGCCGCAGTTTGTCGATCAGGTTTTGTCGGCTGCTCAACGTATGACCGATGAGGGGTGGCGTTTGAGCAAGGGCAAATCTAAGAGGAAGATCGACGCGGCTATTGCTCTAGTGATCGCATTAGACCGTGCTACACTTCTAAACAAAGCAGATGGCAATCCGTCTGTAGTAGATGTTTGGAAGGACTAACCGATGCGCGGCAAAGTGACGACAGCAATAGAATCCGTCGGTATCGCTTTAGTTGTTATCGGTGTCTCTTGTTTTAGCGTTCCTATTGCTGTGATGGCTGCTGGCGCTGCGTTGATTTTGATCGGTGAACGTGCATGAGTTTGTTTAGACGTGAAACTCGCGCCTTGCCTACCAATCTCGATCCATATCAGGTCACGGCTCGACCTTTCTTCAACAACTGGTCAGGTGAGGTTGTCACTGAAACAAACGCGTTTGCCAATTCGGCTGTGTTGTCTTGCATTTCGGTTATCGCCGACTCTATAGCAACGATGCCGTTGGAGTTGTACCGCGAACGCAACGGTGTGATGGAAGAGATGCCCACGCCTAGTGTTTTGGTGCGACCTAATGCGATGCAGTCTACGTTTGAGTTTATACATGAAGCGGTAGCCACGTTGGCGTTGCACGGTTGTGTTTACATCTACGCGCCTCACAACATCGGTGAGTTGCCTTCTGAAATGCGTGTGATCCACCCACACCGCGTACGCATGAAGTACGACGACGCTCTAGGTCTGCCTTATTACTTAGTTGGAGATGAGCGTTATGAGATTGATGAAGTTCGTGGTATTCATTGGTTGTTGTTGGCTGGTCAGTCGCGTGGTGTTTCGCCGTTAGAGGCGCAGCGCAACACGATTGGCACTGCTTTAGCGATGGATCGTTTCCTATCACAGTTCTATGGTGAGGGTGCTACGCCGTCGTCGGTGTTGGAGTCGGACAAGCCGATCACACCTGAACAGGCGCAGGTTTTGCGCGATACGTGGGAAGAATCACATTGGAAACGTCGACGACCTGCGGTACTTTCTAACGGTTTGCGTTGGCGTTCGATCACAACCAGCGCTGCCGATATGCAGATGCTAGAACACAAAGAATCGATCACTCGCGACATCGCCCGTGTTTACCGTGTGCCGTTGCATTTGATTTCGGGTACTGGTGGCGACTCTATGACGTATCAGAACATGGAAACGATGGGCACGAACTTCGTGCGTTTCACGTTGTTGCCTTGGATGCGACGTGTTGAAGACGCGCTTAGTGAGATGTTGCCGATCACGCAACGTGTACGTTTCAACGCTGACGAGTTCCTGCGTGCTGATCTGCTCACGCGTGTTCGTGCACAACAGATACAGATCATGAATGGCACTTTAACACCAAACGAGGCGCGTGCTGATGACAACCGCGAACCTTATGAAGGTGGCGACCAGTTCATTATCGGGATCGCTGGTGCACCGATGTCTTCTATTGAGGGCGGCGATTTGCCGTTGTTGGGCACTGATGCTCAACCACCTGAAAGGTAAAAACACTATGTCAAACGATACGCTACAAGACCAAGACGCCACAGATCAGGTGGTCACTGAATCACCGAATGACGCAGAAGAGACACTTGGCGAAGTGAACAGCCGTGCAGATGATGTCGTTGTCGAGGTTGCTGCAGATAATGGAAGCGAACGCGGCAGCGACAAGGTGTACACTGAAAATAGTATGAATGAAACAGTACAGTGGGTTAGTGGCACGTTAGACGAACGTCGCAGTGTCGCATATACGACGCTTGAACTGCGCGAAGCAGGCGAAGGCAATGTGTTCACTGGTTATGCCGCTCTGTTCGATTCACCTAGCGAGCCGATGCCGTTCACTGAGTTTGTGCGTCGCGGTGCTTTCAGCAAAACGCTAAACGACGGCGCAGATGTCCGTCTGTTGATAGATCATGAAGGTGTGCCTTTGGCTAGGACACGTTCAGGTACTTTGATATTGGAAGAAGATGATCGTGGTTTGCGCGTTGAAGCGACACTAGACCCGATGAACCCTGATGCACAACGTGTCATGTCTGCAATGCGTCGAGGCGACTTGTCACAGATGTCTTTCGCATTTCGCACGATAAAAGACAACTTCAGTGCTGATGGCATGGTGCGCGAGTTGCGCGAAGTACAGTTGTTTGATGTTAGCGTTGTAACATATCCTGCTTATGAAGACACTATTGCAGAACTTAGGCGTTCACAGCCTGCTACGGTAGTTCCGACTGGCTCTCTGTTGGCGCGTAAGCGTCAAATACAGATAGCACGTCACCGCTAGCCGAACCGCAGCCGCCGCGCACAGCGCAACACTGCAGGAGTCACTCGTGGAATCCCATTATACACATACACGAAGGAGACTAAACGTGGCAAAGTACACCGAGATTCTGAATGAGAAGCGCGACGCAGCGCTGGCTCGCGCAGAACAAATCACAGAAATCGCTGTTACAGAACAGCGTGACCTAAGCAAAGACGAAGATACGCAGATTGCATCTTCACTTGATGAAGTTCGCGAACTTGACGAACAAATCAAGCGACACAGCGAACTGGAAGAGCGTGCAACCGCAGCAGCGGCAACACGCAAACCAGCCATCGTTGAAGCAGCACCTGCCGTCGTGAAGTCCGAAGCACGAACCTACAGCATCGAAAACCGCGAGGTTTCGTTCATTTCTGACGCATACGCTGCGCAGTTCAACAACGATTTCGCTGCTAAGGATCGTCTCGCACGTCACATGAACGAAGAGAAGATCGAGCGCCGTGAAGTCGGCAGTTCGAACTTCGCTGGTCTTGTTGTTCCACAGTACCTAACCGATCTTGCCGCGCCTTATGCGCGTGCAGGTCGACCAGTTGCTGATGCAGCACGCAAGCATCAACTACCGACATCAGGTTTGACTTTGAACATTTCAAAGATCACAACTGGTTCTGCAGTTGCAGCACAAAGCGAAGGCGCAGCAGTTCAAGAGACCAACATGGATGACACCTTGCTCACGATCAACGTTAACACATACGCTGGTCAGCAAAACGTCAGCCGTCAGGCTCTAGAGCGTGGAACTGGTATCGATTCAATCGTAATGTCGGATCTCGTTTCGGCATATCATACGACTTTGGATGCTGCCGTTGTTGCAAACTTGCTGTCAGTCGCTGGTAATGCAGTTACTTACACCGACGCATCGCCAACCGTTGCCGAACTCTATCCGAAAATCTTGGATTCTGTTCAACAGATTCAGACATCGTTCTACGGTGGTCCGAATGCAATCATCATGCACCCTCGCCGTTTGGCTTGGATTCTCGCAGCGCTTGACTCAAGCAACCGCCCACTAGCAGTACCAACACCATACGCACAGAACGCAATTGCTACTGGTGCAGGTTCGGTTGTTTACGGCAACAGTGGTTACTCAATCGCAGGATTGCCAGTAATCACCGACGCCAACGTATCAACCGCACAAGGTGCAGGCACAGACCAAGACACAATCTTTGTCGCCAACATGCAAGAATTGCACCTGTGGGAACAGGGCGCTGGCGAGCCGATGATGTTGCGTTTTGAGCAACCTGAATCACAGCAGTTGAATGTCACCATGATCGTCTACGGTTATGCAGCATTCACCGCGAACCGTTACCCATCTGCTTTCTCGCAGATCAACGGTACAGGGTTGATCACACCAACTTTCTAAGTTGATCATTAAAAAGATCAAGCAAGAAGGCAAAATCAGGAACGTCGGCGCTGGCTTCGTCAGGCAGTCAGCGCCGACTTTCCACAACATGGAAGGACAAAAAACATGAAATCGCCATACATAGAGGCTCTATTGATAGAGCGTGTCGGTTACGAGCGTCGCGGTCTTGCAGATCGTGTGAAAGCCGTCGACGCAGCATTGCGCGAAGCAGGATTTGAACACAAATATTTAACCGATGTCACTGAAACAGCGACGATCGAGCCGCAAACAGAACGAGCAACACAGAAACGCGCACAGAAACGCGCTAACTGATGGCAATCGTTAACGGCTATTGCACACTAGCGCAGGCGAAGGCAGCGCTGCGTATCACTGACAACACAGACGACTCACTGCTGGAGAGCGCTATCGAATCGGCTTCTCGCCGTGTTGATGGTCATTGTGGTCGCTGGTTTTATAAAACAGCCGCTACACCTGTAGCGGTGTACCCGTTGAATCTGTACACGTTGGTGTTCCCCGATGACGTGTCGAGTACAACAAACTTGTCGATTGCCATAGACACGACTGGCGACGGTACGTACGACACGACGTTAACGTTGAACACCGACTACATAGTCTATCCGACTGACGCGAACTTGCGCGGCTACCCGTATCATCAGGCTGTGATGACCAGCGGCGAAACTTTCCCGTTGTACGTCACGCCGTCTTTCCCCACTGCGCAAGTTACAGCAGAATGGGGTTGGGCTGCAGTGCCTAGCGATGTGACACAGGCTTGCATTTTGCTAACTATACGCCAGTTTGCGCGTTTGAATGCGGCGCTTGGTGTTGTCGGTTTCGCCGATATGGCGATAGCGGTGCGTGCTGTAGATCCCGACGTGCGTGACCTTCTTGCGCCGTACGTGGTTATGGGCATCGCCTGATGGCTGCTACTGTTTCACAGATTGCGGCTGGATTAACTGCGAGGCTCGCCACTATCAGCGGTTTGCGTACTTTCACGTCACAACCTGAACAGATCCAGCCACCAGTCGGTTATCCTGTTCTCAACTCTATCGAGTTTCACCGTGCTTTTCGTGGTGGTGATGTTGTGTCTAACTGGTCGCTGGTTGTGATCGTTGGTCGTTGGACTGACAGCCGCGCACACCTAGCGCTAGATGGGTATTTGTCTTATAGTGGCGCGTCGTCTATTCGTGCGGCTGTCGAGGCAGACCCGACTTTGGGTGGTGTTGTTAGTACGTTGATCTTGGCTACTGGTGCAAGTATCCTTCCTGAAACGCAGGCTGATGCCGAGTTTCTGATGGTGCGCATGGATTGCACGGTACACGGTTGAAAATTGCACGTGTTAGCGTAGTGTAAGATTTGTCTATGGCATCGTACCGAGTAAAGAGCGCACGTGTTGCTGGCAAAAACGCTGGTGATATCGTGCATACTAAAGAACTGCAGGGCGTTGACGTTGAAGCGTTGATTGCTGGTGGTCATTTAGAACTGGCAACAACAGTGCGTGCAAAATCAGAGTCCAAAGAACAAGATACGGAGTAACACAATATGGCACAATTAGTTTTGACTGATGCATCGATCACTATCAACTCTGTAGATTTAAGCGACAGAGCAAACAGTGTCGAGTTGATGTACGAAATCGACTCAGTAGAAGTTACTGCTTTTGGCAGTGGTGGACACACATTTGCAGGTGGGTTGCAAAACCTGTCGTGCACTGTTGAGTTCATGCAAGACTTCGCCACAAGCGAAGTTGAAGACACGATCTACGCACTCGTCGGCACTAACACATCTGTTGTTATTCAGCCGACATCAGGCGCAGTGAGTGCAACGAATCCAAGTTATGCTTTCACAGGATTCCTTGCATCGCACACACCTGTAGCAGGCGCTGTTGGAGAGTTGGCTATGACAAGTTTGACGTTCACTGGCGGCACGCTGGTGAAGACAACTTCATAGTAGCCGATCATGAAAATAGCCCTGACGGTAACAGATAACGACGGCAAAAAGCACGAAGTCACCGCACGGTTTGGTGATTTTGTTGCTTTCGAGCGCACGTGGAACAGGTCGGTTGCAAAACTGGAAACAGAAATGCGATTGACCGATCTTGCGTGGCTTGCGTGGCATTCGATGAAACGCACACGTATGACGAGTGCAGCATTCGACCCTGAGTGGATCAATTCCATTGAAGAAGTCACCATCGCTGAAGAGGCTAGTGGTGACGATTTTTTGGAAGAGACAGTGCCAGTTGGCTCTTAGCAACCCTTTCGTGTGAAACGGGTATAGCGCCTAGTGTGCTTGTAGAACAAACAGATGACATGATTGATATGATGGTTGGGTATCTGCGTTCACGTAACAATGAACAAGCGAAACAAGCACAGTCGATACCTAAAGCGAGGCGAAGAAAATAATGCTCATCAACGTGGTCGGAGTAGATGACGCGTTGCGCGAGTTGCGCAACTACAACAAAGTACAATATGCGACGATCCGTAAGACGTTGATGGCTAAAGGAAAGCCGCTAGCCGCGCAGATTGGTATGGATTTTCCATCTGACAACCCGTTGCGTAACTGGCATCCGTATCCACCGCGTAGGCGTCGTTCGAATAGACGTGCTTTTCCTGTGTACGATGGCGCTGTTGCACGTTCGCAAACCAAGGCGAAATTCGGTGTTGGTCGTAGCAAGAATGTTGCAGAGCGCCGTTTGATGCGTGTTGAACAGATGAGCGCTGGTGGTGCTGTGCTTGAAAAGGCTGGTAGCGGTGTCAGCAATTCGTTTGTGAAGAACTTAGATCAGACGCAGGGTGGGCGTAGCACTGTCGGTCGTGTACGTTCGCGTGTTCTCTATATGGCTGTAAAGAAACGGAAGCCTGCGGTAGAAGCGATTGTCGCCGAAGCGACCCTTTTGACTGATAAAGTGGTGACAGCACACATCAATAGAAAGTTGTAACGATGGCTGTTGGCGTCAATATTGTCTCTACCTTTAACTCTAAAGGTATCGCACGTGCTCTCGCTGATTTTAAAAAGTTAGAGGGCGCAGGTGCTAAAAGCACGTTCGCGTTGCGCACTGTCGACAAAGCGGCTACCAACATGGCGAAATCTTTGGCTAAAGTTGGTCTAGGCGCTGCTGTTGTTGGTGGTTTGGCTGTTAAAGCGTTCGCTGGTTTTGATGATGCACTGACACAATCGGTGTCTATCATGAGCGGTGTTGATGATGTGATGCGCAAGCAGATGTCCGACGCGGCACGTGAAATGGCACGCAATACGACGTTCAGCGCTCAAGAAGCCGCACGTTCGTTTTATTTCTTAGCGTCTGCTGGTTTAGATGCGAAATCTGCTATCGCGGCGTTGCCGTCTGTCGCCAGTTTCGCGCAGGCTGGTATGTTCGACATGGCTCTCGCCACCGACTTGTTGACTGATGCACAGTCTGCTCTTGGTTTGACTATCCGCAACGACGCTGTTGCGAACATGCTGAATATGACTAAGGTCAGTGATGTGTTGGTGAAGGCTAACACACTGGCGAACGCTTCTGTACAACAGTTCTCTGAGGCGCTCACCAACAAGGCTGGTGCAGCGATGAAGTCTGTTGGCATGGACATCGAGGAAGGTGTCGCTGTTCTTGCTGCTTTCGCCGATCAGGGCATCAAATCGAGTGAGGCTGGCACACAGTTTGGTATCATTTTGCGCGATTTGCAAACCAAAGCGCTGCAAAACACTGACACATTCAAGAAATACAATGTCACCGTGTTTGACAGTAGCGGCGAGTTGCGCAACATGGCAGATATTGTTGGCGATCTTGAAGGTGCACTTGATGGGAAGTCTGACGCAACTAAAAAGGCAACCTTGCTGGAGATGGGTTTCTCTGACAAGTCTATATCGTCGATGTTGGCGTTGATCGGCACTAGTGACGCAATACGTGGCTATGAAAAAGAACTGCGGATCGCTGGCGGTACAACCGAAGAGGTAGCAGCGAAACAACTCACCAGCCTATCTGCACAATTGAAACTTGCAAAAAACGGCTTGACCGATATGGCTATCACGATAGGTGAGAAACTCGCACCTGTTGTCCGTAGCCTCGCTATCTTCATGCAGCAACTGAGCGTAGTTGCAAGCGAGGAAGGGCTAGGCGGTGCACTTAGATTCCTTGGTGGTGGTTTCTTAAACTTAACTACCAACATGGGTACGTTTGGCAATGTGATGCTTGGGCTTATTTCGATGTTTGTGGCGTTGCGTCTTGTCGCTATCGCAGCCACAATATCACAGAACTTGTTTAATGTGGCGCTGTTCAAGAACCCTATCGGCATTGTTGTCGCGGTGATGATCGCTTTAGGTGTTGCTGTTGTTGCTGCATATCTGAAATTCGAAGGTTTCCGCAAGATAGTGAATAATGTGATCAACGCTGTCATCGGCTATGTGGAATGGATGGTCAACTGGTGGATTAGGGGGATCAATGTAATCATCATGGCAAACAATGCCATGCTTAGAGTTCTTAACTTTCTTGGCGCAGACATTCAAACCCTTGGTCATATTGGCGAAGTTTCATTTGGTCGTATCGGCGGCGCAGCAGTCGACGCAGGCAACAAAATCTACGACGTAAACATGCGGATGGAAAACTTCGGCAAGCAGATCAAACCAGCAGCAAAAGAAACAGACGACTTTGCCGAGATACTGCGAAAGATGCAAGAAGAACTGGCTGGCTCAGGTGGTGGTGGTGGTGTTGTTAAAGCAGTCAAAACCGTAACTGAGAAACTGAAAGAGTACATCGACAAACTGCGCGGCAGCACCAAAGCACAGAAAGCAGTTGCAGACGCCGCCAAGGGCATCATCAGCGCGGATCTTGCAGTAGCAAAGGCAATAGAGGCAAAAAACAAAGCACAGAAACTTTTCAACAAGTTGACACAAGGCTATGGCAAAGACAGCAAAGAAGCGAAAACGGCAGAACAGAAACGTGCTGCTGCACAGCGCGAACTTGAACGTGCTGGTTACGACCTTGAATCTGCGACGTTTGCTGTTGTCGACGCTGAGGCTGAACTGAAAAAAGTCACCGAGGACTCAGAATCGACGAAGCAGGACATTCGAGAGGCTGAGATAGCGCTAGCCGAAGCAAGGCTAGCCCTGCAAGATGTGACTGATGCACAACGTGAATCGAGCGACAAACTCACAGCGTCAGAACAGGCGTTAGAAGAAACCATCAACGGTGTGAAAGAGGGAACTGAAGCCTTCAACGACGCAGTGGCTGACTTGCAAACAGCCGAAGAGAAACTTATTGAGGCAACCGACTATCAAACCGAGGCGTTTCAACGTCAACGTGACGCTGTGTGGGAACTTGAAGAGGCACAGCGTGCGTTGAACGCAGCGAAAAAAGACACACCTGCGCCGATCATTACAAGAGCAGAAACGATCGTTAACGGTATCACACCTACACCGATCGTCACAGGCGGTGCAACGTCAGGTGTATCGGGCAAGCAGTACGGTTCTTTTATGGAAGCCGTGCGTGGGTTACACCCGCAATCCGCATCATTGAAATCGTCGACACCAGTAACAGACTCTAAAAACAAGTTTCCTGCTCTCTATAAAGAATATAAAGCCGCAGGGTTAGCACTGGCGCAAGGTGGTATCGTCACTAGTCCAGTTACAGCGTTGATCGGTGAAAAAGGCGCAGAGGCTGTCGTGCCGTTAGATCGGCTTAGCGGTGGCATGACTGTGAACGTCACTGTGAATGCAGGAATGGGAACTGATCCGTTGGCGATCGGCAAAGAGATCGTGAACGTACTGCAAAGGTACAACCGTCTGAATGGTGCATTACCGCTGAAGGTAGCCTGATATGGCAGTCACTATGTCTTGGGGTGAAGATGTTGTAGTTTTGATGGAACTCGGTTTCCCCGCTGGTGCTTTCACACTAGACAGCGCCGAGTACGGTGTGCTCGATCAAGACTACCTCGACGGTACGTTGCTTGGTGATGACGTTTCAGGTTATTGTCAGCAGATTTCTATCAACAGAGGAAGAACAAACCAGTTCACCAACTTCAACGCAGGTACATGCTCGATTACATTGTTAAACAACGACAGGCGTTTCGATCCGATCAACGAAGATTCACCATATTGGAATCCGATACTTGACAGTTCAGGTGTCGAGCCACGTAGGAAAGTCACTGTATACTCTAACGGCGTGGCTTTGTTCACTGGTCGCATCACCGATATCGACGTATCTTATGAGAAACACCAACCCGACGCAACCTACGAGTTGTCAACGGTTACAATAACAGCAGCAGACGATTTCGTGTTGCTGGCTAACACATATATTGACGAACTTGAACCTGTACAAGAACTTTCAGGAACGCGAGTATCTAAAATATTAGACTTGCCTGAAGTGTCCTACCCTGCAGCCAGCCGCAACATCGCTACAGGTACAGCCACATTTGGCGGTGGTGCGCAGTTTCTTATCGATGCAGCGACAAACGCACTCACATATCTGCAAAATGCGGCGACCAGTGAGCAAGGTTCTTTTTATGTCGCAGGTAACGGCAACCTGACATTCACTGATCGTGTGCAGGCAGCGTTTAGCGTACCCGAAGCGGAGTTCAGCGACGCAGGCACAGATATCCCGTATATGGCGTTGTCTGTCGCTTATGGTCAAGAGTTTCTTTACAACAAAGTGATATGCATGGTGCAAGGTGGCGTAGACCAAGAGGCTGATGCTATACCGTCACAAGAGGAATATGGCATATCGACGTTGAACCTGCAGGATTTGTTGATGGCTGATGACGCCGACGCCTTAGTGCTGGCACAGGATTTGGTAGCCCGATACAGTGAACCTGAATACAACTTCGACAACCTGAAAACAATCTACAATGCACTCGACGAAACAGATCAGAACAAAATCACCAACTTGGAACTGATGGATGTTGTTCAGATCACTAGAACTTTCCCTGTTGGTAGCCCTGCCTCGGTAACCAAGGTCTACGGTGTGCAAACCATCAGCCATGTGATCACCACTACGCAGCATGATGTCCTTCTTGGTTTGTTCCCTGCCGATCTTGTCTATCAGTTCCTACTCGACGACGCGGTGTTCGGTGTGCTTGACAGCACCAACGCCCTAGCGTGATGTAGACTTCCATCATGGCAGGCGCAGGCGCAAAACTTTTCACCAGTGGCAGTGTTCTCACCGCAGCACAAGTTAACACATATCTGATCGATCAAGCCGTTATGCGGTTTGCTGATGCTACGGCACGCACAGCAGCGTTCGGTGGTGTTGGTGAGCCAGTTTTGGCTTCAGGCATGATGAGTTACTTAATCGATACGCAAAGTGTCGAGGTGTATGATGGTACGGCGTGGGTTGGTATCAGTGGCGGTGGAAGTGTTCTTGAAATACAAGTTTTCTCTTAAGGAGTAATCATGGCAACATACACAAAAGCAATTCTTTCAGGTAGCACATCAGGCAAAGGTGTTCTCGTTGCTGCTACTGCGACTGCTGGAACTTTGATTCATACGGCTGTTGCTGGTGCAACTGATTTTGATGAGATTTGGATTTATGCAGTAAACACCTCGTCATCGTCTGTAAAGTTGACGATTGAGTACGGTGGTGCTACTGCACCTGATGACAACATTGAAGTGACCGTGTTGCCTGAAGCAGGACTTGTAACAGTTGTTGCTGGTTTGTTGTTAAATGGCGGTTTGACGGTTAAGGCTTTTGCTGGCACAGCCAATGTTCTTGTTGTTCACGGATTCGTTAATCAGATAGCGGCGTAACTGTGGCTAGTCGTGGAACGATGGGCTATGTAAGTGGCTCGGCAGTTCAGTCTGTTTATGTTTCTTTAGGTACTGTTGAATATCTAGTCATCGGTGGCGGTGGTGGAACTGGCACTGGATACAGCAACCGTCAAATTGGTGGTGGTGGTGCAGGTGGATATGTTTGTAATGTTCAAGGCGAAACCACTGGCACTGGTGCAACAGTTCTTGCTACCTATGCGGTGACGCAAGGGTTTTCGTATCCTGTTATTGTTGGTGCTGGTGGCACAGGGAACACAACAGGAACTGGTCAAACCAACCCGGCGCAACAGGGCAACACAAGTGTTTTCGGTGACATCAGCGCCGCAGGTGGTGGTGGTGGCGGTTCAACTAGTGCCGAAAGTGCAACTTTTGGCGGTTCTGGCGGTGGCGGTGCTAGAGGTGGCGCAG
>TARA_R110000868_G_scaffold161440_13_pt1 | contig 13336 bp, 24 predicted proteins | sample TARA_R110000868 | Tara Oceans TARA_R110000868 (sample SAMEA4397489) | marine metagenome | biome: Polar Biome; feature: [SRF] surface water layer (ENVO:00010504); material: water (ENVO:00002006), including particulate matter (ENVO:01000060) such as... | depth 5 m | reverse complement strand
ATTGACGGCATCAATTCCACTATCCGGATGTGTACAGGCATAGTTTAACATGTGAGCAATAGCAATGTCTCTCTGCCTAAACACGCCAAAGTTTGCATCTGCTACCCAAATATATCCTATAGGATTTCTTATACTCCAGTCTAGTTCACTTACAACCTTCTCGAGGTCATGCTTTTTAATCTTAGCATATGTTAAACTGCCCCAATCACAGAACGTACACATAAACGGACATCCTCTATTGGTTTCAAGTGTCATACTAAACACATTGTCTGGATGTGCGGCTATTATGTCGTCGAATACCCCGGTTAAGTATGGACTTGGTAGATCAACTAAATCATCTATACGTTCGCCATCGTATATTGGTTTAATATCTCCGGTTAACGAGTCACGCAATAAGTTTACAAAATTTCTCTCGCCTTCCTGCTGTATCCAAACATCACAATCGTTATTATCTACATTATCTTGTCCAACTTGTGGGCCACCGAATACAATAATAACATCAGGAAACTTTTCTCTGATACATCTAATTAGCTCTATGTGGTACTGTTCGTTCCACACATAGTTACTGAAGCCACATATATGTGCATCTTCCATTCTAGCCACAACAGTAGCAGGATCTTCACGCTTAAAGAATAGCTCTGGAAAGTTAAAGTTTTGTCTAATGTCTGCGAATTGCTTTGCATAGGCATACAAACACCCAATTGAGTAAGGCAGGTAGTAGTTCGTTACACCTCGCACATCAATAGCATATTGACATTGGAATAAGTATACGTTTTGCGTTGTTTTCATTAGATTGTACTCATATAATATGTTGCAACGGCCTCTAGTGTTTTTGGTCCGTAATGTCCTTGATCTCTTGCTCTGTCTAGATCGAATTCATAAGTATTTATAGGATACTTGCCTGTTTGCCACCCTTCAACAGGAACAATATGTGCTAAAGCAAATTTTTGTAAGTAAACGTCTAGGAATGTTTCTCTCATTTTAATACCACGTGCTTTACAAATATTAGCAATAGCACTACGCACAATAAAGAAGTTTAGGTAGTCCGAGTCTGTGTTTATACTGGTGTATAAGGCAGACTTCATTAATGATTGATCTTCTGGCAGTTCTGTTGAACCAATACTATTCCAATTTATCGAGCCTGTGTCACCGGTTGCTATTCCAATTTCACCGGTGCCATTCCAAAAAGTAGTTATTTTCTTATTTATATCTCTATGTTCTATATCGTAATATGCTGTATCTATTTCTCTTAGTGTATTAAGTTGATCAACCTTTTTGCTGAAAGCATTTATATCAATTTCTGTTAGAGGATTGCTGTCATCAGTCCTGCGCCATTCCGGCATTATGTCTGTTTCTTCTATTAGAGGCGATATAACATTTCTACTAACAATCTGTCTACTATTGTATGACCACATAATACACACTACATCTGGAATATAGCCGTTGGATATCATTTGCTGGAATATTAAGTAGATATCTTGATTGGATGCTCCACCGGTCCCCATGTTCCAATTAACCATTCCCAATCTGTCTGCTAATATGCTGGGCCAAGTCTCGGCATCACGTACACCGATACCGTATGTAAAACTATCGCCTAGGCACATTAGCACAGGCTTATCGTTTATTTTTTTGAATTGATCTGCTCTAAAATTTTGCCTGTTTACTGTGTAGAACATCTCGTCATGCGTGTCACGGTAATCGTCCCCAGCGGCTTCAGGAGTATCGGTCGGACACCATTGAAATTTAGTAAACCCATCTGATGTAGACATCTTACCATTTAATGCTCCAGATGCACTTAGTTTGGGAAGACCCTTTGTGCTATTCCAAGGATTTATGGATGCATAATTTCGTGTTGCCATACTACTATTTATTCCTTATTTTATACTGTTGGTAAATTTATCGATGTCATTGCCGTACATTTTCATCCACATGGCATCATCGCCGCTGAACATTACTAATTGCTTCTTGTCAATGTAGTAGGGCCAGCTCATGTGTTTATGTAATGCTATGAGTAAGTTCTTGTGTATGCCTTCCTCTCCTACAACAAAAGGATAGCAATCGTATTTGCTTTTAAGCAAACTAAAGCCTAACTTATTCATTCTAAGTCCGGATACTTTATTGTCTGTTAGTTGTATGTTCTTGAACACCATGTACAGTACTTCCTTAACTGTGTACTTGGCTAATGTATCGAATTCTTGTTGTAGTTTATTAGCTATTTGAAATTGTAGACTGTCTTTCATTTTCTAAAGTAGAAACACACACTACGTCTAACATGTCCAGCTTTAACCGGCTCGCCACTACTGTGAACCGTTGTGTTACAATTAGATAGGAAATACCCTGTGTTAGGTACAAATGGAACTTGGTACTCTTGAATACCGTCGTAAACAATACTGCCAGTGTTGGGCAAGGCACAGTTGTCTGCCGGGAGATATACTTGCATGACTGAATTTAAATGATCGGGATCTACATGTTTAACTACGGAGTACGATTCTGTATCTTCCCATAGGCTTACACTCATGGACTGATATTTTGTTCCTGTTGCTTCTTCTACTGCTAATTTGATAGCGTCAAGATCTCCGGCTGTCATTGTGTTATGAACGTCTACATCTAGGTTCCACGACTGTCGAGCTCTGTGTTCTTGTCCGTGCGCCTTGCCCGGAACTATACTGCTCATTGCACCTACTAGTCCTTGTAGTACATCATCATCAAATACATTATTAAATCTTAATAACTTTTCACCGTCAGATAATACGATTGTATCTGCATTGAATATAGCATTACATATCGGAATCAATGACGTCTGCTTCATTTACAACTTCCCCCGATGTTAGTCTTACCACTGTGAAACTGTTTGTATTAAACATTCTGTTTAGTTTATCTGCAAGGTTAAAGGCATGACCGCTATTGCTAAAGGATACTTTCTTATATTTGGGGCCTGGATAACTTACTAACTTATTTAAGGTACGCATGTTAATAGGGCTGGCTTCATAAAATACACTGTAGATTGCTTCAGCGGCAAGGATCTGCTCTGCTTTATAAGTGTCTTTATGTACTGCTTCAAGCAGTATTACTGGTTTTGGTCTGCTCATTATGTGTGTCTCCGGGCTAGATGTATACTAGCTCAACACACTTATTTATCTAAAAATGCAATTAAAACATCTGTTAATTTTTTATGAATCCATGCTCTAGCAAATGTTTATATGCTATCAAATGTGCTTCTCTATTAGGATGGTGATTATCCGGCTTTAACATATCATGTCTGGAGTACATTAGCCATGATTTATTTTGTTCCCACACATAGTCTATTGTTTCTTTATTGGCATTCTCTCTAGTTAGGTCGTGATGATAATATAAAAAAAATGTGTCATATTGAGTTGTGCCCGGCACAATTAATTCTAACATACTAGGTATTGCTACTTTAACGTTTGTTGTCTCATATGAAACTTTAGATAGCCCGCCTATTAGATATATAGGTCCTCGACTTGCTTTCAGGTGGCTTAGGGTATCGACGAACTCACGTATGTTACGTTGGTATAAATCTTTATAGAATTGAGGAGAGTGTTCTGGAGTCCAGAACCAATTATGTTTGTATCTAAATGCTGGAACATCATGATGTTTTGTAACACCTCTAAATGCATCAGTGACAAACACAAATTTTGCATCGTATGTGCCATTTTCTAGTTGGAGACTTTCGAGCGTTGTTCGGAATGTGCCACCCGGTATTGAAAGATTAGTAACTGAATGACCGTCGTCTAATAAATATTGTTCTAATCCTTTGTGAGCTATTGACGTGAATTTGCCAAAGTAGATACAATCGGTATCACGTGGTTCATCTACACTCCACTCACCGCAACCCCAACTATCTCCGGCTATGAGTATTTTCATTTAGTGTGTCTCCAAAGTTAACACACTTATTTATCTAACTCTGAATTAGGTTTTTAATATTTAAAAACTCATTGTAGTCCACAAACGATAGACCTAATCCACATCTAGGAGTAGTTGTTTTGACTGTGTGCCACTCAGAATTTTCATCATCTAGAGACACAAACGATTTTGCCGACCATCCTGGAACATCAAGCTGGGTATGTATCTCTTTAGTTAGAGCATCTTGCCAGCGATAAAATCCATCAGGCTTTTCTACACAATACGAAAATAAGATTGAGTATACACCATATCCACCGTCCTTGTGCCAACCTAAAAATCCATTAGGATTGTACACTGTTGACCTAAAACCGCCTTGACCAATTGGTTGACTGCCATCTCCTAACTGTGTGCCTGTAATTTCCTCGAACGCTTTTATAAAGTACTGTGCGCCGGGCGTGGTGCTTGCAAAGCCATTTATCTTATACTTGATATAGTTGGTGGGATCTAACGTTTCCAGGTAATGTTTGCTGGTATATGTTATAGCATCACGTTCATAATCGTCCGATTGATATTTTTGAATTGATTTCGACTCTTCCGTGAACAATCCTAATTCTGCAGTTTTATCAAGTATAGACAATACTGTGGTATTTGTTATATCAAGTTTGGTATATAATGGTTCGTTGATCATGGTATGAGGGGATCTAGTTCTCCATCGGCATGCATTTCTGTAATAATATCGCACCCACCAATTAGTTCACCCTTGATAAACAATTGTGGGAACGTGGGCCAGTCACTGATATCAGGCAGTGTTGCCCTAATGTCGGGGTCGGCTAATACATCAACATATCCAAATGGTCTGCCTATTTGTTTAAGTATGTCCACAACCTTAGCACTAAAGCCACATTGCGGTTGGAAGGGATCACCTTTCATAAACAATATAACATCATTGCCTTCGATAATCTCTTTAATTTGTTCTTCTGTTGTACTCATGATATGTATTTATTCTCCCTTTTAAAATAATGATTTACGTTTCGGTGATATAAACTAAACCCGGCCTCTCTTAATGTTAACTCCGCGCCATGCCAGCCTTCACAGCAAAGTACTGAACAATTACTTAACTGTGACCAATCAATAGCATTTATTATATCTTCATCACTGCCTTCTGCATCAATAACCACTAGGTCAAAGTCTGTGCCTACATGCTCTAATAACTGTTGAACACTCAAGGTATGTGTTAATATACGTTGTTGTTTCTTCTCTTCATCGGGTATAACGTTTTGTTTTGCTAACCAATCTTCATGCATACTGGACATTGCAGGTCTACCAATTGACAAGTAAAACGGTGCTAGTCCACCAGCAACAGATATTGCCGAGTTTACTATGATTATGTTATCAGCATACTTGCTAAACCGTTCTATTAATATACTACAAGCATAAGGATCGGGCTCACAACAAACAGCCTTCCATCCAGACTTAATTAAGTGGTAGGCAGGGTTATTGTTTCCTTGATTAGCACCAATTATTAAAACTCTGCCAATGGCTTGTTCGGCAAACTCGTTCTCTAAGAACAAATGACAATCCGTAGTTATGTGACCATGGTCCTCTGACATTGTACTATGTCGGCTATCTGACATTATACTATGTCCTTAAACTCTTGCCATCCACCAATGGCTTCGCCATCTACAATAATTTGTGGGAATGTTCTTGCTGTGGGGAATTGTTCAAATAGTTCTTCTCGAGTGAAGTCTCTATCTAGTTTCTTGTAAGTGTATGTGCTTTCGGTCATTTGTTCTGCTTTGTTTACTGCCATGTCGCAAAACGGACAGTTATCTTTTCCAAATATTTCTATGATCATTGATTGTTTCCTATGTCTGTGGACTGTGCTTTAATCTAAACCATATTGCATCATCGCTATCTTCAAATGATATCATCGCAATCTTCTGGTCTCTAACTATATTAAAGTTCCAGCCGTATTTTCCTTTCGCATTAGTATTTATGTCGTCGAGTACTCCGTGAGAAATGCCTACATTCCTCCATGTTTCGTCGGATCCATCGTAGTATTTACTCTCCCAAACTATTTCATGTGGGAAATAATGATTGTATCCACAGTCGTCTCGCCATGCAGGTCCGCTATAATCTTTAGCATCACACCAGTTACATGGCTCACCTTTTGCTACTTGTATTTGTCCTTCTGAAGGACAATTGTGTTGCCAAAATTGTCTATCAGTTACTTTCATCTTATTTAAATCTACCACCATCTACGTTGTTACTCACTGTCACTGCCGGCAACGTATCTTGGGATTTTAGTTCTTTACATAACTGTGTTAAGAAATGTACACTGAACTCTGCAGTTGGTTCACCAGCTAGACGCAGACGCTCTACTTGTACTAAAAACTTTTCAGTATAAGTTAGATCGGTGTTCATTTAGTATAAAGTCGCTTGAGTTTGTTTAATACTTTTAATCGTAGTTTAAGTTCTAGCTTAGTCTTGAATGGGCCTTCGTACCCATATGTAATAAGTGTACTTAACTTAGGACAGTTACCATGCTTCCAACCCTTCTCGAAGTTAATAGCATACCAACCTGCGGCATAGTATACTTTGCTGTTGTCTGTTTTAGCAAACAACGGGATCTCGTCCATGTAGTCTTCGTCGCTAGGATCAACTGGCACTGGGGACGGATAGTCAACTGGGTAACCTTTAATGTAAAACGTTGCTGGAACGGTTATGTCTAGGATGCTTTCCTCTTCAAACACAAACTGATTTTGGAAGAAGTCAGTTACTTCGTCCCTATCTGTAAACAGGATCGTTTCAGTCCTGTCTAAGTAAGTGTATTGATCTTGTATTGTTTTGTGTAGAATACCAACACGCTTAGTATCGTCATTAACAATCCATGCATCGTCGCTTATCTTTTGTAGTTTTACCGTTTCTTTAAATTTAATCATTATTCTTCTCCTTTAATTAACTCTCTGGTGTCAAAACTGGCACCAAATTCTCTTTTATATACTGTCTTACCCTTATCAGGTGACTCGTAAATAAATTTCTTACCCCAAGCGGGCCACTTTTCTGGATGCTTGATCTTCTCGAACATAATATCGTAGTCAACATCTTCTTCTGTTGTCTCTTTATCATTTGATTCGATCATCAACTTCGCCCATTCAACATTGCTTGATATGTAGTGACCTGGTCACCCATACGTTGCAAATTCCATTTAGAGCAAAATTTCATAAAGTGAATGCCAATGTTAGCCACCGGTTCCGTCTTCTTCTGCTCATTCATTCGTGATATGCATAACTCTTTAACTTCATCTGGTTGCATAGTTAAGTCAATTAATATCTCATTACGAATAAAATCGTCTCTAACTCTATGCTCTGCATCTTCGTGGTCGACCCAACGTTGCAACATAAAGTTATTATAGTTGTATCCGCTACTAGACCGATCATCATACGCTTCACGAATACCTGTTTTGTTTTTAGTTCCTTTAAGTCTTGCACCGGGATAACTCGCGAATACATTGTCTGAACTATCTCCTCTAACACACTTCTCGAATAGGACCCATTTAGGATCTACTGGCACTTTTACTTCTTTAGTTTTCTTATCAATAACTATATTACCAGTCTTTAGCTCGTGCCATCCCTCTAGACTAACTATCTGATCCGTAGTACCGTTAAACTGCTGTACATTGGGTGCTAAGAGCTGATAGAAGTCACTGTCTGTGCTTACTATCATATGATTGTCCTCAGGATGTTGTTGCACCCAAGTAGCAATCATGTCGTCTGCTTCTGCTATCTCACATCTTAATACAGTACAATTAGTCTTCTCAGCAAAGAATGTAACCATGTCGTCATACGCTTCAAAGTATAACTCATCGTCTTCTTGCTCTCTAACTGTTCGCTTGTTCATTGTTACCTTACGATTTGCTTTGTAAGGTGTGTAGAAATCTTTGCGCCATGAACGACCTTCTAAGCATAATACTACATGATTGCCGTCGAACTTGTTCCAACACTTGTTAATGCTGTTAAACATAATGTGCATAGCCATACCAATCTTCATATCGATACTATCGCCACGTCCACCAACATGCTTCGCTCTCATAAACATGTTCAGTCCATCTACTAATAAGTAATTCATTTAATTTCTAGTCCTTGCTCCATGATTTCATCAAATGGACTAGCGTCGGTCCATTGCTTACTTTGTATTTTACGCTCTTTGGCGGCTGAAGTCAAGTCTTTTATGAGATCAATATTCATGGTCTTATATGCTTTCATAAGCTCTAATATCTCATCATCAGTTAAACTTGCTACAAAGTCTGAAATAGCAGGACCTATTACCGTGTTGACCAATATAGCCAACTTAGTCTTAGCTGGGCTTTGTTCAGTCATCTAATCTATCCGTTTTGGACTTGTTTCGCACTTTGATTACATCGCTATCAGCATCTTGTAGACCAAAGTCCATATCAGCGTTCTCTTGTAACAATACTGTTCTACATATATCGTTGAACCACTTATTAACCACACTCTCATCACTCTCGCCGGTATATCCTTGAGCATGTAACATAGCAACGAATTCTTCATTCCAGTCCAGCTCCATGTAACCTTGCTTAACATCTTCGGGGTTAACTTGCATATGTTTTACTTCTACCCACGGCTCTTTCTTTAATCCAGCAACCGCCTTGTCTCTTACTGATTGCGACATGTTGCCATTTGCTACGTCAATATCCATGTCAGATACCTGAGCATCGATGTCGTTGTCTATATCAATCCTAGCAAGTTCTTTACTAAGTGCAACGCCTGTAAGTTCATACTCAGCCTTTGCTCTTAATTTACTCTTACCTACTAGACCCCAACTTGCTGGTAGCATCCAGAACGGTATTTTATTCGCCATCATCTTTCTCCTGTTTGTCGTGCCATGTTAAACTGCACTGTGCTCCACAAAATATGTGTTGCATGTCCTGTGTGTGGTATGGAGATGTAAAGTATGTTACTCCGCATTCACTACACTTATTCATTTGTTTCCACCACGTGGATAACTTTATCTACGATACACCCATTATTTCTATGTAGTTTACTATCTCGTAATAATATATGTATCTGTAATCCAGATTCTAATCGATCCATTATAGCGCCACTTGCCCAATTATTGCCAAATACATACCCATTAGCAAATGGTAACATATAGCAGTGGAACATAATAGCATCATACTTTGACCCATCATTAAACTTAACTCTTATAGTATTATCGCCTACTTTATCTGCACCAATAATATTTGAAGTCCACAACATCTCTGGCGCGGTTTCTATCGTGTGTCCATGGTATGTTGTATTACCGGGTCCAATGCCTAACTCTTCTGCTTTTGCATCCGTTGTTAATAACCCTAGCCACAAAATAGCAAACAATGTCCAGTGAAATGGAATAAAGTATTTACTGGTACTTGACCACGGTCTCTCTTGTTTAATCTTTTTAAATATGTTCATGTTATTTTCCTATAGCGTTCCCGTAGATATGGACATGCACTCTACTTGTATAGTTATAGCCACGTTGTATTGCTTCGTCGGCTATTGTGGCTTCTGTTTGTACTAGACCTTCGAACGTTCCACCTACGCCCATAATCCACACAGGAAAATTACATCCTGCACCTCTAAATAATTTAGTGTTCTCTTCTACTTCTCTCCAACTCTCTTCGGAGCCATTCACCACATACTTTAACTGTCCATGGTTACTAACTTCTGCATACTTGCCTACTATCTCTGGGCATATTGCTTTACTATGTTTCTCTCCAGCAGTACTCCACAACTTAGGACTCACACTCCAATACCATTCAGGTGTGCCTAATATGTCTGGGATCATGCCACCGTACTCATCTGTAGCATAAAATCTATCTGCTATAAATTCCTCTAGTTCTAGTGTAACTGCTCTAGTACCGTTTGTTTCTACTGTAACACGACTGTTATTCATGCCACGTTTAGCAAACTCTTCCAACACAGCAATCATGCCTGGCTGTGTGTTTTTAAGCATGGGCTCGCCGCCTGTGAATACCATGTGTACAGGTTGTCCTGTTGCAGGATGTATAAAGTTACCGTGCGGCAGAAGAGCTTGTAGTTCGTCTACTGCCTCCTCCACCGTCTTATCGGTAATAAGGTGCTTGTAGCGTTTGCTCCAAGTGTAACTACTGTCACAGCCCTTATCAAAAACTGGCAAATCAAACACACTGTCGATGTTTGTTAAATCAATCGTTTCGTACGGTAACTCATAAGTGCTAGGGTCAGTTGGATCTTTCTGTCCAAAGCCATTGCACTGTAGATTACACAAGAAGAATCGCATCCACAGACTTGGAATGCCTACATACGCACCTTCACCTTGTGCTGAGTAAAACGTTTCACTGTATCTTAGAGTCATGTTTTTCCTTCGTTGCAATATATTCGTCGTAATCTAAATCTTCTTTTGTTCGTTGGTTCTGCTCAAAGATTGCAGGCACACTATCTAATAATGATAGCTCAACTAATTCGAACAAGTCGTTGTCTAACTCTTTATCTGTTTCTTTGTGGATAAGAATCTCTAAGCAAGATATCCTAAGTCCGTTATTCATGCATGTGGCAAAGTTGCTAGTACGTTTATAATAACGCCTACCTAGCTCTACGAGTTTAATAAACACCACTTGGTTAATATTGCTTACTTCTAACACAATCTCTTCACCGCCGACATTTACTAATGTAAGTAACTGCTCTATAGCGTGATTAGTTGGTATTGCAGTGTTAAGAGCATAAAACTCTAATGCTTCAAATACATCTTCCATACCAAGAGTTGGATACATCCTCATCACTTCAGCTAAACTCTTACCAGTGCCAACACTTTCGCATATAGATGCGACTGGGACCAATCCTTTAGAAACTATATAGCCTTTCTTCCTACGTTCAATCATACTTAACCTCTTCCGTTAGCAAACGATTGCTGTAGTTTAATGTTATCCATAAATTCTTGTTGTACCTTTGCTTCTTCCTTGAAAGAACCTTTAAGTACTGTAGTTTGTGTAAGACTACTGTGTGCCATAATGCCTCTATTCTCGCAACATCCGTGCGTGGCTTGTATATAAACACCTACATCTTTACTTCCGGTAGCATCCATAATCTCACGAGCAATGTCATTACAAAGTTCTTCTTGCAATGTTCCACGCCTTGCACACCACTGTGCAATTCTTGTGTACTTGCTTAAACCAATTAATGTGTCAGCGGCAATAATACCGATGTATGATACGCCTGTTACTGGCTGGTGATGATGTGAACACATACTTTTAAGTTCGCTCCTTACTACCAACATGCCTTCGTATCGGTCTGCTGTTACATTAGGAAATGCTGTAGCATTAGGCATAGGATTATAACGTCCTTCCATTAGCTCGTTAATATACATTTTAGCAAGGCGTCTGCCCGTGTCCATGCTGTTAGGATCGTTCTCAATATCGATGACTAAACCTTTTAGTACTTCTTCAAACTTAGGTGTGAGCTCTTCTATCATTTGCTCCTTGTCACCGTCTTGCAAGTATGCACTAATGTTATCGCCTGCCCAAAACTTACCACCTGCTTCAGAGATACGTTGTTTAATAATGTCACTAATCATTAGCTTCTTCTTCCTCAAGTTGTTTAATATGTTCTTCTAATGCCGTTATTTCTCTTTTAAGTTCTAGTTTTTGTAACTTCTCAGAAACAACAGTTGCATCATCTACATGTAAGTCGTAGTCATCGGATATTTGTTTATCCATTACCCTGTGATGATCCTGCAATGTCTTTAAGTGGTTGCGTAAACTTGTTACGGTACTCATGCCGCTTCCGATAAAACAATATGTTCGTTATCTTCTTTGAGGATGCCTGACTCCCAATTTTCTACAATGTCTTCACTGTATATATAAGATTTTTCGGAAGAATCAATAGTACCAAATAATTTTCCGTCTTTGTACAAGTCTACAAAATATAGTGAGTCCGGCCCCCTACTACCGTTATTGTTATTTTCCCTGCGTATTTTTCCTGTTTTATTCATTTCCACCACTCCTCGTATGGGAACACTATCCAATCCTTGTCTGTATCGTATCCAACTTCCTTTGCAGTATAATCAACTTTCTTACCAAATTTACTGGATAACTTATCATATATTGTACAGTACTTTGGTGCTATTGTCAAGTCATTTTCAGTAACTACACCATCTATATATGTAAGAGTTTGCCCAGAGTCGTTAAGGTCATCACATATTAAAATGTTCTTACCATTGTATTTAGACAAAATATGTGTTAGAGCAGGAAAATCTGCGATAATATGATCCCTTAAGGATAAATTGAATCCTTCAAACGGCACACCAAAGTAATGACTGAGCATCACTCCCATAATATAACCGCCTCTGCCTGGCCCAACAATAACATCAGGCTTATAACCATCAACTGCCATTTGCTGGCATATAGTTGCTACGTTGCTGTTAAACTCTTCCCAAGTATGATAGTATTTCATCTATTCGATAACGCCGAATACATCAGATTCGGATAGTATAATAAACTCTTCACCATCAATCTCAATCTTGTCTCCGTTGTGTGGTCCAAAGATAATCATATCACCTACTTGAACTTCGAGTGGTATCAGTATATCCTTTTTATTAACTTTACCTGGACCTATCGCTATAACCTCACCTTCCGCCGGCTTGTCTTTAGCAACTTTTGTCAGGATAATTCCACCTGACGACTTAGTCATACTTTCTTTACGTTTAACTAAAATTTTATCGTGTAACGGTTGCATGTTGTTTCCTTATAAGTTATGTTTACGTTTTAGCTTTGGCTTTTGCCATGCTATCTCGTCTGCTATAATGTCGTTGATAGTCTTTGTAGGCTCCCACCCTAACACATCTCTAGCAAGTGTAACATCAGCATAAGTTTTAACCATGTCACCTTTACGTGGGGCAACTAGTTGTGTGTTAATGTCTTCGCCCAGTTCAGTCTCTACTGCTTTAATAAGTTCTAACACACTTACTGGTGTGCTGTTACCTAAGTTGTATGTGTTGTTAAAACCATTGTCAAACATCTGATGTAATGCTAATAAGAAACCTCTAGCAATATCGTTGATGTGTGTGTAGTCTCGCAAACATGTTCCATCGGGCGTGTCATAGTCGTCACCACATATATCAAACGTTTCGTTTGTTAATGCCTTCTCTACTATAATAGGTAGTACATGTACATACGGACTCTTCTGATATCCGTTCTTGCCACCATTACTTCCTGCTACGTTAAACAATCTAAGAATACTGTAGTTCATATCATAAACGTCACAGTAGTCTTTGATTATCATCTCACATATCTTCTTTGTTCTGCCGTACGGATTGATTGGAAACATCGGATCTGTTTCTTTAAAGGCACCGTCGTCATGTATGCTATGTCCGTATACACTACTGCTTGATGCGAACATAAAGTTCTTCACACCAGCTTCAACACAAACGTTTAGTAAAC
>TARA_R110000868_G_scaffold148690_3_pt1 | contig 13338 bp, 8 predicted proteins | sample TARA_R110000868 | Tara Oceans TARA_R110000868 (sample SAMEA4397489) | marine metagenome | biome: Polar Biome; feature: [SRF] surface water layer (ENVO:00010504); material: water (ENVO:00002006), including particulate matter (ENVO:01000060) such as... | depth 5 m | reverse complement strand
CCAGGGCAAGCCGATCGTCAATTCGATCAGCCTGAAGGAAGGCGAAGAGATTTTCCTCAAACAGGCCCGTCTGTGTCAGGCTTATGGTGCCGCTGTAGTGGTTATGGCCTTCGACGAGGCTGGCCAGGCCGAGACCGCGGACCGCAAGGTCGAAATCTGCAAGCGCGCCTATGAGATCTTGGTCAACAGGGTCGGCTTTGCGCCGGAAGACATCATCTTCGACCCGAATATCTTCGCCGTCGCGACCGGGATCGAGGAGCATAATGATTACGCCGTCGCCTTCATCGAAGCGACGCGGCGGATCCGCAGGGAATTGCCCGGCTGTCATGTGTCCGGCGGGCTGTCCAACGTGTCCTTCTCATTCCGCGGCAATGAACCGGTCCGCCGTGCCATGCACACCGTCTTTCTTTACCACGCCATTCATGCCGGCATGGATATGGGCATCGTCAATGCCGGCCAGCTCGACATTTATGATGATATCGAACCGAAGCTGCGCGAGCTGGTTGAGGATGTAATCCTCAATCGCCGCGAGGATGCGACCGACCGCCTGCTCACCGAAGCCGAGACCTATCGCGATAGCGGTGGCTCAAAGGCCAAGGAGCGTGATCTCGCCTGGCGTGAGGCGCCGGTCAATGAGCGCATCAAGCATGCCCTGGTGCATGGCCTCAATGAATTCATCGTCGCCGATGCCGAAGAGGCGCGTCAGCAGGCCGAGCGGCCGCTGCACGTGATCGAAGGCCCGTTGATGGACGGGATGAACATCGTCGGCGACCTGTTTGGCGATGGCCGCATGTTCCTGCCGCAGGTCGTCAAATCGGCGCGGGTGATGAAACAGGCGGTCGCTCATCTCATCCCCTTCATGGAAGCCGAGAAGGAGGCTGCCGGCGAGGCGCAATCTTCGGCCGGCAAGATCGTGATGGCGACGGTGAAGGGTGATGTCCACGATATCGGCAAGAATATTGTTGGCGTCGTGTTGCAATGTAATGGCTATGAGGTGATCGATCTCGGCGTGATGGTGACCTGCGAGACCATTATCGACACCGCCTTGCGCGAAAAGGCCGATGTGATCGGTCTGTCCGGACTGATTACGCCCTCGCTTGACGAGATGGTTTTCGTGGCGTCCGAAATGGAGCGGCGCAATATCACCCTGCCATTGATGATTGGCGGTGCCACCACCAGTCCGGCCCATACCGCGGTCAAGATCGATCCGGCGATCTCGGTCGCCCCGGTGATCCATGTACTCGATGCCAGCCGCGCGGTCGGCGTCGTCTCCAGACTTTTGGGCGATGGCCGTGATGCCTATGCGCAGGGGATTCGCGAAGATCTGGCCAAAATCCGTGAGCGCCGCCTGGCGGCCCGCTCGAAGAAAGCCCGTCTGCCACTCGCAAGGGCCCGAGCGAACGCCTGGGATTGTGACTGGTCGGTCTATTCCCCGCCCAGGCCGGCTTTCCTCGGGACCAGGAGTTTCTCGCCCTCGGTCAAGACCCTGATCGAGTATATCGACTGGACGCCCTTCTTCTTCACTTGGGAGCTGAAGGGCAGCTATCCGGCGATTTTCGACGATCCCAAACGCGGCGCCGTCGCGCGGGATCTCTTCGCCGACGCCCAGGCCATGCTCAAGCGCATCGTTGATGAGGAATTGCTGGCGCCGAAGGCTGTGTGCGGTTTCTGGCCTGCCAATCGCGTTGGCGATGATGCGGTCCTCTACATCGATGACAGCCGGACCACGCGTCTCGATACATTTCACGGTCTTCGCCAGCAGGCGGCCAAGGATAATGACCGGCCGCACCTGTCCCAGTTCGACTTCATAGCCCCGGCTGGCCATGCCGACTATCTCGGCGGATTCGTGGTCACGGCCGGTGATAATGACACCATCCATGCCCGATTTGCCGCCGAGAAGGATGATTATTCCTCGATCATGTTCAAGGCTTTGTCCGACCGGATTGCGGAGGCCTGTGCCGAATGGCTGCACGAGCAGGTGCGCCGCGAGCATTGGGGCTATGCGCCCGACGAGACCCTGTCGCGCCAGGATCTGATCGCGGAGACCTATACCGGCATCCGCCCGGCGGCCGGCTATCCATCCCAGCCCGACCATTCAGAAAAGCGCACCCTGTTCGCCTTGCTCGACGCGGCCGAGGCGACCGGCGTCAGCCTGACCAATTCGTTTGCGATGACACCGGCCTCGTCAGTGTCGGGCCTCTATCTCTCGCATCCGGAGAGCGTTTATTTCGCGGTCGGCCGTATCCTGCGCGACCAGGTCGAGGATTATGCGGATCGTAAAGGGTGGCCGCTGGAAGATGCCGAGCGGGCGCTGGGGCCGATCCTCGATTATGTTCCGGCAGCGACGGCTCCGGCCTGAGCGGCGGCAATCATCAGTCATGATTTGGACTTTACAGCCGATATGCGCCATATCCCGCGCCTTGCCCTGTCCTGCGGACTGATCGCGCCTGGAGCCTCGCATGCGTTTTGCTTTTTTCGGTGACATTGTCGGCAAGACCGGACGCCGGGCGCTGGAAGCGCACCTGCCTGATTTGCGCAAACAACTGGCGCTCGATTTCGTTGTCGTCAATGCCGAGAACGCGGCGGCGGGTTTTGGCGTCACCGAGAAGATTTGCGAAGGCCTGTTCGATCTCGGCGTTGATGCGCTCACCCTCGGTAATCACGCCTGGGACCAGCGTGAAACGCTGACCTATATCGACCGCGAGCCGCGCCTGTTGCGGCCGGCGAATTATCCGGCCGGATCGACGCCGGGCAAGGGCGCCAATCTGATCGAGGCGGCCAATGGCTCGCGTGTGCTGGTGGTCAATCTCATGGGGGCCCTGTTCATGGAAACCCTCGACGACCCCTTCTCCACGATTGAGCGCGAACTGGCCGCCGCGCCGATGGGGCAGGTGGCCGATGCAATCATCATCGACTTCCACGCTGAAGCGACCAGCGAGAAAATGGGGATGGGCGTGTTTTGCGATGGCCGCGCCAGCCTGGTCGTCGGAACGCACACCCATGTTCCAACCGCTGACGCGCGCATCCTGCCGGGCGGCACCGCCTACCAGACCGATGCCGGCATGTGTGGCGATTATGACTCGGTGATCGGCATGGACAAGGAAGAGCCCCTGCGCCGCTTCACGACCCGGATGCGTACCGGCCGGTTCGAACCGGCGACGGGAGAGGCGACGGTGTGCGGCGTGTTTGTCGAGACCGATAATGCCACAGGGCTGGCGGTGCGCTGCGAGCCGATCCGGATCGGCGGTCAGCTGTCCGGGCAGATTCCACAATCCTGAGTCGGACCATTCTCAGTTGTAGCGCCCTGCCACCACAGGCAAACGGACCCGGACTGATTCTGGCCACTTGAAAAATTACACATATGTCATGATCCTGATCACGGGAGCCATGCCGTCGCCTTTGCCATTATGGCAAAGCGGGTGACGACGTGATCAATGGCAGCAAGTCCTGGCCGCCATGAGCCGGACGCCTGCCGAAGCGCACTGTAGGGGAAACCAATGACCCGGCTCGCGCCAGGGTCACGGCTCCTTCGCCACAGTGGGTTCGTGTGGTAGGTGTTAGCTGTCGGGGGATGGCATGTTTAAGCAGACGATCCGGTTTGACAGAGCGCAGGACGCTCATGTGTTCGATCAGTATCTGGTCGATTTTCTGAGGTCTTGCGAAGAGAGCGGCCTGGACAATCAGGCCTGCGTTTTCACAACCAGCCTGCAGGAGTCAGAGTCCTATATTCGCGTCGTCCAGACGGACAGTGCGAGCATGCTGGGCCAGTTTCTCAATTTCCTGACCATCCGGAATTTTCCACCCGCGACCTGCGTGGCGGCCGATGGCAAGGCCGTCAACGTCTGACAGTCAACACATGACAGGCAACACACGATGGAGCTGTGTCCGTCCAATGCAGGCCCTGCCGGGCGGCCTTCTCTCTACAAAGTCGATCTTGAGGTCAGACGCTCGCGACCTGCGGGCGAGCCTGTGCTTTGGCTCGTTGGAAATGTAGGCTTTGCACCCGGCAATGCGGTCTGGCGACGGGCAGCAATATGAGGGCTGACGAATGGTGGTGCGAATAGTTCCGGTTATCATGTCCGGCGGATCCGGGACCCGCCTCTGGCCGCTTTCCCGGGCTGCACATCCCAAACAATTGCATCCGCTCGTCACCGAGCTGACCATGGTGCAGGAAACCGCCCGCCGCGTCGCCGCCAGCTCGAAGGATTTCGAGTTTGAAGCGCCGATCATCGTCCTGAATGAGAGCCAGTATGCGCGGGCCCGGCAGCAGCTGGATGAAACCGGCTGCGCCCCGTCCTGTTATGTCGTCGAGCCGGTTGGACGCAATACGGCGCCGGTCGCGGCCGTCGCTGCCGAGCTGGTCCGGCGTGAGCTTGGCGAGGATGTTCTGATCCTGCTTCTGCCCGCCGACCACCATATTCGCGATATTGACGGTTTCCACCAGGCGATCGCCCATGGCGCGACGCTCGCGGCACAGGGGCAGCTGGTCACTTTTGGTATCGAGCCGGACGGGCCTGAAACGGGTTATGGTTATATCCGCCGCGGCGAACCGATCCTGTCGGGCTTCCACGTCGACAGATTTACCGAGAAACCTGATGCCGCGACGGCCAGGGGCTTTCTCGAGAGCGGCGAGTACTACTGGAATGCTGGCATTTTCCTGTTCGGCGCCGGCGCGCTCCTCGCCGAGCTTGAACAACATTGTTCCGAGGTCGCGCAGTGCAGCCGTGATGCCGTGACCGCGGCCGGGCAATCGGGCACCAAGCTGACGCTGGATCTGGCCGCCTTTGAAGCCTGCCCCTCGATTTCCTTTGACTATGCCGTGATGGAGCGGACCCGCCGGGCTGTCGTCGTGCCGGCCGATATCGGCTGGTCGGATGTCGGGTCCTGGGATGCGCTCTGGTCGATCTCAGACAAGGACGAGAATGGCAATGCCTCGCGTGGCGATGTCAGCATCCATGCCAGCGAGAATTCCTTTGTCATTTCCAATGGCGCCAAGGTTGCCATTCATGGCGTCAAGGACCTGATCATAGTCGCCACCGGTGATGCCGTTCTGGTTGTGCACCGCGACGACGCCCAGAGCGTCAAGAAGATTGTCGATGCGCTGAAAGATTCCGGTCATCACGATCTGCTGTGATGCGACAATGCTGAATGTGGCGAACCGGCTCGCCTTTCGCGGTCATTCTCGCTAATAAAACCACTCGAATCCGCAGGCATAGGGAAGCCAAACATGGCCGGACATTCCAAATGGGCGAACATCCAGCACCGCAAAGGGCGCCAGGACAAGCTTCGCTCCAAGCTGTTCTCCAAACTGTCCAAGGACATCACGATCGCGGCGAAACTGGGTGGCGGCGATATCGATGCCAATCCACGTCTGCGCCTGGCGGTCTCGATCGCCAAGGGCCAGTCAGTGCCCAAAGACAATATCCAGCGCGCGATCGACAAGGCCGCGGGCGGCGACGCGGATAGCTATGAAGACATCCGCTATGAGGGCTTCGGTCCAGGCGGTATTGGGGTCATCGTTGAAGTTTCGACCGATAACCGCAATCGTGCCGCTGCAGATGTCCGCACCGCGTTCGCGAAGAATGGCGGCAATCTCGGCGAGACCGGCTCGGTTGCCTTCATGTTCGATAATGTCGGTGAGATCCGTTTCCCGCTTTCCGTCGCCGACGAAGATGCAATGATGGAAGCCGCAATCGAGGCAGGGGCCGATGATGTCGCTGCCGAGGCTGGCGATGACGATAATGAAGGCCAGCACATCGTCTACACGGCGCGCGAGGATATGATGGATGTCGTCGCTGCGCTGTCGGAAACCTTTGGTGACCCGGTATCGGTCAACCTGATCTGGAAGCCGCAAAACCTGATTCCAGTGCCGAGTGACAAGGTTCCCGGCCTGATGAAGATGATGGAAGCGTTCGACGACAGTGATGACGTCCAGAATGTCTATGCCAATTTTGATATCTCCGACGAGGACATGGCCAATCTTGGCTGATAGATTGCCGCAGGCCAATTGATCGGGGTGCCGTGTGGACGGGGTAGGCAGAATTGCACAATGGGGGGTTCAGACTGCGCTCCCCTTCTGGGCCGAGCATGGCTGGGATGATGTGCATGGCGGATTCGTTGAATCCATCGCCCTTGATGGCTCTGTAATCCATGGCGAGGCACGCCGGGTCCGGGTGCAGGCGCGGCAGATCTATGTCTTCGCCCGTGCCCATCATGAAGGCTGGTTCGACGGTCTCGAGCGCGCCACAGAGGCCGCCAGCCTGTTGCGCAAACGCGCCTGGAAGGTTGATGGCCATCCCGGCTGGGTCCATCTGCTGACGGAGAATGGCGCCGTCGCGGACCCGGTTCGCGATCTGTATGATCACGCCTTTATCCTGCTCGCCCTGGCCTGGCTCGGGCGCGCCAGCGGCGATGCGCAATGGTTTGACCTCGCCGCCGAAACCCTGGACTTCCTTGACGCTGAAATGGCCGACCCGGCAGGCGGCTATCGCGAATCTGTCTCCGGCCCGCAATGGCCGCGGCGACAAAACCCCCATATGCATTTGTTTGAAGCGCTATTGGCGCTTTACGAGGCGAGCGGTGACCCGGCTATCCTGGTGCGCGCCATCTCGATCAAAACCCTGTTTGGCCAGGTTTTCTATGATTCCGACGCGTGTGTCGTACGGGAGTTTTTCGACGCAGATTGGGCGCGGGCAACCGGCGATCTGGGCGCTGTCGTGGAGCCGGGCCATTTGTGTGAATGGTCGTGGCTCTTGCATGAGTTTCATCGGCTGAGCGGCGAACCGCTCGACCCGGCCGCCAGCGCTCTGTTTGACGTTGCGATGCGGCTCGGCGTCAATGACCGGACCGGCCTGCTCTGCGCCGCGGTCAATGCCCGCGGTGAGGTACTCGACGGGTCATCGCGGACCTGGATGCAGACTGAATGGCTACGAACCGCGGCGCTGATGCGGCGCCTCGGGCATCCCGGGGCAGACGCGCACTTGCAGCGCGCGGGAGATGGCATCCTCAACTACCACCTCCAGAACGCCATCGCTGGCGGATGGACTGATCGCTTCGACGCGCTCGGCCAGGCCCGCTCGGACCGGATCCCGGCCAGCACGCTCTACCACGCCTTTGGCGGGATCGCTGAATGTGTGCGACCCACGGCCAGCAAGGCCCAAACGGCAGGTGGAGCGGTTTGAATTGTACGGCCTTGCCCTTTCTTGTGTTCCTGGGTGGCGGGCTTTAGATTTTCCGTCGCTGCTATCAATTAGGACAATATGGTGCTTCCTCCAGAACTGATTGCCCATGCAGCGCGCCTCGGCGCGGTGCGGTTGAGAGATTTGGTGGCTGCCGGTCGCGATCGCGCGGACGCTCTGCTGATTTCCCATGGCGGCATCGAGTTCGATTGCAGCAAGCAAAGGCTTGATCGTGCCGGCATTGCTGCCCTGGTGGCCCATCTGGAGGGTGCCGGGTTCGGTGCCCGCCGGGACGCCTTGCTGACCGGCGCGATCGTCAATGAAAGCGAACACCGTCCGGCCTTGCACATGGCCTATCGCCATGGCGCGACGCTCGAGGGAGCGGGGGTGACAGGCCTGGTCGACCGGACGCAGGCACAGACCCGCGCTTTTGCGCAACAGGTGCGCAGTGGCCAGTTCAAGCCGGCGGGCAAGGCGGTGAGCCGCGTCATCAATATCGGAATTGGTGGCTCCGATCTGGGGCCGCGCCTGGTTGCGGATGCCCTGGCCGACCACGCCGAAGCCGGTCCTGAGCTGCGCTTTGTCGCCAGCCTCGACCCGTCCGAGCTGAGCCGGGCCGTCGCCGGGGCAGATCCGGAAACCCTGCTTTTCATCATCGCCTCCAAATCCTTCTCGACCCAGGAAACATTGATGACCGCGCAGGCGGCCCGCGACTGGATGGCGGGCCAGGTCGGTCTGGAGCAGGCCGGGCGGCATTTCGCGGCGGCATCCGCCGCGCGCGACAAGGCGATCGCGTTCGGGATCAACCCGGATCACATATTCGACTTCCCGGACTGGGTTGGGGGTCGTTACTCGGTCTGGAGCGCGGTCGGGCTGAGCCTTGAGATCGGCCTTGGTCCGGAGGCGTTTACGGCATTGCGCGACGGGGCCCAGTCCATGGACCGGCATTTCGCAACCGCGCCGCTGGCGCAAAACCTGCCCGTAATGAAAGCCCTGGTCGATTTCTGGAACCGGGCCGTGCTCGGTTATCCCAGCCGTTGCGTCGCGGCTTATTCCGCGCGTCTCGGCTTGTTGCCCGGCTATCTGCAGCAGCTGGAGATGGAATCGCTGGGCAAGTCGGTGACCGCCGGAGGACAGCCTTCGGCCATGCCTGGCGGTGCCCTGGTCTGGGGTGGGTGCGGGACAGAGGTCCAGCACTCCTTTTTCCAGTGGCTCCACCAGGGCAGCGATCCGACCCCGGTCGATTTCATCGGGATTGGCCGGCATTTCGCCAGCGCTGACCCGCGCGAACGTGTTCTGGCTGCCAATATGGCGGCCCAGGGCGCCGCCTTGCTCGACGGCGTCCAGCTTCCCGCTGGCGATGATGCTGCCGGGGCAGCGCAAAAATCCATGCCCGGCGGCCGCGTCTCCTCTACCCTGTTGCTCGATGACCTGACTCCGGCCACGCTCGGCGCACTGCTGGCGCTGCACGAGCACAAGGTCTTTGTCGAGAGTGTGCTCTACGGCATCAATCCCTTCGACCAATGGGGCGTTGAACTGGGCAAGGTGCTGACGAAGGGTATTCTGGACGGTCAATTAAGCGGCTATGACGCTTCCACCCGGGCGATGCTGGCCCGGACAGGCTTTGTACTGGAATGAAATGCCCGCAATGCCGGGTGATATAGGGGCGACCCTGATGCCAAGAGAGAGACAGCCATGAACGCATTTCCAACGACCCGTCTCGCTCAAATGGCCAATGCCATCCGGGCGCTCTCGATGGATGCGGTACAGGCCGCCAATTCCGGCCATCCCGGAATGCCGATGGGCATGGCCGATGTTGCCACCGTATTGTGGGCCAAGCATATGAAGTTTGATCCGGCGGCGCCGGGCTGGGCCGATCGTGATCGCTTCATTCTTTCGGCCGGCCACGGGTCGATGCTGCTCTATTCGCTGCTGCACCTTACGGGCTTCGAGGATATGACGCTCGACCAGATCAAGCAGTTTCGCCAACTCGACTCGCTGACGCCCGGCCATCCCGAATACGGCCACACGGTCGGCGTCGAGGCAACCACGGGGCCGCTGGGCCAGGGAATTTCAATGTCGGTCGGCTTCGCGCTGGCGGAGCGCATGCTCAATGCACGCTATGGCGATGCGCTCGTCGACCACCGTACCTGGGTGATTGCCTCTGATGGCGATCTTCAGGAGGGCATCAGTCATGAGGCGATTTCCCTCGCTGGACATCTCAAGCTCAATCGCCTGTGCGTATTGTGGGATGATAATGAAATCTCGATCGACGGACCGACAAATCTGTCGGAATCGACCGATACGCTGAAGCGTTTTGAAGCCGCTGGATGGGCTGTCAGCCGGGTTGACGGGCATGATATCGATGCCGTTGATGCGGCCATTGCCGCCGCCAAGACCAGCGACCGCCCGGTTCTGATCGCCTGCCGCACCACAATCGGTTATGGCGCACCGACCAAGGCCGGCACCGCCGGCAGCCATGGCGCACCCCTCGGCGCCGACGAGATCGCCGGAACCCGCAAGGCGCTGGGCTGGTCTCACGGTCCGTTTGAAATTCCAGACGATATTTATGCCGCCTGGCGATCGGCCGCCGCCGGTGATGCCCACGCGGCCTGGTGTGACCGGCTGTCGGCCTCGGATCTGGCCGGTGAGTTCGTATCCCAGCTTTCGGGTGATGCCGGCGAAGCCGAGCGCGCCGCCCTGACGGCCTGGCGGCTTCAGGTCGCCGCCGACCGCCCGGACCTGGCCTCGCGCGTAGCGTCCAGCAAGGCGCTCGCCGCGATCATTGGCGACTGGCCCGGCCTGGTGGGCGGCTCGGCCGATCTAACCGGCTCCAATTTGACCAAGACGCCGGATGTGGGGGTCGTATCCGCCGAGTCCTATGCAGGTCAGTACATTCATTTCGGCATCCGTGAACACGGCATGGCTGCCTGTGCCAACGGGATCGCCCTGCATGGTGGTTTCCGGGCGCATGTCGCCACCTTCCTGGTATTTGCCGACTATTGCCGGCCCGCCATGCGGTTGTCCGCCCTGATGCAACAGCCCGTCATTTACGTGCTGACACATGATTCCATTGGCCTGGGCGAAGACGGTCCGACCCATCAACCGGTCGAAACCCTTGCTTCATTGCGCGCCATTCCGAACATGCATGTCTACCGGCCGGCCGATGCACTGGAAACGGCAGAGGCGTGGGAAATGGCTCTGATGCGGCTCGACGGGCCCAGCGTTCTGGCACTCTCGCGCCAGACCCTGCCCTTCCTGCGCGATGATGATGGCCAGGAAAACCGGTCCAGCCGCGGCGCCTATATCCTGGGCGATACGCCCGGCGAGCCCGACATCATACTGGTCGCGACCGGGTCGGAAGTCAGTCTTGCAGTCGATGCGGCCGCGCAATTGGCGGCGACGGGTATAGCGGCGCGGGTTGTCTCGGCGCCCTGTATCGACCTTTTCCTGGAGCAGGGGCGGCGCTATCGCGACGAGATCCTGCCACCGGGTGTGCCGTGTATCGGTGTCGAAGCCGCCCTGCGTTATGGCTGGGATGCGCTGATCGGGTCCGATGGCGAGTTTGTCGGCATGACCGGCTTTGGTGCCAGCGCCCCGGCTGGCCAGCTCTATGAATTGTTCGGCATCACCACTGACGCTATTGTCGACAAGGCGCGCAAGCGCTTGTCGCGCTAGGGGAGGCGGGACATCGGCGTCAGGGCTGTGTGGGTTGATCACCCAGATCGGCCGGGTCAAAGCGGCCGATAATACCGCCGAAGGCCGATCCCAGCCACAAAACCCCGCCGGGGCCTACCGTGACGCTGGAGAGGTAGTTCAGCGCGCTGTCGGGATCGTGGAACGCGTCGCGGATCTGGCCGTCACTCTCCCGGAGGCGCAGGACAAAGCCGCGCGGCCGGGAATCCGTCGGGCGCAGCCATTGTGGTAATTTGATCAGGATCTGGGTCAGAAGCGGATTGCGGTGTGCGGTCGCGAGCAGCCGTGAGCGCCGCGTCGCCATTGCCACAACCAGATTGCCATCATCGTCCATGGCAAGGCCGGCAGGCATGCCGGGCAGGTTCTTGGCGAAAACCTCGATCTCGCCCCGGCGGGGTCCGCCGATCCAGATGCGCTGAATCATGTAGCGGAAGCTTTCGCTGACGAACAGGGACTGGCCATCGGACGCGATGGCGATGCCATTGGGGTAGTAGAGCCGGTCGCGGATCGGGACCGCTTCGCGCGATCTCGGGTCCCAGGCATAGACCAGCCCGTTCGGCCGGTTTTCCAGCATGTCATAGTAGTAGCCCGGCCGACGAGACCCATGATCCCATCGGGTCGAGGAATCGGTGAGATAGATAATTCCGTTCTCGGCTACCGCCAGGTTGGTCAGACGGCCGAAGGCGTGGGATGTGCTGCCGGTACTGAGGGTGCGAACCTCCAGGCTGGTCAGATTGAGCGAGTGCAAATTGCCGGCGGTCGCAATTGCCAGGGTTGATTCATCGATCCAGGCCATGCCGAAGACGGGTTCGTCCGTGATGTGGGCGAGATGTTCGGGATGGATACCATCGCCCGCAATCGCGGCTCTCAGGCGCATGATATCGCCGTCTACAGTGCCGAAATAGACCATGCCGTCGGTCGACACCGCGATGCTGTGGGCTGTGCCCGGTTCGCCAACCCGATATAGCGTCGCAGCGGCGAGATCGTCATCCGGCGCGCTGGGTCCCGAAAGGCCCGGGGCTGGCGGCTCGTCCCAGCGGACCGGATCGATGGGCGAGGGCCACATCAACCAGAGGATCAAGAGGGTCAATCCGAGTCCGCAAGGGATGGCGAGGTATCTCAAAATCATGCGGTGTGGGTCATCTCCATGGCATGGATCTGTTGATGGGCCTGGATTGCGTCGAATGTCACGCCTGCGATCATTCGACCGGTGTGCAGATTCCGAAAGCGAACAATTTCTTCAGTGTATCTTGTCTCTGGTCTTCGTCGAGACCCTCAAAGCTGCTTTCGGAAATTTCGCCGCCATCAAGCAAGATATGAAGGCCAGGCTCGGCAGTCGCGGGGAAGCGCACTTCGCCGCCGGCGGTGATAATGACGACCTCATCGCCATCCTCGGCCAGACGCCAGGGGACGAGCGGGCGCAGGCGGTAGGATTGGCCGGCCTTGTTCGGCGTGTCGAGATTTACGATCGTGCCCTGCGTATTCGGGGTCCGCGACCGGATGAAATTGTCGACGAAAATATCATAGGAGGAGTCGAGGTCGGCCTCGTCATTGATTGCTGCCATCAATGTCTTGAAATGGATCGCGCTCTGGGTGCGATCAAAATCGGGGCGGGCAAAGCCCACCGGAAGGGCGTGGCGGAATTCGGGGCGCCGCAGGGCGACATCGGAAACCACTTCGAGCATCAGGTCAGCCCAGGTCTTGACGATCAGGCCAACGGTGATGTGCAGAGAGACGTCATGACCATGGGTCGAGGCGTCGTGCATCAGCCCGCGCGGGACATAGGCGCACTCGCCGGCGTGCAGGACGAATTCCTGCACCGGCTCACCGACCTCATGGGCGCCGGGCTGAAAGCCCTCGCCGCGATAGGGGTTCTGGACCGGGGTGTCATACAGGCGCCAGGATTTCGAACCTTCGACCTGCAATACAAAGACATCATGGTCATCATAATGCGTCTTGAAGCCCTGGGCTTCCGGTGGGGTCAGATAGATATTGGTCTGGACGTGGCAGGAGAGCAGGGACTCGATGGAACGGGTGAAGCCGGCGAGGGTCGCGTCGACCTGGTGAAGCTGAGGCAGGACAATGGTTGCGCCCTGCTGGAAATTCCGCGCGACGGCGCCGCGGTCAATCATGCCGCTTTCGAAACTGTAGTCCGGACGCGAAATGGGTGGGTCCGAGCGTGCCATGTCAAGCATGCCGGGCTGAAAATCCATCCCGGAAATCAGATCATCAATCCGCTGGATCGACAGGAGGGGCCGATAACGTTCCGGATCGTTGCGGTGAGCGATGAAGGCCTTTTTCTCGTGATAATCGGCCAGGAATTCTTCGGGTTTCATCGGATCCAGCAGGTATCCGAGTACATCCTGCATCCACTGTTGGTCGCTCATTGGTCCCCGCTTATTCCCGCATGGCAGATCGCTGCGGGTTTCTAGATGTTCTGGTGGTCCTGCGTGCTCACCGGGTG
>TARA_R110000868_G_scaffold104578_9_pt1 | contig 13338 bp, 12 predicted proteins | sample TARA_R110000868 | Tara Oceans TARA_R110000868 (sample SAMEA4397489) | marine metagenome | biome: Polar Biome; feature: [SRF] surface water layer (ENVO:00010504); material: water (ENVO:00002006), including particulate matter (ENVO:01000060) such as... | depth 5 m | reverse complement strand
CCCCTCCGTCTCGCCGGCTTCGCCGTCGATCCACCTCCCCATTGCTTCGCAACAGGGAGGAGACGATCAGCCCGCCCTTGCCCGCGCCATCACCCCGGCCAGCCGGATCGCGGCGATCAGGCTGTCGGCCCGCGCCACGCCCTGGCCGGCGATGTCGAACCCCGTGCCGTGGTCGGGGGAGGTGCGCACGACGGGCAGGCCCAGGGTGGCGTTGACGCCGCCCCAGAAGTCCAGGGTCTTGACCGGGATCAGGGCCTGATCGTGGTACAGGCAGAGGACCGCGTCATAGCCAGCCCGGGCCTCGTCGTGGAACAGGGTGTCGGCGGGCGTCGGATCGCTGATGGTGAGGCCTTCGGCGCGCAGGATGGCTACGGCCGGGGCCAGAACCTCGATCTCCTCCAGGCCGATGGCCCCGCCTTCGCCGGCGTGGGGGTTCAGGGCGGCCAGGGCCAGGCGCGGGCGGGCGATGCCGAAATCGCGCTGCATCGATTCATGCACCACCCGGGCGGTGCGGCAGACCCGCTCGACCGTGACCAGTTCGGGCACCTCCGACAGGGGGGCGTGAATGGTCACCAGACAGGCGCGCAGGTCGCGCGCCGTCAGCATCATCACCGGGCCGCGGGTGCCGCGGAACGGCAGGTCGGCGGTCAGTTCGGCGATGAATTCCGTATGGCCGGGAAAGCGGAAGCCGGCGGCATACAGCGGGGCCTTGGCGATCGGGGCGGTGACCACGCCCGAGGCCTCGCCCGACATGGCCAGGTTGACCGCCAGTTCGATCCCGTCGGCCACGGCCGCGGCATTGGCCGGCTCGGGATGGCCGGGACGCACCGGGGCGGGCAGGGGATGGTGCAGGACCGGCACGGCGCGGGCGAACACGCCGGGCGCGTCGGACAGGGCGGTGATCTCGACCACCGGCACCTCCCGCGCCCGCAGCAGGCCGGCGTCCCCGATCACGGCGAAGACGGGGCCCTCGGCCTTCAGGGCTTTCCAGGCGGCGGCGATGATCTCGGGCCCCACGCCCGCCGGCTCGCCCAGCGACAGGGCCAGCGGCGGCAGGGGCCCGGGCATTATTTCATCTCGATCAGGGCGTCGGCGCGCAGGTCGCGGATGTAGCGACGGCCCAGCATGGCCAGGTTCTGGCTGCGCAGCCGGTTCTCGACGTCGCGATAGGACGGGGCCTCGATGCCGCCGGCGCGACGGCCGCACACGGCCACCAGATGCACGCCCAGCGGCGTACGCAGCGGCGAGCTGACCGAGCCCACGGCGGCCGACCGGGCCACCTGCTGGAACTGCGGGGCCAGGCTCGGCACCTCGGCCTCGCCCAGGTCGGCGCCGAGCAGGCCCTCTTCCGAGGTGGCCCGCGCCAGCATGTTGTCGCAGGTCAGCTGCGGCTGCAGCGCCGTCAGCCGCGTCGTCGCGGCCATCACGTCGGCCTCGCTCGCCGACTCCGGCAAGCGCACCATCACCTGCTTCAGCTGCACCAGACTGCTGGCCGAATTGTCCCGCTTGTCGCGCATGTAGATGATGTAGACGCCGCCCTCGACCGGAATCGGCCGCGACAGTTGTCCGACGTTGAGCTGGTCCAGAGCCGTCTGCAGCGCCGGCTGGACCGTACCCTGAACCACCCATCCGGCGTCACCGCCGCGCACGGCCGAAGGCGCGGCCGAGAACTGCTGGGCCACGGCCTGGAACGGGGCACCCTGGACCATCTGCTGGACCAGCTGGGCCGCGCCGTCCAGCGCCTGCTGCTGGCCGCCGACGCGGGCGGCCTCGATATAGATTTCACCGATCAGATACTGGGGCTTGGACGCGGACTCAGCCAGCTGACGCATGACCTGCTCGACCTGGCCCCGGCTGACCCGGGCGCGGCTGCCGAAGCGTCCCCCCACCAGGGCGCGCCAGCCGATCGATACGCGCATCTGTTCGCGCAGGGTCTGCGGGCGGATGCCGCCTTCGGCGAGGAAGCTCAGATAGGTGTCGGCCGTGGTGCCAACCTCCTGCGCCATGGCCGCGATCTCGGCGTCCACTTCCGCGTCCGAGACGATGAGGTCCTTGTAGGAAGCGATTTCCTGGGCCTGCAGACGTTCATCGATCAGGACGTTCAGGGCTTCCTGCTGGATGGCCTGAATGTTTTCGTCCGTCGGTTGGACCTGGGTCATGGCGATGACCAGCAGCATACGCTGGCGCAGGTCGAAGCCGGTGATGATGCTGTCGTTGACCGTGGCGACGATCCCGTCGGCCATGCGGAATTCCGGTGCCGTGACGGGCCGGGCCGGGGCCTCCTCGGAGGCCGGATTCAGGGTTCCCGCAGCGATCGGGGATTGTCCCGGATTCTGGGCATGGGCCGAGCCGGCCAGGAGCGCGGCGATGGCGACGCCCGTCATGTAACGCTTAAAACGCATCGTCAGTCCTGATTCCTCGAGGCGGCAACGTATCGATCCGGATGGATCGCCAACGGCCTGCGCGCCTTATCGGCGTCGCTACCAACGCCTGTCGCTTTGTCCATAACCTGAACCGCCGAAAGTGGCGAGGTTTAGGCGGACATAGACACCTTCGGACGGGCCGCTGGGTCGAACGCGGGTATTGTCCCTGCGGAAACCGATCTCAAACCGGAAGCAATCATCGTCGAACAGCAGGCCCACTTCGGACCGGGTGATCAGATCCCGCTCCAGATCGACGATGCCGGTCGCCGTCATGCCCCAGTTGCCGCGGACAAATTGCTGCACCGCCAACTGGACGAATTCGTAGTTGCGATTCAGTGATTGCTGGATCGGCGGGGCGGCCGGATCGAACGGGTTGGGATAGGGGTTCAGCCGCCGCAGGGGGTCGGAGCGGTCGACGATATAGGTCAGGCTCCCCTGGTTACGCCGTCCCCAGCGACCGTCGACGGTCAGTTCGGCGCGGCGGATACTGCCGCTGCTGTCGACGGTGGCGTGACCCCAGCCGCGAACCCGGTCCGACGGGGTGAAACTGCCCTGCACGACCCAGTCCGACGACTTCGCCGCCAGCCCGGTCGGGTCATAGAGTTGCGACGGAGCGTCCGGCACCGGGACCAGAAAGGCCGGTTCCTCATCCAGACGCAGGCTGCGGCCAATGAACAGGCTGGCCTGCCGGCCGCCGACCCAGTTCAATGTGGCGCGGGTGCCGGCGGTCAGACGAAGGCCGCCTTCGTAGAGGTCCTGGCCGGGAAAGCGGTCGACGCGGAACAGCGAACTCTCGTCCAGCTCAAGGGTCTGGCTGTCTTCATTCGGAATCCGCGGGTCGAGATCGGCATCGGTGGACACGGACAACTGGCCGACCGGCTCCAGAACCAGGTCGGTGCCGTCGGCGAAGCGGCGGATGAGCGGATAGCTGACGTCGAGTCCGGCGGTGGCGCGACCGCGCGTGATCGTCGTGCTGTCGACGCCGAGCATCGGCGGCAGGTCCGATACCGAATAGACGTCGGTGCGCACGTCGACGAACGGCTCCCACCGCAGCCCGGCGGCCGAGGTGACAATCCGTCGCCACTCTGCCTGGGCGGTGAGGCGTCGGCTGTCGACGCCGGGCAGACCGAGGGTGGAGCCTGTCGGAATCTGCTCGGGCCGCAGGACGGGACCGCCGACGTAGGCGTCGCGGAACAGGGCCACGGACGAGCCGTGCAGGCGCAACCGACCGCCGAAGACGGGCCCGGACGGTTCCCAGCGGGCATCGATCAACGGGGCGACCAGCGGAAGACTGTTGTCGTTTTCGAAGATGTTCAGGCCGGGGGCGTCCTCGTTGGCCGCGGCGACCCGCAGACTCTGGAGCGAGAAGGCCGCGACCGACAGATAGGCGTGGGCTGTCTGACGTTCGGCGTACAGCTGGCTGATCAGACGGCGCTGGTCGCCGTAGTAGAGGCCGTTGTCCTGGTAGGGGGAGATCACGTCATAGCGGTCGAACAGGGTTTTGTCGGAGGTCCGTTCGGCCGTGAAGCCCCAGCGCCACGGTCCGTCCAGGTCGAACCGTCCATGGGCCAGAAGATAGCTTCGATGTTCTTCGGCCAGGGGAACGTTGGTGTCGTCGATGCCGTCGCCGTCGATGTCGAAATCACCGAAATTCTGCGCATAGGTGTAGCCGCTTCGGGCCACCACAGTGCCGTTGGCAAACCGGCGGCGCCACTGGAGGTTCAGCAGCGGCGCGACCCGGGAGTTGATCTGTGGGCTGATCAACCAGTCCTCGGACGGTGAGACCACCACGAGATAGGGTTGTTCGTAGCTGATGCCCCGGCCTTCGTCGTAGTTGACCAACGGCACCAGAAAACCCGAGGCGCGCTCGACGGTCGGGTCGGGGTGAGCGAAGACCGGCAGGTAGAAGACCGGGACGCCGCCGACCTTGAAGACGGCATTGCGGTACAGGATCGCCCGCAGGCTTTCGTCCTGGACCACTTGCTCGGCCTGGATCGAGATCGTGGGGGTGCGGTGGCTGCCGTCGGCGTTGCAGACCGGGCAGGGTGTAAAAATCGCGTAGTTGAGCTCGTTGACCGTGGCGCTGCGGCGCACGGCGGTGGCGGCCATCAGGCTGGCCCCGTTGGCCATTCGGGTCGCGAAATCGACGGCGACTCCGGTCTGGAGATCGGAATTGAGCTCCAGAAGACTGGCGAAGACGACGTTGCCGTCCGGATCCACGAGTTGGGCATTGCCCGAGGCGGACGCCAGCCCCTCGGCCAGATCATAGGTGACCCTGCCGGCGCGCAGGGTATGTTGCTGGAAACGCGCGAGAACCCGGCTTCCCGGATAGCTGTCGGCGGTCACTACATCGCCGTCGCGGCTCAGGATATCGGCGTCGAAATAGGCCGCCTGGGGCGTCAGTCCGTCCGGACCGGGTGTGGCGGAAGCGGCCGGTGCGGGAATCTGGGCCTGGGCCGTTGCGACAGGGACCCAGGGTCCAAGCAGGATCGCCGCCGTTCCGGCCAGAAGCCGGAGGCGCAGGGCTCGCCTGTTCAGGACGCTGCGGTCACGCTGCATTCGACATTCACTCTGGGACGGATGAGCGTCCGCTTAGCCGTCTTCGGTATAGAACAGCAAGGTCAGGGCCGCGAGGGCCGTCAGGATGGGGGGCAGCCAGGCCGCGACAAAGGGTGGAATCACCTCGGCCGACCCGAAGGCCGCAGCAGACTGGTTGAGAAAGAAGAAGCCGAACCCGAGCACGACCGCCGCCGCGCTCATCCGGGCCAGGTCGCCCAGCCGCATCAGCCGCAATGAAAAGGCCGCGGCCAGGATCGACATGGCGGCGAACATCAGCGGGGTCGCCAGCAACTGCTGCAGCCGCAGTCTGTAGGCCGTCGATGAAAAGCCCGCGTCCTCCACACGCTTGATCTGGGCCGGCAGGGACCAGAAGGGGGTCGAGAGCGGTCGCGCGAACCGCTCGAAGGCCTCCTCGTCGGCCAGGCTGGAGGGCAGGTCGAGCGTTGCATAGGGCACGGCGCGTTGCCCGGTCTGGGCCCCGATCGCATCAACGAGCCGCCAGCGACCGGCGCTGAGGCTGGCCGAAGCCGCGTCGAGTCGTTCGGTGAACACCCTCCGGCCCTCGGGGTCGGTCGAATAGATGAAGAAGGTCACGCCGAGCAGCCGCGCGTTGGCCCGGTCCTGGCGTTCGGCCCGGATCACCACCTGACGCGGTCCGTCGCCCTCGCGCAGCCAGACAACGCCGGAGCTGTCCGTCCCGGCCGCGCCACTGCTCAGGCGTCCGCGCTCACGCTGGAACAGGCCATCGGCCGAAGCCGCCGCCGGACCGAGCGCTGTCACGGTCACGATCCCCAGCAGGAAGGCCGCGCCGGCGGCCGGCAGCACGAACCGCCAGGCCGAGACCCCGGCGGCCCGCATGGCGATGAGCTCACTGCGCCGGTTCAGGCCGATATAGGCGGCGAGGGTACCGAACAGGAAGACGAACGGGAGCAACTGGATGATGACGGCCGGGGACTTCAGCACCATCAGGCCAAGGATGCGCAGGGCCGACAGGTCGACGTCGGAACCGACGCCGCGGGAAATTTCGACAAAATCGATCAGCATGACCAGGGCCGAGATCACCGCCAGGGCCATGCCGAGGGCGCGCATCTGCTGGACCAGCACATAGCGTTCGATGCTGCCGAGGCGCACGCGACTGACCGGCAGCACGACGAAGCGGGATACGGCGGGAGCGATCATGCGAATCGGGCCTTCAGCCGCTGCCAGGCCGGCCCGGTCCAGCGACGGTGCGGCTTCAATGCCATGAACACCAGCCTGAGCGCGACGGCCGTGGCGGCCAGGGGCAGCAAATACTGAAGCAGGTTGAGCCAGCCGTTCCAGGCACTGGCCGCCACGACGATATAGCCGAGGACGCGCACGACGAGGAAGGCGGCGGCTGCCTTGCCGATCCGGGCACCGTAGCCGGTGCGACTGAACGACCCGCCCATGATCGCGGCGAGCGCCATGGCCATGGCGGTCAGCGCATAGAGCGGCGACGACAGCCGTGAATGGGCCTCAGCCAGCAATTCCCCGCGGGTGCCGACCCGCGCAAGCACGGCTGGGGACGGATTGAACAGCTGGCCAATCCACAGATCGGAAGGCTTGTAACGGACCTTTTCATCGGTGTCGGTAAACGGTGACAGGTCAAAAGGCAGGCTGTCGAAGGAGAGCTGGTTCAGGACGCCTTTCGATGAGTATTCCTGCATCGTCCCGTATTTCAGCAGCAGGGTGGGCGCACCGTCGGCACTGCGGCCGAAGCGCGCCTCGTTCGCGTCCCAGGTTCGCACGGCCTTGCCGTTGTCCAGATAGACGAACAGGTTCTTCATCAGGCCATTCTGCTCGACCTGCTGGACGTAGACCGTCAGGCCGCCGGGGCCCTGGACGAACCGTCCCTCCTCGACCAGCAGGGCGGCGAGGTCGGTCCGGATGGCGAAGGCTTCGGCCCGTGCCTGCCGCTGGGCGGCGGGCTGCAGCACCAGGGTGGTCACCAGCGACATCAGGACCACGATCGCCGCCAGCAGAACGGCCGGCTGGATCACAGCCCAGCGCGTGACGCCACTGGCGAAGGCGGCGGTCAGTTCCTGCTCGCGCTGCAACCGGGTCAGGGAGATCAGGGCCCCGACGAACAGGCCGATGGGCAGGATCACGGCCAGCAGTTGCGGGACCGCCAGCAGGGTCAGCTTGACCATGACCCAGACGCTCTGTCCGCGCTCGACGATAATCTCCAGCTGGTCGAGGCTCTGGCTCAGAATGCCGATCCCGACCAGCGCCGCGCATGCGGCCGCGACGGGCAGGGCGATCTGGCGAAAGAAATAGCGTTGAATGAGGGTCATGACAGAAAAAAATCGCCCGGTTGCAGGCGAGCCAAAGAGGGACTCTAATACACACCGTCACGTGTCCGGGACAACCGGTCACGATTGCCCAGTTGCCTGTAATCAAGACCGGGGCAGACCGCTCCGGCTGGAGTAAATCTATGAAGGTCGAGTTTGTCTCGGCGGCCGGTGCCGCGGAAATCCTGGTTGTCCTCGTGCATGAGGACCGCGCCCTGGTCGGGGCCGGTGCCGATTATGACAAGGCCGCCGGGGGTGCCCTGTCCCGGGCGATGACCGCCAGCCGTTTCACCGGCAAGAGCGACAGCACCCTGGTGGTGTCGGCACCGACCGGAATCGACGCGGGCGCGGTCGTGCTCAGTGGTCTGGGCGATGCGGCCAAGCTCAATGACGGCGCGATCGAGTCCGCGGCCGGCTCGGCCTATCACGCCGCCAAATTGTCCGGGGCCACCGCGTTGACCGTCGATGCCTCCGCCCTGTCGTCCGAACAGGCGGCCCGGATCGGCTTCGCGACCCGCCTCGCGGCCTACCGGTTCGACAAATACCTGACCAAGCAGAAGCCCGACAAGGTCCCGTCGATCAACACGGTCCGGGTCGTCTGTGCCGACGTGAAGGCCGCCCAGGCGGCCTTCGGCCCGATGTCGGCCGTGGCCGATGGCATCATCTTCGCCCGCGACCTGGTCGCCGAACCGGCCAATGTCCTCTATCCGGTCGAGTTCGCCCGTCGGGTCAAGGCGCTCGAGTCGCTGGGCCTCGAAGTCGAGATTCTCGGCGAGTCCGAACTTGAAATCCTGGGCATGCGCACCCTGCTGGGCGTGGGCCAGGGCAGTCGCCGGGACAGCCAGGTGGCCATCATGAAGTGGAATGGCGGCAAGGCCGGCGATCAGCCGATCGCCTTCGTCGGCAAGGGCGTGACCTTCGACACCGGCGGCATCTCCCTCAAGCCGGGTGAGGGCATGGAGGACATGAAGTGGGACATGGGTGGCGCGGCCGCCGTGTCGGGCCTGATGCACGCGCTGGCCGGCCGCAAGGCCAAGGTCAACGCCGTCGGCGTCATCGGCCTGGTCGAGAACATGCCCGACGGCGACGCCCAGCGTCCCGGCGACGTGGTCATCTCGATGTCCGGCCAGTCGGTCGAGATCATCAACACCGACGCCGAGGGCCGGCTCGTTCTGGCCGACTGTCTCTGGTATACCCAGGACCGGTTCAAGCCGAAATTCATGATCAATCTGGCCACCCTGACCGGGGCGATCATCGTCGCCCTCGGCAAGGACTATGCGGGCGTGTTCTCGAATTCGGACGCGGTCGCTGATCCGGTCATCGCGGCCGGCAAGAAGGTCGACGAGAATTTCTGGCGTCTGCCGCTGCCGAAACAGTACGAAAGGCACATCGACAGCCCGATTGCCGATGTGAAGAACATGGGCAATGGACGGGCCGGTGCGTCGATCACCGCGGCCCTGTTCCTGCAGCGCTTCGTCAATGACACGCCGTGGGCCCACCTCGATATCGCCGCCGTGGCCTGGGCCGAGAAGTCGACGCGCGCCATCGTGCCGGAAGGGGCCGTGGGCTTCGGCGTGCGGACGCTCGACCGGATGGTCGCCGACACCTACGAGAGCTGAAACCCCGGACAGCTGTGATGTGCGAGTTCTGGTTCTATCATCTCGAGCGGTCGACGCTTGAGCAGGTCTTGCCGGGACTGCTGGAAAAGACGCGTGAGCGGGGCTGGAAGGCCCTGGTTCACGTGTCCGATCCGGCCCGGCTGGAGGCGCTGGACGAGCATTTGTGGACGTGGCGGGACGACAGCTTTCTGGCTCACGGCCGGGCGTCCGAGCCGAATGCCGATCGCCAGCCGATCCTGTTGAGCGAATCGGGCGAGAACCTGAATGCTGCTCAGGCGCTATTCATGATCGATGGTGCTGAAATCGGCGTCACGGATGGATTGGAACGATGCTTCATCATCTTCGACGGACAGAACGACGCGGCCCTGGCCGGGTCGCGCGAGCGCTGGAAGGCGCTGAAGGCCCAGGGCGCGACGCTGGCCTACTGGAAGCAGTCTCCCGAGGGGCGATGGGAAAAGGCGGGCTGATCGTGCTGCTGGCCCTCGCGGGTTGCTCGTCGACGCCGGTCTCCGACCAGTCGGCCCCGCGGACGCTGGAAGCGGCCCAGCGCAGCCGCCCCGTCGGGTCCCGGATGCCGGACGATTCGACCCGCGACCTCTGCCGCGCGGGCGAGCTGCAATGGCTGGTGGGCAAGCCCCGAACCGACATTCCGGTGCCGGTCGACGTCATCAACCGGAGGGTCGTGTGCACGACCTGCCCGGTGACCCAGGACTATTCGCCGTACCGGTTGAACATCTTTTTCAACGCAGACACCAATCTGGTCGAGCAGGTGCGCTGTGGCTAGGGGTACACTGCCCATGTCAAAACCCGGTCTTGCCGCGGTCCTGAGCGGGCTCGCTGTCGTCCTCGCGGCGGGGTGCGCCCCGGTTCCGGTCACGGAGGCCCCCACGCCGGCGCGCTGCGACGCCGTGGCTTCACGCTCGCTGATCGGCAGCCATGTCGGGGCGGTGACCTTTCCGCGGGATGCCAATGTGCGCCTGGTCTGCACCACCTGCGCCGCCACGATGGATCACGATCCGGACCGGCTGAACATTCGTTTTGATGAGGCGACGGGCATTATCAAGTCGGTCGACTGCGGCTGATCACCGGCCCCGGGCGCGTTCAAGGCCGAGGATCGCCTCGCTGACATCCTCCGCCCTGGCAGCAACGATCGCCTGGGCGTCGTACAGGCCGCGGTTGTAGAAGTCGCCGCCGATCTCCCGGGCAAAGAAGGCCAGAAGCATCTCGGCGGGCAGGCGGCCGATGTCCTGATCCAGTTCATCGCGGAACCAGCCCTGGATACGGCCGCAGATGTCGGCCCGTTCGGCGGGCGTGAATTCGATCGGCTTCATCGCTGTCTCCTCAGGAAACCTCGGCCAGGGCTTCCTCGGCGGAGACCCAGGCCTGCTCGGCTGCGTCGAGATCCGTCTGGGTCTTGCCGCGCGCCCGGGTCAGGCCTTCCAGTGATTTGGGATTGTTGATCGCCGCATTGGCCAGGTCATCGTCGATGCGGGCGATTTCGGCCGTCAGGGCCGCCATCCGCTCCTCGGCCTTCTTGACCGCGTGGCGCAGGGTCGAGGGCGACGGGCCGGACTTCTTGTTGTTCTTCCTGTTCTTGTTGCCGCCGCCACCGCCGGCTGCGACCGCGGTCTCGTCCTTGACCTGGGTCGGGCGAACCGAGGCCTGTTTGGCCCGGTCGAGGACGAATTTGGCATAGTCGTCCATGTCGCCGTCATAGGGTTTGACGGTCCCGTCCGCCGCCAGCCACAGGCGGTCGGCGACCAGCTCCATCAACGACCGGTCGTGGGTGATCAGGATCACCGCGCCGTTGTAGCGGTTGAGCGCGTCCAGCAGGGCCCGGCGGCTGTCGATGTCGAGGTGGTTGGTCGGTTCGTCGAGGATCAGGACGTGCGGCGCGTCCATGGCCACCATGTTCAGCAGCAGGCGCGCGCGCTCGCCGCCGGACAGGCTTTCGACCGTGGTCTCCTGCTTCTCGTAGCCGAGACCGAACTGGGCCAGTTTCGAGCGGCGGCTGCTCTCGGTCGAGTCCGGCATCGCGCGGCGGATGATTTCCAGTGGCGTGTCGGTCGGGTCCATGGCCTCGATCTGGTGCTGGTGGAACCAGCCGACGCGCATCTTGCGGTCACGGTGCAGTTCGCCGTCGGACACCTTCAGGGCCCCGGCGATCATCTTGGCGAAGGTCGACTTGCCCGCGCCGTTGACGCCGAGCAGGCCGATGCGGTCGTCGAGGTCCATGCGCAGGTTGAGGTTGCGCAGGATCGGCTTGCCGGTCTCATAGCCGACATTGGCGCGTTCCAGCCGGATCAGCGGCGGGGCCAGCGGACGCGGCGGCGACGGCAGGGTGAAGGGGGCGACCCGTTCCTCGATCGTGGTGGCGACGGGCTCCATCTTGGCCAGCCGCTTCATCCGCGACTGGGCCTGGGCGGCCTTGGAGGCCTTGGCCTTGAAACGGTCGACGAAGGCCTGGAGGTGGGCGCGTTCGGTGTCCTGCTTGGCCTTGGCCGACAGTTGCAGCCGGGCCTTTTCGCCACGCGTCTTCTCGAAGGTGTCGTAGTTGCCCGTGTAGAGCTCCATCGTCTTGTTCGCGAGATGCAGGATGTGGGTGCAGCAGTTGTTCAGCAGCTCACGGTCGTGGCTGATGATCAGGGCGGTGTGCGGATATTTGACCAGCCGGGATTCCAGCCACAGGGCACCTTCCAGATCGAGATAGTTGGTCGGCTCATCGAGCAGCAGCATGTCCGGCTCGGCGAACAGGGCCGCGGCCAGGGCCACGCGCATGCGCCAGCCGCCGGAGAATTCGGACATCGGCCGCTGCTGGTCGTCCTGACCGAAGCCCAGTCCGGCCAGGATTTCCGACGCGCGCGACGGGGCCGAGTCGGCGTCGATGTCGATCAGCCGGGCCCAGATCTCGCCCAGCTCTTCCGGCGGGGCGGTCTCCAGCCGTCCCATCAGGGTGTGACGTTCGACGTCGGCTTCCAGAATGGTGTCGAGCACGCTGAACGGCGTGGCCGGGTGTTCCTGGTCGACCGAGCCGATCCGCGCGGTCTTCGGCAGGCTGATCTCATCGCCACCGGCGGCCAGTTCGCCGAGGATCAGCTTGAACAGGGTGGTCTTGCCCACGCCGTTGCGGCCCACCAGGCCGACCTTGGCCCCCGGCGGCAGGCTCACGGAGGCGTTTTCCAGGAACTTGCGGCCCCAGGCGTTGAAGGTCAGGTCGGTGATCTGGAGCATGGCAGGAAAGACGTTTCGGACAGCAGTTGGAAACCGGGGAGGGCGCCGCTATAAGCCCGCCACCTTCAAACTCCCACAGAAGAAGTCCTTTTCCATGACCGAACGCACCTTCTCCATTATCAAGCCCGACGCCACGCGCCGCAACCTGACCGGCGCGATCAACGCCGTGATCGAAGGTGCCGGCCTGCGGATCGTGGCCCAGCGCCGCATCAAGCTGACCGAGGCCCAGGCCAAGAAATTCTACGAAGTCCACGCCGAACGCCCGTTCTACGGCGAGCTGGTCGGCCAGATGATCGCCGAGCCGGTCGTCGTCCAGGTGCTGGAAGGCCCCAACGCCGTCGCTGCCTACCGTGATGTCATGGGCGCGACCAACCCGAAGGACGCCGCTGACGGCACCATCCGCAAGCTGTTCGCCCTGTCGATCGGCGAGAACTCGGTCCACGGTTCGGACTCGCTCGAGAACGCGGGCATCGAGATCGCCCAGTTCTTCACGGACGACCAGATCGTCGGCTAGGCGATCGTCCAGATCGAACGACAGGCGGCCGGATCAGTAACGATCCGGCCGTTTTCGTGTCAGGCTTCCCCGGTGCAGGAAACAATGCCGTGAAAGACTATGGCCATCGCGGTGTCCTTCTGGCCGCCACCCTGTCGGCGCTCGCCGGTTATGTCGATGCTGTGGGTTTTCTGACGCTTGGCGGGTTCTTCGTGTCCTTCATGAGCGGCAATTCGACCCGGTTCGGTGTTGGACTGGCCACCGGTGAATGGACCCAGGCCCTGCTGGCTATCGGCTTGATTGGCCTGTTCGTCTGCGGCGTGGTTCTGGGGGCCAGTTGTGCCCGGCGCTTCGGCGAGGGGCGGCGGGCGGTAATCCTCGGTCTTGAGGCCGGGCTGCTACTGATCGGGGCTGGTCTCTGCTCCGTCGGGCTGAACGGGCCGGGCATGGTCGCTGTGGTCCTGGCCATGGGCGTCGAGAATGCCGTGTTCCAGAAGAACGGGGAGGTCGGCGTCGGACTGACCTATATGACCGGCACCCTGGTGCGGATCGGCCAGAGGATCGCCACAGCCCTGCACGGAGGTCCGCGCTGGGACTGGGTGCCATTTCTGCTGCTGTGGGGTGGTCTGGCCTGCGGCGGGGCGCTGGGCGCGGTGATGTTCCTGCGGTACGGCGTCCTGGCCTTGTGGGCTGCTGCGGCTACG